>Ga0163199_1000101_pt1 | contig 52905 bp, 54 predicted proteins | sample PL_2010_150m_FD_113537 | JGI IMG/M metagenome (GOLD analysis project Ga0163199, IMG submission 113537) | Freshwater microbial communities from Powell Lake, British Columbia, Canada to study Microbial Dark Matter (Phase II) - PL_2010_150m | ecosystem: Environmental > Aquatic > Freshwater > Lake ...
AGGCACGAACAATTCGTAACCCAATTCGCCGACGTAGGTAATGCGTGTGCACAATACGCGGGCAAAGCCCATGTCGATTTCACGCGCGGTTCTAAATGGAAACGCCACATCGGAAAGATCGGCTGACGTGATGCGCTGGAGCAACTCTCGCGAACGCGGGCCTTGCACATTGATCTGAGCAAATGCCGATGTCACATCGGTGATCGACACCCGGGAATCTGCACCATGCCGAGTCAGGTGGGTCTCAACGTGGCGTTGTGCCGTGTCGGAGGCAACGACAAGGAAATCATTATCGCCGAGTTTTGTCACGGTGAGATCTGCTTCGAGCGTGCCCCGCTCGCTCAACCACTGCGTGTAGGTGATCCGCTCCGACTCACCATCAACCGTGTTGCCAGAGATGTGGTCGAGCACTCTGCCAGCATCCTGTCCCTTGACACGAAACTTGGACATAAAACTCATGTCCATCACGATGCTTCCTTCGCGACAGGCGCGGTGTTCGTTTTGCCACTGCGGCCAAAACGATGGTCGACCCCATGTCAGTGGGCCAGCGTCAGCGACTTGATTGGGGCCTGCAAACCAGTCAGGAGTTTCCCAACCGGAAGCTTCGCGAAATGCAGCGCCATGACTTGCAAGTCGATCGTGAAGTGGCGAACGCTTGGCGTCGCGCGCAGAAAATAATTGTCTGTTGGGGTAATGGCATTGGTAGACCATGCCGAGTGACTCGACGGTACGCGTGCGTCGATATTCCGGATTTGATTGATACGGCTGCAGGCGATCGGGGTGCATCGCCGTGACATCGGCACCTGGGTCTCCATCGACGATCCAGTGGGCAACAAGTCTGCCCAAACCCCCGCCCGACAAGATGCCGATCGAGTTCAGTCCCGCGGCAACGAAATAATTTCGTATCTCTGGTGCTGGCCCGATGATCGGCTGCAGGTCTGGGGTGAAGCTTTCGGGACCACAAAAGAATGTGCGAATGCCGGTCTCATTGGAGCGCGGAATCCTGCTCATAGCTGTCTCCAGATAGGGAGACATTCGATCCCAATCGGGAGGCAACGTAATAAATGAAGCGTCGTTGGGAATGCCATCAACTTTCCATGGCGCGCACACGGTTTCGAATAAGCCAATCATCAGACCGCCGACTTCTTCGCGGTAATAACCAAATCGTGCTGGGTCTTCGAGGATCGGCAATGTTGGGTCCATTCCATCCATCTGTTCCGTGATCAAGTAGTAGTGCTCTGCTGCTTGCAACGGAATGCTTACTCCAGATTTTTCACCCAATTGACGAGCCCACATTCCTGCGGCGTTGACGACGTACTCACACTCGATCGTGCCCTGATCGGTTGTCACCGAGCACACAGCACCATTGCGAGTGTTGACGCTTCTCACAGTGACGCCTTGAGCGATCGTCACACCTTGTTTGCGCGCGCCTGCTGCCATTGACATAGTTGCGTCTACGGGATTGACCCTCCCATCGGTGGGTACATAGAAACCGGATAACACATCATTTGTCTCAGCCAATGGAAACAGCGCGCTCACTTCGCTTGGCGAGATTTCCTGCACATCGATGCCGCAGTATCGATTGAACGCTGAGACCCTTCTGTACTCTTCGAGTCTGCCTTCGTCTGAAGCGAGTTCGATGAAACCAACTGGCTTGAAGCCCGTTGCCAGACCAGTTTCTTGCTCGAGATTGGCATACAAGTCGCGAGTGTAGGTGCGCAGCTCCGTCGAGGTTGTGGACGTTGAACCAAATGTAATCATGAGTCCGGCAGCGTGCCACGTCGTGCCGGAGGTGAGCTGGTCGCGCTCGATAAGCACGGTGTCTTTCCATCCGAGGTGTCCGAGGTGATAGGCGATTGACGTACCGATGATTCCGCCACCGATGATCACTACTCGCGCACGCGAAGGAATTGTCGTCATCGGAAAATTCTAGACGCGGAGGAAGGCGATGGAGATACTGGTGAGCAGTACTGTGCCAAACGAATTGGGCAACTTAGTCGTGCAGTGACCCGTCGGGCATTGTTGCGCCAGTAAGTTCTACGCCGGTCATGTTTGCGCCTGTCATCACAGCGTTGGTCAAGTTGGCTCCGGTGAGATCGGCATGTGAGAGATCGGCATGATCGAGTACGGCGCCAGTCAGGTTGCAAAAGATCATGTGCGTGTGTCGCAAATATGAATTGTGTAAGTTTGCTCCAGTGAGGTCGGCTTCAGAAAGATCTGCTTCCGACAAATCGGCGTGATCAAGAATTGCACTTGTGAGATTTGAGCTAGAGAGATCAGCTTCAAATAGATTTGCAAGTGTGAGGTTGGCGCTCGTGAGGTTTGCACCCGAAAGCTCGGCACCTTTGAGATATGCGTGCTTCAAATTTGCTTTTTGTAGATCGGCACCGCTTTCGATCTTGTAGCCATTGACGTTCATGTACGGACTGTAGTACCGATTGGTCTCGTGGTCATTGGCCTCAGCAAGGGTCGTGCAAACACAGCGCAACCGACCATGACTACGGCAAAAATAATGAATGGGCCACGCAACCCCATGTAGCGAGCAGCGATGCCACCAAAGGCCGCACCAAAAGGCACGACGCCCCACGACACCGTGCGAAATGCAGCATTCATGCGGCCAAGCATGCGTGCGGGTGTGAGTTGTTGGCGCAAGGTGGTGTTGACGATCATCCAAAGACCGTTTCCAACTCCGAGCAGGATGTAACTGGCGACCGCCACATATCGGCTCGACGTGAACGCGATACCGATGGACGATACGGCCCATACCCAAAGAGCGAAGGTGATTGTTCCTGACGACTCAAAGCGATTGGATAGTGGACCGACAAGAAATCGACTTGCGACTGTGCCTAGTGCAGCACCAACTGAGAGCGCAGTAAAGGTGATTTTGCCGCTGTTGAGCAGATCGGATGTATACAAAACAAGTAGCGCAGCGGCCGCGAAATAAAAGAAATTGAGGATGGTGAGAATTGCTGTGAGCCTGCGCAGTACAGGGTTGTCACGAAGAAACCGAAGGCCGTCGAGCATGTCGTCTCGCAAACGCGTCGTAGGCGATTCAACTCCGTGCACATTGGGTATTGCCTTTATGAGTGCAGCCGAACCGGCAAAGGTGATTGCGTCGGCAGCGAATGGAAGAGCCGACGCGGTATTGAAAAGAATGACACCAAGCGATGGGCCCACAAATTGAGCACTCGTGACTTGGGCACTGGTAAATCTCGCATTGGCAACCATCAATTGGTCTGGCGCTATGAGATCGGGCAAGAGTCCTTGAGCGCAATTGGTGTGCAGTGTTTCGCAGATGCCGAGTGTGAACGCACTGACATACAAGACCCAAATGTTGGTGTGATCAGTGACAATGGTGGCTGCGAGCGTAGCAACGATGGCACAACGAGTGATGTCGGCTCCGATCATGAGTCGGCGGCGATCCATCCGGTCTGAAATGGCACCGGTGAAAAGCGAAAACAACAACCACGGAAGTTTGGTGGCAATGGTGATGCCCGAGATAAGGACAGGGTCTCTAGTGAGTAGAGCAGCAAGTAGAGGGAACGCTGTAAGAAACATGCCATCGCCAGTACATGACGACCACACCGAAAAGATGAGTAACCGAAAATCTCGCCCCAGTGAACGGTTATTGCTCAATTTGGCAACTCAGTTATCCGACATTTCATGTAGATGTAGATTATCTTGTATGACTCTCCCGGATCGAACTACCCAAAAGTTTCTGTTTGTAGCAGCCGTATCGTCTCTCGTTTTGCTGTCGTGCGGCGGCGGTGGATCACAAAGTAATCAATCAGGCGATGACGGCGAGATCTCATCATCTTCGGGGAGCATCACGGAAGGTTTTTTATGCGACACCGTTGATGCCGTTGGTCAAACTGCAGAGAAGAAAGAACTGACATTCCAGTTGATGGGTGATGGCAAACTCGTCTGGCGGCCTATCGATGGAGGTGGCACTGGAGATGTTTCTGCTGGAGGAGATACGACTCTTGCGCAGTTAGTCGGATCGGGTCAATGCGACGAATCTTCAACGGTGAGCAAATACAGCGCAAGTACTGGTGACGTGAGCAAGATGTCGTACATTTATCCACTGGGTGGCATGCTCACTTCGCACATCACTCCGATTGACCATATATATGTTTATTATCCGCAGAGTGCGGAAGATCATTCGGTAGCAACCGGTTCCTATTTGGTAACTAGTCCTGCTGATGGAACAATCGTTGGATTAGAGGATTTTCAAAAGACCAACAACTATCCATATCCTGACCATCGCGTTGTTGTTGAGCATTCGTGCAATTTGTATTCAGTATTTATTCACATTGGCGTCTTAACATCCGGTCTTGATATTGGTTCAAAAGTAAAGTCGGGAGACACTATCGCCGATGATTCATACTCACCCGGCTATGACTTTTCCACATTTGACGGAACGGTAAACCTTCAATTCCTCAACCCATTGTCTTATAGCCAAGCAGAATCGTGGAAAAAATACACAGCAAACCCTTTCAACTATTTTCCTGCTGACATCAAGGCTCAATTGGAAGCGAAGTCACTACGTGTTAGCGCTCCGTTTGACGGAAAGATTGATTGGGATATGGAAGGGACCGCGCAAGGCAATTGGTTTGTACAGGACACGAACGGTTACCGAGGCAAGGGCGATCAATCTGCGAATTTTGACAATCACGGAAAGATTGCACACGGATACTGGGACACGCATTTGGCGATCGCTCCGGATGCAGTGGACGACAAAGCGTTCATCTATTCGATTGGTGACTGGGAAGGTTGCCCTTGTCAATTTATGACGCCCGACAATGTTGACCCGAAGACCATTGCATCATCAGACACTGCACCTCATGTATTGCAGATGGTTGAGTTTGAGAATGTTAACCCTGACGGATCGCAGTGGAATCCAAGAAAGCCTCAGAAGGGCTACACACTGAAGCCCGGAAAGAACGTGGCTGGATTGCTTGTAGTGCAAGTGTTGCCCGACGGATCAATGAAAGTGGAAAAGATGCCTGGTGTCACAAAAACTGCTGGTGTGGTTTTTACAGACAAAGCTGTGACATACGTGAGGTAACTACTGAACAACTAGAACAAGCAAAGTTTTGCCTGTGGTATGACTCTCCACATCAAACTTTCCTATTTGATCAAGCACGAGGCTGATGACGCCGGGCTCACCCTTTTTTGCTTCGACACCAACGTCATACACATGAAGGTGATAATCCTGGTCTTCGTTCGCGTCGGTGAGGGTGATAGTGATTGCTGAACCAAGTGCAACTTTGATAACTCGGTCGCCAGCAAGTGTTTCGTAGTCATCAGTTCCCACTATCACGTTGATGCTGACGCTGCCATCTGCGTTTACGACTGCATCAGTTGGGGCCACGACCGTTGATGCCGTTACGTCCAGTACTTCTTCATCGTCGGAAATCATTGTCGTGTCGCTAGCAACGATTGTCTCGTTAGTGGAACTTGATGATGAGCCACATGCTGTAAGAGTGAGAGCCAAGAAAGATGAAATAACGATGAGTTTGCGCATAGCAACATCGTAGTTTGCATGGAACATTTAGCGACGGTCTAGTGTCTTTCTGAGAGGCACATCATGACAAACAGTGAAGTTGAAGACGATCAATTTAAGCGAGTTCTCGGATTGCCCCAAGTCACTGCAAGCGGCGTTGCGATCATCATCGGTGCGGGTATCTATGTTCTACTTGGTCCGGCCGCACAGGCTGCAGGCGCTCAAGTCTGGATGTCATTTGTGCTGTCATCGTCATTGTGTGCACTCACGGCATTTAGTTACATGGAACTGTCATCAATGTTTCCAAAAGCGGGTTCCGAAAGCGAGTTTGCTCGACAAGCTTTTCCGCGATGGATCGGCGCGACCGTTGGTTGGTCGATGGCAATCGCTCTTCTCGTTGCTTCTGCAACAGTGGCGCTTGGTTTTTCGCGTTACTTGCGAGAGTTTGTAAACGTTGATTCACGGGTTTCAGCCATAGCCATCATCATGGTGATGTCGGTCATTTCCATGCTTGGAATGCAAAGAGCAGGCTGGGTGATTTTGGGACTAGGTCTTATTAAAGTTGGTGGGTTGGTATGGGTTTGCATCGTTGGTTTGCCGTATTTGGGCAGCGTCGATTTGGTCAGCAACGTAGCCATTGGTGGAGTATTCAACGGGGCTGCATTGGTATTTTTTGCTTTCATCGGTTTTGACGAAGTGATTACTTTGGCCGAAGAGACTCGCAGTCCACGAAAGACCGTTCCACGCGCATTGCTACTGTCGCTTGTTATTTCCACCGTCTTATATGTTGGTGTTTCGATTATCGCCACGAGCGTGCTCGGTGTTGAGGCTTTGTCAAACTCGACAAAGCCCCTAGCGGATATCCTCCTGATCACCAATGGCAAGACTGCTTCATCAGCAATGGCGGTCGTTGCGTTGATCAGCACTGCGTCGACAGTTTTGCTTGCACTAACTTCCGCTTCTCGGATGCTGTATGGAACAGCCAGTTCTGGCGATCTTCCGCGGCGATTTGCGGCTGTCTACAAACGAAGGGTGCCGCTTTTTTCGCTTGTTGTGAGTGCGGGAGTTGCTTCACTGCTTGTATTGCTTGAAGATATTTCGCTGCTCGCAGAAGCTACCGATGTGATCATTTATGCAATGTTTATTATTGTCAACCTCGTAGTACTGATTCTGCGTCGAACCAAGCCTGATCTCCATCGACCATTTGCGGTGAAGGGGCACGTGCGAGGTGTCCCCGTGTTGCCGATCCTTGGACTTCTTGCGACTTTATCGATGGCAATTCATATCGACATGCGGGCTGCCATGCTTGCTGGTCTGATTATGGTGAGTGGAACCGCTGTGCACTTGGTCTCCATTCGTCGCTGAACTTCGACGTGTCGTAACCTACGGGCATGAGTTCTCGGGTTGCAGTAATTACTGGTGGCGCGCAAGGCATTGGTAAACAGACTGCGCACGTGCTCAACGAACTGGGTTGGTCGCTGGTGTTGCTCGACCTACAAGAAGTTGATGTGACTATATATAACGATGCCATATCACTTGTAGGCGACATTACGAGCGAGGCGTATGTGGACTCTGCTGTGCAGGTAACGATGAAGCGTTTTGGTCGCGTGGATGCACTCATCAATAACGCAGGAATCTCATGTATCAGCGCTGCGCTCGACACACCAGCAGATCTGTATCGCAAAGTGATCGAAGTCAATCTTGTTGCACCGTTTTTACTCGCCAAGGCTTTTGGCAAAGTCATGGTCGATGCGGGTAGTGGTGCCGTTGTCAACGTTGCATCGGTTGCTGGCATGCAGGGTGTTGCCGACAGGTCTGCATACAACGCAAGCAAGCACGGGCTGATCGGTTTGACGCGCACGCTTGCTGTCGAGTGGGGAGCAAAAGGTGTGCGTGTCAATGCCGTGTGTCCGGGGTGGGTCAAAACAGAGATGGATCATAAAGATCAAGCAGGCGGTAGCTATTCGGACGAGGACATCACGAATCATGTGCCGATGGGGCGCTTTGCACGACCCGATGACATTGCTCAAGCCATTGCATGGTTGTGCGATGCGAGCAAGTCGGGTTTTGTCAATGGCATTTCATTGCCGGTTGATGGTGGATGGACTGCAGACGGGTCGTGGCAGTCATTGCGACTTCGTCACCGTGATGCGCAATAATGAGTTTTACTCAATGAGGGGGAAACAATGAGTGGAAGATTTGAAAACGGTTTTGATGGACGGGTCGCTGTAGTTACCGGCGGTGGCACAGGCATGGGCCGTGAAATGGTGTTGCAACTGACAGCAGATGGCTGTGATGTTGCAGCGTGCGATATCAGTGAAGAAAACCTTGCCGAGACTGCCGCATTGTGCGCGGTAGCTGGCAACAAGGGTCAACTCATTACGCATATCGCCGATGTCTCCGTTGAATCTGATGTGTTGGCATTTCGCGATGTTGTTGCACGATGGCGCCAACATGTCAACCTGCTGTTTAATAATGCAGGTATTGCACAGGGCTACAGCTTTGTGACAGGCGAGCGCGCCGATTGGGACAAGACGTTTGCAGTGTGTTGGTTTGGTGTCTATTACAACACTCGAGCCTTTCTCGATTTACTAATTGCGGCACCGGTTGCGCACATTATTAACACCAGTTCGATCAATGGATTTTGGGCATCGATTGGGCCTGCTCGTTCGCACACTGCGTACAGTGCGGCCAAGTTTGCAGTAAAGGGTTTTACTGAGGCACTGATGACCGACTTGCGACTGAATGCACCTCATGTTCATGCGTCGGTGGTCATGCCCGGGCACATCGGCACATCGATCATTCTGAATGCCAACAAGATTTTCGGTCGCGAACCAAAAGAGATGGACACAGCGCAGTTAGTAATTGAACGTGAGCGTCTGACCAAGTTTGGTCTCGATGTCAGTGCGGCGAGCGATGAAGACCTGCGCGTTGGGTTGCAGGCTCTTGCAGAGGGATTCAGGGATCAGGCTCCGATGACAGCCAAGGATGCAACTGCGGTGATTTTGGATGCGGTGCGTCGCGACAAGTGGCGAATCTTGGTAGGGGATGACGCGCATGTTTTGGACGAGATGGTGCGTCAAGACCCGCAAGGTGCGTACTCCATAGAGTTTTTCGACAAACTCAACGAGCGCGGCATTTTGGGTGGTCTTACTGGCGGGCTTGCGGCTCAACCACCCGAGACACCATAATCATCCGCTACTTCCAGCGCGACTAGTGTTGATCCCAACCACGAAAGAGGACACCATGGCTAACAAAGAACAAAAGAGCAACTCAAACAACAAAAAAGAAGCAAAGTTGTCGTTGAAGGAAAAGCGTTTGAAGAAGGCTGAAAAAAAGAAGTCCTAATTTTTCAACGTTGCCTAGCCCTGCAGGCGTGCAGCGAGCATGGCCGCAATTTCTGGAGGCATGAAATTGTTTTCGGTAGTTGTGTCTGCTTCGACAAGTTCAACTAATCGATTACATACATCAATGGGGTCGAGTTGTCCTGTTGTGACCATCGAACCAACAATGCGCATGAGTTCGGCTGCTGGTGCATTGACAGCCTTGTCATCAAACCACTCCCACATCGAGTTTGCCATGCGGTCATTGAACCCAGTGTTGTATGGGCCAGGGTTAATCAAGGTCACGTCAATACCTTGGCCGGCTATCTCTGCGCGCAACGCCTTACCCATTGCCTCGAGAGCGTGCTTGGTCATTGAGTATGGACCAAATGATGGCCCGGACATGACGCCGGCAACCGAAGACATGATGATGATGCGACCACTGCCGCGCGCAACCATCTGAGGCAACACTGCCTGAGTAATAGCGAGTGTGCCAAATACATTGACTTCAAAAAGATGGCGCACGCGGTCGATTGGAACATCGGCAATTGGGCCAGTTTGACCTGCGCCCGCATTATTGATGAGTACATCGATCTTGAAGTTTTCTATCTGGGCAATATCGGTGGCATTGGTGATGTCTAATTTGATGACCTCAATGTGAGGCGCTTCCGTGCGCAGTGCGCTCGCTTGATCTTGGGTCTCGGTTGCTGCAATCACCTGATGACCCTTTGCCCCAAGAGCCAATGCTGTGCCTTTACCAAAACCTGATCCTGCACCAGTGATAAGTACTGACTTGCTCATGGGATATTTTTCCTTGTGATCGGGTAGCGAATAAGGCTTGGGATACTGTTGCCAACTATGACACGACTTACGGTAATAGATGAAACCGGTTTGCATTCATTTGATGATGTGGGCTTTGGCGAGCTGGGCGTAAGTGCCGACGACTTTGCTCGCGCCACAGGATGGTTGCTGAGACCCGAAGGTTTGTGCAAGGGCGACGTGTGTGTGCCTGTGCGCGATGCAGCCGCTATGAGTAATGGATCAGCAATCGATGTTGCCGAGTTTGCGCGCGTCACTGGACGCAACGTAGTTATTGATGCGTCGCGCAATGTAGTGGCGATGGGAGAACAGGCTTCAAGCAGGGCGGCAGCAATGACAACTCTTGATGCACCCGATTTCACGTTGCCCGATATCAACGGCAAGATGGTTTCACTGAGCGATTTCGCCAACCGCAAGAAACTCATACTCGCCTGGTCGAGTTGGTGAGGCTGTCGCTACGAGCTGCCGGTCTGGCAGCAACTCGCCACTGAATTTGCAGACACCGATTTTACAATCATTGCCGTTGCGCTCGATGCCGATGCGCAAGCGGTGAAAGAATGGGCAACAAAAGAGCCGTTGTCGTACCCAGTGTTGATCGACACGATGCACATCGTTGCCGACCTGTACGGAATTGTCAACGTGCCAGCGGCTTTATGGATAGACGAGAACGACAAAATTGTGCGACCAGCAGACAGCACTCCTGCCAGCGATATGTGGAGATCGTTTAGTGGCGTTGACTCTGCAGTGCACCACGAGTTGTTGCGCAGATGGGTGCGTCACAACGAATTGACTATGGATGCCGATGCGGTTCGCTCGTTTCAGGTGCTGCCAACAAGCGAAGTTCAACAAGCCAGGTTGCATCGGCGAATTGCGATTGCGCTTCGCGAGCGTGGCGATGAATCCGGTGCGTTAGAGCACATGGACAAAGCCGAGCAACTTGCACCCCACGACTGGACAATTAGGCGCGGCAACATGCCGCTTCGGGGTGTCGACCCGTTTGGCGAAAAATTCATGGAGTTCGTTGGCGAGTGGAGTGCCGCTGGAAGCCCGGGTTTCAAGCTGGGGACAGGACGAGAAACGAAGTAACAAGTGCCAAGTCTCCAAAATGGGGACTGCCTTCGTCATACATCTGCACTTCGGTAAACGTTGGCTCACTAATAAGTTGGCTATCCGTTGCATTTTGCAATGCAGTCTCAAATCCGTTCGCGCCGAAGTGTTCTTTGTTGATGCCGACAACCATGCGACCACCAGTTCGAAGCGTGCTCATTACATTGAGCAGCGCATCTGGCCCCAAATGACCATGGGTAAATGTGCCAGCTGAAATTGCTACGTCGTATTTGGTATTGGCGAACGAAATTGGTTCGGTGAGATCGGCTTCGAAGAGTTGGCCATATATGGGCGTGGCATTTGGTCGCATCTTGGTTGATGCAACGTGGAGCATCTCAGGCGAAATGTCTACACCGTCAATGATGCTCGCGGTAATCAACTCGCTGATGCAAGCTCCAACAATGCCTGTACCGCATCCAATATCGAGAACAGTCAGTGGACAAGATGTGTCAACTAGTGACGCACAGATTGTGGCAATGCTCTTTGGGTAGATGTATTTGTTGCGGTGTGCGAAGTCGGCATCGTATGTGGATGCCCAGTTGCGATACAAGACCCTGTTGTCGTCGGGGGTTTCAAGCGCGTAGGCATCATTCAGATTGATGGATGACTCGTTGTCGTCTTGCATGGTTCGGCCCTCTATAACCTAATGTGCTTTCGGTAGGCCAAGAGTAGGTCGGGTAATATTGCTGCTTGAGTAATAATCGCTTCGGGGGTAGTAAGTGAAAGTTCCGTTAACTGTTGTAGATCATCTACGTAGGGCAGAGCAGGTGTATGGGCACCGAATCGCGTTTGTCGACGAGCCAGATCAGCCTGCAGAGTCATGGGGAACCAAGACATATGCGCAGATGGCCGAACTTGCACGTGCGCAAGCCGCTGGCTTGGACGCTCTTGGTGTACCACAAGGTGCTCGTGTGGCAATAGTGAGCCACAATAGTGCTCGCTTGCTGACGAGTTTTTTTGGTGTGAGCGCCTATGGTCGCGTGTTGGCGCCAATCAATTTTCGACTCGTTGCCGATGAAGTTGCCTACATCGTCGAGCATTGTGGCGCAGAAGTATTGCTCGTCGACCCCGAACTCGATGAAGCACTTGCGGGTGTAACAGCGAAGCATCGCTTTGTGATTGGAGCCGAGTCGGACAAGGCGCTGTACAAATTTGATACTGAGCCTAGGTCGTGGACGCCGAACGAAGATTTCACTGCAACTATCAATTACACAAGTGGCACGACTGCGCGCCCTAAGGGTGTGCAACTCACGCATCGCAACTTGTGGCTTAATGCTGCGACATTTGGTTGGCACATGGGTGTAAACGACCGAGAGACGTATTTGCACACACTGCCGCAATTTCATTGCAATGGTTGGGGCATGGTGTATGCAATAACTGCAATGGGTGGAAAACACATTGTGTTGCGCAAAGTAGACGGCCTAGAGATTTTGAAGCGAGTGGACGAGCACGAAGTTACATTGATGTGTGGGGCGCCTGCAGTCGCAAATGCAATATTGGATGCAGCGTCATTATGGAAGGGTGCAATACCAGGACGCGATGCAACGCGAATTGTTGTTGCAGGTGCTCCGCCGCCTGCACGAACTATCGAACGCATAGAAACCGAATTGGGTTGGACGCTTAACCAGATTTATGGACTCACAGAAACAAGCCCAGTGTTGACAGTAAATAGTCCTTCCCCCGAAACCGATGCGTTGTCGGTTGCCGACCGCTCGGTTGCGCTGAGCCATGCAGGTGTGCCTGCTTTGGGAGTCGAAACCAAGACCGACGAGACAGGCGAGGTGCTTGTGCGCAGCAATGTGGTGATGGAGGGATATTGGGCGCAGCCCGAAGAGACCGCAAACGCGATAGTCGATGGTTGGTTTCGCACTGGTGACGGTGGAGTAATTGGCGATCGACACATTTTGGTGATTGCCGATCGCAAGAAGGATGTGATTATCTCTGGCGGAGAGAATGTGAGTTCAATCGAAGTCGAAGGGGCGCTCTTTTCCCATCCTGATGTCACCGAAGTTGCCGTAATTGGCGTGCCCGACGAGAAATGGGGAGAATTGGTGATGGCACTTGTTGTGAAGAAGCCCGAATCGACATTGAGCGAAACCGACTTGATTGCCTATGCAAAAACAAAACTTGCAGGATATAAGTGCCCAAAGCGCATCGAGTTTCGAACGGAGTTGGCGCGCACTGCTACAGGCAAGTTACAAAAATTCAAATTGCGTGCCCCTTATTGGGAAGACTTCACTCGCCAAGTCAACTAAGACTGAGGTCGTGATGGAACTATGAGGTCTCACTAATGGAAACATCTGCGATAGTTGATCAATTTCGTGAAGAGGGGTATGCGATTGTTCGCCAACTCTTTAACGGTGATGATGTTCTGCGGCTGCAGCGAGAGACTGCCGATCTGTATCAGGTAGGCATTCAACACCCCGTCACCTTTAAGCACGGCAATTTGGCATATGAGATTTTGCCGGAGAAGCATTTTGGTCAGCGCTACATGATTCAGGCTTATTGGTTTGCATGGGCCAACAAGTATTTTGACGAGTTTCGTAACGATCCTGCATTTTTGCAGTTGCTAGAGCCGCTGTTGGGATCAAGCATTAAACAGGTTGCTCAGCAGATTCATTGGAAACCGCCAGGTGCAAGGGTGACGGGTTATCGGTTTCATCAAGACTTGCGTTTTCGAGAGAGCAAAACGAGTTACGAAGACGTAGTGCGTGATTCGGTAACTGTGGGCATCGCCATCGACCGCGCAACAAAAGAAAATGGATGCTTGAAGATTGTGCCTCGCAGCCATACAAATGGTTACTTGGGTTTGTCGGACAACGGCGAAGGTTCGATCATGAAGGGGCTCACGCACGATGATGAGTTGGTTGCGGTGGGTCTCGATCCCCGACAGATCGTGGACGTTGAACTTGAGCCTGGCGATGCCGTCGTTTGGGGACTACTCACCGTGCATGGGTCATTGCCAAACGAATCGATGCATGACCGAGCATTTGCTCTCTCGAGCTATGTGCGAGGCGAGACATCTCAGCGAGGCGAATGGGCATTTCGCGACGGAATGCGTGTGCCACTGGGTGACACACCGGTGCTGTGCAAGAACGAAAAGTTGTTTGACAATCTCGAGCCGTACTACGACTCAACCGAATGGTATCTGTGAAGCAACGCGGCATTTATTTTGGTGTTGCGATTTTTGCGTTGACGGCAGTGTGGTCGCTCATGACACCGTTGTTCTCTGGGCCTGACGAGCCGGCCAACTACATCAAGTCTGCCGCTGTGATTCGAGGAGAATGGGTCGGAAGCGAATTTCCGCCGTCTCTGCAAATGTCCTATTGGACAACGTATGTACATGTCAATCCACAGTTCGGCACACCGAATCTCATCCCTTGGCAATTCGCTTCATTTGGGGATCGGCCTGGCTACAACATTGCTATTGAAGACGCGCCTGCAAATGATGTTCCAACGTGGACGAATATGGGTAGGTACCCAGTTCTGCCATTTATCTTTTCGGGAATCGGAACCTTGCTTGGTCCAAATGACATGTCGGCCAGAGTTGCGCGACTCATGACCAGCGCCATTTGCGCTCTGCTCCTTGCGATGGCTGCCACCACAATGAAGAGGCGTCACATGTCCAGTGTCGGGGTCTTGATGGCAGTCGTTCCCGGAACACTATTTTTGGCCTCAAGTATGAATCCGAGTGCGATCGAGATTTGCGCTGCGATTGCACTTTGGACAGTTGCTCCAACAGTTTTGTCCGACATCGTGGAGAAGTGGTCGATGTTTGTCTTTACTATTTCCGGGACTTTCTTAATATTGACTCGTCCACTCGGCCCAGCTCTCTACGCGTTGATACTGCTCCTGAGCTACATTGCTGCATCAGAACGACCTCAGTTACGACACTACGTGCTCAACCACTGGCGCGTGTTTTCCCTGCATTTAGTAGGCATCCTGTTTGCTGCATGGTGGTACCTGTCTATCTATAGTTTCGAACTATCTACAAAGCTCACTGCCGAAATACCGAGTGTCTCACTGCGAAGTCAGATTGGGAGCGCATTGCACCACATTCCAGCACTGCTTGATCAGGCAGTTGGAAATTTTGGTTGGCTTGACTCGCCGATGCCACGTGGCGCGCTTATGGTTTTCGTTGTTGCATTTTTGGTTGTGATTGGACGAGGCTTGCTGTCGATGACAATGCGAGAGAAGATGGCATCGTCAATTCTCGTTGTTGCAACGCTATTGCTTGTAGTTGCGCAGGATCTCAACTATTACTCGTTACTTCGCAATTTTGGATCGCAGGGGAGACATATTGCACCGCTGCTTGTTGGATTGCCGATCCTTGCCTCAGCGGCATTTGTCTGGTCGCGCAAACGGGAATTCATTGCGGCGATGGTGTGGGGGTTAACAATGGTTTGGGCAGGTTTGGGCGCATTGCGGCGTTACACCGTCGGTATCAATGGAGATAACGCGCTGGACATGCTGAGGAATCGATCGTGGAATCCGGTGCTTGGATTTTGGCCAACTGTAACGATGCTGATGTTGTCAACAGTTGCCGTGGTGTGTCTCATTCCATACAACAGACCACCTGCCAAATAACTACCATTTGCTGTTATGAACTCAACACCAGTAGTGCTTGGTTTAAGTGCAATCTGCATCGTTGCGATGATGTTGCTTCTCTGGATCGCGAGCCTCATCAAGAAAGACGCTTCCATTGTCGACATCTTTTGGGGACTTGGATTTGTGATGGTCGGTTGGGCGTCATGGCGATTGTCGGACGCCAACTCGCAACGGGGAACAGTGCTCGCAGTGCTCACCACACTGTGGGGTGTGCGCCTGGGCGCATACTTGTGGTGGCGCAATCACGGCAAGGGTGAGGACTTTCGCTATCAGGCAATGAGGAAGCACTATGGATCGAAATTTGCGATCAAGAGTTTGGGCATTGTGTTTGGTGTGCAAGGTGCGCTGATGTGGATCGTTTCGCTGCCTGTACAACTGGGGCAGATGACCAGCGATGCCAAGATCGGCGTCGTTGGATTTGTTGGCATCGTTGTGTGGGCTATTGGATTCTTGTTCGAATCAGTTGGCGACATTCAGTTGGCACGCTTTAAGGGCAATAGCGCCAATGCTGGAAAAGTCATGGACAAAGGACTGTGGAGATATACGCGTCATCCAAACTATTTTGGTGATGCCTGCGTGTGGTGGGGTATTGCAATCATCGCCAGCGAGTCGCGTATTGGACTATTTGGAATTGTGGGGGCGGTAGCGATGAACATGTTGCTATTGAAGTATTCGGGAGTTCCGATTTTAGAAAAATCAATCAACAAGCGCCGCCCTGGGTACGAGGAGTATCAGCGGCGTACGAGTTCGTTTATTCCGCGCATTCCTAAAAAATAGTCTTACGAATTCTTTCCGCGCAGTTTGTTCCAGGCACCGAATGCGTCGAGAGCCGCAATTGTTGAACCCATCAATTCGGGCGGCACGGGGTGGCTGATCAAAAAGCCCTGAGCCTTTGCGCATTTCATTTCGGCCAAGATTTGCAATTGCTGCACAGTCTCGATGCCCTCCGCCACCATGTCGAGGCCGAGCGAGTCGCCCATGGCAATGATGGTGCGCACGAGCGCGCGAGCGCTTTCATCTTGTGCAACTCCGCTCACAAAAGATTTGTCAATTTTGAGCCGCTGAATTGGAAACTTTTGGAGCAAGGACAGGCTTGAATATCCGGTACCGAAGTCGTCGATTGCAATACGAACGCCCAAATCGCAGAGTGCGTTGAGTGCGTCGAGTGCCTGTTCGGGCTGAGAAATCATGACACTTTCGGTTACTTCGAGCCACAATTGCTCTGGAGGAACGTGGGCGCGAAGCAGGGCTTCATTTACTGCTGCAACAAAGTTTGGGTCGTGCAACTGTCGTGGTGAAACATTGACTGACATCGTCGCGTCGCTGCGACATAACCCCTGCGTGATCCAGCCACGCAAGTGGGTGAGTGCCTCGAGCATGGCCCAGGCACCAAGCGGCACGATTGTTCCTGTTTCTTCGGCGATCGGTATGAACTCGGCTGGCGAGATCATCGTGCCGTCGTCTCGATGCCAGCGCATGAGCGCTTCAAACCCGACGACGTCACCCATGTCGATGTCGACTATGGGCTGATGCACGAGACGTAATTCGCGTCGCTCTAACGCGCGGTACAAAGCAGTTTCGATCGCAAGGCGTTGCGTCACGCGCTCCAGCATTGATTCATCAAATACTGCAACACAATTGCGTCCAGCATCCTTTGCTCTGTACATCGCAGTATCGGCATGTCGCAAAAGATCGTCTGCGGTAGATGTGATTGATGGATGGTAGGTGGATACGCCTATCGAAGCAGAGACGAAGACATCTCCCTGACGAAGAGTGAGTGGTTCGTTGAAGCTTTCAAGAACTCTGTCAGCGAGTTGCATTGCGTCGCTCGGGTCCTGAGTGTCTGGGTCGAGAATGACAAATTCATCGCCGGAGATACGACCCACAACACAACGATGCGGAAGCGCATTTCGCAGCCGTTGAGCAACAGCAACCAATACTGCGTCACCAGCTTGATGTCCGAGCGAATCGTTGATGTTCTTAAAACGATCGACATCGATAAACAGCACGGTTGGTTGTCGACTCTCGTTCTTGGCAGTGAGGAGCGAGTTATTGACTAACGAGATCATGAGGCTGCGATTTGGTAGTCCTGTGAGTGCGTCTGTTTGAGCCGAACTAATGAGCTGGCGTTGAGTTGAGGCATTGGCTCTGACTGAATGAATTACTCGAGCAGTCACTGCTGCCGTGAGCACAAGAATGGAAATGGATTGCACAACTCTGTCTAGAGTGTCGACAGGGTTGGTGAGTGCAAGGACGAGCACCGGCAAGATCAATGCTGATGTTGTCACGATCAGCCGACCAGCCAGAGGTCGCTGAGGAACAATTGGGCCACGTTCGGTCAGCGATGAAATCGATGGATGTATAAACGCCGCGGACGCTAAAAATAGTCCCACGACATAAACAGCAGATGAAAATGTGGAAGCGATATGAATGCGGCCAGCGTCATTTGCCGCGTAGAGGAAATCGCCCAGCAATGTGCAAGCGATCGCTCCTGCGACGAGCGACACTGATGGACTGCGCATCGAATCGCCAAACAGCAACGTTGCGAGCGTAAAGAGCACAACAGCACTCATAACAAGTGTCGAGCCCTGAATTACTGAAATCAGAACAGTTTGATTCTGTGTACCAATAATTGGCTGCAAGAGAACCGTCCAAACAAAAAACCATGCACCAAGACCAACAATGAGCCCATCTGTCAAGACCGAAAGTGGGTCGCTTCCAAGTCGACGACGCACGATAAAAATGAGTCCGCTCGCCAATATGGCCTGAACGGCGAGAAAGAGAAATTCTGGAATTGCTTGCAAATTGGGGCGGTTTGTAAACGAACCATCAAACAACTGTGCACTAGTGGATAAAACAACAATGAGAAGAAGACTTGGCCACACGACTCTGTCGGGTTTGTTAACTCGTACTGCGATTACCAGGGCAATCGCAAGTTGCACCGTTGCAACCAAGTACAACGCATTGCTCAACTCAATCGATTGCACAGTGGAATTGACTACAGCCAATATCAAACCGGTGGCGATCAGTCCCCATGAAATGCGTGCATATGGCGCGGCTTTCACTGGCAAAACGGTACTACATCCCAATTTTGTGTGTATGGATGGGTTATTCTTGACCCAGGCGGAGGAGTTGGGTCGTTGCTGTGCGGCGCCTCATATCACCCTCAAATCACTTTTTCTAAAGGACCCGCCCGAATGTTTGTGACTCGTCACTCACCAGTGACCGACCCTACGTTGAAAGATCAACTGTGGACACTCTATTCGCGTGCGTATTTGCGCACCGCAGAAGATTCGGTGACGCATGAAATGCTTGATCGTTTGGAATTCAACGACCAATTGACCGATCCAACCAATCGTGCTTGGGTGGTGTGGGAAGACTCGATGCCAGTTGCGATGACGCTTGTTGCAACCGATGTGCGCCGTACCCGTTGGCTGAGCGAGCAGTACTTCAAGAAGAATTTTCCTGAAAAATTTCGCGCCGGTTTGGTGCACTATGTGGTGTGGGCTGTGGTCGACCCAAGTTATGTTGTGCGCGGTGCAAGTATCTTCATGGCGCGACAGGCGATGGCGGTTGAGGCTCGCGAGGGTTCGCTACTTGTTTTTGACATGCCCGAATCGAATCAACCGCATGAAATAGGCGGTGCGGCCGAGTTGATGCGCCGCATGGCTCGGATGGTTGGAGAGGCTCAATTGTTGCCACTGACCGTGCAACGGTATTACGCCATCGATTTTCAGTCGGCCCACACCCAAGATGCATCGGAATCGCGCGATCAGGATGAAAAACAGGTGACTGCGACACAACAAAACCGATAGTTCGCTAATTGCGCTAGATTTACAGTGTTATGAGTCAGATTTGCAGCTTCTCTGCATGAACCTTCGATGAGCGTGTCCAACCTGTCGGTCTCCACCGTTTCGTTTGTGGTGGCTGGCGCACATCTGATGTCGGGCCTCCTTGGCGAGCGAGACGAACACCTTCGTCATATCGAAGACGAGTTTCCGAGTTGCGCAATTCATGTGCGCGGTAATGAGATCTCGATTACCGGAGCCGATGCCACTCTTGTGAGCAAGTTGTTTGAAGAATTGACCGAACTCTTGCAGCGCGGAGAGAATCTTGATCGCTCGGTAGTAATTCGCTCGATTGTGATGGTGCGAGCCAACCAGAGTCCAAGCCGTATTTTGACGGAAGAGATTTTGCGCACGAGTGGCGGGCGGGTAATTCGCGCCAAGACTGCTGGTCAACGCAGGTATGTCGAAGCCATTCGCGACAATGTGGTGACATTTGGTGTTGGGCCGGCCGGCACTGGAAAGAGCTGGCTAGCCGTGGCAATGGCCGTCGAGGCTTTGCAGACAAAGCGTGTACAGCGAATTATTTTGACGCGACCAGCAGTTGAGGCCGGTGAGCGATTGGGGTTTTTGCCAGGCGATCTCGCTGCAAAGATTGATCCGTATTTGCGGCCGCTATACGACGCACTGCACGACATGGTCGGTGCAGAACAAGCCAAGTTATTTTTAGAACGGCAAGTTGTAGAGGTTGCACCGCTGGCGTTTATGCGCGGTCGCACTCTCAACAATAGTTTTGTCATTTTGGATGAGGCCCAAAACACGACGCCCGAGCAGATGAAGATGTTTTTGACGCGTATCGGTTTCGGCACCAAGGTTGTCGTCACCGGTGACACAACTCAGGTAGACGTGCCTGATGGCCGAAGCGGACTCTTGGGTCTCGACCGTGTACTCACCGATATTCCCGACTTGGCGTTCGTCTATTTGGATGCCACCGACGTGGTGCGTCATCGAATCGTGGCAGACATTGTGGCTGCATACGAGAGTGTGACGAAAGCTCGCATCAATTCGGATACAAGCTGGAAAAAACGCGATGGCTGAGACTCGACCGGGCTCAAAGCGACCTCGCCGCACAGGCGGAGACGGCGACCCAGAGGTGTTCTGTGCCGACGAACAAACTGACGTAGAAATAGACCTTGCACGATGGCAGACATTGGCTCTCGACGTATTGGAAGCAGAAGGAGTACGCGGCGCGGCCGAACTCACTGTCGTCTTTGTTGATGAAGGCACCATGAAGCAACTCAACACGCAGTACATGGGTAGTTCGTATGCCACTGATGTGTTGTCGTTTCCGCTCGACGCAGTAGAAGCAACTCGCACGCCAGGGCCTGGTGCGTTGACCAAAGGTCCCGATAAGAACGAATTTGATATTGCCGATCTGCCGTTGCTGCTTGGCGACGTAGTCATTTGTCCGGCAGTTGCCATCAAGCAAGCGCCATCGCACGCTGGCTCTCATGACGACGAGATTGCGTTGTTGCTCGTGCATGGCATCTTGCATGTGCTCGGTAGTGACCATGACAATCCTGATGCCGCAACTGTGATGCACGCACTTGAGCGAAAACACTTGGAAGCATTTCACTGGCATCAAGCTGCGCCAGCAAATTTTCGTCACGTACCTGAGGTCACACAATGAACACGATTTTCGCTAAAGCACCTACAACATTGGATTATTGGATGTTGTTGGTCATTGTCATCTTGTTGTTCGTGATGATTTTTTTGTCGCTTGCCGAGATGAGCCTGTCGCAAATGACAAAACCCCGCGCTGCAGCATTGGCAGAAAAGGGAGTCAAGTCTGGCAAGGCATTGGTGCGACTAGCAGTACAGCCAGCAATGTGGGTCAACCCGCTACTTCTCTTGATCAACGTTTCACAAACAATTCAAGCAACGCTGACGGGAATCGTTGCAAATGATTTGTTTGGTCCAGCAGGAGTCGTGGTTGGTGTGGCATTGAATGTTGTTTTGTTTTTTGTGTTGGCAGAGGCTGTGCCAAAGACGTACGCACTGCTCAACCCAATCAAGGGTGCAACAATTACGGCGCGCCCGATCGAATTTGTTGTGCGCTTTTGGCCGCTTCGTGTTACTTCAGGTCTCTTGATACGTCTGACCAATGTGATCGTAAAAGGCAAAGGGCTCGCGCAAGGTCCATTTATAGGCGAACAAGAATTTTTGGGAATCGTAGAAGCTGCAGCCCACGACAGCGTGATTGAGCACGAAGAGCGCGAACTCATCGAATCAGTGATCGAGTTTGGCGACACGATGGTCCGAGAGATCATGGTTCCACGCCACGATGTGGTGTATCTTGACGATGACTTGACGGTCACCTTGGCATTGGACAAAGCAGTGGTCGAAGGCTTTAGCCGACTGCCTGTGTTTAGAAAAGACGATGACGAGGTTGATGACGTAGTCGGAATTGTGTATGTCAAGGATCTTGTTATTGCCGAACGATCGGGCAAAGGTTCTGAAGTGATTCGTGACCTAGTGCGTCCTGTTGAAGTGGTGCCAGAGACCAAACTCGTTGCCGATTTGATGCGAGGAATGCAGGCCAAGAAGTTTCATATGGTGATCGTGGCTGATGAGTACGGCAGTGTGACCGGACTAGCAACCCTGGAAGACTGTCTCGAAGAACTTGTAGGCGAAATCGTGGATGAGCATGACGACGAAGACGAATCTCTCAAGATCTTGCCCAATGGCGACTTGATTGTGGATGGCTCGATGTCGATTGGACGACTCAACGATGAGATCAAGATCAAGATTCCTGAAACCGAGTACGACACGATCGGCGGGTTTATCTTTGGAATGCTGGGTCGTGTGCCAGTCATTGGTGACTCTGTGGAGCATCAGGGATGGAAGTTTTCGACCGAGGAGTTGGATGGCCGACGAGTTCAGAAAGTGCGAGTAAGCACGATCACTGAATGACGGCTAGCGTCGCCTTCATGGAAATTTCACTAGAGGGCAAGGTTGCGCTGGTAACCGGCGCATCGCGTGGTATTGGTAAAGCAATTGCACGGTCATATGTAGAAGCAGGCGCAAAGGTGATGTTGATGTCGCGCAAGGAAGATGTGCTGCGCGCTGCGGCCGATGAGATCGGTGGCGACACAGCAATATTCGTCGGTAACGCTGGCGATATCGACACAGCAAAAGCATGCGTCGATGCAACTCTCAAGCGCTTCGGTGCTATTGACATTTTCGTGAACAATGCAGCGACCAATCCGTACGTAGGGCCGACGCTTGGCATCGACGCCGCTCGTTACGACAAGACTTTTCAGGTGAATTTGCGCGGACCATTGTTTTGGTGCCAAGCAGTATGGGAAGCGTGGATGATTGACCACCCAGGAGTGATTATCAACATTGCTTCGGTGGGAGGTTTGCGCGCTGAAGGAAACTTGGGTGTGTACAACCTGACAAAAGCAGCACTGATTCACTTGACCAAGCAACTGGCTGGAGAACTTGGTCTCACACGAGTTGTGGGTATTGCTCCAGGACTTGTTGAAACCGATTTTGCACAAATGCTCGTCGATAACTACGGCGATGCTCTTGCCAAGCGTTTGCCGACAAAACGACTTGGAGTGCCGCAAGACATTGCAAACTTGGCTACGTTCTTGGCCTCTGATCTTGCTAGTTGGATGACTGGCGAAACCTACTTGATCGACGGTGGCGCTGGAGTTTCGGCTGGGGGAATGTAGTCGCTCGCTAAGCGGTACAAGATTGGTCCACCGATTGCGAATGCAATACATCCAACGATGACTGAAGCCAAATACGGTGCACGCAGACCTTGGCTGTATGCAATTTGGCCACCGATAAGTGCGCCGATTGAAATAGAGCCCGTGCCGATAAGGCGATAAACGCTATTGACACGGCCGAACAATTCGCTCGGAATAATTCGTTGACGCAGTGAAACAGTGACGATATTCCAAGTTGTACTCGCAATCCCCATAACGCCAACTGCGATCGCGACCGACCAAATATGCGGCAAAAAGTAATAGACAAGGCCCAGAGTACTGAACACGCCAAGTGATGCAACGATAGAAATCGGTACGCCGAAGCGTTTGGAGATTCGGTCTCCGATGAATCCACCGATTATCGATCCGATCGCCATCAGTGAAAGTAAGAATCCGTAACCACGACCAGTGACGCCAAGTTCGTCGGCGGCATACTTAACAAAAATTGCATCACCAAACATTGTTGCCATATTGGTGATGCCAAGCATGATGGCCAATGTGCGTAGAAGTTTGTTGGACCACAACCACGAAAATCCTTCTACAAGGTCTCTTCGAAACGATTGTGAACCTATTTGGTTTTGAGTTTGAGTCGTTACGACAGAGGGAACGTGAATCGACGAGACCAACATTGCCGCTAGCGCGAATGATGCGGCATTGACGCCGAATGGAATGCCTACCGCTGCAACGAAAGCCAAAGCACCAAGTGGAAGTCCGATGAAACTGTTTGCTACAACCTCTGCTGTGTACAGACGTCCATTGGCCTTTTCGAGTAACTCTGGAGGAACAATTGCGGGAAGGAATGCTTGAGCCGACATGTCAAAAATAACTTCGCAACAACCGACACCGAGCAGAATCAACATAAATGACCAGATAGTCAGTGACCCCTGCCAGGCGCTGTAGCCAATAATCGAATAGAGCACAGCGCGGATCACGTTGACGGTGATCATTAAATACTTGCGATTGAAACGATCTATGTACACGCCAGCTGGAAGTGTGAGCACCAGCCATGGCAGGAACGAGGCAAATGATACGCCGGCGATGAGTCGGGCATCGCTCGTGAGCGAAAGAGCCAGGAGTGGTGCAGCAGCCTGTGCCATTCCGTCGCCAACATTAGAAATTGAAGTTGCCCCAAATTGTCGCCAATAGTTTCTTGGCAAACTCTGTGGAGATTGAGACATTATGCAGAGCCTAAGGCTTGGATGTCGACTTTTCCGAGGCTCGTTCGAGGGATTTCATTGACAACAATAATTTGTTGTGGGGCGCAAAATGCAGGAAGAGTTTGTTTGACGTGCTCGCGCAATTCTGTGCGCAGGGATTCAGAAGCGTAGAGAACTCCTTTGTCGTGTAGCACCACGTAGGCGACAACACGCTGACCCCACTGGGCATCGGTTACTCCACGAACAACGACTTGGCTCATTGCGGGGTGGGTAAGTAACGCGCTTTCTACTGCTGCAGGCCACACATTTTCGGCACCGGTGATGATCATGTCGGTACGCCGGCCAAAGACGTCAAGCAGTCCATCGGAATTGAGCGACCCGAGGTCGCCTGTTGCATACCATCCGTCATCCGACACACTCGAGGTGCCATCGCGGTAGCTTCTCATCAACATTGCGCAACGCAAATAGATTTCGTCGTCAACAATCTTGATCTCTACGCCGTCTAGTGGTTGGCCGTTATATACAACTCCGCCACCCGTTTCGGTTGTGCCGTAGGTTGTGACGACGTTGCTTGGCAAGTGTGTAGGTGCACTGCTGCCGCCCAACAGAATTGTTGCAAAGAGGGATGCATCAATGCGTGACAAAGCTGTCGCAACGAGTGATGTATGTGTAGCGGTTGTACTTGCTGCGTGAGTGACAGCCATTGGCTCAAATGATGCATGCAATGTTAAAGATGCACCCGTATGGAGTGCGCGCGTGATTACGGAAAATCCGCCTATGTGTGACACTGGAATGCATACGAGCCAGTGATTGGTGGCATTGAGTTGCAACCTTGCGGCGCTCGCGTGTGCAGCGGCAGTAAGCGATGTATGAGTATGAATCACACCCTTTGGAATACCGGTTGAGCCACTTGTTGCAATAACGAGTGCGTCGCCTGCTTCGAGATCTCTGCTATTTGCATAGTGAGACTCTGAACCATGTGAATCGATCACCTGGGTGGGGGCCATGGCGTCGAGAAGTAATTTTTGGGCGGCTGGAGGAAGGCGCTGGTCGATCGGTAGGACAGCATCACCGCTGTCCCACACACGTTGAACGGTTTCAACAAACAAAGAACCGGCAGGCATGTCGAGCGCAATGAGGCGAGCCATGTCAATAGGTTAGAGCCCAGTCGTGAGACAATAGACCTATGACAACTACACAACCAAGTGGCGTACAACTGTGGATTCTTGGAGCACGATTGCGAACACTTCCTGCTGCTGTGATGCCAGTAATGGTTGGTAGTGCATGTGCTGGCGCTTTTGAGGGAGACGGGAACAAGAGATGGGTGCTTGGGCTGCTGGCTTTGATTGTGAGCCTCGCGTTGCAAGTGGGTGTCAATTACGCAAACGACTACTCGGACGGAGTGCGGGGAACCGATTCAAGCCGCGTTGGACCATTGCGACTTGTTGGGTCTGGTTTGGTTGAGCCACGTGTTGTGAAGCGTGCTGCATTTGTCGCATTTGGAATCGCTGCAGTCGTTGGCTTAGTGATCGCGATCGCAACTTCATTGTGGTTAGTAGTCATCGGTGCAGCGTGTATTGGTGCTGGCTGGTTGTACACCGGTGGTCCAAAACCATATGGCTATATGGGTCTGGGTGAGCTGTTCGTATTTGTGTTTTTTGGTCTGATCGCCACGTGCGGCACCATGTTTGTCGTTGTCCAACATGTCACGGTGCTGTGTGTGTATGCGTCGGTAGCGGTTGGTTGCTTGGCGGTTGCTCTACTGGTGATCAATAACCTGCGCGATATTCCGGGTGATACCGAAGTTGGCAAAGTCACTCTTGCGGTGCGCCTGGGAGACAACAAGACGAGAACGCTATTTTACGCTCTCTTCGTTGCATGTGCTCTTGCAATCGTGATGTGTGGGATGAGTCGAGCCGGTGCGCTTGTCGGACTCGTCGGGCTTTTGGTTGCAGTCCCCGCACTTCGTACTGTGCGACGTGGGGCCGATGGGCGAGATCTCATTGCAGTATTGGCAACTACGGGAAAGACGCAGATGGCAACAGGAGTATTGCTGGCGTTGGGTGTATTGCTCTAAAAGGTCGTCAGCCAGGACGACACGATCTGTGCCGTTATTTGTGGTTGCTCGAGGTGCACGCTGTGGCCTGCACCATGCACAATTTCAAGAGTTGCATGAAGACCAATGAGTTCTTTCATGCGGCGGGCGTGTTGACAAAATGCGTCATCGTGAGCACCTGCAATCAGTAATACCGGCATGGTGAGCGTTGACAGTTTGTCCCACAAACTTCCTTGCGTGCCTGTGCCGCACATGCGCAAACTGTTTGCGAGCGATGTTGGCGAGTTGGTGCATCGCTGTGCAATGTCGGCTGTGTCTTGGGGCAATAAAGCAAACATCGGTTTTGAGAGCCACTCATGGATGAATTGTTGAGTACCGACTTGTTCGATATGCTCAGCTAACTCGTTGTCTAAAATTTTTCGATGTTGGCGAGAAACTGGATCGACAATGCCTGCCGTACCGCTGATCAGAACAAGACCTCGCACTGCTTGTGGATGCTGCACTGCTGTGTGCAAGCACATGCGCGCACCCATTGAGTAACCCAAGTAAATGGCGTTGCCACATGTTTGCTCAAGAGCATCAGCAGCCCCAGCAACGTCGGTGAGAATATGTTGTGATTCTCCGTGCAATGGGGCATCAACAGCGATTGCGCATAGGTCTGTTGAGTGAGCATTCAACTCGCTGATGAAAGGAAACATTGAAGACCGAGTTTGGGTGAACCCGTGCAAGAACACCATCCGCTGAACCGATGCACGGTTGCCGAGGGTTTCGTGTGCAAGCACGGCGTTCATGTAGCTTCGTTCAACTGTTCAGTAAGACGTTTGATTACGCGTTCAAACATCTCTACATCTTGAGCGCCAGGCACCGACCACTGATCATTGAAAATATATGTAGGAACGGCACTGATGCCATTTTCTGCGGCCATATGTAGCGACTCCTGCACGTCGTCACTACATTCGTCAGAGTTCAGAAATGCAGTTGCAACATCGACATCGATACCAACTTCGTGTGCACAATTGGCAAGCACACCAATGTCGGCGATGTCTTGACCATCGGTGAAGTATGCCTGCATGATTCGCTCTTTGAGCTGCGCCTGCACGATGTTGCCAAAGTCTCGTTCGGCCAAAACAAGAAGCCGATGGGCGAGCAGTGTGTTGGCGCGTAGAGCGATGTCCATATTGAAAATGATGTCGTCTTGTGCCGCGATGTTTGTCACATGATCGAGAATCTGTTGCGCCTTTTCGACACCGCCAAACTTCTTTGCATATGCCTCGATGACCGGTATTGATTGACCGATTGGGGCTGTTGGATCTAACTGGTAAGGCCTATACGAGACCTCGAGGTCAACCTCGACCCCTCTGGCTCGCAAGTTTGCAATTGCCTTGTCCAGTCGGCGTTTGCCGATATAGCACCACGGACAGATCACGTCGGAGAAGATAATGACGCGCATAGGTGCCACGATAGAGGGGATGGCTAGTACTTCTGCAATTACAGCGACTTTTTGCGCCACGCTCGTGGACGAGTGGATTCGCTGTGGAGTTGCGCACGCCGTTGTTGCCCCAGGGTCGCGGAGTACTCCGATGGCCCTGGCACTTGCATCGCGAAATGAATTGACCTTGCACATTTTCCATGACGAACGATCGGCATCGTTTGCAGCACTTGGAATTGGTTTGTCGTCGAGGGACAGCAAGTTGATGCCGGCAATATTGTTGTGCACATCGGGTACGGCAGCAGTCGAGTTTCATGCAGCAGTTGTAGAGGCTTGTCATGCATCGGTGCCGATGTTGGTGTGCACTGCAGATCGACCGCCAGAGCTGCAGGGCGTTGGTGCGCCACAGACTATTGATCAACAGAATTTGTATGGAGTTTCACCAAGGTTGTTTGTAGACGCCGGAGTTGCCGATGACGTTGATCAATTCACTTGGCGTGCATTAGCGCAGCGATTACTTCAAGCATCTGTTGGTGTTGATCCCGGGCCAGTGCATCTCAACATGCCGTTCAGAGAACCTCTCGTTGGTCAACCACTTGCACTACCTCCATCGATAGAGGTGTTGACAAGCCCAGTTCTGGGCGATGATCAACTGTTTGCTGTTGATGTGCTCGATGTGTTTGGGGCTGCCTGTGCAAAAGAGAACGGTGTGATTGTTGCAGGAAGTGGCATTGATGATCCTCGGTTGGTGCTCGAGTTGGCCCAGCGCCTGCAGTGGCCTGTGCTTGCAGACGGTCGAAGTGGGTGCAGGGTCCCAGCCAACAGCGCGCATGGTTCTACGGTCGTTGCATTTTCTGACATTGTGTTACGAGACGCAGATACCGCGAGAGGTTTGAAGCCAAGCATCGTTTTGCGGTTTGGCGAACCACCTGTTTCCAAGGTTGTCAATACCTGGATTCGTGAGAGTGGGTGTGAGTACCTTGCAGTGAGTGAGACGCAACAGTTGATTGACCCCGACCGACTAGTTGCAGCGCACCTCGTTGGGAAGGTCTCGCAAGTGTGTGCGCAACTGAACTCAAGCTTGGATGCTGCATCATTGAATCGTAAAGAGAATTCGTGGATACAAGGGTGGCGAGACGTAGAAGCAATTGCTGCGACGACACTTGCGAATTATTGGCATGAAGCAAGTGAGTTGTCTGAGCCACTAGTAGCGCGAACCGTTGTAGATGCAATGCAACTGCATTCGAACCTTGTTCTTTCGTCGAGCATGCCGGTTCGCGACGTCGAATGGTTTGGCGCGCCGAAAGACGGTTTGCGTGTGTTGTCAAATAGGGGCGTGAATGGAATTGACGGTGTCGTCTCGACGGCTGTTGGAGTGGCTATCGAGAGCAATCAGATGACAGCATTGTTGATCGGTGATATTGCGTTATTGCACGACACAAATGGCTTGCTCAATTTGCGAGATCGAAGTGTCGATCTCAAAATCGTTGTCGTCGACAATGGCGGTGGAGGAATTTTTAGTTTTCTTCCCCAAGCAACCAGCTTGAGCCCAGAGCGATTCGAGCAACTCTTTGGCACCCCGCACAATGTTGACATTGGGCAACTAGTTGGCGCGCATGGTTTGCCATGCACAGTGATATCTACGGTCGGCGAACTCCGACGCAATTTGGCACAATCGGGCACACAAGTACTGATCGTGAACACCGACCGTGAAAAGAATGTGTTAGATCACGAAGCAATTTATGCTGCCGTGGCAGGGGCGCTCAGGGGCGAATGATCGCAGCAAGCATTGCTTGCAATTTGGCCTGTGTCTCTGCAAGTTCCGACAACGGCTCACTATCGGCCACAATTCCTCCGCCTGCAAAGAGTCGTGCGGTCTTGCGGTCGGCACTGAACTCAGCGCAACGTATGGCAACTGCCCATGTTCCATTGCCGTAACGGTCTGTCCAACCCACTGCGCCGCCGTAACGACCTCGAGACATTCCTTCCACTTCGGCAATGAGTTGTAGTGCCGCGTCACGTGGATGCCCACCAAGTGCCGGAGTTGGAGACAACGCGTACACCGCGTCCAGAATGTGCAAAAACGGCTCTGACAGTCTTCCTGACATGTGGGTACCTAAGTGCTGCACATTGGCTACTGCAACAATGCTCGCCTCTGGCTCCCAGTCGAGATACGAACACCAAGGCAACAGAGTGTCATGGACCGCATCGATAACCACACGATGCTCGATCTGATTTTTGGTCGAGGAAAGCAAAGACTCTGCCAGTTGCGCATCGATGGTTGGGTCTCCTGTGCGAGCAGATGTGCCAGCAAGCGGATGGCTTGATACTTCGCCGTTGGCGATGGAGACAAGCAGTTCGGGTGATGCTCCAACGAGTCCGTCAATCGAATACCGATAACTCGATCCGAACGATGCGCGCAAGCGTAGAAGCACTGAATGCACATCGATGGGCTTATCGGAGGCAACGAATACATCGCGCGCTATGACGGCCTTGGTGATCGTTCCGTTGCGCACAGCATCGCGTGCGCAAGTGACTGCATGTAAATATGTATTGACGTCGACTCCAGGTGTCACGGTAAACGACGAAGATGATGCCACTGGAACCTGATGCGCACTCAGATCAACGTTGACAGTATTGACGGCATCATCGATGGTCGTGACCCAACACCTGCCGTCTTGTGCTTTGCAGACCAACATCGAGGGCAAAACAAAATCGTGCGGTTGTCGTGAATCAAACGGTATTGCTCCGAACAGAATCGGGCCACTCCCTGGAGCACTGACTTCGTCGACGATTTCGATCTGCTCAAGAAATGATTTTGCCTCGTGAGATGGCATCCTTGCTGCCACTCCTCGCGTCGCAAAGCCAAAGCCATCGCGCACAAAGAGCATGCCGTCTCCACGCGCAATGGCATTGAGATCTATCTCGAGTGCTTCGGCTTCGCCGACCAGTCGCGTTGTGGCGCGCATCGTTATGCCCGCGTAGCGAGTAGTAGTTGCGTAAGCCCAAAAGAGAGTTGATGATGTTCGACATGTGTGAACCCGTTGTTGGACAACATGTTGACCATCTCGGTGGACGAAGGCAGGTATGCAACACTTTTTGGCAAATAGTTGTAGGCAGCACGATTGGAAAGCAGACCACCGATGCGTGGAACAATCTTGCCGAAGTAGATGTTGTTGCCCCACTTGATGAAAGGGTTTGTGGGAATGCCAACGTCGAGTAGGGCAATACGACCGCCAACTCTTGTGACACGCGAGAGTTCAGCGAAAAATATGTTGAGATCAAGCAAATTTCGAAGTGCAAATCCGCACGTGACGCCATCGACAGATTTGTCGGCACACGGGAGGTGCAAAATATCGGTTTGGGTTCTAGGTGCATTGCTGCGGTCGGCAATCAGCATTCCTAACGAGAGATCCATGGAAAGCGGTTGGTATCCGGCATTTCTCAGATCAATACACATGTCACCCGTGCCGCTGGCCAAGTCGAGGATCAGGCTGCCGGCAGGAAGTGCAAGGCTACGAATAGCTTTGCGCCTCCAACGCACATCCAGGCGAAAGGTCATGATCCGATTGACGAGGTCGTATCGCGGCGCGATTGCGTCGAACATGCTGCGAACTGCTTGCACTTTGGCTTCCCCTTGGGGCAATTCAACAGAATCCCATGCATTTGTCACAGAGTTCAGGCTACGACCAGAAGCCGACTCGTAGCAATCCGTCGTTATAGGGCAAACTTTATGAATGATTGATTTTTCTTTTCCGCCAGAAGTTGAAAAGGTTCGCTTACAAGTACGTGACTTTATGGACACGGTTGTGAGACCCCAATGGGAAGCAATTGATCAAAACGATCGATCGCAAGTCATCAAAACAATTGTCAGCTTGCGTAAAGTTGCGCGCGAAGACCGCAAGTTGTGGTTGCCACATATGCCTGTCGAGTGGGGTGGAATGGGGCTTGGTCCTACCGCAATGGCTGCTGTTTCGGCCGAAGCAGCCAAAGTGAGTATTGGTCCGTTTGTGCTCAATGCACAAGCACCAGACGAAGGCAATCAACACACACTGTTGCATTGGGCAACACCAGAGCAAAAAGAAAAGTATTTGCGTCCACTGTGCGACGGAACGGCGCGTTCGTGTTTTGCAATGACCGAACCTGAGGTTGCAGGTAGTGACCCGACGCTCATTAAAACATTTGCCTATCAAGACGGCGACGAATGGGTGATCAATGGTCACAAATGGTTTATCTCTGGGGCTCGGGGTGCACAGTTCGCGCTCTTGGTTGCGCGCACAGAGCAAGACCCGGATCTACCTCAGGCCGCAAACTCGTGTTTCATCGTCGATATTCCGAGCGAGGGATGGAACGTGGTGCGTGACATCGAAACGATGTCTGGCGGACACAATCATTGCGAGATCGAGATCAAAGATTTGCGTGTGCCGGCGAGCAGCATGCTTGGCGGGCGAGGTCAGGGTCATCTTCTTGGGCAGTATCGGCTCGGACCAGCGCGGCTTGCACACTGCATGCGCTGGATAGGTCAGGCTGAAACTGCTCTTGACATGATGGTTGCTCGCTCACTCGAGCGATATTCGCACGGCTCGGTCTTGGCAGAAAAACAGGGAATTCAGTGGTTGATTGCCGACTCTGCGATGGAGTTGTACCAGTGCAAACTGATGGTCTTGCACGCCGCGTACAAGATCGAGCACGGACTCGAGTTCACGAGCGAAGTCTCGATGGCCAAGCATTTTGTTGCCAATAGTTTGTGGAAAATCGTTGACCGCGCGATTCAGGTGCACGGTGCTCTTGGGTATTCGACTGATACACCACTGGCCGGCATGTTGCTGCAGGCACGATGGAGCCGATTTGCCGATGGTGCAGACGAAATTCATCAAATGCGTATTGCACAACGGACGATCGCGGCGTATAAAGATCATGGGTCTACAAAGAAGGCGACGGGGGACTTACCTTTATGACAAAACAGCACATCACATTCGGAGTGTTCATTCCACAAGGTTGGAAGATGGAGCTCGTCAAGATTCCAACGGCCTCAGAAAAATGGCAAGCGTCGGTAGATATTGCGTTGCGCGCAGAAAAACTGGGATTTGATTCAATTTGGGTCTACGACCATTTTCACAACGTGCCTCGTCCTGCTCACGAGACAGTTTTTGAATGTTGGACGGTGATGGCTGCAATCAGTCAGTTGACAACAAAGATTCGTCTCGGACAGATGGTTGGTTGCGCTCTGTACCGACCCCCAACGTTGCTCGCCAAGATCACATCAACTCTGGATGTGATTTCTGGTGGTCGCCTCGACTGGGGAATTGGTGCTGGGTGGTATGAAAACGAATTTAGAAGTTACGGCTATGAATTTCCTGTGCCGAAAGATCGCATTGGAATGTTGCGCGAGACAGTAGAGATCGTCAAGATGATGTGGACACAAGAAGAGACCACATATGAGGGCAAGTATTTCCAAGCCTCTCGTGCCAATTGTGATCCGAAGCCATTGCAAAACCCCCGTCCACCTATTTGGATTGGTGGTGGAGGAGAACAACTGACCTTGCGAGTTGTTGCTCAGCACGCCGACTATTCAAACTTTGGCGGATCACCAACAGCCTTTGCCCGAAAAGTAGAGATCTTGAAAGGTCATTGTGCAAATGTTGGACGAGATCCGGATGAGATTGGCAAAACCATTTCGGGCGAGATTTTGATTCGAGACACCGAGCAAGAATGTCGCGATTTTCAGATTGCAAGTGGTCGCGGAGATCAGTTTGAAACATGGCAAGAATCAAACATTGTTGGAACGCCGGATCAAGTGGCGCACAAGATTGCCGAGTACATCAAAGTTGGATGCACCGGATTCATCCCGTGGTGTGTTGACTACCCAAGCACACAAACGATGGACGAATTTGCCAAAATAATGGCTACCTATCGCTAGTAGTAGTAGCGAAAGATCAACTCAGCAACGCACGAAGGTTTGGTTGCACCCTCGACTTCGAAAGTTGTCTCAACAACAACTTGAGCGCCGCCCGCAATGTCGTCGACAGATACAAGCTTGGCGCCGGCACGAAGTTTTGATCCAACTGGTACAGGGGCCATGAAACGAATTTTGTTTGCACCGTAGTTGACGCCCATCTTGACGCCTTCATGACGCCAAATGCCCCCCATCAATACTGGTGCGAGTGACAACGTGAGATAGCCGTGAGCGATAGTTTGACCGAATGGACCGGTCTTGGCCTTTTCAACATCGAGGTGAATCCATTGGTGATCGCCAGTTGCATCGGCAAACTTCTGCACTTGTTCTTGAGTGATAGTGAGGTAGTCGCTGTAGCCGAGATGTTTTCCAACATGGGCTACGAGTTCTTCGTGGTTCTTGATGATTGTGGTCATGAACGAAGTTTAGCGATACCAGATGCGTTGGTGTTCACGGGACTGCGTATGCAACAAAAGTGCAATCACTGCGATGTCAAAAGCAACACTGACAGCAGAACCGCCAAATACGCGACCGGTGACGTAGTCGGTCAGTCGCACAGGACCCGACGTCCCGCTGTTGTTTGAGAACGCTTGTACGGCGAAAAAACGAAGGACGATCGGAGAGACAGCGGCAGCGATGCCGAGCTTGTAACCAATCTTGCGCTCGTTTGCCATGAGAAAGCCGCCAAGTGCATAGAGAGCCACCGATACAAGGCCAACAACTACACCGAACGAGTAGCGATAGCGCAGGTATCCGAGGTGTCCGGTTTCGTCGAGCACACTCATCAATGCGAAGAATCCATCGAAATACAGCAGCCAGGTGGCAATCTGCAGCGTTTGCGGTTGCATGCGGTCAAACCATTTCTTTGGGTCAATGCTGTACATGATTGCAGTATGGCAGCCATGAGGGCCAAGTACACGCATGATCTACTCGTAGCCTGTACTTGATGCGATCTGGATTTGTCTCTTTTGTTGGTCGGCCGAATGTGGGTAAGTCAACATTGCTGAATGCGATCTGTGGCAAAAAGGTCAGCATCGTTTCCGATAAGCCACAAACCACAAGAAATCGAATTCGTGGCGTTCTCACAACTGCTGAGACCCAACTTATTTTTGTGGACACTCCAGGTATCCACAAGGCAGTCAGCGCTCTAGGCGAGCGCGTCAATGCAACTGCAATCGAATCGACCAAAGACGTTGACGTGGTGTGTCTCGTTATCGATGCAACACAAACATTTGGAACCGGTGATAAATATGTCAGTAATCACATCGACATGTCAAAGGCTGTGGTGATCTTGAACAAGATCGACCGAGCCGAACCCGCCAAGATTCTTAAACAATTGCAGGCGTTGTCGTCACTTGGCGCAGCCGAGTATTTTCCTATCAGTGCCAAGACAGGTGATGGCGTTGCGGAATTGACTGCATATTTGGCAACTCGCATGCCAGAAGGTGAATTGTTGTATCCAGCCGAGATGATCACCGAGACACCAGACAGTGTGTGGATTGCCGAGTTGGTTCGTGAACAGTTGCTTGAAAACACCCATGAAGAACTTCCATATTCAATTGCAACTCGAGTCACCGAATACGAGCCTCCCAGAATTCGTTGCGAGATCGTTGTCGAGCGTGAAAGCCAAAAGGGAATGGTCATTGGCAAGAATGGTGCAATGCTGAAAATCGTTGGCACCAATGTGAGACGACAACTGCCATCGGGAACATTTCTCGAGCTTGCGGTGGTCGTTGATAAAAATTGGCAACAACGCCCAGAGCGCGTGGAGCGATTGGGCTACTAAAAACTCAACGGGTGAGATACACGCGTTCTTATTGCTCACTAATGAGCAGCGAATAATCGTCATACGTAACGGGCACTCCACTGGCAACTGAGTCGCCGCGGCCGCGCGGAACAGAAATAAGTTTGCCTTCCACGCTAAACAGAACCTGACCCACGCCAGGTCGACTTGTCAGCGTGAGAACGATTTGGGCGATAGCCAATTTTTGATCCAGTCCAGAAAGCGAATCCAGAAATGCTCGTGTGGCGTCAACGCGCGCAACACCTCGTATCACGTCAACTGTCGCTGCAAAGCTCGCAGGCAGTGCAGACCGCAGGCCCACGTACTCTGGGCTGCTATTTGGCCCTTCAACCAATGAAGACAACGCCTGGGCGGGTGAGGCAGGGCTGGCAACATTGCGTTGGACTCTGGTGATCTTGAGGTTGGAGATGAAAAACAAGTCGATGGGTTCAGAAACCGCGATAGGCGCTGTGTCGTCGCTTGGGGAGAGTGCAAGTGTCGTCGTGGTCTCGGGAATGGTTGTTTGTGGTTCGTTGAGCCCAAACGGAATATCGGACGGAGCTACTTTTTGATATGAGCCGTCGCTCGGAACAGCACACGACGAGACGAACAGGACGACAAAAAGAATGGCGCAAGAAAAGACATGTAATTTGCGCTGATACAAGCTGTCGTGACGTTTCATAGCGATGCCATTCTTTTGATGGTGACCACGAACTTCGCACCTCCTGTTGGCGAGTCCTCGACATGGGCTGTGCCCCCGAGTGCGCGTGCGTGTTCCTGCACAATCGCTAAGCCGAGTCCGCTACCGGTCGACATTCGGGCTGCAGTTCCGCGTGCAAAGCGCTCAAAGATGCGATGGCGTTCGCTGAGTGCAATACCTTGACCGGAATCCTCGACACTGAGCACAAAGAATTCGGCATTCTTGCCAAGGTTTACGAGCTTCGCACCACCACCGTGGTCGCGCGCATTCTCGAGCAGGTTGACCAGGATCCGCTCGATACGTCTGCGGTCGACAAGTGTTTCGTCGTCGGGTAGGCCAGTATTGCCAACTTCGCCAATTCCGGTACGCAGAGGTATCGATTGAACAAAGGGAATACCATCAAAGGCGTATCGCGACATGATGCGCTTGATCAAGTCGCCCATGTGCACGCTTTCAAGATTATTTTCACTCGCGCCTGCATCCAGTCGAGAGAGTTCGAGCAAATCTATGACGGTTCTGTCAAAACGTTTGACTTGTGACGAAAGAATATCGATGGCTTCTTTGTTGCGGTCAGAGAATTCGTCGCGCTTCGAAACGAGTACGGCGACTGCAGCACCGAGTGCGGTGACGGGAGATCGCAATTCGTGACTCACGTCGCTTGCAAAACGCTGTTCTCGCTCAATTCGAGATTGCACTGCATCAGCCATGTCGTTGAATGATGTCACCAGCCGTTCGAGATCAGGATCGGTTTCAACATCGAGTCTGGTGTCGAGTCCACCAGTTGCAATTTCGTCTGCGGCGACGGTTACTCGCCTCAGTGGTCGCAACACGCTTCTGCTCGTGGTCAATCCCAGAATTGCGGCGGCGATGGTGATCAGAATTACTCCGATCAGCAGTGTGGTTTGAATAGTGCCAAGCGTTGTTGCTACATCACCGAGCGGAAACGCTTCGAAGTATTGAGCGCGAACAGAAGGTATTGAGACACCTATTGCCTCGTAGGGCTCCGAGTTAAAAGTAAATCTCTGTCTGCCCGTAGAGCCTTGCAAAGTCTTGCGAACGAGTTCGCTCGGCAAGTTTGACTGCGTAAATTTGAGCGGCTCTTGTGCGTAAAAGAATTCGCTGTCAAACTCTGTCGCGTCAAGGTGCAACACCGCATACCCTCCTCGTTCGCTGCGGATGTTTGCAATGAGTTGATCTACATCGCTTGGGTTCTCGGCAAACAGTGTGCGAACTAGCTGTGCATTGTTAAATGCCTGACGCTTTGCTACTTCGCTGCGCTGACTCAGCAAATATGAACGCGTGCTCGCGAAGGTGACAACGCTCAAGGCAAGTGCTGCAGCCAAGGCTCCGAAACTAAAAAACAAAACCATTCGACCACGAAGTCCGAAGAGACTTGGAAAGAGCGGCTTAGCTTTCACTCCATAAGCATGGCACCAAGAGGGGGAGATCCGAACCGGTGGGGATCAAGGGGGAGCATGATCGCCCACCAGTTCGATATATGCAGTGTCGTGGATTGATTTGACGCATTGGCGCGAATTTTGTGCGATTTTGGTAACAATTTGCCAACTTGAGGCAGACTGCACGGATGCATTCATTGCTCTTTATCGAAGATGATGCGGCGATCAGAACGGCTTTGCGACTGGCACTCGAGGATGAGGGTTATGTGGTGGTGGAGGCCAAGGATGGGGCAGATGGAGTCCAGAAATTTCTGGAGATGACTCCAGATCTGGTTTTGCTCGATCTGCGACTGCCCGACATTTCGGGTTTTGAGGTATGCCGGCAGTTGAGACATCTCTCAATCGTTCCGATCATTATGGTGACTGCACAAACCGACACTCACGACTTGGTTGCAGGGCTCGAAGCTGGTGCAGATGACTATGTGACTAAGCCCGTCGTAGCAAAAGAATTGGCAGCACGCATCCGTGCAGCGCTACGGCGCACTCACTTGGTTGAAACTAGTGGAGCCGTTGATTCAATAACTATCTGGAGATTTGGAGACGTTGAACTCAATCGTGAACTGAGCGTCGTGTCGAAGGCTGGAAAAGAATTGAGCCTCACCAAAACGGAATTTAGTTTGCTCTGCGAATTTGCTGATCATCCAGGAATGGTGATGTCTCGCGATCAGTTATTAGAGCGAGTATGGGGTTATGAATATCTTGGCGACTCGCGATTGGTGGATGCTCACATTCGTCGATTGCGAGTAAAGATCGAAGACCAACCAGAAAATCCGACGATTATTCAAACCGTGCACGGCATGGGTTACAGGCTGATCGCTAAGTAAGGCTGCGCAAGAAAGATTCTGCTTCTTCTCTGTCAACTGTTCGTGGCATTGGGGGCAATGTTGCCACGATTGTTTTGCCGTAACCCTTTGTTGCGAGTCGTGGATCGAGGATAGCCACGACTCCGCGATCGGTCTGAGTACGAATGAGCCGACCAGATGCTTGAGATAACTGAGTGGCAGCGATTGGAATGTCGATCTCGCTGAAAAAATGGCGACCGATCACATCGCGCCGAGCGCTCAGCAGCGGGTCGTCGGGCCGAGGAAAAGGAATCTTGTCAATGATCACGAGGCTGAGTGTGCGACCAGGCACATCAACGCCTTGGAAGAAACCAGCAGTTGCAAAGAGGCACGATGACTCTTCTTGGCTGAATGCATTGATGAGCGCCATCTTTGGTAGATCGTCCTGTCGCAAGATGGTGAACGGAAGTCGCTGAGACATTTCATCTGCTGCGAGATTCAGAGCGCGGTAGGTCGTGAATAGTGCGAGTGTTCGTCCGCCTGCTGCCGAGATGAGTCGTTCAATCTCGTCGTGCAGTGCATTATCTCGCAATGGGCTGTTTGGCTCGGGCAAATGCTTGGCGCAGTACAACAGACTTTGCTCATAATCGAATGGGCTACCGACATCAATGACGTCTACCGAACTTTCTTCGAGACCAATGCGGTTTGGCAGGGAGAGTGGAATCGTTGCGCTGGTCAATATTGCGGTTCGTTGGTTCCAAACATTTTCGATCAATGATGGACCTACATCGAGTGGAGCAATCTCCAATACAGGACGGTCTCGAGAACCACTCACGAATGCAACGCGTCCATTGAGCGCCATCAAGCAGATATCGATTGATTCGATAAGTCTTGTCGACAACGTTTGTGCCCGAAGCGCGCGTTGTTTTACCGACTCATCTTTGCTGCTGATGGTGCGCAGGGTTTCCAGTGCAGAGTCAACCTTGAGTCTGAGCTTGATCAATTCATTCTGGATGTCATCTGGAAGAGGTGTCGGAAGTCTCTTATCGACGTGTGGGGAAAGGAGCGCATGGAGATCGTTTGCGATCTGATTGAGAGAACCACTCATGGCGTCATCGCGGATGATGGATCGCATTGATGAGGCAACAGCGTTCACTCGACCTGGTCCAATTTCGGTGCTCACTGATGCACTAATGACATCTTCAAGTTGGTGCGCTTCATCAAAGACAACAACTTCGTGTTCTGGCAACAATGCGCCGCCGGTCGCGATATGTAAACCGTAAATATGCGTATTGACCACAATGACGTCGGCAACTGCTGCCTTGTCACGTGCACGCTCGGTGAAACATCTCGAGCCTGCAGGACATCGTGTCGCTCCTGGACATTCATCGCTCCCAACACTGACCATGCGCCATGCTTGATCGCTCGGACTCCAGGTGAGATCTCCTTGGTCGCCAGTGTCTGTTTCGCTAGCCCAATCGGTGAGGCGTTGCACTTCTTTAGTGATCTTGACTGGCACCGATTCGAGATCAAGTTTTGCTTGCTTGGGCGCGCAAACTTCATCGACACGTTGCGCACAGATGTAGTTGCTTCGCCCCTTGAGCACCGCCCACGAAATGTGGCGGTTGAGTGCCTTGCCCAATACTTCTGTAAGCAGTGGCAGATCGTTTGCGGCGAGTTGGTCTTGTAGGGCTTTGGTGTACGTGGAGACAACAATGCGCTTGCCAGAAGCGATGAGTGGAACAAGATACCCAAGGGTCTTGCCCGTACCTGTTCCGGCTTGCACGATGAGATGACGATTCTTCTCGACTGCAATGGCGATCGCTGCGGCCATCTCGTTTTGTCCCTGACGCTCTTCAACTTGTGGAAGAGCCGACGTCACTTGGTGAAGCAGTGCGAGTGTGTCTCGCTGAATTTGTTTGTCACTCACTTGTGTAAGAGCGCCAATGCTGAATCGAATTCTTTTGCATCGAGGTCTGGCCAGGAGCGTTCGGTGAAAAACACCTGAGCGTTTGCAATCTGCCACAACATAAAGTTAGAAATACGGCTTTCGCCAGATGTGCGTATGAGCAGATCCACATTTGGCAGTTCGGGACTGTAGAGGTGCGATTGCACGGCTTCTTGGGTAATCGGTTCGCTTGCACTGATGCAGAGTTGTGCAGCGCGCAAAAGTTCGGCTCTGCTTCCATAGTCGAAGGCAACGGTGAGAACCATGCCGGTGTTCGACGCTGTATCAGCAATGGCTTGTCGAATTGCCCGCTGCACGAATGCGGGAGTGCGTGCACCTGCCTCGTTAAATGGTCGACCAATCCAATTGATTCGGACATTGTTGGCGTTGAGCTCTTCGACACGACCGAAAAGGCGCTTGTGTAGCGACAGAATATGGCGAACCTCGGCTTTCGGTCGCACCCAATTCTCGGTCGAGAATCCAAAAACGGTGAGATAGGAAACACCTCGTGCGCAAGCAATTCGAACTACTTCGGCCAAATTCTCTTCGCCTGCAGTGTGACCTGCGGTGCGGGGCAAGCCGCGCCCCCTTGCCCAGCGACCATTGCCATCCATGATGCAGGCCACATGGAGTCCGGTAGCAGGAAGAGTCGCATTCATTGGAAGCACCATCGTAAGGCTTCATGCGACAATAGAGGGATGGCCAAGAGACCTGCGAGCACACCTGCTGCCCAGACAGAGAATTCAGGTGGCCTCGCGCATGTGCTGGTGTGTGGTGGCACAACGTTTGAGTGGTCAGATGCAAGTGCCCAAGGGTGGAAGTCTCAACTTGACACTCTTGTCGCATCGGTACACGAGTCTGGGGCTAGGTGGATGACGGTTTGTCCTTACGCAGGCGACGCAGGGTTGGAAGACATCATTGCGACAAAAGTGTTGCAAGCATGCGGTGGTCAACGAGTCGGAAACAGGATTTCGTTTATAGCCCAAGATGGCTTGGTAGTTGTCGTCGACATGTGTGCCGATGGTCGCGAAAGATTTGCAAGATCTGTTGCTTGGCTCAAAGCAAAAAACTTAGATGAAGCAAAATTGCGCGCAGCAATGCTTCCGCCAGGGTTCGCTGATCCCGATTTGATTCTCATATTTGGATCTCCAACACGGATTCCGCCCAGTTTGATGTGGGAGTTGAGCTATAGCGAATTGGTTTTCTTAGATGTGTCGTGGCGTAAATGCAATGTCGAACATGTGCAGATGGCCATCGATGACTTTCAACGCAGAGACAGACGTTTTGGTGGCGTCGATTCGTGAGTTTGTATAGCGACAAGGGTGTGGTGCTTCGCACCTACAAACTGGGCGAGGCCGATCGCATCGTGGTGATCATGACGCAGAATCACGGCAAAGTGCGCGCCGTCGCAAAGGGTATTCGTAAAACAAAATCAAAAATTGGTGCGCGACTTGAAGTGCTCAGCCATGTCGAGGTGTTGTTGTATAAAGGCAAAGAACTCGACATCGTTAATCAGGTCGAACTTATTGAATCGTCTGCACCATTGCACGCCGACTTAGATCGACTCACTCAAGGGCTCTCGATGTTGGAGGCTGTCGACATGATTGCCGATGACCGCCAACCTTCGCCGCACCTTTACCGGATGCTCGTTGGAGCACTCAATGCGCTCGCGCACCAAGCATCGCCATTGGTGCTTGCTGCGTTTTATTGGAAACTGCTTGCCGCAGAAGGCGTGTGCCCACAAATGGAACGGTGTGTTTCGTGCAATTCGACAGGCCCGCTCGTTGCATTCGACATGATCCAAGGGGGAGTTCAGTGCAAAGAGTGCAGGACTGGTGTATCGATCAGTGCTCGTGCGATCGAACTTTTGCAACAGGTTTTAGGCGGACAACTCAATTTTGCGCTGGCTCAAGATGCATCTCCTGCAACAGCCGAGATCACTCACTTGGCAACGCACTCGATGGAACACCATATTGAACGGCGACTTCGTTCGGTGGCGATGTTTGAGCGGGGTTAACGCGCGCGACTAACGCGGGTGCCTATTGCGCGTACCTCTTTTGCGAACTGTCGCGTTGTAGTCTGTATCAATGCCTGCAGCCGATCTTGAACAGATAGTCAACCTCTGTAAGCGTCGAGGTTTCGTCTATCCGAGCGCAGAAATTTATGGCGGTTTTCGATCTTCTTACGACTACGGCCCGCTGGGTTCTTTGATGCTTCGCAACGTAAAAGATGCGTGGGTTCGAGCAATGGTGCAAGAGCGCGACGATGTGATGTTGATCGACGCCGCAATCTTGGGCCCACATGCGGTGTTTGAAGCGAGCGGGCACTTGGCCAACTTCAGTGATCCATTGGTCGATTGCACCGTGTGCAAAAAGCGCTTTCGAGAAGATCAGCTTGATGATCGCGATTGCCCACAGAAGATGAAGGGCTGCTCCTTTACCGAGGCGCGTGCTTTCAACCTGATGTTCAAGACACATGCTGGTCCGGTTGAAGGCGAAGGCACCGATGTGTATATGCGCCCAGAGACCGCCCAAGGTATGTTTGTCAACTTTGCAAATGTGTTGCAGACTTCACGACGCAAACCACCGTTTGGTATTGCTCAAGTCGGCAAATCATTTCGCAATGAGATAACCCCTGGCAACTTCATTTTTCGCACTCGCGAGTTTGAGCAAATGGAAATGGAATATTTCGTTCCTCCAGCAGAAAGCAATAAGTGGTACGAGTACTGGTGCACCGAGCGCATGAATTGGTATATCGAGTACGGCATTCCTGCTGACATGCTCCGTTTGCGCGCTCACGCAACAGACGAACTTGCGCATTATTCGGTTGGCACGAGCGATATCGAGTTCAAGTTTCCGTGGGGTTGGGGCGAACTTGAAGGTATTGCACAACGCACCGATTTTGATCTCAAGCGTCATGCCGAGTTTTCGAAACAGAAACTTGACTATTTCGATCAAGCAACCAACGAGCGATACGTTCCGTTTGTAGTCGAGCCAGCAGCGGGCGCTAACCGCACAATGGCCGCGTTCTTATTGGCTGCCTACGACGAAGATGTGATCAATGATGAGCCGCGCACAGTTCTTCGGTTGCATCCGCGTTTAGCGCCGTATCAAGTAGCCGTGTTGCCTTTGTCTAAGAAAGAGACTCTGATGCCTCTCGCAAAAGAGATTTACTCAAAACTGGCAAAGCGATACATGTGTGAGTTTGACGAAACTCAGGCCATCGGTCGCAGATATAGGCGTCAAGATGAGATCGGCACGCCGTATTGCGTAACAGTTGATTTTGATTCACTTGAAGATGGTGCCGTTACCATTCGCGAGCGCGACACCACCGCTCAGGAGCGTGTAGCGATTAGCGATCTCGAGAATGTTTTGCGCACAAAAATTGGTTTTTAGTTACTCTCATTTACATATACCTAACGAAAAGGACAGAAACATGAGCAAAGTGGCAATAGCAGTAAAAATTCGAGTCAAGGCCGGTCAACGCGATGCAATGACGGCCGCCGTGCAGCCGGGTATTGCAACAGCTCAAGGTGAAGCCGGCACATTGACATACTTGTTTCATCACGACCTTGTGGATGAGAACGTTGTGTGGTTTTATGAATTGTATGAAGACGATGCATCGGCAAAAGTACATTCGAGCAGTGCCGCATTTGCAACATGGTCGAAGTCACTCGCTCCTTTCGTCGATGGAACCCCTGAGATGTCATTCTTGAAGCCTGTAGGCGGCAAGGGTCTATAGAAGTTGTATCTCACCAAGATTCTTGACCGTCATCGATTGGCGGCGCGTCAAGATTCTCGAGATTTGGATCAGTTGATTGCCCAGGCCAAAACAGTGGCTGTTGCTCGTGGCTTCACGCATCGTTTGCGCGTTGATTCTGTGCGCCAATTGGCAGTGATTGCCGAAATCAAGCGGCGTTCTCCCTCGAAAGGTGTACTGAGTGCAGCGTTGATTGCTCAAGACTTGGCTCAGCAATACGAGTCAGGTGGCGCGAGTTGCCTTTCAGTACTGACCGATGCCGAATCGTTTGGCGGCTCTGAGGCCGACCTCATCGATGCCAGAGGCGCAGTTGATTGCCCAGTGTTGCGCAAAGATTTCACTGTTTCGCTCAACGATGTGTGTGACGCACGCATTATGGGCGCAGATTGCGTATTGCTCATTGCCGCCGCTCTCGACCAGCACGAGTTGTTGTCGTTTCATCAGTTGGCCCTCGAGATCGGACTCGATGTTTTGGTCGAGACCCACGACGAAGCCGAGGTTGAGCGAGCACTCGAAATAGGGGCAACATTGATTGGGGTCAATCAACGAGACTTGGTGACTTTTGAAGTTGATCATGAGCGAGCAGTACGCATGGCTTGTCTGATTCCAGATCATGTGCTGAAAGTGGCAGAGTCTGGCGTGCGAGGTGCAAGTGATGCGCAGTCGTTACGGGATGCAGGCTATGACGCCGTACTGGTGGGAGAGAGCCTCGTAACAAGCGCCGATCCAGCCCTTGCTATCAAATCGCTTCGTGTGAGATCTCAAGAGAACTAGCGTCTGAGTTTGTGTTCGTCAAAATTTGCGGAATCACCAATGAGCAAGATGCATTATTGGCGGTTGCGCTTGGAGCTGATGCACTGGGCTTCGTGTTTGCACCATCGCCCCGACAGGTAGCACCAAGCAAAGTTCGCGAGATCGTGCGTCGCTTACCGTCTGAAATTGTGACGGTAGGAGTGTTTCGCGATGAGTTGCCAAAGCGTATTGGTGACATCATGCAAGAGGCACATTTGCAGGGAGCACAATTGCATGGCCATGAGTCGCTTCTGATTACTGCTGAAGTTTCGGATGCTGCGCGCTTTTCGATCAAATCAGTTGTCGCTGGTTCACCAGATGCGGCGCGCGCAGACCAATTTGTTTGTGATGCAATTTTGGTTGACGGTCTTCGACCTGGATCTGGAGAGGTTTTTGAGTGGAGCTTGATGAACGAGATTCCGCTCGGTTTGCGCCTCATACTTTCAGGAGGCTTGACTCCTGACAATGTTGCGCAAGGCATCGAACGAGTGCGTCCATGGGGCGTAGACGTGTCGAGTGGGGTTGAAAAGAGTCACGGGTTGAAAGACCCAGTAAAAATGCGTCAGTTCATTGCGCATGCACGCGCTGCAGCCCGAGACTTAGGGGATGTCGAAGAGTAGATTTGTAGAGATGTTGCAAGACCCAAGTATCGACGGACGCTTTGGAGAGTTTGGCGGACGCTATGTTCCCGAGACACTTGTGCCAGCGTGTCAAGAACTAGAAGCCGCATTTAGAGATGCATGGGCAGATCCTTCTTTTCACAAAGAACTCGATGATCTCTTGCGCGACTACGCGGGTCGCCCATCGATCTTGACCGAGTGCCACAATTTGGGAAAGCAACTCGGCATTCGGTTGTTGCTCAAGCGCGAAGACCTGAATCACACCGGTTCGCACAAGATCAACAGTGTGCTCGGCCAGGTGTTGCTGGCAAAACGCATGGGCAAAAAGCGCATCGTTGCCGAAACGGGTGCTGGTCAGCACGGTGTTGCTTCGGCAACTGCTGCAGCGCTTCTAGGCCTGAGTTGCAAGGTATATATGGGTGAGGTCGATGTACAGCGGCAGGCACTCAACGTTTTTCGGATGAAACTCTTGGGCGCGCAAGTCGTGCCAGCAGTTTCGGGTAGTCGCACACTCAAGGACGCAGTCAACGAAGCAATGCGCGACTGGGTTGCAACAGTAGAAGACACCTATTACGCAATTGGTTCTGTCATGGGTCCGCATCCGTACCCGTGGATGGTGCGCATGTTTCAAAGCGTCATCGGCAAAGAAGCGTTCGAGCAGTGCCACACAGTGCTGGGTGGCCTAGACCCCGATGTTGTCGTTGCGTGTGTCGGTGGTGGATCCAATGCGATCGGCATTTTTTCTGGCTTCATTGACACCAAGGCTCGACTCATTGGCGTTGAGCCTGCTGGTGGTGCTGCTGTTGGTATGGGTGTTCCAGGAGTCGTGCACGGGATGCGCAGCTACTTGCTGCAGGACGAACATGGTCAAGTGCAAGAAGCGCATTCAATTTCGGCAGGTCTTGACTATCCAGGTGTAGGTCCGGAGCATTCGTATCTTGCATCGATCGGTCGTGCAGAGTATCCATGTGTGAACGACCAAGAGGTTATAAGTGCTTTCCAGGTGATGTCTCGCAGTGAAGGAATCATTCCGGCTCTCGAGTGTGCGCACCCGATGGCGTGGATCATTCGTGAAGCACCCAACATGCAGGGTCAAACCATTTTGATGAACTTGTCTGGTCGAGGGGACAAAGATGTTGCTCAGATGATGGAGATTTTGGATGGACAAATTTGATGTCGACAGATATCGGCATTCTTGAAACGTATTTGCGCAAAAAGCGAAGCGAGGGTCGCAAACTTGTCGTTCCTTATATCACTGGCGGATTCAAAGGTTGGACCGATGCGATCCGCGCTGCTGCTGCAAACGGTGCAGATGCAATCGAAATCGGTATTCCATTTTCTGACCCCGTCATGGATGGTCCAACTATTCAGAACGCATCGGAGATGGCGCTGCACAATGGTGCCACGCCTATATCTATCTTGCACGAGCTGCGATCGGTCGATGTCGGTATTCCGCTTGCGGTGATGTGTTACTACAACACCGTTCATCATGCCGGGCATGAGCGATTTGCAAATTCTTTGAGTGAATCCGGAGTGTGCGCAGCGATTGTTCCAGATCTGCCACTCGAAGAGTCTGGTTTGTGGTGTGCTGCAGCCGACACGCGTGGTGTTGAGACGGTGATGCTGTGCGCACCAACCGCACCCGATGAGCGGTTGCCGCGAATTATTGAACGTTGCAGAGGTTTCGTGTACGCCGTTGGTTTGTTGGGCGTGACAGGAGAGCGAGATGCGCTTGCATCAAGCGCACTCACTCTGGCTAAGAGATTGAAGGCGATTACCGATATACCTGTATTGATTGGCGTTGGTGTCTCGAATGCACAGCAGGCAGCAGAGGCTTGCACGATTGCCGATGGCGTTGTGCAGGGGGCTTCGGTTATGCGACGATTGATCGAGGAAGATGCAGATGCAGTGGGTGATTACATAGCCGAAGTTCGAAAGGCGGTAGATCAATGTTGAAAGAAGGTTCTTTGGCACCCGAGATTGAATTGTTGGACCAGCATGAAAAGAAGTTTTCGTTAAAGAAATTGTCGAGGCGCACAATCCTCGTCTACTTCTATCCAAAGGCCGATACGCCGGGATGCACACAGCAGTCTTGCGGTTTGCGCGACATTGCAGACCAGATTGGCAAAACAGTGATAGTGGGAATCAGCCCAGATAAGCCTTCTAAATTATTGAAGTTTGATGAGAAATTCTCGCTTGGTTTTACACTGCTTTCGGACGACACCAACGCTGTTGCAAAGAAATACAAGGTGTGGAAGAAGAAATCAATGTACGGTCGTGAGTACATGGGGATTGAGCGCTCTGCTTTCTTGATCAATGGCAAAGGCGAGATCGTTCATGCGTGGTACAAGATCTCGCCTAAGGACACTCCGCTTCGATTGCTCGAGTCACTGAAGAAGTAAGGAAATTTGGAATGACAACTTTTCCGGCGCCGAGTTCTTTGTTGCCGCATCGCGCACCATTTTTGTTTGTTGATGCGATCACTGAACTAACACCTGGTATTTCTGCATCAGCAATTTGGAAGCTCACTGGAAACGAAACTTTTTTTGAAGGACACTTTCCTGGCCGACCAACGTTGCCGGGAGTGTTGATGTGCGAAGCTATTGCCCAAACGGGTGCGTTGGCAATTGTGAGCGACCCCAAATTTGTAGGCAAGCTTCCACTTTTTGGCGGATTAGATGGTGCGCGGTTTAGACGGCAAGTTGTTCCCGGTGACACGTTGGAACTTTCTGCGACTATCAGTCGTATGTCGGCCCGAGCCGGTAAGGGTGCGGGAGTGGCTCGTGTCAACGGTGAGATTGCGTGTGAATGCGAATTATTGTTTGTGGTAGTTGACGCCTAGATACATAAAGAGTGATTGCTGGTGTCATCCAGTCTGTGTGGTCTGTGAACCTGTTGTGGCCCGACCAGATCTACACCTTGCATGATTATTGCTCTATTATTATCGAGTATGGAAATAGTGGTTCACATTGGTCCACATCGGACTGCTACGACGACTCTCCAAGAACTACTGGATGAGAATCGTTGGAATTTAATGGAGTTCGGAATCTATTATCCTAAATATGTAATTGATTCCAATGCGCACCACGTGCTTGCTTGGGCATGTCAACACAGAAATATGAGTCTGATTGGGTATCCCAACGAAGTCAGAAGTAGTCACTCAATCTTGAAAGATTGGTTGAGCAAAGCGCAAGACAAGAAGTGTGGAACCCTTTTAATGTCGAGTGAAGAATTCGCAAAACTTCGAACTGCAGACTGGAAATCTCTTGTGGAGTCGTTCGATAAACGGCACCATTGGACATTGATCGCTGCTTTTCGTTCGCCCGATGAAATCGCTCAATCAACATACGCACAACTATTGCGCTGCGGTCTCACGCAAGATTTTCATGAACTTGCTGAAGGATTCAAACGAGGTGTTCAGGACTTTTATGACTTCTTTGATGAAATTGGGTCGGATGCCGATTGGTGTGATGCCTCGCTAATTCCATATTCCAAACTCACAGACGTGTTCCTGACTGATATGTGTAAAAAGTTGCTAGGAGAGGAATTGGGAAAATTAGTCACAGGTAAGAGCCCCATCAAGCGGTTTAACGCAAGACCTAATTTACATATTTCAACTTTGTTACTTGAATTCAATCGTCATAATTTTCCGAATTTCAAATTGGATTCGAAGACTTTTCAGTTCTCTCAGGAATTTGAGGATGGGCAAAGTGCTGCAGTTGTACGGATTGCCAAGTTTGAAGAGTCTATTTCTAACTTGGATACACACGACGATGCTATTTGAGGTTCGTCACCAATTCTCATTGTGCATAAATTATCAGACAGATCGATCGCCAACCCTCTATTCCGAAGTCAACGAATATCACGACGCTTAGTCAACGTATGGCGAGACAATAACTGAACCGTTGTGTCCGCCGAATCCGAAGTTGTTCGAGATTGTTGGGCCAGGCTGCCATGGTCGTGGTTCGCCAAGAACAACATCGATTGACATTTCAGGATCGACAACTGTTGTGCCGCGAGTAGGTGGGATCAGTTTCTTCTCAAATGACAGCATCACAGCAGCCAATTCGAGGGCGCCGGCAGCGCCAAGGGGGTGTCCAGTTACGCCTTTGATTGAAACAACCGGTGGACCATCGTTGCCAAATACTGCTGCGATTGCTTGCGACTCAGCCTTGTCGTTGAGCGGAGTGCTCGTACCATGTGCGTTGATCTGCTTGATGTCGCTTGGCTCAAGGCCTGCATCTTCGAGTGCCAGTTGCATGCATCGTGTCGCGCCAACGCCGCCAGGTGACGGTGCGGTGATGTGATACGCATCGGCGTTACTAGCAGCACCAACTATTTCGCCAAGAATTATTGCGCCACGGGCTAGCGCGAGATCGAGTCGTTCGAGCACAAAAATTGCCGCGCCTTCGCCCTGAATAAAACCATCTCGTGTTTCGTCAAATGGTTTCGTGACAAATGTTGATGACAGAGCGGTCATATTGGTAAATCCTGCAAGTGCGGTAAGTGTTGAGGCTGACTCGGTGCCACCAGTGACCACCGCATCGCAACGACCCCACGCAATGAGGCGAGCGGCATTGCCGATTGCGTGTGTGGATGCCGCGCAAGCCGTGCAAACCGTTTCGGTTGGGCCTTGAAGGCCGTAACGCATCGAAATCGCTGCACCCGAGGCATTCGACATCATCATCGGCACAAGAAATGGAGAAACACGTCGTTCGCCTTTTTCCATTCGCACTTCTACTTGGCCTTCAAGTGTGCGCAATCCGCCAATGCCCGTGCCCAAAATGGTGCCGATGCGCTCGCGGTTGTAGGGGAGTTGGCCAGATTGTGCCATTGCTTCGCCTGCTGCTGCAAGAGCAAATTGTTCGCAGCGATCAGCGCGACGTGATTCCTTGGAGTTTTCGAAATATGGAGAAGGATCCCAATCTGCAAACTCAATCGAGTTGGCACCGGTGAAACCAGGGCCGAGCAGACCTTTCCAAAACAACTCTTTTCCTATGCCACAGGGTGCAACAACTCCATAACCCGTGATGGCTACGCGATGGCCTGCCCCTTGCATGACTCGTTGCGCTTTTCGCGCTTATTTCACTTTTGAGGTGACGAGATCGAATGCCTTGCCGATGGTGTCGACACCTTCGAGATCGGATTCAGGAACTTCGATGCCGAACTCTTCTTCAAGAGCCATGACCAACTCGACGAGGTCGAGTGAGTCGGCGTCGAGGTCGTCGGAGAAATGTGCGGTGAGAACGATCTTGGAGGCGTCGACGGAAAGAACTTCGACTGCGCATTTTGTGAATCGATCAAAGAGTTGCTGGTCCATAGTGTTGCTCCTGGCGTTGTGAATGAAGACTTGTGAGAAGAGAGGTTACTACGAAAGGACTTTGACTGAAGGATTAGTGCATTATGCCTTGTGTTTAGTGACCCATGCCAAGTCCGCCGTCGACGGGGATAATCGCCCCGGTGATGTATGCGGCAGTCGGGCTTGCAAGAAAAGTGACGACACCTGCGATTTCGTCCACAGTTGCGGTGCGCCCAAGTGGAACTGCGTCGGTGATTTGTTGCATTTGCTTTTCGCTCAGTGCTGCCGTCATTTCGGTGTCTACTGGCCCAGGTGCAACCACATTGACGGTGATGTTGCGCGACCCAAGTTCTCGGGCGAGTGAACGACCCAATCCAACAAGACCAGCTTTGGATGCTGCATAATTTGCTTGACCTGCCGAGCCGAGCATGCCAACAACGCTTGAGATCAGGATGATTCGTCCTGATCGTGCGCGCAGCATTCCTTGAGTTGCGCGCTTGCACACACGAAACGCCGCAGTGAGATTGGCGTCGAGCACACTTGCAAAGTCGTCTTCGCTCATACGCAGAAGAAGTGTGTCTTTCGTGATTCCAGCATTGGAGACAAGTACTTGAACCGGACCGAAATGTTGTTCGACAGCAGCAAAGGCTGCGTTGACTTGATCGGTGTCGGTGACGTCGCACTTGACGGCAAAAAACTCTGATGCAGGTGGCGACGAGTGGTAAGTAACAGCAACACGGTCGCCAAGGGCAGCAAAATGGCGAGCGCAGGCGAGACCAATACCTTTGGAGCCTCCAGTGATGAGGACGACTCGTGAAGTTGTTTCAGTCATGATGATGAGCTTTCTACTATTTTCCAGACCATCTATTTTCCAGACCAGCGCAAGATTGCGCTGGCTGCTGTCATGCCTGCGCCAAATCCTACGAGCAACACCAAATCTCCCTCATTGAGACGACCCTTGTCGGCTGCGTCGAAAAGGGCGAGTGGTATGGATGCCGAAGAAGTATTGCCTGTTTCATGCAAAACAACGGCTGTTCTTTCCATTGGTATGCCGAGACGATCGCAAGCAGCCGAGATGATGCGCGTGTTTGCCTGATGGGGCACTACCAGTGCCAATTGGTCGGCAGTAACGCCGGCAATGGCCATCGACTTTTTTGCTGAATCAACCATGATGCGAACGGCTCGTCGAAATACTTCTTTGCCGTCCATCTTGAGGAATCCACCAATTTCGGCGTAGAGCAAATCTTCGGCAGAACCGTCAGCGTCCAAATCCCATGCAAGCAACTGACCAGGCCCGTCAACAGCTTCGAGCACGCATGCCCCGGAACCATCGGCGAACAAAATTGCTGTACCGCGATCAGTCCAGTCGGTAAGGCGAGAAAGTGTGTCGGTGCCAATCACCAACACTTTTTTTGCGCCCATTGCAATGAGGCCGTGGGCGTTGACAAGTGCATAAACAAAACCTGAACATGCTGCATTGATGTCGTATGCACCGCACTTCAAGCCAAGTTGATGTTGAACGCTTGCCGATGTTGCTGGGACTGCACGGTCAGGCGTGGTCGTGGCCAACACCAATGCATCAATCTCGAGTGGGTCGACATTTGCCATTTGCATTGCAAGACGACCACTTTGCACTGACAGGCTCGAAGTACTGCCACCAATGTGCCGTTGGTGGATACCGGTGCGTTCACGAATCCATTCGTCGTTGGTGTCGAGTGTCCGAGAAAGATCATCATTTGTGACAATCTTTTCCGGTAATGCTCGGCCCCAGCCAGTCATGACAGCACCGCGAGCACTCAGGGGAATGTGTGGCATTGCGGATTACTCTAATGCGATCTGAGCCAAGCAATTGGCTGATGAGCCGTCAGCCGTTCGCCGTCTACGGCGATGAAATTTTGCAACATGCCTGCAAATGGTGATCGCACCTCGGTGTCGCCAACATGCCCCAGCACGAGTCCAACTTCAATCGCAGTGTTGTTCGCAACTGTCGGTATTTTTGTGAATATGCCAGCCGATGGGCTGACCACAAGACGCTCGATGGCAAAGAGATGTTCGCCTTCGTGAGTTGGTGTCGCAAGCGGAGTTGCGGCAACAGAAAACACATTCATCCATTCGATGAGTGCATCGAGATCGTCCGGAGTTGCAACGCTGATCGTCCTGGCATCTTCAAGCGTTCGCTTGGCCATACCGGTAAGCACGCCACCTGGACCGAGTTCGATAAAGCCGCGAACACCCTGTTCACT
>Ga0163199_1000102_pt1 | contig 52892 bp, 52 predicted proteins | sample PL_2010_150m_FD_113537 | JGI IMG/M metagenome (GOLD analysis project Ga0163199, IMG submission 113537) | Freshwater microbial communities from Powell Lake, British Columbia, Canada to study Microbial Dark Matter (Phase II) - PL_2010_150m | ecosystem: Environmental > Aquatic > Freshwater > Lake ...
GAGTGATCCACGCTTATCGATGGCGTTGTTGCTATCGATCTGGTCTTCACCCGGAGCACCCCACCGTGGTGGAGGGTTGCCGTCTAGTAAGCCGGGGCTAAACACTAGAACTCGTGACCTGGGTGGACTCTAACAGATAAGTGCTCTAGCCAAAAATCCCAGCGGTGACCTTCGGGTGTAGTTCAACGCGCATGGCGGCAAAGGCCCCGGCTGGCCAGCCCGATCCGAAGACCCGGCGCAACAATATGGTTAATGAATATGCAGGTTGATCCGCAGTTGCCCTATCTAACGCCCGATAGGCAAGAGCGGTATCCCCACGCTCGTATGCAAGGGTTGCAAATAAACATGCCACAGGTGCAACAAAACCTACGGGTGCAATCTGCAACAAGTAATGCCACATCCCCCAATATGTTTCAAAGCTATCGCGATTATGCGAACCTAATGCAAAGTCACGGACTTGAATATCACTTAATCGGCCAATCACCTGGGCCACGTGTTCTGGTTGACTGTCAGTTGCAAATTTTTCAAACTCCACCGATAGGTCAATAACTGCGGTAGCGCCTTCTTGTTGAAGCGCCGGTAGTATCGATGAATCTTCATCGACGTAATAAGCGCTGACCAATGCAATAAAACCGGCTTCCTGTGAAAGTCCCAGCGCCTCGATAGATAGTTCTTCATTGTCTGCTTTCATATTTTTCTCATTTCGTGAATCGAGTACGTGCCGATACAACGGTGACGGTTGCCACCGAGGTCTTAATCACTTGGCCACTTATAGGTCGCAATGCACCGTTGTGGGTAAAACTGCCGTTCCATGTGGTTACTAAAATGACGGCATAAACACCTGGTTGTTTATAAGTGTGCTTAATTGTCGCTTTGGGATATGGCGCACCTGGGCTGCCAGTTGAGTACATAGAGCCATCGCCAAAGGACCAGATAAAACCCGGCCTCAAAGCAACATCCACAACTTCGCCAATGATGCTCACTCTGCTTTGAAACATCTGTGGAACATCACACCAGAAAATAACTGGCACATTGCTCAGTGGTTCAACCTCAGGTGAGAAAGCCACCCCTGCGGTAGGAATCATCTTTATTAAACGATCGCTCAAGTTGGCGGTTTTAACTACGGGCTTCTTCACGACAACGCGTGGCTTGTAAGTGCGCTTAACCGTTGGCACCGGTCTTGGTTTAGGCGGAAACCACAATGTAGATGTAGGCCTTGGCGTTGCCCGCTTCTTCACCACCGTTGTGGTGGTGCCTTTATGGGCCTCAATTATTATCTGGTTGTCCAGCGTAAAGACATCAACACATGCGGTATCGATGCAATCGGCAAAAGCGCTGACAGGAGTGAGAAAACTGAGGGTTAAGAGCAGCATTAGTGGGGCTTTCATGTCAGGCAGATTAAGCGTGGGCTCTGACCGTTAGCGGGCTCACAGTGATAACTGTGGATAGGTATGACACCCTAGGAACATGGCTGCGCGCGACGGTGATGGCTGGGTCCAGTGCGACTGCGGAAATAAACACTGGGGACTCAATGGCGCCGCAGGAATTTTAATTATTCGTGGCCATGAAATCTTGTTACAGCATCGTGCGCCTTGGGTGCACAACGGTGATACATGGGGAATTCCAGGTGGCGCTCGTGATAGCCATGAGAGTGTGATTGAAGGTGCGATTCGTGAAGCTATTGAAGAGACCGGAATAGATCCACAGCATGTGACACCGCTGCAAACATTTAGCGATGACCACGGCAACTGGCGATACGACACCGTGATTGCACGAGCAACCGATCAATTAATCGCACATGAAGTAAATGATGAGTCCCATGAAGTTAGATGGGTAGAGATTGAGAAAGTCGATGAACTTAATCTTCATCCAAGTTTTGCTAAGTCGTGGCCAGCTTTAAAGGCCTTGATTCAAACGTTTCAATGATTCGCGAACTACGTCCTTGTCTGAGGTTCTCCAGAGAGGCGGCATCGAGTTCAGCAACGTGCTGCCATAGCGTTTAGTGACGATACGCGAATCAAGAATTGCAACAACGCCGCGATCTTCCACTGAGCGAATCAAGCGGCCAGTGCCTTGGGCCAACAAAAGCGCCGCCCGTGGCAGAGAGACCTGCATAAACCCACTTCCGCCAGCGGCATCGGCCTGCGCAGCCCGCGCCGACATAACAGGTTCATCAGGGCGAGGAAAGGGAATGCGATCGATAGCTACGAGGATGCAGCTATTTCCGGGAACATCTACGCCTTGCCAGAGTGACATTGTTCCAAGCAAAATTGATGTCTCATCTTTAGCAAATTTTTCAACCAGCGGGCCAACTGCATCACCGCGTTTTTGTGTAAAAATTTTTATCGGTAGCTCAGCCAACACTTTGCGCAGGTGCAGATCGGCGGCCTCTACCCCACGCCAGGATGAAAACAAGGCCAATGTACGTCCGCCAGCGGCATCGATTAACTCACCTAGCTCAGTTAACACTTCAATGCTGGGTCCATCCCGGCCAGGCTCTGGCAAATGCTTAGGCATATATAAAACACCTTGGTTAGCAAAATCAAAAGGTGAACCAACATCTAACATCTGCACATTTGCTGGATCGACTTCGTTCTTATCTAACTCAACATCGCTCTCTTCGCCAATTAAAAAGCCAATGCTTTTGGCAAGGGCGTTAAACGAGTTACCAACAGTCAAGGTAGCCGAGGTCGCAATCACTGGAGTCTGCGTCAGTAAGTTCTCGCGCAGAACTTCTGAGACCGATAATGGTGCAAGGTGGAGCGTTGAAAAAGTTGGTTCGTACCAGAGCACATAGCCGTCCCCCATTTTTAGAAGCGTAGCCGCAGTAGTTGAGATCTCACTGACTGCGCCTTTTACCCTTGCGCGTTCGGCCAATACATCGGTGTCGATAATCTCGTCATCGGCAGATAAAAACTGTGTAATTGCCTGTGCACTTTCGCGCACCTTTCGTACTGGTGATTCCAATGATTGTGGAATCTCTTCCAGCCGGCCTTGTGCAGAAAAATCACCACGAATTGATTCACCGTAGTCGACCATAGATTCGTGGAAATCATTTGCCGCCTTATGGAAAGCATCTGAAAGCTTGCCCGGCATGAACTTGCGGGCCATGGCTGCAGCTCGCAAAACGCGGGCAGATGTGAGCTCTTCGGTAACGGCTTGCGTTGCCCGATCCATAAATTCATGGGCTTCATCTAAAACAACTGCGTCACGCTCTGGCAAAATAGGATGCGAATCTACGATTTCAATTGCCAGCAACGTATGGTTCGTAACGACCACATCTGCGCCCTGTGCTTTGCCCTTTGCCGCTGCGGCAAAACACGTGCTGCCAAAGGCGCACTTCTCTGCGCCTACACATTCACGGCCAGAGACTGAGTTAGCTGCCCATACACGTCTATCAACTTCTGGAGCATCATCCCTATCCCCTGAGACCCCTGGTTTGCGGGCCCACTCATGTAGTCGTTTTGCATCTTTTTCCAAAGAAGAAATACCCAGCATGATTTCACCATCGGGATCTGGCTCTTCACTATTCATTTTTTGCTGGCAGATGTAATTGCCTACGCCTTTATAGATCGCATAGGTAATCTCTCGACCCAAAACTTTTTCAAGGGCAGGAATCACTGCAGGTAAATCCCGCTCTACTAACTGTCTCTGCAGCGCTAACGTGGCTGTTGCGACCAAAACTTTGCGCCCATGCACAATCGGCGGAATTAAATATGCAAGGGATTTTCCGGTGCCCGTTCCAGCTTGCACCATTAAGTGATGACGATCCGTCAGTGCATTTGCTACCGCTTCAGCCATCTCAATCTGACCATAGCGAGGTGCACCGCCAATTGCATTGACTGCAGCATCGAGTGCTTCACGCACCTTTGCTGACATATCGCTCATAGGTGCAACCTTAGTGGTTTCTCATAACATTCTATTCTCGTCGATTAAATAAAAAACTCCCCCACCGAAGTGAGGGAGTTTTTTAGTAACTATTTTTTATGAGCAACCAGATGTATTGCCGCATCCTTCGCAGACATAGCAGGCACCCGACATACGCATCTTGACGCCACATGTCATACACAACGGCGCATCGGCCTTGACGCCTGACAAGGCCTCCATCAGTTCAGTTGATGAACCGAACTGTTGCTTGCTATCGATTGTGATTGTTACTGGCTTAGCAACGGCTACGGGAGCAACTGGTGCAACCGGAGCAGTGACCTGTAAGTTCTCATAATCTTCAATCACATCTTCGGTGTACTCGCCCGTTTCTAATGCGCGAGCGCGCTCTGATGCTGTGTATAAGGCCAACGCACTGCGAGATTCAAATGGTAAGTAATCAAGTGCTAGACGACGGAAGATGTAATCCATCATGGACTGTGCCATGCGGATATCGGCATCATCTGTCATACCAGCTGGCTCAAAGCGCAAGTTAGTGAACTTCTCCACGAAGGTCTCTAGTGGAACGCCATACTGCAAACCGATTGATACTGCGATTGAGAATGCATCCATTACGCCGGCAAGAGTTGATCCCTGCTTGCCTAGCTTTAAGAAGACCTCACCAAGTGCACCATCTGCATAAGCTCCTGATGTCATGTAACCCTCAGCTCCGCCAACAGAGAATGATGTTGTCGTTGATGGGCGTGACTTTGGAAGACGCTTGCGAAGTGGAGTTGCAGGATGTGTTGCAGCCTCTGGAATAGATGTCTTAGCGGCCTTGCCATCAGAAAGTGGCTGACCAACTTTGCAGTTATCGCGATAGACAGCCAGTGCCTTTACGCCCATCTTCCATGCTTGGAAGTAGACATCTTCAACCTCGTCAACAGTTGCATCTTCTGGAAGGTTGACCGTCTTTGAGATCGCACCTGATAAGAACGGCTGGCATGCCGCCATCATGCGCACATGGCCCATAGCTGCAATCGATCTAGCACCGAGCGCACAGTCAAAGATGTCGTAGTGCTCGAGCTTTAACCCTGGAGCATCGATGACGTGACCATGTGCTGCGATGAATTCGACGATCGCTTCGATTGTCTCTTCGGCATAGCCCAATTTGCGAAGGGCCGCTGGAACTGTCTGGTTAACGATCTGCATAGATCCGCCACCGACGAGCTTCTTGAACTTAACCAATGAGAAGTCTGGCTCGATACCTGTTGTATCGCAGTCCATCATCAAACCGATTGTGCCGGTTGGTGCTAGAACTGAAATCTGCGCGTTGCGCCAACCATTCTTTTCTCCCGTTGAAAGACATGCATCCCAGGCCTTGTTGGCCTCAGTCCATACATCGCGATCAAGGGTTGTCTCAGACTTTGCCGAACTTGATGCCGCTGCATGCTTGCGCATCACGCGGGCGTGAGGCTTAGCGTTTTGTGCAAAGCCTGCATATGGTCCAACGATTCCAGCGAGCTCTGCTGAGCGCTTATAGGTAATTCCGCTCATCAATGATGTGATGGCTCCTGCTAATGCACGCCCGCCTTCAGAATCATAGGCAAGACCCGATGCCATCAAGAGCGCACCTAGGTTTGCATAACCGATTCCTAGCTGGCGGTAGGCCTTAGTGGTATCACCGATTGCCTCGGTTGGAAAATCTGCAAAACAGATGGAGATATCCATCGATGTAATGATGAGTTCGCAGGCCTTACCAAAGGTCTTTGCATCAAATGATCCATCGGCTTTAAGAAACTTCATTAAGTTAAGAGAGGCCAAGTTACATGAAGAGTTATCCAGTGACATGTACTCAGAGCAAGGGTTGGATGCATTGATACGACCGGTCTCTGGATTGGTGTGCCAATCATTGATCGTGTCATCGTATTGAATTCCAGGATCAGCACATGCCCATGCAGCTTGTGCCATCTTGGTAAATAAACTCTTTGCATCAACGCTTTCAATTACTTCACCAGTTGAGCGGGCGGTCAGACCAAACTGCTCGCCCTTTTCAACTGCACGCATAAACTCATCTGATACACGAACTGAGTTGTTAGCGTTTTGGTATTGAACCGAGATGATGTCCTTGCCGCCAAGATCCATATCAAAGCCAGCATCGCGCAATGCACGAATCTTGTTCTCTTCATTGACCTTTGTCTCAATAAACTCTTCGATATCTGGGTGAGCAACATCTAGAACAACCATCTTTGCGGCCCGTCGTGTTGCACCACCAGATTTGATTGTTCCAGCGGATGCATCGGCTCCACGCATAAATGAGACTGGCCCAGATGCAGTTCCGCCTGATTTTAAGAGCTCCTTAGAAGAGCGGATGCGGGATAAGTTAAGTCCAGCTCCTGAACCGCCCTTGAAAATCATTCCCTCTTCGCGATACCAGTTAAGAATACTCTCCATCGTGTCATCGACTGAGAGAATAAAGCAGGCACTTACTTGCTGAGGTGATGCTGTGCCAACGTTAAACCAGACCGGTGAGTTGTATGCAAATATTTGGTGGAGCAAGATATGAGTGAGTTCGTGCTCAAAGATTTCTGCATCGGCATCGGTCGCAAAGTAGCCATGCTCTTTTCCAGCCTTGGTATAGGTAAGTACTACGCGATCGATAACTTGCTTCAATGACCACTCGCGGTTTTCAGCACCAACTGCGCCGCGGAAATACTTAGTCGTAACAATCATCGATGCATTGACCGACCAAAAATCTGCAAACTCGACACCCCGTTGTTCAAATACGGTCTCTCCTGTTTTCCAGTTGCTCTGCACGACATCGCGGCGCTCCCATTTAACTTCATCGTATGGATGCACGCCAGCTGTTGTGTAGATACGCTCGATCGTTAAGCCCTTACCCTTGATGGTGTTATGAGCCTTGATCTTGGCTGGTCGGTTGATAACCGTCTCTGACATATGTGTTCCCCGAATTTCTTGTAGTAGGTCTTTTATTATTTACTTGCTGGTGCTGAACTTGTGGTGATTTTTTCTTGTCGAACATCTGCACGGGGGTTGTCTGCAGTTTTTGAACTCGAAGGAAGAGCGCGCAAAAGTGCGATCTCACCTTCGAAATCCTCAAGGGAGGCAAAGTTACGGTACACAGAGGCATAACGTAAGTAAGCGACCTCATCGAGTTCTCGAAGCGGTGCCAAAATAGCCATTCCCACTTCTTGAGCTTCGATTTCGGCCTGACCAGTGCTGCGAAGGTTTTCCTCCACGCGCTGAGCCAGTAGAACCAAATCATCTTCATTGACCGGGCGACCCTGGCAGGCTTTACGAACACCGACCAAGACCTTTTCACGACTAAATGGCTCAGTAGCTCCGCTGCGCTTGATGATGCTGAGCACGGCTACTTCCTGAGTTGAAAAACGTTGACCGCACTGTGGGCACTCGCGGCGGCGGCGAATCTGGGTGCCATCTTCGGCAGGGCGAGAGTCGACGACGCGTGAATCATCGTGTCTGCAAAACGGGCAAATCATTTCGGCGTGTCTCCCTTCATCCTGCTTGCTTTTTCCCTTTTTAGCGCTAAAGAGGGGATTTCCAAATATACTCCAAAAACACTACTTATGGAAGTTTTATTGGCTTTGACCCCTACATCTAGTAGGAACTATAAAGCATAACAGGAGGGTTTGCCTGCTCAGTAGGCAAACATTAGATGAACGGCGTGTCGGGGCTAGCACTCACCCAGCGCAGAACATATACCGCGTTCTTTCTAGGCAGTTGGGATGCGAAGACGGGCTCCAGCCACAATGTCATAGCCGCTTAAATTATTGGCTTCACGGATAGCTTCCACCATCGCCTGGGTATCTCCCTTTGAATATGCCGAGGCGATTGACCACAACGTGGCACCTGCTGGCACAGCTACGGTCACATATGAGCTGGCATGGCTGACTTGATCCCCTGCCCCAGATCGGGCGGCGAAGCCGGCCATTAGAACAACGGCCAACGAAGCAACGACAAGAGTGCGAGCAAGGCGGTCACGGCGATTGAGACCGCCGGACGGAGTGGCTAGAAAGCCCTGATTTACACTGCTTTTTAGAGCTACTGAATTAAATGTTACTGCGCTCATGTCGTTCTCCTCGTACTTTTTCTGCCCATGCCCTTGGGGAAGGTAATCGAACACGTGTTCGAATAAGATAATTAAACACCACACCACTGACAAAAGGCAAGTATTTTTCGAACAGGTGTTTGAATTTTGGGGCAATATCTGTCACTATCTATCCATGAGCACACAGAGCCCTTCCAGCGCCGGCCTGAGCCCGCGCCAAGCCGAGATCCTTACCGTTATTCAGAGCGCTATGAATGAGCATGGCTATGCCCCTTCGATGCGTGAGATCGGCGCGGCCGTTGGCCTCACCTCCACTGCATCGGTGAAGTACCAGCTAGAAATCCTTGAATCTAAAGGCTTTATCCGTCGTGATGAAAGCAAAGGCCGTGCACTCGAACTTACACCTGAAGATGCGAACGTAGATAAAACACGTCTCATTCCATTGGTGGGCCGCATTGCAGCCGGTGGTCCCATCACCGCTGAACAAGTTATTGAAGAGACCTATCCCCTTCCAGAATCGTTGGTGGGTAGTGGAGATTTGTTTATGCTCAAAGTCGTTGGCGAATCGATGATCGATGCAGCGATATGCGATGGTGATTATGTTGTTATTCGTTCACAAAAAGATTGCAACAACGGAGAAATCGTTGCCGCGATGATTGATGGTGAAGCAACGGTGAAGACGTTCTCACGTAAAAATGGGCATATCTGGCTGCTGCCAGCTAATGATGACTTTGCACCTATCGATGGCGATACTTGCGAAATCTTAGGAAAAGTAACGGCGGTTCTTCGCTCAGTTAAATAATTACACGAGTAATAATCACGCGGGCTTGATCTCCGTAATGAACGCTGCCAGGTTCGTAGACATCTATGCGTTTAATTATTGGTGTTTTAATTGCCCCTAGTGCAACTAATAAATCGAGTTCTTCGGCAAAGCCTTTAGCTTCAAAGTGCTCATTATTAACACCAACAATCAACCAGCCATTATCAGCAAGCAGTGGCAATAAGTTGCGCAGGGATTGCGGGCCTAAATGTCCGTGGGTAAATGTGCCTGAAGAAAACAGCGCCTCATATGGTTTATTTTCATTCTCAACGCTCTCGGTTAAATCTCGGACATAGAGTTCGCGATAAACAGCGCTGGCATCTGCGCGAGTTTTCAATCTCGCCTGTGCCAACATCTCTGGCGAAATATCCATACCGTCTATAACTAACCCCGGCCGCAGTCTGGAGACATACATGCCAGTTAGACCAGTGCCCGTACCGATATCTAAAACGCGAGTAACGGCATCTACCTCATCATTAAAGACTTCGGCAATCGCTTTGGGATATCGATACTGCTTGGCATCGACAAATGAAGACTCATAGGTGGCGGCCCACTTGGCATAGAGTCGACGATTATCATCAGGGCTCTGTACTGAATACGCCTCATCTAAGCCCAAGGCTTCATCACTCATATCATCACTTTAAAGGTGATTCATGCTTGGGGCAACGATTTCAACTAACTAGAATGGAGAAATTCAACTTGTGAGTTGTAATCGGTGAGATGGGGCTCGATGCGCTTTTCGGTGAAGGCCGACGGTAATTGGCGGGCCTTTGGTCACCGCAACTATCGAATTCTCTATCGCGCAAATGCCTTATCAAATATTGGCTCGTGGGTACAGCGAATTGCACAAGATTGGTTAGTTTTAGAACTTACTCATAGTGGAACATATTTAGGAATTATCTCTGCGCTTCAGTTCACACCGTTTTTATTCGTCATTCTTCAAGGCGGGGCAATGGCCGATCGCCTTAATAAACGCTTAGTTTTGATCTTTACAAATATTGCTGGCGGGTCAACGGCTTTAGCCCTTGGCCTGCTGATCGTCACACATCACGTGCAGTTGTGGCACGTGATGGTGATGGCGTTTTTATTAGGCTCAAATGATGCGATTGATAAGCCTGTCCGGCAAAGCTTTGTCGCAGAACTTGTAGGCAAAAAAGATATGCCAAATGCTATTAGCCTGAACTCAGCTAATTTCAACGCCGGCCGCCTTATTGGGCCAGCAGTCTCAGGCTTATTGATTGCTGCTTTTGGTACCGGTCCAGCATTTTTAATTAATGCCTGCACCTACATATTTGTAATATCTGCGATGTTTCGAATCAAAGATGATCAACTTTTTAAGGTACCTAAGGCCTCAGGTCCAGTTAGCGTGAAAGAGGGTCTGCGCTATGTGCGAGCGCGGCCCGATATTTTCGTCACCATGTCGGTGTGTTTCTTTATGGCCACATTTGGTTTGAACTTTCAGATCTTTAGCGCACTGATGGCAACGAAGGCTTTTCACAAAGGCGTCGCATCATTTGGGCTCTTAGGCACAATTTTGGCCATTGGATCACTCAGCGCAGCGCTATTTTCTCCACGAATTGAAAGATTTAGATCGACAAAATTTGTTATTAAAGGTTCGATAGTTTTTAGTGTGATTATATTTATCAGCTCATTCATGCCCACCTATACGACGTATGCACTCTGTCTTCCATTCGCCGGCGCTGCCGCTTTAACCACCATGATTGCGGCAAACTCGGTTACCCAGCTGAACTCAGATCAGGTGACTCGCGGACGCGTTATGGGTATTTACCAAATGGTCTTTCTAGGTGGCACTCCCCTAACCTCTCCATTAATTGGTTGGTCTTCCGAACACTTTGGAATCCGTCATACAATCGCAGCCTGTGCGCTAATGACGATGATTCCAATCATCCTTATCTGGATGCGATGTAGAGAGGGCATAGAAGTGCCATCAGACATCTCCGTCTCGGCGGTACTCGAAGCCGATCCAGATCTGCCTCCCAAGTAAGAGTTATCGGTTCGTTACCAAATCCTTGTGGCGCAAATGCCTGACACCTAGTAACTTCACTCCATCAACTGTAAACGATTACAGTTTGAGATGACAGGATAACTATCTCTATGGCCACTATCGGCGCCGTTGCTAAGCAAGCTGGGGTCTCTATCGCCTCGGTTTCGCGAGTAATTAACGGCACTGCTGCGCGCGCAGATACTGAAAAACGTGTCCGCGCCGCCATCGATGATCTGGGCTATCAGCCCAACTCGGCCGCTCGTGCATTAAAGGTTCGCCAATCTGAGCAGATCTGCCTTTCTTTTGATGATCTCTCAAACCCTGCCTACGTCTTGATGACTCGCGGAGTTGGCCAAACGTTGAGCTCTTCAAAGTATCGCTTAATTTTATCGTCGGCATTTTCATCGGTCGAAGAGATTGTTAAACACCTTGAAACAATGGGGCGTGGCTTTGCCGATGGCCTAATTATTTCGCCGATTTACAGCGACCCACGAATTGCCGAATTAATTTCTCAGTTAAAAATGCCTGTTGTACTTGTTGGCACAATGCCTGAAGGCGTCAATGTTGATAACGTCTACGTGGATTCCGCCGCTGGCCTAGACATGGCAATTAAACACTTGGTTGAGACTGGGCGAAAAAATATTGCCTTCATCAACGGACCGGTTGCAACTAATCCAGGGCGGCGTAGAAAAGCCGCCTTTGAAAAATCTATGAAGCAGTTGAATTTAGCCTTTTCGAATTCCAGCAATCTTCAGGCCGAAGCATTTACACCTGAAGCAGGTTATCGCGCAATCTCTGAATTTAGAGATCTAAAAAACTTTGATGCCATCATCTGCGCTAACGATCAGTTGGCAGCTGGAGCGATGAAATTCTGTGTTGAAAAAAGAGTTGCGATTCCACGCGACATTGCTTTAGTTGGAATCGACAATATTGATTTAGCATCACTATTACGCCCAACCTTAACAAGCGTTGATCTTCGCGCTGAAGAACGTGGCCAAATCGCTGCCCGATTAATGTTAAAACGTTTAGCTAATCCTGATAGTCCAGTTAAGAAAATTACAGTGCAGCCACAATTAATCATTCGTGAATCATCGGTGGCTTGATGAGCACATTGAGTACTAAAAAGGCATCTGGCAAGGGCAAGATGTATAACCGTGGGGCGTGGAAATATGCCATTCCAGCCTTTATTCCACTTCTACTCCTTAGCGTTGTGCCGCTGTCTCAAGCGATTTGGATGGCTTTTACCGATAACGTGGCTGGCTTTAATGTAAAGGTCAAGTTCATCGGCCTTGAGAATTTTCATCGCTTGTTGGGTGACAAACTTTTTTGGGCATCTTTTAAAATCGGAATTATCTGGGCTGTATCGGTAACACTTCTTGCATTGGTCTTAGGATTTGGTTTAGCACTTCTCTTAAACCAAAAACTACGTTTTCTTGGTCTTATGCGTGTCTTGTCACTTGTGCCATGGGCCATGCCGCCGGTAATCGTTGCAATCATGTGGAACTTATTACTGCGACCTACGAGTGGACCTATCGATGGCATTCTCTCTTTCCTCCACGTTCCAGGAGCAAAGACTGACTGGCTAGGCGATTTCAATACCGCTTTTCCTACTGTAATTCTTATCGGCGCATGGGTTGCCATGCCCATCATTACCGTTTCAATTCTGGCTGCGATCCAAGGAATTCCGATGGACATGGTTGAAGCGGCCACTATTGATGGTGCAAATGCGTGGCAGCGTTTTAGATTTATTACAGTTCCTGCAGTTCGTGCAATTACAACAGCACTCGTTGCCCTGAATATTATTTGGAACTTTAGTTCATTTGGTTTGGTCTTCGTCCTTACTGCAGGTGGTCCTGGTGGTAAAACATTTGTTCCCGCTCTCTTTGCCTATAACGAAGCCTTTAAATATGGAAACTTTGGTTATGCGGCCTCGATGGGTGTTGTTATGGCATTGGCAATTGTCTTGATGCTTGGTGTGTATTTGAAAGCTAGCAAGCGAGAGGACACCCAGCGATGAGTATCTCCTTAAATACACCGGCAGAAAAGAAGAAGCGCAAGTACTTCTTAATTCCAACGTACTTTGCCGTTATCTGTTACGTCCTATTCTTAGGTTTTCCATTTTTATGGATGTTCACGACTTCTTTAAAATCACCAATCGAACTATTACAGCTTGATCAATCATTTATTCCTAAGGGTTTTTACTGGCAGAACTATCAAGACATCATGGAAAAAAGAGGTCTTATTAACTCGGCTAAAAACAGCACCATCATCGCCTTAGTAACAACAGTGATCACAACTATCTTCGCCGTTCCTGCCGGTTATGCCATCGCACGTTTACGCAAAGTGTTTTCAGGAGCGGCAACGGGTTGGATTCTGATCAGCCAAGTCTTTCCAGTCTCTCTGGTCATTATTCCTTTGTTCATGGCAGTACGCCGAGTCGGTCTGCTCGACACAATCTGGGGTTTGATCTTGGTCTATCTGGTTGCTGCATTGCCCTTTGCCCTGTGGATGCTCAAAGGCTACGTCGCATCAATTCCCATGGATTTAGAAGAGGCCGGTGCCATGGATGGTGCATCTTCCTTCCAAATCCTTCGTCGCATCGTCTTTCCACTCCTGCTTCCAGGCATTGTGGCAACCGCGCTCTTTACCTTTCTTAACTCCTGGAATGAGTTTTTCTTTGCGCTAGTACTGATCCAATCCCCTGAGCATGAAACGCTGCCCCTGACATTGGCGCGTTTTATGGGCTCGGAAGGTCAAGTCTTGCTTGGCCCATTGGCTGCTGGTGCTTTCCTAGCAACGATTCCATCTCTGCTCATCTTCGGAATCATGCAACGCAAACTTGCAAGCGGCTTACTAGCCGGCGCGGTTAAAGGTTAGGGGGCCAGCAAAAAAGCTAAAGCAAGAAAGGTTTTAACCAGATCGGTTCAAACCGGATGATCAAATCTACTTATCTCGAAGGAGAACACAGTGAAGAAGTTTAAGTTATTTGCAGTTGTGGCATCTGTTGCCATGGTTGCAAGCCTTGCAGTAACAATTCCAGCACGTGCTGCTGGAATCACAATGACATATTTCACCCCTGCATACTTGCCAGGAACAGTTGCTGCCACTGAGCGCATCGTTTCTGACTGGAATGCAGCAAATCCAGCTGCCACCGTCAAGATTGTTTACGGCGATGTCAACAACATGCAGGATAAGCTAACAACTGCCTTTGCCGGCAATGTTGCTCCAGATATTTTTCAGCATGAAGCTGCATCGATTCTCTCATTCTCAAAGCAGGGTTACTTAGCTGACCTTTCTAAAGAAATGAAGAGTATCAAGAGCTCAATGCCTGTAGGTCTATGGAATGTTGGTTCATACAAGAATCACTTATATGGAGTTCCAACAATGACCCAGACTTACACAATTTATGCCAACGTAGATATGTTCAAAAAGGCTGGTATAGCTATTCCTGTTGGAACAAATACATTCACATGGGATGACTACCGCGCACTTGCCAAGAAGTTCACAACAAGCTCTAACTACGGTGTTGCTTGGGGACTTAAGTCACCAGCTGCAATGACCATGATTATGGGAATGAACTACAACGCTACATTCTTCCGTGGAATGTCGGCTTCAAGTGGTCCAATTCTTAGTATCAATAACGCAGAACTTGAAGTTCCTTCACGTATTCACGACATGATCTATGACGATAAGTCAGTTGATCCAGCATCTTTGACAATGTCAGGTGCCGGACCCGTTCCAGGATTCTTAGCTGGCAAGTACGCGATGATCTTTGCTGCAAGCTATGTAGCCGCAGATCTAGATACTGCTGCTAAGGCATCTGGATTTAACTGGACTGCACTTCCATTGCTCAAGGGCAGCAATAATCAACAAGGTGCAAATCCACAGACACTTTCTGTATCTGCACAAAGTAAGTATCCAAAGCAAGCTTCTGCATTTATTCGTTACATGATGGCGGATAAAAATCTTGCAGCTCTTGCAACTGGCGAGGCACTTATTCCATCTACAACCGGATCACTCAACACTTTGCTTGCACTTAAGAAGGGCAACGCTGGTTGGACTCAAATCCTTAGCGATGGTGCTGCATTAACACTTGCTCCATTTACTTTGGTACCTAACTACCAGAAGTGGAAGGACACAGTTCTACAACCTGCAATGCAGCAATATATTCAGGGAAAGATCTCATTAGCGGAGTTGAAGTCTCGAGAACTGAATGGTTGGTTAGCCATTCGTTAATCGATTCATAAATCCCTAGTTGATCATCCGAGGGTGAATAACTCGGTCAGAGCCGTAGTGATACGGCTCTGACCGGTGTTCAACTCGTTTCTTAATCTCTTTTTATCACTCTGACAACGATGCGAATGGAAACAATGTCTATTTTGGAAGATAAAGCGATCGGTGCACTCTCTGGTGCAGCCGTTGGAGACTCACTGGGTGGGTCTACAGAGGGCTATAGCCCAGAGGTTATTCAAGAGCGCTTTGGCGGTCTGGTGACTGGAATCGTTGGCCCATTCAATATCGATTGGAAGACTGCACGACCTGTCTCGCCTTTCCATAAAGGTAATGGTCACATTACCGATGACACGTTGATGACCGAGGCGCTCATTCATGTTTACGAGCAAGTGCGTGATCACTTAGATGCATTTACTTTTGCCGAAGGTATTGTCCCTGAGATGATGGCAAAGGAGCGTTGGATTCCAGAGCTCGAACGTGACTCATTATTAATTCACCGCGTTTTTCATGCAGAAAAATGGTTAGTGCTCAAACTTCTGCATGCACATAGCGACCCACGTGAAGCCGGCGTCGGCAACATAGTTAACTGCGGGGCAACCATGTACATGAGTCCAGTAGGAATCATCAACGCAGGTAACCCGGCTGGTGCATATGCCGAAGCGATCGAAATCGCGGGCTCACATCAATCCAGTTACGGCCGCGAAGCCGCTGGTGTATTTGCTGCAGCGGTTGCAACGGCGATGACACCTGGTGCAACGATCGATGATGTTATTAATAACGCAATCGCTTTTGCACACGATGGCACTAAGGCTGCGATTCAAGCAGTTACTGATGCAGCAAGAAATGTAAATTCGTGGGATACAAGCTTCAAGAGTCTGCGTGCTGCGATGGCTCCATTTGATTCATTGGGTGAGGCTTATCGCGAACCCGGCCCTGATGCCCGTAAACCAAGTCGATTAAAGGCTATTGAAGAGCTGCCGTTGGCACTTGCTTATCTGCGAGTATCTAAAGGCGACTTTGAAACTGGAATCCTCGGCGCAATTAACTACGGCCGTGACTCAGATTCAATTGCGACCATGTTTGGCTCAATGAGTGGAGCAATGAATGGTCGCAGCGTGATTCCGCATGGCTGGGCAGAGACAATTGAAAAAGAGAGTCGGATTGATTTAATTGCTAACGGAAAGAAGTTAGCCACGATTGCAACAGAAGTTGCTATAAAAGATAGAGCGCGCGCCGATGCAATCTCACTTTCGAAGGCCGAACTTTTCGGTAATCTTTAGCGATGAGCGAGCCCTTTGCCCTGCGACTTACGTGGGCTCAACCTGAAGATTTAGTTGCTCATTTTTTTAGCCAATCACAGTTTGAAGGCGTCGATGTCGATGATCAGATTGCAACATGGGTCAATGCAGGTGGATCTGCAGCTGCGCCGATGGCTGGTGCAACTCCAATACCTGCAACTGCCCCAATGCGAGCACTGGCTCGCAGGGTTATTGGCGAGATTGAAGCTAAGTTAGCGGCTAATCCAGAGTTAGATTACGAAGCCTTTCTTAACGCTCTGCCTGATAGCCAAACAGGTACAACCCCTGATTTCAATACTTTTCATGGTGCATGGCTGGGCCGTGCTGCTGGTTGTTTATTAGGCAAACCGGTAGAAAAAACTCAGCGTGATGGAATCCGTGCAATCTTGCAATCAAGTGCACGTTGGCCACTAACCGAGTACTTCACTGGAGTCGGTGTACCTCACGAAGTTCTAGAACAGCATCCTTGGAATAAGCAGAGCAAAGTTAACTGTCTGCAAGAAAACATCGATGGCATGGCAGAAGATGATGATATGAACTATCCACTGATTGCACTGCTGACGCTTGAAACATATGGGCGTAATTTCAATACTCACCATATCGCCGATCAATGGTTAAAACTTTTACCTGCTGGCCGTGTGTACACGGCAGAGCGCGTTGTCTATCGCAACTTACTTGAGGGCACATCCCCTAGTGAAGTCGGTGCTATTGCAAATCCATTTAAAGAGTGGATTGGTGCTTTGATTCGTGCCGATGTGTATGGCTGGGTTAATCCCGGCAATCCAAAGCGTGCAGCGCAAATGGCCTACCGCGATGCGTATCTAAGTCATCGCCGCAACGGTCTATATGGCGCAGCTATGAGTGCGGCAATGAACTCCGTTGCAATGGTCAGTAAAGATATTAATGAAGTCATCGATGCGGGAATGGCCGTGTTGCCACCAGATTCAGCTATCTATAAAGCCTGCGCCTTTGCACGTGAACTTGGAAACTCCGATATAGATTATGAATTAGCATTAGATGCGCTATATGCCCATGTTGATGGCATGCACTGGGTTCATACCGTTAATAACGCAGCGCTAGGTGTTCTAGGACTTTCGCGCAGCAAAGGTGAATTTTCTAAGGCAATCACACTCACTGTTATGGGTGGTTGGGATACTGATTCAATTGGTGCAACAGTTGGATCAATCTGTGGTGCCATGCTGGGGGCAGAAAAAATCGACCCCCAATGGAGCGCACCGATTGATAATCGATTAGCCTCAAGCATTCCAGGGTGTAATCAACTGCTTCTGACTGACTTAGCTGCACGCACGCGCGCTTTGGCTTAGTGATGAACTCAATAATTCCCCGTCCTATACACCTTGCATCGAAGAGTGACTGGGACCATGCCAAAATCATTGCTGGGCCTGAGAGCTTGGCGGAGCGCCACAAGTGGCGAGAAGATTTAAAAAAGTGGCGTACGGAATCTGCCAAAAAAATTCACTACAGTGACGCGGCATACACCAAGCCAGGGATAGAAGAGAATCCTCCATACAACGTTGCAGTTATTTGGCTATGGGATGAATATCTCTTTGACTTTGAAACCCAAGAGTTCACACCCGAAAAGCTAATTGCCGATTCTCAAAAGTTCGGTGGCTTGGATGGCATAATTTTATGGCATGCCTATCCTGTTATCGGAATTGATTCACGCAACCAATTTGATTTTTACAATGATGTTCCTGGTTTAGATCGGCTCATCGCGAAACTGCAAAACGCTGGCGTTAAAGTGTATTTAAACTACAACCCGTGGGATAAATGGACTAAACGTGAAGATGACACTGACCAAGTTGCAATAGCTCGTTTAATCGAGAAATTTAATATTGATGGAGTCTTCCTTGACACCATGAAATCGGCCGATCCAGATTTCATGGCACCAATCTTAAAAGTAAAGCCTGATGTAGTTATAGGCGGCGAAGGCAACGTTCAACAAGAGAGAATCTGTGACCACATAATGTCGTGGGGTCAAAGGTTTGGCGATAGCGAAATTCCGGGTGTAGTGCGGGCTAAATATTTTGAACCTCGTCACATGATTCATCAAACTCGTCGCTGGAACCGCTCTCACATAGATGAGCTGCACATAGCGTGGCTGAATGCAACAGGAATGTTGATTTGGGAAGTTGTATTTGGTTCGTGGGTAGGTTGGAATAATCGCGAGTCACGTATGTGGCAAGAAATGGTGGCTGTACTGCGCCAACATCATCGCCTCACTATTAAGGGTGAATGGGAGCCTCTGACACAGTTAGCGCCAGAAGCTGAAGCCGCCAATGTTTTTGCTTCATCATTTTCACTAGGTGGCGATGCCCTTATTGCGATTATCAATAAGAGCGATCAGGATTATCAAGGTCCTCTGGCATGTGGTCTCACAGGATTCATACCTGCATGGGGTGTTGGCGCAATTACCATTACGCCTGAAAAAACCGAACTCATAAAATTCACGTATGACCAGATGAGTGCAGAATTTCCTGCTCGCGATAACAAACGCCAAGAGGCTTTAGTGGGTACACCTACTGAGCTGACATATTCATATAGAAATCGTGAAACCAGCTTGTACGGTGAAGCAGCCTTTGTTCTTGCATGGAAACCTTTTGACCCATATCTCCACCAACTGATTGCAAGGCAGATTACGGTTCCTGTTGTTCACGGTGAACTTGATAAGCACGAAGTAAGTAACAAAGAGTTTTTCGAATTCCTAGAAGCTACTGGCTACACACCAAAGATTGCCTACCGCTTTCTTGCACATTGGGTAAACGGTGCTCCTCGTTCAGACCAATTGGACTCACCGGTCGTCTATGTCGATTTAGAGGATGCCAAGGCATATACGGCATGGAGAGGTTGCCAGGTTCCAAATGAGTGGGATTGGCAGTTAAATGCCAACGATATTCCAGATCGAACTTCTTCGGTATGGAATCTGACTAACAGCATGCATAGCAATGGCCGTACACGTTTTCTTATTCTCAAAGGCGGCAGCAAAGACAATCTACGACGATCTCAGGGCTCATGCTCAGAAACTGGAATCTGCGAATCCGATTGGTATGTAGATGGTGGCGATAAGGACAATACATGGGTAGAAAAACTATTATTGATGGGTGCAGGATTGTCGCGTTCAGAAAATATTGGTTTCAGATGTTTTAAGCCACACGGAGGTAACTAATGTCAGCACTTGCCGGGCTTCGAGTCATTGATGCCGCAACCTTGTTTGCTGGTCCAACTGCTGCAACCATGTTGGCCGACTTTGGCGCCGACGTTATTAAGATTGAACATCCAACTAAGGGTGATCCGGTTCGCGGACATGGATATTCCAAAGATGGTCAGTCCTTATGGTGGGCAAATATCGGACGCAATAAATCAACTCTGGCACTGAATTTAGGCAGCACACAAGGTGCACAAATCTTTTTAGATCTCATTGAGCACACTGATGTTCTGATCGAAAACTTCCGCCCCGGCACATTAGAGCGTTGGGGAATTGGTCCTGAGCAACTACATGCTCGCAACCCCAAGTTAATCATTGCGCGCGTTACTGGCTTTGGTCAGTTTGGTCCATACGCACATCGCGCCGGCTTTGGCACATTAGCTGAATCCATGAGCGGCTTTGCAACTATGACCGGCGAGGCCGATGGTCCACCAACTCTGCCACCATTTGCTCTGGCCGATGGAATCTCAGCGCTAGCGATTTCTCAAGCGATTATGTTTGCACTCTTTGCTCAAAAAAATCCTGACAGTGAGGGCTTTGGTAAGGGACAAGTAATTGACCTTGCAATCATCGAACCTATCTTGGCAATCCTTGGACCACATGCAACGGTCTATGACCAACTAGGAGTTGTTCCATCACGCACTGGCAACCGATCGGTCAATAACTCTCCACGCAATACCTATCTGACTAAAGATAACAAGTGGCTTGCAGTCTCTACATCTGCGCAGTCGATTGCAGAGCGAGTGATGATCTTGGTTGGACACCCAGAAGTAATTAACGAGACTTGGTTTGCTGAAGGATCAACGCGCGCACAGCATGCCGAGCTACTAGATCAATACGTCGGTGATTGGATCGCCCAGCGCGATGCCGCCGATGTAGTACGCGAATTTGAAAAAGCCGAAGCCGCCGTCGCACCGATCTATAACATCGCCGACGTGATGAATGACCCACAGTTCCAAGCGCTAGAGACAATCATTAGCGTCGATGACCGAGTCCTTGGCCCCATCAAGATGCAGAACGTTCTGTATCGCATGGATCAAACCCCAGGTGCGGTGCAGTGGACTGGCCGCACCATTGGCGCTGATACACGTGCAATTCTTACAACGCGCTTAGGAATGAGCGACGAGGCGGTAGATTCTCTTCTAGCCAAAGGCGTTATAGGAACGAGTGAGAATAAATGATCGCACGCAGCTATTTGTATATCCCCGGCAATAACGCTGCCATGCTTGAAAAAGCCCATACCCGCGGCGCCGATGCGCTGATCATCGACTTTGAAGATGCCGTAGCAATTAGTGAAAAAGCTAATGCCCGCGCCACCTGTGCAGCATGGCTAGATAACGCGCCAGAGAATATACAGACATGGGTGCGCATCAATCCAGATTCAATCGATGCCGATTTAGTTATCGCTGATCATCCACGTGTTGATGGAATTGTTGTACCCAAGGCTACGGTCGAAAACATGCAGTACGTTTCATCGCGCATCAAGAATGTGAAGCAGATCAGTGCACTGATAGAGAGCGCCGCCTCGATTCTAGATGCGCGAGCAATTGCATCGATAGATAAAGTAACTTTCTTACAAATCGGTCAGTTAGATCTTCGCGCCGAATTATCACTTGGTGGTGAAGGCCGATCTACAACCCTTGATGCAGCCCTTAGCATGTTGGTGTTTGCATCGGCGGCAGCAGGTATCAACTCCCCAATCGCCCCGATGTATCCTGATTTCAAGGATGATGCCGGATTGCGAAGTACGTGCAAAGCTTTCAAGAATGACGGCTTCTTTGGTCGCTCCTGTATTCATCCATCACAGGTTTCATCCGTCAATGAAGAGTTTTCTACTACCGATGCCGAGCTGGCTCACGCACACGCAGTTATTGATGCATTAGCCAAAAGTAATGGTGTGGCTGTTGATGAAAACGGAAAGATGATTGATGCAGCTTCAGCAAAGATCGCCGCACAGGTTATTGCGCGCAGATAGCTCTAAATAAGGCCATATGTTTGCGCGAATGTACTCCATCAACTGGAATCGGTAAGGACGAAAACTTAGCTATCACCGTTTCACTGGTTGGATCAACCCAGACGTACTGACCATAGATTCCAACCCCGAATATTTCGCGCGAGGCGCCAGCTGTGATCCACCATTTATTTTTATACGAACCACCTGGATGCAATGCTTGTAAGTAATCTGCAGATTCAACATCAGCAGATGCGCCAGCAAAAGTCGCGTTAACCCATGCTGCTGGGATCACCTGTTCTCCATTAGCTCGGCCGCCATTGACGATAAGTAAGCCAAAACGGGCTAAATCACGCGTTGTACAAGAGATTCCGCCGTTGCCCACGGACAAGCCTTCACGATCAACAATGACGGATGCATCATCGTGCGCCCCCATAGGTTGCCAGATGTAGCGGGTGAGCAAATCTTGATACGGAGTCTGTGTTACCTCAGAGATTAACCAAGCAAGTACATCGGTATTGGCCGAACAGTATTGATAGGCCTTTCCATGTTCACCGCTAGCCGTCATAGTTCGCAAGAAACTTCGAAGTCCCAGATCATGCCCCGTTGTATTTGTTCGCCAACCCGCTGCTCGATCTAACCGTGCCATCTCGGATTGAGGATCTGAATAATCTTCAGAGAAATTAATTGCAACAGTCATATCTAAAGCTTGAGCAATAGTTGCAGCTTCATATACCGAACCCACGAGTTCGGGTAAGTAGAAAGCAATAGGTTTATCGATATCGATCACACCACGCTCGGCCATGACTGCATAGAGCGCACCTAAAATAGATTTAGAGACCGATTGCAGTAAATGTACCGAGTCTGGGGTCATGCCATTGAAATACTTTTCATAAACCAAGACACCTTTGCGCACTACGACTATTGAATCAGTATCCACATCGGCCAATAGCTCTGGCAGTGTGTAGGTTGAATCAGCTACATCGATTGTGATTGCATCTAAATTTGCATCAAGCTCTATATCTAAGGACAAAGGTTCAGGGGACGCGGCAATTACTTTAGTAGGCAGGAAGGTCGAGACATTCTGGAAGGCCCATCGATTCAAAGGTCCGTCCTGCCAGGTATCTAAATCAAACTCACAAGAGGCACCCGAATAGACTCGAATTAATTCGCGGGTAAATGGATGCTTCGGTGTATCAATTACTTGGCGGGTTGTCCCCACCTCAACAAATACGCCATCTTTCATTACAGCTACACGATCACTTAAGTGAGAGACCACATCTAGATTGTGGGAGATAAGAAAGTACGTCAGATCAAAATCACGGCGTAGCTCCTCCAAAAGATTAAGAATTTGAGCCTGTACAGATAGGTCTAGCGAAGACGTTGGCTCATCTAATAAAACAATCTTGGGATTAGTAGCTAAAGCCCGCGCTATTGCTACACGCTGGCACTGCCCACCGGAAAGCTCATGAGATTTACGGCTCAATTGGCTGCTAGCAAGGCCTACGCGATCCATAAGAAAATTAACGCGCGTATCAATGCTGGCGCTATCCATGCCGGCCAACATCAAAGGTTCGGCGATGGCATCATAAACACTCATACGAGGATTAATCGAGCCAGCTGGATCTTGAAAGACAAAACCTAAGTTAGCGCGCAGCTCGCGTGTAGCTTTTCGAGATTTTCCAACCAGACTCTCGCCTAAAATTGTTGTGCCCCCACTAGTTGGTTCAGTGATACCAAAGGCACATCTTGCAAGTGTGCTCTTTCCCGACCCTGATTCACCGACTACACCGAGAACCTCACCTTTATGCAAGTCAATAGAGATTGAATCCACCGCTTTAAATCCAACTTTGCTATCGCGCAGTGGGAAGACCTTAGTTACTTGCGAAATCTGCATGACTACTTCGCTCATGAGTTCACCGCCCAACACGCCACACTTTGTTTGCCAATCTGCACAGTTGGTGGCTCTTGCGCGCACTTATCCATCTGCAGGGAACAACGATCGGCGAATGCACAGCCTTTTATATTGGTCAGCACGGAAGGTACATTGCCAGGAATTGCCACCAGAGTTCCACGGGCTTTCTCAGCACTTGGAATCGCACCCAGCAGACCTTGGGTATAAGGATGCTGCGGTGATTTCATGACTTCACTTGTTGGTCCAGTCTCCACAACTCGACCGGCATAGATAACGGCGATCTCATCGGAGGTTTTTGCTACCGCCGTTACATCGTGTGAAATAAAGAGCATCGCAAAACCTTCACGCTTTTGCAGCGCAGCAATCAGAGTAAGAACGTGATCGCCAATCGTTGCATCTAAGGCAGTTGTAGGTTCGTCGGCGATTAATAATGTAGGGCTTGAAAGCAGCGCCATAGCAATCATGGCGCGCTGCAACATTCCCCCTGAAAGCTGATGCGGGTATGACTCTAAGACGCGCTTAGGATCGCGCAAACCTACTGATTCAAGTCGAGCAGTCAAGGTCGCTGGAATATCGCTGATGCCTCGGCGTTGTGCCACCATCGTTAACTGTGCGCCAATGGAGAAAATAGGATTAAAGGCCGACTGAGGGTTTTGAAAAATCATCGTGATCTCTGAGCCACGTATATCGGCCATATCGGCTTTGGTAATATCGCCGTGATTACCAAATTCAATCTCGCCGCGCTGTATGGCACTCGATGGCAACAGCCCCATAATCGCAGTGGCCGTTAACGTCTTGCCGCAGCCAGTCTCCCCCACGATGCCCAGAGTTTTGCCGGCTTTAATCTCTAAGTTGATTCCGCGCAGTGGGGTATTAGTAATGACACCGTTGATTTCAAAATCAACTTCTAAGTGAGAAATCTTTAGCACAGTGCTCATTGGCGGGCAATCCGTGGGTCGAAGTGATCGCGCAAGGCATCACCAATAATGTTAAAAGATAAAACCGCTAAGAAAATTGCTAATCCTGAAAAGGTTGAGATCCACCATTGATCAAAGATTAAGTTGCGGCCCTGAGCGACCATTAATCCCCAATCAGCTGATGGTGGCTGTGCGCCAAGACCAATAAATGCCAGAGAGCCCGCCGCCAAAATAACCGTACCTAAATCGGCAGCGATCTGAACTATCAACGGTGTTGTTACGTTACGCAAAATATGTCGCACAATAATGATGCGATCGGGCACGCCCATAGCGGCAGAGATTTCAACGTAGGGCTTAGATCTAACAATGCTCGCCTCTACGCGGATTAAGCGCGCATACCAAGGCCACCACGAGATTATTAAGGCAATCAGTGCGTTAACTAAACCAGGGCCCAGAAAAGTAACGGCGACAAGGGATAAGAGCAGCGGTGGAAAAGATAAGAACAGTTCACTTACTCGCATGATGATGTTATCTATCCAGCCCCCGCGATAACCGGCAATGAGGCCCAATAACGTGCCGATAATGGCGGCAAAGCCCACGACGGCTAAAGCGATAAGTAAGGCCGGTCGGGCGCCGTAGATAATTCGGCTCAGCAAATCACGGCCTAGCTCATCGGTTCCTAATAAATGATGCCAACCTGGGCCAATATAAATATTGTCTACGTTAGTCTCTCCAGCTCCTTCTTTAGGAAAAGGTGCTAGCCATGGAGCAAAAATCGCTGCCCCTATAAAGATCGACATCATGACTGTGGCAATCGTGGTTAACGTATCTTTAAACAAAAAGGAAAGCCCCGCTAGTTTAGTTTTCATCGCATCCACACTCGCGGATCTAACTTGGCGTGGATCAGATCGACAATAAAGTTAATGACTAAATATCCAACGGCTGCAAGTAACGTAATACCCATGATGGCTGGGTAATCAATGCTCAGCAATGAGTTAACGGCAAAGCTACCGATGCCCGGCCAGTTATAAACCTGCTCGACAAAGAACGTGCCCGTGATTAAATACGCCGTAGATAGACCCGTGACAGTAATAATTGGCGGTAGTGCGTTGCGCAGCGCTAACTTAAAAAAGACTAAACGTTCAGATAGGCCATAGGCCCGTGCAACTTTGATGTAGTCCTGACTCATGACCTCTAATAAATTAGCTCTGGCCATACGCGATAGCAGACCAAATGAATATGCCGATAAAGTCAGAGCCGGCAAGACCATATGGTGCAGGCCATTCACGGTTGCAGCAAAGTTGCCGGTAATGATGGAGTCAAAGATCGGAAAGCCCGTTACTTTACTTATGGGGTTGTCATATTTCAGATCGATATCAAACTGACCTGTAGCTGGAAACCACGTTAAGCGTCCGGCAAAGAGCATCTGCAACAAGAGACCTAACCAAAAAGCTGGCATAGATACACCGGCGATTGCCACAATGCGAATGACTGAGTCTTGAAGCCGGCCGCGATATTTGGCTGCATAGACGCCCATAGCAACGCCGAAAATAACGGCAAAACTCATCGCAAAAAATATGAGCTCCAACGTTGCAGGTAAGCGATTAATAATCTCTTGCAACACTGGCTGCTTAGTCGAGAGTGAATAACCCCAGTTTCCATGCAATGTCTGCCAGACATATTTGAAATATTGAACCGGTATGGGTTGATCTAAACCTAAAGTAATGCGCAGTTTGGCTGAATCAGCAGCGGTGGCTTTGGGACCAATGTAGGCAAGGGCTGGATCACTCGGGATAACTCGTGCCAGTGTGAAGGTGATAAAACTGGCGGCACACAGGACTAGGAGCGCCGACGAAAGTCGGTTCCACAAAATCCTCATGGCGATGCCTCCAATAAAAAGTTGTCAGGTGCGCTAACGGTTGAGAGCGGACTGCATTACACAGCCCGCTCTCCCCTCGTTAACCGTATCTCTATTTAAGAGAGCTTTACTCCAGCAAAGAATGCTGAGAATGGATAGTTAATGTTGTACTTAGGAATAGAGAACTTCTTAGGTACAACACTTACTTGTGCTTCATCATAGAGATAGAGACCTGGTGCTTCGGTGTAAAGCATCATCATGGCCTGGCTGTACAACTTCTGTGCAGCAGCCTTATCAGAGCCACTGAGTTCAATTGCATCATCTACTAACTTGTCATAGGCGGCGTTCTTCCAGTAGCTCAAGTTAAAGAATGGCTTAGTACTGCTGTGGAATAGTGACCACAAGTTATCTACACCTGCATCACTATATGTTGGCCAGTACTTAACGATAAAGAGATCCTGCGCATTGGCTGGATCCTTCTTCGCTGCAGCCCACTGCTGATTAAAGAGAATTCCCTGCACTTCTGCAGTAACTCCGATAGCAGCAAATGCATCCTTAATCAGCGGCACAAAGCGCGCTTCTGCTGAGTTCTCAGATGCATAGGTGATCTTGATCTTAAGATCCTTCACACCTGCTCGATCCAACATGGTCTTGGCCTTAGCCCGGGCCATTGAATACTGCGGAATCGCTGGGTCATATGGGTAGATTCCAGCTGGAACCACTCCACGTGCCTGTGTTCCATATCCCTGACCACCAATTGCGGTGATATCACGGTAGTTCAACGCCATTGATAGCGCTTGGCGGACAACTGGGTTATTAAGCGGCGCACGCAAAGTGTTGAAGTAACCAACATAGTTAAATGGAGACTTATATGTAATTACTGAATACTTCTTATTCTTCTTCAACGTTGCCATGCTAGTCAACGGAATATTTGTTGACCAATCAACTTGACCTGAAGTCATCATCTGTTGTGCAGTGATTCCATCTGGAACAATTGAAATATCGATTGTTGAATAATCTGGCTTATCAGTTGCCCAGTGCTTTCCGTATGCACTTAGAACAACAGAGCTTCCAGCTTTATAGCTTGAGATTGTGTATGGGCCAGAGCCGCCATCTTTTCCTGACTCGTAGTACTTAGAGTCAGCGGCAACTGCAGCGAGCGCCTTTGGATTAACGATGTAGGCACCATAAGTCGATGATGCAATCAGATCCATTGGAGCTGCATACGAAAGAGTCAAGACAACAGTGTCATCTGATGGTGTTTCTACGCTCTTTAGCGGATCCCAAATAAAGCCCGCTCCACCAATTTTCTTGGATGAATCAAAGCTGGCCTTAACGGCTGCAGAGTTCACTGGTGAGCCATCATGGAATGTCGCACCGGCACGCAACTTGAAAGTCCACGTCTTTCCATCTTTTGATGACGTCCAAGACGTAGCAAGTGCTGGTGAGTACTCAGGTGTTATGCCATCTGGGTTCTTCCACAACAGTGGTTCATAAATATTGGTCATATAGAAAGCCTCAGTCGAGAATGACTGAACAGGATCCCACGTAGTTACAGCTGCAGATGTCGCAACCTTAAATACACCAGCGCCTTGTGCCACTGTTGGAATCGATAACGAAGCCACGGCCAGCAACGCAGTTGAGACAACTGCAATCAATCGCACGCGCGGGGATGAAAAAGCGGTTTTCATGGACATATGTATTCCTCTCTCCAATCACAAATGCAGCCACCTAAACGAGGGTTTTCATGCAGGTACGTGCATATTGCCTGAAAGTTTAAGCAGGGCGGGTATGCCTGTCTATGAAAAAACCTTGCCGTTGCCATGCTTTCTAGGCATACTACCTAGATGGATTTGCGACTGCTGTCTTACTTTTTAGCCGTCTTTGATGCGGGCTCTATTTCGGCGGCCGCACGCGACCTGCGCATTGGCCAGCCATCCTTATCTCGCCAGATTCGAAATTTAGAGCGCTCTCTAGGAGTCACCCTCTTTACCGCTGGCCCTAAGGCAAGTGCTACCGCCGCTGCTACTGCATTTGTTCCTATCGCCCGCGACTTAATCGCCCGCGCCGCACAAGCCGAGGCGACAATTAAATCAATGGATCACAACGAAGCGATTCGCTTAACAATTGCTGGCCCGCCAACAACGGTTGCCGATGTTATTGCGCCATTTATCGCTCAATCTGGTGCCCACGGTTTGCTCGCAAATATTCATGAAGTACTACCTAACGCTATCTATCGAGAATTAGCTCAGTACCGCGCCGATTTAGTTGTAGGTACAAGTCCTCCTCCTGCACATTTGGAGTACATCGTTATCGGTTACTCACCAATTTTGGCGCAGCTGCCAGAAGATAAAAAGAATATAAAAAAGAGAGAGATTACTTTGGCCGAAGTTGCAACCTATCCCATTGCAATCGTTGATGATAATCACAACGTACGCCGATTATTTGACCAAGCAATCTCTGAAGCCGGGTTATCTGTACGGATCGCTTTTGAAACACAGTCCACTCAAGCATCACAAGCACTAGCTGCAGCAAATCGCGCCGTCTGTATTAGTTCGGATGATCCACGCTTTAACTTACATCCCTTGTTTATAACAATTCCCGGACGCAAGAACCCGCTATCTATTACCTTGTTCTGTGCATGGGACCCAGGCCACTTTGCTGCAGAGCAGATTAAAGCTACTGCTCTTGCCCTGCATCAGTTCTATGAAACTCAGCGTTTGGTTACTACTGTTTAGGGAATAATTGTAAATTTGCTGGTAGCCACATTTGATGGCAACCACATATCGTTTCCACCAACTGAACCACTGAGCATACATTCACCAACAGCTAAGAACATGACCCAGCGGCCTTTGATACTGCATACAGCTGGAGTCGAAGAAGAGACTACTGGCTCAATTGTGAAGCCCAGCACTGGTGTTTTAGATGATGCGCTGAAATAGGCGCTCCAGTTATTACCACCAGTCTTTGACCATTCACTCTTTGAATATGTCTTTGACCATCCACCAAAGCTGACATTCTGCGCAAACTTTGTTGCCAGTGGACCATTTGTCATCGATGTAGCCCCCGGCGCAATCTTTGGGTACATCGCTGGATCAACATATGGCGTTGTGCACATATAGGCGTTCTTGGTAATCGTTAGACCAGTAGATGCGGCATTGCCAGCATCAACCGTGCGATTCCAACATGTTGTATTTGCGCTTCCACCGCTGAGAACAAGTGGAGCCTTAATTTTGCTGAGGCCCGCTGGACCCGTTGTGGAAATATATCGCCATTTATCGGCAGAGTTACAACCATATGCATTACATGACTGCACATTAATAACATAGAGCGTGCTTGGCTTTAAACCTGTGATTGATGCAGTTGTCTTTCCAAGAATTCCATCGAATACAACAGCCCCTGGATCAGTATTTGCTAACGCTTCCCAAACATTTAAGTGATAACCATATAAAGGTGCTCCACCATCATTAGGATCTGGAACCCAGGCAATATCCATAGCAGTATCACTCACAATGTTAGCCATTGGTTGCTGTGGTGCATAAGGAATCGATGCATACTTAATCGCATTAGATACCGCAGACGCTGGACCATCTCCCGCTGCAGTATTTACAACAATAGTAAATGTATAAGAATTGACATACCCCAATTGGCTCACTGGATAAACACACTTACTGGCCGCTGGATTTTTTACCACACACTTAGAAGCACCAGGGCTCGATGTAACTGTGTAGCCCGTGATCTTTGAAGTATCGGTTGGTAGCGTCCATCCCACCATGTAACCAAGATCAACGCGCACAAATGCACTTGCACCACTAACAACTCGCTGCTCGGCAGCTTGTGCCGGTGCAAATCCCAGAACAGATGCGATTAAAGCTATAACGGCAATGAGGCGAATCTTCATGGAGTAAGCTCCTTGATTGAAGTTATCTAATTGTAAAACCAACAGCCTTATAAGCTGGGTTCATCTAGCTTGTTCGTTTAACAAATATGCAGAGCGTGCGGCGGGAATCGAACCCGCTCCTTCGACTTGGTAAGAGTAAATACGCTGCCATTACGCCACACACGCCTGCATGCGAATATTGGTTCCAGGAGCTGGCTCTTACGGTTTTGGAAGCTTTAACTGTTTATAAATACGAATGGTCCTGATTTCTCAGGACCATTCGCGCCACACGCTCCAAGGCACGATAATTTGATTGTTCAGAGTTACCAGCTCTTATTTCGAACCATTTTCTTGCAATGCAAGACACGACATTAAAGCAGAAATCATCGCTACACAGAGTAGTTTCATCAAAAACCAATCTGCCATTCACCTTCAGTTTTCCATCGAGACATCACACCAAGTCATGCTCATCACATGAATCTTTCACATATTTCAATATATTTTCACACTCACCGCCAGCCAGTTGATGAATACACCAAGTTAGAACTTGACCAACACGCTCGCCTTAGTCGCATACGCCGCGACACCCAAGCCTTTGATGAAGAGTTAGCCCGCCAGAGCGCTGCTTTAGACCAAGCCCGCCGCATCGCTTAAACACCAATTAGTCATCCGTCACTTAAGCAAACAAAATCCCCCGCACAGTTAATGTACGGGGGATTTTGTGTTCCCTCGATTTAGAACACCATGTTTATGGAGCAGGTACTGTGTGAACGTCCAAGTTGTCCTTGATAATGTGAACCTTGAATGTCCATAGGTTGTCTCCACGTGGATCGATGATTAATTCGACCCAGTGATTAAAGCCTGAACCAAATGTCTGTACGCGTGTGAAGTTTTCAACTAGTGAACCCTTGTCTTTTTCAACAAGCTTTCCAGCTGTTTCATTCATTGGCATATCAACTTGGTACCAGTGCTCATCGCCATTTTGTAGCAGTACAGGCTTCTTGAATCGCAAAGTATTTGTAAGCAGCGCCTGCTTTACGTTTGCAAAAGCAGCAGTGTTCTCATTGTTTGGTGAAGCTGCATCGCGTGCGTAGCCTTCCCAGTCCATATTGGCTTGAACAACAACGATTACGCCTACTGAATCATCAGCAACGGCCTTAGCAAAGCCCTTATTGATCCAGGCAACGTTTGCTGCATCGCGTGCTTTGTATTCAACGTCATCGCCATCTTTTGCAGCGTCGTTGTATGTCTTAAAGGCAGGAGTTGCTACCGCTGCGTTATTGGCAGAGCCAGGAACGTGAGGCAAGATGTAAGTGATTCCCTTGAAGCTAAACATCTGAAGCTCTGGATAGACAGCATCATGCAGGACCGAGATGCGAGTATTTGTTGCTCCAAGAGTGATGTATGAACCATCGGCCTTCTGGAAGAAGTTTGAGCGAACAAGTGCCAAACGAGTGAGCGGGTCATATGCACCTTTTACTGCACGATCACAGTCAACCCATTCGTTATCGCCGACTGAGTAAAACAGTGGCTTAGCAAACTTGTCGAAGAAGCCTGTCTTTAGCGCTGGGTAGGCGGCATCGGTGCACTTGTCGCCCTTACCGCTCATTGTGTCGCCATCAAAGAGAACCAAGTTGATTAATGAGTTTGAGTTGATGTCATTAATAACCGCTGGTACCTGTGTAACGCCTTTAGCGTCATATGGCATATCGCCAGTCAGTGCGATGCTGTATTTAAATGCCATTGAAGCATTTGCTTGTGTGCTCGCTGCATTTGAAACTACCAAAGCAAGTGAACCAATGATAAGAAGTGCAAGTATGCGCTTAAGCGCTTTGAATGTACGTAGGTTAGTCATCTGCGTATCCTTGTTTTCAAAGGTTGCCACATGATTAACCCTTAGAATCCCTACGCCAAACAACAAGTTAACAGTTGGGGACCAGCTATTGGCTTACTTTTTGCCTAAAAATGCCGCTTATCTATCCCGCAACCTGCCAATTATCGACTTCAATAAACCAATAACAACCAGCACAAATCCAACCGGCATAGTCAGCATCATGAACCAGATATAGGTACCTGTGCCGCCGCCTTCATCCCACATCGATACGCCTTGAAAAATCGATGTAACAAAGGCCAGGATGAGTGGTGATACTGCAAAGATCAGGCCGGCTCTAATAAATGGAAAGCGCTTCATGCTTAAAGTTTAATTCAATGTACTCAGCGCAGCAATGGCGCTGTCATACCCTTTATCTTCAAAACTACCGGGCAAACCAGATCGCTCTTGTGCCTGCTCAAGTGTGTCGCACATAAGAACGCCAAAACCAATTGGTTTAGATCGACTCAATGAGACCTGCATGATGCCTGCAGTAACACCTTGGCAGACGTAATCAAAATGCGGAGTCTGTCCACGAAGAATTAGGCCGACAACTACTGCACCATCGAAACCTGCATCAAGTGCAAACTGGGCAGCAAGTGGCAGTTCAAATGAGCCAGATACTCGGCGCACTTCAATAAATGAAACACCTGATTGCTCAAAGCCTCTGACGGCGCCGTCAATAAGTGCTTGGCAGATTTCTGGATGCCACGATGCGCTGATGACGGCGACCTTTAGATCTGGAAACTTCTTAAGCTCTAACGCTGGTGCATGTCCTGCCATTTAAATTTCCCCTAACGTATGGCTTAATAAATCACGCTTGCTCTCTAGATAACCTCTGTTAAATTCATTTGCCTGTATCTGAAGTGTGCGTCCCTTATAACTGATTCCAGATCCGGCGAAGATCGCTAATTTATCTGGATTATTTGTCAGTAGCTCCACATCGGTAATTCCTAGAACCTTAATGATTTCAAGACCATCGCTATAGGATCTTTCATCTACTCCATGGCCCAGTGAAATATTTGCCTCCACAGTATTTAGCCCACTATCTTGTAATGCGTAGGCTCTAATCTTTTGGCTCAACCCAATTCCTCGGCCCTCGTGATCGCGCAGATAGATAATGACTCCAGCACCGCGCGATTCAATCTCACTCATTGCCTGCATCAGTTGAGGTCCGCAGTCACAGCGCAGCGAACCAAAGGTATCACCCGTTAAACATTCAGAGTGAATTCTGGCCAATACGCTTCCATCGCTTAAATCTCCCAGTGCCACGATGGCATGTTCTGCACCATTGCGTGAAGTAAATGTCGCGATTCGCCACTGGTAATCACCGATAGGCAGTTTCGCCCATTGGAAATCAACACGTGTGCTGTTCTCTCTTTTTTTACTATGGGCCTTAATCTCTTCAATAGTGATTTTCTTAATCGAATTCTTAGCGGCAAAATCCTCTAACTTCTGCCCACGCATCATCGATCCATCATCGTTCACTAACTCAGAGATCACTGCCGTTGGGTATGAATCTGTTAATTCGCACAAGGCAATACCGGCTTCGGTATGTCCGGCTCTCTCATGAACGCCGCCATTAATAGCTACCAGTGGAAAAATATGTCCGGGGCGTAAAAACTCTGAAGCCTTTGCATCTGGATTAGCTAAGGCGCGAAGCGTATTCGCACGCTCTTCGGCACTGATACCTGTTGTTCGCCCCTCAATCACATCTACTGAAACTGTAAATGCCGTTTCGTGACTATCTTCATTGCGCGCAACCATCATCGGCAGTTTTAAGCCCTTGGCAATCTCGCTGGTAGTAACGCCACAAATAACACCAGATGTATGGCGCACCATGAAACCAATTTTCTTAGTCGTTGCCATTTGAGCAAGCAGAATTAAATCGCCCTCATTCTCGCGATCCGAATCATCGGTAACAATCAGAAATTTTCCACTCTTGAAATCCTCTAGCGCTGCTGTGAAATCACTCATGGCTTGTCCCCTTTAATAAGTAATCTCTCGACATACTTTGCAAGAACATCGACTTCAACATTGACTAAATCCCCTGGCTTCTTCGATGACAAGTTAGTGCGCTCTAGCGTTTCGGGAATCAACCACACTGTCACTACATCGCGCTCATCATTGATCTGTCCAACGGTGAGTGAGACCCCATCAAGGCAGATAGAGCCCTGATTAACAATATATTTACTCAACTTTGCCGGCACCTTAATATCTAACTGTGCCCACTTATCCCCCGGTGCAAATTCGATAACAGTGGCAACTCCATCGACGTGACCTTGAACCATATGTCCGCCCATGCGGGCATTGAGCTGGGCAGCAAGCTCTAGGTTTACTTCACTGCCCACACTTGTTTGCGCAAGCGAAGTCAGCGCCAAGGTTTGGATCATGACATCGGCCGTGAACTCCGTTCCAGTCACTGATGTTGCACTCAGGCACACTCCATTAACGGCGACGGAATCCCCCAGTTTTATCTCTGCACTCAGTGCGGGTGCATTGATTGTAAACACGGCTGAATCTGTGCCTTTAGTAATTGCGCTAACAGTTCCGAGCTCAGAGACAAGTCCAGTAAACATCACTCACCGTTCCTAATTCTGTATACCGATTTAACATCTCCACCTAGAACGTCGGTGCTGATGTGATCCATTCGCATCTGATCGGTAATGGTCGTTGGGTAGTCAAAGGCAAAGAAGTGTTTCCCAGTGCCAAGAAGCGTTGGCGCCTGATACATGATTAACTCATCGAGTAAACAGCCATCCAACATCGCACTGCCCAGAGTTGGTCCAGCTTCGACAAAGACATGGTTGACACCTAATTCGTTGAGCTTTTCAACCAAGACATCTAAATCCTTAGTTTTAACAACAACTGTTTGAGCTGCATCATCAAATATATGAGCATCTTTTGGCAGCTCTTGTTCACCACAAACAACGCGAATCGGATTGTGTGTAAAACCAGCAAAATCACCGCGTGGAATTAAATGTGGGTTATCTGCAATAACAGTATTGGTACCCACCAGAATTGCATCTGCTTGGCGACGCAAAACCTGCACATCTGCGCGCGAGGTTTCATTGGAGATCCACTTAGAGGTTCCATCAGCAGCTGCAACTTTGCCATCGAGAGTTGCCGCAACTTTCCAGGTAAAGAATGGTCGGTGCTTGCGAATCTTCATTAACCACGCGCGGTTTGAAAACGCCGCCTCAGTTTCTAGTACCCCTGCAACAACGGTGATACCTACATCGCGCAATCTCTGTGCTCCCCCAGCGGCTAGCGCGTTGGGATCTGAAACTGCATAAACAACCGTAGTAATTCCGGCATCAATAATCACTTGTGCGCATGGACCAGTTGCTCCTGTGTGATTGCAGGGCTCAAGTGTGACAACCATTGTCGCCCCTTGCGCGTTGTCACCCGCATTAGCTATCGCTACAACCTCTGCATGATCATTGCTGGACATGCGATCGTGGAAGCCTTCTCCCACAATATTTCCGCACGCATCAATAATCACGGCTCCAACAATTGGATTCGGTGCGCACTTACCTAAAGCTTTTTCGGACAGGGCAATGGCACGTTGCATAGCAACTGTGTAATCCATATCTACCCCCACTCAACATACGAGTTTCCGGGGTGGGTGCATAAGCGCACAAAAAGGGTAGGTCAATACCTACCTTTTGTTGGTTCCTCTCATCCGGACTTTAACCGTCGGTCTCAGAGTTTCACTGAGTCAACCGATACCTGGTGGGCATCGGGTCGCGGACTATAACCGCCGGTTCGAAATTACATCGACCCCGGAAACAACGTCGAAATTCTAGTGGGTGATCCGAGATCTCGCCATTGCGCCTATCTACTGCGCTGGCTTTCCTCGCCAGCTACTCCACGCACCCGTTGACCACAGCGCCCACACCACCAACAACGGTTGAAAGAACAGGCGCACAAATCGGGCTTTATCACTATCTAAACCAAAAGCATCAACGTGATTTACGTACTGAGAGATATTGCCAGGAAAGACTGCCACAAAGAAAGCTGCCACTACCCAACCCACATGCACTCGATATCGCCATAAAAAGATTAGGGATAAACCTAAAACAATCTCAACAACTCCCGATGCCAAAACTACAAAATCTGCAATTGATTTCAGGATCGTTGGAACTTGTGCCTGAAACTCAGCACGTTTTGTAGTCAGATGAGTAATACCTGCATAGGCCAGGGCTAAGCCCAGACCCACTTGTGGGATACGTCGAAGTATGTGCATCAGTAAGTCGGGCTCCTATTAAAGAACTAGTTAGTTGTTCTTTACATACTCGGCAGCGTGCGGAAACCCATTAGCTGCAAGCTTCTCAGCCATATCTTCCTTCACGGCCTTAACAACTTTATGTGTTCCGTTGCAGTTCTTCTCTGGATCTGTGGTGTAACCGCATTGACAAGCGCCCATGGTATTTCTCATTTCTTAACTCGGAGGACAAAATCGTATAGGACCAGAGACGTTTAGGCGCTTTGAGCCCCGTCCGTACTGGGTGAAATCACCGCATCCTTCCACCCCGACACCGCTGCCATTCGCAGGCACATGATTGAGTACGGGATCTTGGAGAGAGATAGTGAGAGTGTTTATTGGGTGTCCGTTAACTCTTAATCACCGGGTCGGGGGTTCGAGTCTCTCGCCATCCACATAGAGTCAGTCCTGATCAGTTGCTATATGTTTTAACTATAAATTTTATTGCAAAACTTCATTAATGAATTTTTGTTGAGACTAGAGTTTTAGTCCCATGGTCCATTCATCATCATTCTTGTCAAGGAGTGAAAAACCCAATTTGGAATAAAAACTGAAGGCTCTAGCATTTTGTGCTCCCATTCCCAGATGCACTCCTTTTGAACCTTGCTCTCTTAGCGTCTCAAATAAATGAAGCATCATTGCTTTACCAATTCCACGACCTTGAGCATTTTCAAGTAAATCTATATGTAGATGACTTGGATATTGATTAACAATTTTTTCAGGTCTAAGCGGTGGATTCTGAATATATCTATACAAATTCTTTTCACGCTCATTGAAATTTTCTGGTGAGCGACCATTATATTTTTCTAACATTAATGGCCACCACTTTTTGCTTAAGATATTTTCGAATGATCTTGTGTCAAGTGCAGCAAGGGCATATCCGGACACGCCATCCTGGATTAAAGTTAAAGACAAATCGGGTTGAAAGGTTAAATATGGGCCGACATATATTTCCCCGAGCATATCTTTTTCATTATATAAATGAAGGGCGTTCGCTCCACTATCACCGGTAGCTAAACAGACGTGGTACAAACCTAATCTATCTTCTTCTTGAAATTTACGGACAACCTCACCGGAGTCAAAGGTTATGATTGCCACTCAAGAATAGTACTAAAAAGACCTTGTATATGGGAGGAATTTCTGAAAGCCTTACCTAGATTTAATGGGGGTTGGTATGAATTCAGAGTTTGTGGAGATTGCCTCCATGATGCCCACGCCCGATATATTTTCTTGCAAAAGAGTTCTTGCCATTCAAGCTCATTATGACGACATAGATATTGCAATTGGTGGATTAATCACCAAGCTAGTTAAAAATGGGGCGGAAATTCTCTATGTAACAGTTACTGATGACTTAGCAGGGGTAATTGATTTAACCCTCTCAAAAGAGATAGCTGCTTCACGCCTTAAGAATGAAGCTGAAAAAGCGGCACAAATTCTTGGAGTGCTCGGTATTTACAATTTAAATTATCCAGATGCAGGTGACTGGAGTGTTTATCAAGCTCGTCGTGACTTAATTACAATTGTGCGCCAATTTCAGCCAGATTGTGTTCTCACCTTAGATCCTTGGTTGAATACTGAAGCACACGCCGACCACTACAAGTCGGGCTTTGCAGCTGTGGAAGCTACTATTTTGGCCGATGTCTTGGGAGTCGAAGGTACTGATTTGCATATTCCGAAGGAATTTCTTGCTAATCATAAGCAAGAAATTCAAGCTGTTGGTCTCTTCAACTCATCACAAGCTAATACCTTTGTCGATATCGATCAGGTATTAGAGACAAAATTAGCTGCTGTCTCCCAATACATAAGTCAATTCACAGTTGATTCCATGGCCGCGATGTTAGGTGCCCTCCCAAAGCGATCCAAGTACTTTGCAGGAATTGGACATTCTGTAAATAAATTGAGTAGAGAAGTTACCTATTCTGAATGCCTAAAAGTTCTAAGTCCAGGTGCCCTTCATGCCGCTCGTTAATAATGTAACTGCATCCCAAAAGGCCCGGCTGCATTTACTTAACTTAATTATCTCGTCACCACAAGGATCACGCTTAAAAGGTGAGCGTGAATTAGCACAAGATTGCAAGGTTGCCAGAATGACCCTTCGCCGCGCAATTGACATTTTAGTACAGGAAGAGAAACTGGAAAGGCGCCCGGGATCCGGTACTTTTATTACTTATACGCCGATTACCCATGAATTCCGGTTAAAGTCATTTACAGAAGAGATGACTAGTTTGGGCCTCAAACCTAGTTCACAAGTTCTGTTGTTTAAGTACTTAAAAGCAGATTTAATAGACTCTTCACTTCTTGGTGTGCCAGTAGGTTCAGAACTTCTCAAATTTTCACGTTTGCGCTTTGCTGATGGAATTCCACTAGGAGTCGAGACTGTCTTGCTTCCAACAGCATACTTTCCCGATATAAGGGAGAAGGATTTAAGTGGTTCTCTTTACAAACTTTTGAAGGAAAGATATGGAATTAGAATTATTAATGCCAATACCAGCTTTTCTGCATCAGCCCCAAGTCACGAAATAGCTGATCAACTAAAAATTCCAAAAAATAGAGCATGCTTGGAACTTGAAATGATTGACTTAGACCAAAATGGTCGAATTATTATGCTGGCAAATTGTGTTTATGTCGGCGATCACTATAAATTTAATTTATCCCCTCATAGAGATAGTTTAGAACTAGAAATCAGAGAGAAGGATGTGTCATGAATGATTTATTAGGGGCTACTGCTGCAGAAAACGCACTTTTCACAAGTTTCATTGAGCGGCATCAGGTATTTTCAAACTCTGGATTTAATGAAATAATTGTTAGTGATAATTCTAAACTGGGACCAGAAGAATCCATAGTTAATACTTCACTCTCATCAATTAAGACATCAACAATTGAGAGATCAACATATGCTGGATTTCGTTATGCGCTTAATATCTTACTCAAATCTTTACTAACTAATGTAGCCATTACTGATCATAAGCATTCTCCAAAATTTAAACTTAGAGGTGTCATCGAAGGCTTCTATGGAACTCCCTGGAGCCATGAGCAAAGATTGCGCGGTCTAGCTCATTTTTCTGATTTTGGTTTCAATCGCTATCTGTTAGCGCCTAAGGATGACCCATGGCATAGGTACGACTGGCGCTCAGCGCTTAGTGAAGGTTTCTTAAATCGAGTATCAGAATTGATTGCGGAGGGTAGAAAAAATGGAATCACAGTTGCCGTTGCAATTTCGCCTGGTTTAACAGTCGAATACTCGGAAGCGCGTGATGTAAAGGCAATTATGGTCCGCTTCAAGCAACTTCACAGTATTGGTGTGCGTGAATTTGGACTATTCCTAGATGATATCCCAGCTCGTTTGCAAAGTGAGAATGATATCGCCAGATTTAACTCCATCATGCAAGCACATAGTTATTACTGTAATGCAGTGTGGGCTGAGTTAAAAAACCTAGATTCTGAAAATACATTAGCGATTTGTCCAATGCAGTACCACGGTAAAGCTACTGAAGAATATATTACAGAATTTGGTAGGGCTCTTGATCCTGATCTAGCCCTAATTTGGACGGGGCGCGAAATTTGTTCTGAATATCTTGATATCTCTGATGCCCAAGTATTTAAAGTTAACACTAATCACACGCCGTTGTATTGGGATAATTACCCTGTAAATGATGTAGCTATGTTGCACGAGTTGCATGTTGGCCCCATAGAAGGACGTGAAAAAGGTTTAGAGAATCATTCCCTTGGTTACTTTGCTAACCCTATGGATCGATTTGAGCTTTCACTAATCTCCTTAAGTACTATCGGTGACTATTTGTGGGATACGCAAAGTTATGAGCCACAAGTCGCTTGGGAATATTCACTTACTTTATTAATAGATAATCCTGGTGATCGCGCTGCAATCCGTAATCTCCTGCGGGCCTGCTTTGAATCTTGCCTGCGAGTACATCCAGCACCAGATTTTAGTGCCATGTTAGAGGCAGCCTCCTTTTCGTGGAAAACTGGCAAACCTGCCGAAGCTGGAAAACTAGTCGAGACCCATTGCAATCAGATGCTCAATGATGTTGCAACTATGAAATCTGCAAAATTTTCGCGACCTCAATGGCTTGAAGAATCCCAAAAGTGGGTGACAAAGTATGAAGCTGTTGGTACAGCGTTTCTAGAGATTGCCAGTATTTTAAACAATTGCGGTATCTCCAAAAATTCAAATCTCAAAGGATCAGTGGCAGACCTAGCTAAAATAAATGCAATTCGGGCATCCCTAAATTCAGATCCCACTCGTATATTTGGAAATGGCCTGGATATGACATTGGCTGAATTAGCTGATGAGATCCGTTGGTCACTAACGGCTTAGCTCTTCTTTCCACACATCACTTGAGTACTTCCACTGACCTTCAATCATGGTGCCGCAAACCTTTAATTCTGAGTCAAGTAACACTAAATCAGCAAACTTTCCAATTTCAATAGAACCGATATCTGACTCTTTACCCAAAATTTTCGCCGCATTGAGTGAGGTTAATTTACTCAACTCTGACTGGCTTATCCGGGCAAATTTAGCTGCATTTTTATAGACCATATTCATATCCAGGACACTTCCGGCCAAGGTATCTGTGCCTGAAATTACGATTTTTCCACCTTCTTTTGTTACTGCTCTATCTGATAAAACTTTATATTTACCATCTGGAAATCCTGCCAACGAGGTTGCATCGGTAATTAAATTAATGTGATCAACACCTTTGCATTTTAATGCGATTCTAAATATCGCTTCATCAATATGAATTCCATCTAAAATTAACTCTGCAAAAATCTCTTCATTACCCAAAATGGCCCCAACTGCCCCTGGATCGCGGTGTGAAAGTGGTGACATGGCGTTAAATAAATGAGTAGCAGACCTTGCACCTGCCTCTATTCCTGCAATAGCTTGCATATAGGTAGCATTTGTATGGCCAATTGAAGAAATAATATTTTTCTTTGATAAATATCTAATCATCTCAAGTCCACCAGGAATTTCTGGGGCTATTGTTACCATTGAAATAAAATTATCTGCAGATGAAATAACTTCGTCTATTTCCGGCAAATTACCCAGTTTTAATTGTGCAACCACATGAGCACCAGGCTTATATTCTGAGATAAATGGACCTTCGGTGTGAATACCCAAAACTTTGGAGCCATTCTTATTTGATCTAGAGCTTTTTGATAAGGCGCTTAATATTGCTAATAAACTTGAGAATTCTGTCGTGTGTGTTGTTGCCAGCATTGATGTTGTTCCACTTTTTAGGTGGAATTCTCGGGCTAGATTGTGCTCTGCTGGATCAAGTGATGTAAAAGTTCCACCATTTCCACCATGTACATGGAGATCAATAAAACCGGGGGTAAGAGTTGCCCCCTTTGCATCAAAAGTGCATTCAGTGCTACTAGAGGAATCTTCGCCCTCTGAGATTCTTACAATTCTACCCTTGGTAATTTCCAAGAAGCCATGCGGAATGACATTTTCAGGCTGAACAATCCTTGCATTTCTAATTACACAAGTATCAGATTGCAAGGTGATGGCCCAACTACTAAATATTAATCGCAGGAAACTTCAGCGGTGAATTTGACTTATCGCCATGGTCCAAATTAGCACTTATAAGTAATGGCACAGGTAAAGAATACAGCAGGAATAACTTGGTGACTTCGGCATTTATTGCTTGTGCAATGAGCACAAAACAAACAGTTGAAGCCGAACAAATACTCTTACCATCAGGTAACTCGGCAACGGCATCACCGATTACCGATCCATTATCAAGGGATAGATCGACCACATCGCTGAGCATCAAACCAGAAGGATGCCTGGAGTCAACAGCCTGACTATGTTTACTTGAACTCAATCCAATAACTTTGATTCCACGTTTCTTACATTCAATTGCCATCTCCACAATCGCCCCGTTGCGACCAGATTGTGAGGCAATGATTACGAGGTCATTTTCTTTTATTTTATGATGATCCAAAACTTTTATGCCATTTTCAGGAATTCTCTCAGGTTGTGAATCGCGAAGATCCCAGAAGGCATCTCGGCGCTCTGTGCGAATATCTTGCAGATGCATTGATTGAAATATTGCCAAACCGCCAGCGCGACTTGAAAACTCCATCGCCAGTGATTGCGCATGGCCGGCACCAAAAGTAAATACATTTCCACCGCTGGTAACAGCAGCAAATATCATCTGCGCTGCTTCTTTGATTTCTGGCAATTGTCGTCTCACGGCATCTAATCCAAGATGGGCAATTAATTCAGCTATTGCAACTGAATCTATACCTTCAACTTCTTCTACCTTCATTTTTACTCCTTTAATTGTTTGGTGACGTGAAATCCTTATTTGCTGTACCCATCCGAGAGACCTTTTATAAATTGCTTTGAGAAAAGTGTGAAAAGCAAAATCAATGGAATAGCTCCAAGGACTAATGAGGCAATCAGCGCTTCCCAATCGTTGGTATGAACACCAACAAATTGCTGGATTCCCAACGTTAAAGTCTGAGTTTGAGGTCCCGTGGTAAGAATGAGAGGAAACCATAGGTCATTCCATATAGGCAGCATAGTGATTGCAGCCACCGCGGCAACGCCTGGCATAACCAACGGGAGAACTATTAGGAACGTTTTAAATTCGTTAGCACCATCAATCCGAGCTGCTTCCTTAAGATCACTTGAAACCGTTCGGAAATTGGTCACCATTAAAATTACCCCAAGCGGTACGCAGATTCCTACATAGACAAGAATAAGAGACAAATGAGTGTTTAGCAGATGAAATTTGACCATCATTTTCAGGATAACAACAGTACCCAGCGTAACTGGCAACATGATGCCAATGGTAAATAGCCCAGCAATCATGGATGCCAGTTTTGTGGTGTATTCAGTTATTCCATAAGCTGCTAAACAGGAGCAGACAACTGTCAATAATGTTGCGCCTAAAGTAATAATCGTACTGTTTAAGTAATTTCTAATAAAATTTCCATTTTCGACGGCCCGCTTAAATCCCTCTAAGCTAAAAGTTTTAGAGTCTGGGAGCTTTAAAGGTCCGCTAAAGATGCCTTCGGTACTCTTAAATGAATTTATGACAATTACAAGAATTGGGCCTATTGCTAGTAGCACAAAAAATAGCAAGGCTAGATGAACTATAAGATTTTTAGATTGAGTTTGAACTCTGCCATCTTGACGAATCATAATTGGCTCACCTTCAAACGGCGCTGCACGGTGGCGAAATATGCTGCAGTCCCCAGTAAAATTATGAAGAATATTACGGTCGCAGTTGCAGCGCCAAGATTCTGATTGCCTTGATCAGCGCCCCACCCAAAGAAGGTCCGATAGAACAGTGTGCCCAGGACGTCGGTGCTGTAATCCGGACCAGGCATTCCACCATTTAAAGCGTAAATTATATCGAAGCCATTGAAAGTCCAGATAAAAGTTAAAATAGTAATAATCCCAATTTGAGGGGCGATTAGCGGAATTTTGATTCCGAAAAAAATCCTGAAATCCGATGCCCCATCAACTCGAGCAGCTTCGATAATATTGCTTGGAATTGAAAGTAACGCGCTATAAAGAAAGACCAAAGGGATTCCCAAATACTGCCAGACCGACATCAAGGTTATTGTCGGAAGAGCAGTAGCTTTTTCACCTAAAAGTGGATATTCAACTATTCCCCACAGTGGGCTGATGATTAATCGCCAAATGAAACCGACAATTACAACTGAGAGAGTTGAGGGTATAAAAAGTAGAGTGCGATAAAAACCAGTCATTCGTCGGACGCGACCTGAGGTCAAGAGGGCTGCCATACATAGAGCCAGCGGTAGTTGGACCGATGCAGCAATCAGGAAAAATTCACAGTTATGCAAAAATGCGAAAAAGAGTCTTTTGCTCGCATTCTCATCCGTAAAGAGAAAATTAAAGTTCTTTAAACCAACAAAGACATTTTCTTGAAAGAAAGAGATGTAGATCGTTCCAATTAATGGAAAAACGGCAAAAATCAGAAAAAAGGCAAGTGCTGGAAAAGTAAACAAAACAAGTTGTCGATGACGCTTGCGCGTCATAGTTTTAGATCTCAAGTACTCCCCCAATTAAACTGACAAAAAATAGAATGTTGAAGGCGCTCAGACCCAATGTGGGTCTGAGCGCCTTCATTATTTACTTCTTTTTCTGTGGTGGATACCAGGTTTCTAGCGACTTTTGTAGATCAGCCGCTGCCTGTTGTGGGGTCATCTTCGTAGTCATCATCACATTGAGAATATTGTTAATGACAGAGAAGAAATTAGGTGTTCCCGTATTCATTTTATCCATACCGATTGGAGCGGTAACGACGGCACCATCGCGCAAGTTAAGCCACGCTTGTGCCATTTTGTTATCAATTGAAATCTTATCTTTACTTAATGGGAAGAATCCAGGTAAGCCATTGGCATATGCCTGTGCAAACTCCTTGGTTGTAAACCAAGTAAGAAGCTTTTTGGCTGCAGCTTGGTTTGGGCTCGAAGCGTTGACTCCAAAGCCGTGATCTGCAAGAACTTGAACGTATGGCTTGTCGCCAGCTTTAGCTACTGGAGCTCCGAATACGCCAACATTTTTTCCAGGAGGAGCAATTTCTTTAACGCTCCATGAGCCCTCAACCAAAATTGCGGCGCGGCCAAGAATAAATAGTTGCTCAGCATCTGTGTAGTTGATAGTTGAAAACGCTTTAGGAAGATATGGCTTCCACGAAGCTAGCGCTGAAAATGCAGCAACATACTCTGAATCCGTTGCTTTCCTCATGCCATCATCAAGTGCCTTTCCTCCGGCATCACCTTTCCAGTAATAGGGACCGACTAATTCAAGGCCCATTTGATCTAGTGCCCAAGAATCTGCTGAGGCACCAGCTGCCGCAAGAGGTGTGTACTTTCCATTTTTCTTAATTGCCTCAAGAACTGCAATAAATTCAGCTTGAGTCTTTGGAGCAGTTAATTTCAACTCCTTGAATATATCTTTATTGTAGTAGAAGCCTGCACCTACTGAGGCCGAAGGTACACAGTAAGGGACAGAGCTAGCGTTGGCCCATGATTGCATTGATTGGGTCGTGAAATTAGATAGTCCAGGTAAACCTGTTAAAGGAATCAGATTCTTATTCTTTATAAGAGTCTTAGTCAAACCATATGGACGACACATAATGACATCACCGGCAGTTTTGCCTTTGATCCGCAAACTGAGTGCAGAGTCATATTCGTTTGATGGAGTTGGTGCCCATACAATTTTTACACCAGGGTTAGCTTTTTCGTACATCGGAATCAAAGTCTCTTTCCAAAATACTGAATCATCTGCTCGCCATGACTCAATTGTGAGAGTTGTTGCTGCCATGGCTGATGTTGCTAACAGTGATGAAGGAATAATTAAGGAAATAATCATTACAAAAACTAAACTTGCTTTTTTAATTTTCATTTCTACCCAATCGCACTAGTTTGTCGGAACCGTCAAAACTTTTGGTGAGCCAAATGTTTCACTATGCCCAACTTAAAGTCAATCATTTCTACATTCAAGGTTCTAGTGTTTTTCTAGTCCACTTACGAAATTGGTATACCTAACTAGTTTGCGCCAAGGCAGGTGGTTACCTGCTCCAACCCCACCGATTCATTTAAGGCCACGATATGAGCACCTGCGATAGCCCCGCCTAAAGGTTTCTGGTACTCAGCCTCGGGAAGAAATTGATCTATAAAGTCGTGGAAGGGCTTTTCTAAAAGTGGCCCAATATTAAAGATTCCACCAGCTGTGGAATAGTTGAATGGGGCTCCTGCTAGTTTGGAACGCCGAGCGGCAGCTTGCACATTCATAGCAAGATCGTGAGCGGCACAGCGCAAAATCTCGATAGACATTTCATCGCCTTCTTGTGCCGCTTCAGCAACACTTTTGCTAAAAGATGCGACTAATTCGATGGGGCTTGGGGCACCATAAACGCTGTTTGCAGTATTTTGTAGCGTGCCGAAACGTTTAATCATCGCTTTATGAAGAGCAATTGATCCGGGTAGGCCATCATCAACCATCGCAGCGATCTTTAGTCCTTGTCGTCCAATGTCATGTCCACTTCCACGATCTGCAAATAGCGGACCATCACCATCGATGCGATATGGAACCCCTTGCCTTGAAATTGCCATGACTACGGAGCCAGTTCCAGCTGCAACCACAACGCCAGGTTGATTTCCAAGTGCACCTAAATAACTCATTACTACATCACTTGCAATCGTAAATCGATCAGCTTTAACCAATGAAGAGATAGCTTTAGCGGCCAGATCTGCAGATTCTGAAGGTGCTTGGGCACCGTTTAACCCGAATGCGACCCCCACAAATCTTGCAGTTTGTGGAAGTTGGTCGAATGTAGCGCGCAAGCTATCAACAACAATCTCGTACCCATTGACACTACCTATTATTTCTAAACCAGGTCCACGACTTTTTGCGATTTCAATTCCATTTGAATCAATAATTACTGCCTCAGTCTTAGATTTTCCACCGTCAACTAATAAATATAAGTCACTGTCTTGATTAGTGCTTTGCATCATGCTCATTCCTAAACGGGATCATTGTTTGCAAAAAATTGGAGTAACTCAGCTAAATTTGATTTTAGACTAATTATTCAAGGAATTAAACCTTTTATGGCCCCAATCCCAGTAGAGTTTCCAGGTGCTGACTCCCTATCGCAAACTTTTTGCAACCCCAGGCGGACTCGCATTCTCAATTCCTGGATTAATCGCACGTTTGCCTATCGCAATGACCTACTTATCAGTCACATTTATTGTGGTTCACGAAACAGACTCTTATACATTAGCCGGAACCATCTCCACTGGGGCTGCTTTGATTAATGCTGCTTTTTCACCGCTCTGGTCGAGAAAAGCCGACCAGCTCGGCCAATCTAAGGTTTTACGCTACACAATTCCTTCGTACATAATTTTCGGCTTACTTTTTATCTTCACGATCACTCACAACTCCCCCACATTAGTTTGGATGACCTGCATTTTTATCGCAGAAGCATTCTTACCCAACATCGGTGGACTGGTACGGCGACGTTGGCTGCACACTTTGGGAGAGAAAGAGGGCAGCCGTCCACTCATCAACACTGCCTACTCGTTTGAAGCACTTGTTGATGAAATAGTTTTTACCATCGGTCCCCTCATAGCATCTGCAGCCGCAATTTCAATTGCACCACAAGCTGGCATGTATTTTGCATTTTCTTTCATGAGCGTTGGTACTGGACTCTACATATTACAGAAAAAGAGTGAACCACCACCTCACCCGATTATTAAAGGTGAGAAGAGAACTGCAGTTCTTACAATCCCTAACGTTCAGGCAGTGTTTTTGCCTTACATTTTCCTTGGCGTGTTCTTTATGTCAACGACTTTAAGTACAATTGCCTTTGCAGATCAACATGGTGCCAAAAGTTCAACTGGGATAATTTTGGCAATTTGGTCAGGTGGTAGCGCCGTTTCCGCGCTTATCAATGGTGCAATTAAATGGAAAATTACTGATGGTCAGAGATTTATATATCTAGTAATCGCAATGTTCTTCGCAACAATTCCACTTCTCTTCTCACATTCAATTTTAGTACTTAGCATAGTTCTTTTCTTAAATGGCTTTGGGGTGGCCCCAATACTTGTTGCGGGTTACTCAATAGTTGAAAAGTCAGTCTCAGCTGCAAAAGTTACGGAAACTTTTGCCTGGATACTCGCTGGTCTCCAAATCGGAAATGCCCTTCCAGGTCCAATTTCCGGATACATGATTGATCATTACAGTGCCGATAGATCTTTCATCGTTCCAGTAATCGCACTTCTACTCACAATTCTTTCATTTTTCCCTTACCTAAAAGTCTGGCGTGTTCTCATTAAGATCTGATCACCAATATCTGGTTTCTTTATTTAGGCGCAAAGTCATTACTAGGTAGATCTCAACTGTGCGTTCTTTAAGCCTTTAGCAACTCCATCGCTTGCTTGATAATCTCTGGACGATAAGCAGTCGTTAATGAAATATGTCCATGGCCTGGGATGAAATTCAAGGTTGCAGTAGAAATGTGCTTCACGAGCCACTCGCTGTGGGCTTTTGGGACCATGAAATCATCATCGCCTTGCCAGACTAAAACAGGCTTAGTAATTGCGCCTAAATCTATTCCAAATTTCTGTACGAACGCCAAATCATCATCAACCCATCCATCGAAGCTATCCACCACTGCGTGCCTCATTCCCTCTGCGGCATCAACTGCGACGTCAGGAGTAAGGGCTGCTTTATCTGCATCGCCAATTAACCCACCTAAGGCTGTAATGAGGTCTGGACCTGTAATTGTTTTGTAGGAAGATGCATTCTTCACCATCCACGCTTGCAGAGCCGCTTCACCATTGAGTGCTACACCAAACTCTTCTTCGTTTTCGGACCCCATGTCGGCTAAGAAATCTAAATCGGCATGTCCCCATTCGGCTACACCCGCCAAAGTAATTGCACCCTTGCAACGCGGATCGCGTGTCATGTTAATCGAATGTGGGCCAATTAGGAGATGAAAAAAGTGACCGATTAGCTTTTAAGAATCTCCTTGTTGCGGCAGGAGCACCAGATTGTCAGCTCTATCAACTGCGCAAAACTGCATTCACGGCGATGGCTGGGCAGACTGACCTAAAAACTTTGATGGAGTTTTCTGGACATACCCAAGTATCTACAGTGATTGGCAATTACGTATTTGCGACAAGTGAATCTATGGATTTGGCCATAAGGAAGATGGATAACTTACGTCCATTACCGCTGAATAAACTAACTTCCTTATTCATCCTTCGGAACAGGAGTGCCATCCCAGCGGATATGCCCGTTCATTCCATGCTTGTCATAAACATTCAAGACTTCCACTAAAAAGCTTTCTAGCTGGCTTGCCACTGGGTCATCAGGTGTTGACCTGACTAACTCTTAATCACCGGGCTCCCTGCCTACGTCTACTTCCCAGAGTAAACAGGGATCACGATTTCGTTGTACTGCAAGAAACCGGGCTTTACTGGTGGATCAAAACGGCAGATTCGCGTTTCATCAGAGAGCGCAATATTTTCCTTAACGGCAGCTGCTCGCAGTTCGGCCGTTTTCTTAGCAGATAGCTCTTGCGTTGCTTTGCCTCGAAATGAAGTGGCTATACAGGTCTGCGCACCTAAGTCTCGCAAGGTCACTCGTGGATCATTTGGATCTGGCATATCGGCAAAGCTGCTGCCGGCTGGCATTACAAAAGATACATACCACTCATCAGTATTGGGCTTATCTGCTCTTTGGGTGGCAATTACTGGAGCAGTCATTGCGATTTTTTGTGAGGATTTATTGCCCTGTGAAATGTATCTAAATAGTGAAGAGAACGCAGCACTTGATGCAGTTGAATACTTGGCAGAGACTTTGACCTCTGCGATCACGCATGGAAGATATTCGCGAAGCTCGAAATCCTTATAGGTTTGCAGCACTGTAAACTCTTGCCGCTTAGTCATACATCACCAGGGCACGACCTTCATCTCTTCCCATAAGACTCCCGTTAACTTCTCTTGATCGGTTGCGCCATTAACATCGAACTCGCGAGTTGCTAGCCAGATTGCCGTGCGTGCACCTTCTTCGGCAGATAACGGTGCATCGGGGCCGCCCATATCGGTGCGTGAATGATTAGGACACAGCGCATCGATTAAGAATCCGCGGCTGCCTAATCCAGTCTCATGTGCCAAGTTTCGGACGAGTGCGTTGACTCCGGCTTTACTGACTCTGTAAGGCGCTAATCCCCCAGTGTTGCCTGGTCCAGACATGCGACCCAAACATGCAGAGAAGACAATGACTCGGCCACTGCGCGCTGCTGCCATGGGTGCGGCCAAAATGTTGAGTGCACAAAATACTGAATCTAAATTAATCGCCATCACTCTGCGCCACTCGGCATTATCGGTCTTGAGAGTCTTTGACATCTTTGCACTCATCACTGCATGGGCGATGATAAGTATCTTTGGTGTACCAAAGGATTCTAAGATTTCATCGAAGCATTTCTTGGCAGCGTCGATATCTTCTAAGTCAACGCTACGATAATCACAGAGTAATTCGGCTGCAGCCTGGGTAAGGCGGGTGCTGTCTTTAGCAACTAAGACGATGTCATGGCCAAGTGCACGCAGAGCTTTAGCAGTTTCAAAACCAAGCCCGCGAGATCCACCGGTAACTACGACGAGTGACATAGAGATTGCCCGGCTTACTTACGCCGCAGTTGGCGCAGTGATGCTTTCATGGCTTTGCGTTCGGCTTTGACTAGCGGATCTTTTTTAGTGGGAAATATCCACATAAGAATGAGCGCAAGGATGGCTACGCCAATAAATCCGCCAAAGCCTTGTAGAAAGAGTCCGTTGTTGATTCCCCCGAGCATGGCGCAAAGTTAGCGCAGGCCGTACAAACTTTCTCGGTGAAAATATGAGGGAGTTAGGGCCTGACTACTATTCGAACAATCTCTTCTGGGGTTGCGCCATCGCGCAGTTCGGCGTTGACGTTGGTAGGAACTCCATTTATCTGTGCAGCCGAGAGTGTGGCTAACTGGCCCGCAATCTCACTCATCCAATACAAAGCCCCTGGACCTGCTCTATCTAATATGTGCTGAGCTTGGGCAAGGCGTACGTCAGAGAACTTTTCGAGGTCATTTTTATCATCGTTGATTACATCTAGTAACAGGCGCTTAATCTCAAGGCCAATACCCGTTGCATCGTTGGAGTTTTCAACGAGCTCTTTGAGCTCTGCATCGAGGCCTCGTGGTCTGCGCCTCTTTTTGTTGCGGTTAAGAAAGAGGAAGATCAGGGTTGCGAAAAATATGGTCTCGAACATGCGATCAAACTACTGTGAGTAACTGACAATGTCGGTGGTTAGGGGCAGACTATGGCCATGGGATTTTGGGCAGATCGAAAAGCTAAGAAGGCGTTCAAGAGCGCATTGAGTGACTATGAGTATCAGCACGCTAAGTGGGCTGGTGATATTGAGATCTTTAACAAGATAAAGGACGCCTTCGAAAGTGCGATTAAAGGTGAGGATGCGGTTTCTAATTTAGCGGTGCAAAAACCTGGAGAGATTGTTATCTGGAGCGGGCGCGGACAGTTTCATGAAGCCGGCAGGACTCCTGGTCAATATGTTGGAAGTAGTCAGGGAGTAAGCATTCCCGTTGTTGCCGGAATTCGATATCGAGTCGGTGCTATGCGTGGAACTTTCGTACCAGGTGATGCAATACAGGCATATAAAGAAGTCGGCGATGTTGTGCTCTCTACCGATCGTATTATGTTTAATGGAATGTATAACACCAAAGAGTGGGCCTTTGCTAAGTGGAATGGTGCGGCGACATCAAATGATGAGAGCGATTACATCTTTAATGTCAGCAATCGTCAGAAGACGTCGGGAATTTTGTTTGATAACAGTGTTGGCCGAGAGTTCAATAGATTTTTAGCTCAAGCAATTGATGCCGCTGAAAATGGCCTTGATAGCGTTATTACAACCGTTGACAAAGTATTAAAAGATTTAGCAGGAGATGAGCCAGTGAAACCCGAGCTCCTATTGCCTTCTGCAATCGCTGCTCCCCCAGTAACACCTGCTTAGTTCATCGGATAGAGATCACCTAACATAAGTTTTACACCGATATACGGCTGTGGATTATCTGTATCCCATCCTAAATGTGCCGGAACTTCTAACTCTGTAGTTTTTAATTTCTTTATTGCCGCCGTCAGGTCGCTGGATTGAGATTTAGCAATATAGCCAACCTGCAAGCCTTCTACGATAACCATCACCGCTGTTGGGTCAAAGACATTCTCTGGCTCTAACTTTAGAGTTGCCGAAGTAAATACTGATCCATCATCAATTGCTTTATGTTTTTGTACTAACTGCACCAAGTGATCGTGCTGAAAAGATTCGCCAACTACGTCATATGTATAGTCACCTATTTCCTCTGTTGCCACTATGCCAGATGGTTTTCCTTTTGTTGCTACATATGCTTGAGCAGGTGATGCCGCAGGTTGTGAGCTTTGTTGGGATTTCACTTCCGCCACTTTGTTTTTCTGCCAAAAGAATTTCATTCTGGGCTCCTATTCATGATGAAATGTCTATGAATACTCCCACCTTCGGTGTGTATTAACTAGTGCCCACATAAATGTATTTCTAGATGACTATCTCTGAGCCTGTGAAATGTGCACGCTCAATACTGACAGATCATTTCTATTGTATTGACCTGGCTATGCGAGTACGTTGCAAAAAGCCGAAACTCGGCACGGAGGAGATATAACGATGGCAATAACAAATGAGATATGGATTTGCGATGGCGTAGAGGGTACAACTCGACGTCAGCAAATGGCACGCCTAGGTGAGTGGAAGAAGCTATTTCTTGCAGAGGGTGCTAAAGATGTAAAGGTGTGGGAAGGCGGATACGGCGAGTTCAACGGAGTAATTCCCAATCAGCGTGTGTCAGTGCAGCTGGACTGGGAGTTTTAACCCTCATGATTCCAGCGCAATTGACGTGGTTCAGCTATATGTATGCGGCAGTTGGTTTTGGCTTCTCACTTGCATACCTAACGGCACTACTAAAGAAGTAACTTTCTGACTCCTACAACAACTCCATTGCCTGTTTAATAATTTGAGGGCGATAGGCGGTTGTTAAAGAGATATGTCCATGCCCGGGCACGAAGTTCAATGTTGCAGTCGGGATATGTTTAACCAGCCAATTACTGTGA
>Ga0163199_1000103_pt1 | contig 52857 bp, 69 predicted proteins | sample PL_2010_150m_FD_113537 | JGI IMG/M metagenome (GOLD analysis project Ga0163199, IMG submission 113537) | Freshwater microbial communities from Powell Lake, British Columbia, Canada to study Microbial Dark Matter (Phase II) - PL_2010_150m | ecosystem: Environmental > Aquatic > Freshwater > Lake ...
AATATATATAGGAATGAGTCAGAAAATTAGAATTAAGTTGAAGTCTTACGATCACAACCTGGCGGACAAGTCTGCCGAGAAAATCGTAAAAACGGTAAAAAGTACCGGAGCCGTTGTTAGCGGTCCGATACCACTTCCTACCCATACCAGGGTGTTTACTGTTCTGAGATCAACTTTCGTAAACAAAAAGTCGAGAGAACAATTTCAGCTGTGCTCATACAAAAGGCTGATTGACATCTACGGCTCAACAGCAAAAACGATCGATGCACTGATGAAACTGGAGCTGCCCAGCGGAGTTGAAGTTGAAATAAAAGTATAATTCTAAGAGCTAATAAAATGCAAGGCTTAATCGGGAAAAAGATCGGGATGACTTCAGTTTTCGCTGCTGATGGGAAAAATGTTCCATGCACCGTAATTGAAGTGGGTCCTTGTGTGGTTACCCAGATCAAAACTCACGAAATTGATGGGTATGAGGCTGTGCAGGTGGCCTTTGACGATAAAAAGGATAAGAACACCCCAAAACCGATGTTGGGTCATTTCAAAAAGGCCAACACCACACCAAAACGTGAAGTTGCCGAGTTCAAAAAGGACACCGGCGAAGTTCTGAAACTCGGGGACGTTATAACAGTGGATACCTTTAGTAATGATCGCTGGGTTGACGTCACAGGAGTAACAAAAGGAAAAGGATTTCAGGGTGTTATTAAACGTCATGGTTTCTCCGGAGTAGGGGATAGCACTCATGGCCAGCATAATCGCTTGCGTGCACCGGGTTCACTCGGAGCTTCATCTTATCCTAGCCGCGTTTTTAAAGGGATGAGGATGGCCGGCCACGATGGCGTTACTAACGTTAAGTTGCTTAGTCTTCAAGTCCTGAAAATTGTTCCGGAACATAACTTGATGATTGTGAAAGGTTCGGTTCCTGGTGCGAAAGGTTCATACGTAATAATTGAGAAGTGATGAAATTAGCAGTATACAAGACTTCCGGCGAAGAGACCGGGCGAACCGTGGAGCTGCGCGACGATGTTTTTGCCATCAGTCCGAATGATCATGCTATTTATCTGGATGTAAAGCAATTCATGGCGAATAAACGCCAGGGAACGCACAAATCCAAAGAACGTAACGAGATTCGCGGAAGTTCCAAGAAGATCAAAAAGCAAAAAGGTACCGGCGGAGCTCGCGCAGGTAATATTAAGTCGCCACTGTTTCGGGGAGGTGGACGGGTTTTCGGACCCGTACCACGTGATTACAGTTTTAAACTGAATAAAAAAGTAAAGATTCTTGCCCGTAAATCTGCATTGACTTATAAGGCGCAAGGATCACAGATCGTGGTGGTTGAGGATTTCATCATGGATGAACCAAAGACCCGGACAATGGTTGAGATCCAGCAAAACCTCAAATCAGAGAACAAAAAATTGTTATTGGTTTTAAATCAACCGAATAAAAACATATATTTGTCCTCTCGAAATTTGCAGGGTATCAAAGTCATAATGGTCTCGGATCTAAATACTTATGATATATTAAATGCTTCATCTGTAGCCTTCCTGGAGAGTTCGATTGAAGCTTTGAATGGAAATTTCGGACAATAAGAACTGGTAACAATGGATATTCTGATCAAGCCGATTGTAACGGAGAAAATGACAGGGCAGACCGAAGACCTTAAGTGTTACGGTTTTATCGTAGACAAAAGGGCCAATAAAAATCAGATTAAGAAGGCCGTACAGGATATGTACGGGGTTTCAGTTGTTTCCGTTAACACGATGCGTTACGGCGGCAAAGAAAAATCGAGATTTTCACGCACTGGAGTGGTACGTGGACGGAGCAGCGCCTTTAAGAAAGCGATTGTTTCCCTGATTGATGGAGAGGTCATAGATTTTTACAGCAATATTTAACTAAGCAATGGCAGTTCGCAGTTTTAATCCCGTAACACCGGGGCAGAGAAAAAAGGTTATCGGAACGTACGAGGAAATTACTCAGACGACACCCGAAAAATCTTTATTGAAGCCAGCTAGAAAATCTGGTGGACGGAACAATAGCGGCCGGATGACCATGAGGTATCTGGGTGGCGGTCATAAACAAATGTATCGTGTTATCGACTTTAAAAGAGATAAAGACGGTATCCCGGCTAAAGTTTCGACCATTGAATACGATCCAAACCGTACAGCACGTATTGCTTTATTGGTTTACGCCGACGGAGAAAAAAAGTATATCATCGCCCCTAACGGGTTGAGCATTGGCCAGGAATTAATGTCGGGAGCCGGAATAGCTCCTGAGATTGGCAATAGCCTTCCTTTGGGTGAAATACCGCTGGGTACAATTGTTCACAATATCGAACTTCGCCCCGGACAGGGTGGAGCTATGGCCAGAGGTGCCGGAACTTATGCCCAGGTCGTCTCCAGGGAAGGACGATATGCCATTGTTAAATTGCCATCAGGCGAAACCAGACTGGTTCTTGTTGCTTGTCGTGCTACTATCGGAACAGTTTCAAATTCCGATCATGGACTGGAAAGCGATGGGAAAGCCGGTCGGGTAAGATGGCAGGGACGCCGTCCAAGAGTTAGAGGTGTGGTTATGAACCCGGTGGATCATCCAATGGGTGGCGGAGAAGGCCGTGCTTCTGGCGGACATCCGCGTTCCAGAAAGGGTTTGTTGGCTAAAGGATACAAAACCCGGCATCCTAAGAAATCATCGTCTAAGTTTATCCTTGAAAGACGTAAAAAGTAACTGATAATAAACTACTGTATGAGCCGATCATTAAAAAAAGGTCCTTTTATCGAATTTAGCCTGGAAAAGAAAATTCTGGCCTTAAATGCAGCCGCAAAAAAATCGGTTGTTAAAACATGGGCAAGAAGAAGTATCATCTCACCTGATTTTGTTGGACATACTGTTGCCGTTCATAATGGGAATAAGTTTATTCCGGTTTACATCACAGAAAATATGGTAGGGCATAAACTGGGAGAATTCGCACCAACACGAATTTTCAGAGGACATGCCGGAAACCGGAAGAGATAGTAGAATATTGCATTAGCGAGAAGATAAAAACTCAGAAAAATGGGATCCAGAAAGCAAGCAGCAGCAAATCGGACTAAAGAAGAGCGGAAATCATTATTTCTGGCTGCTTTGAATAACAATCCGACCTCCCCACGCAAAATGAGGTTGGTTGCCGATATGATCCGGGGGATGGAAGTAAAACGGGCATTGGATGTATTGCGATATAACCCGAAAGAAGCCTCCCGGAAATTAGAAAAACTCCTGATGTCAGCCATATCAAACTGGCAGGCAAAAAATGACGGGGTTCGGATTGAAGATAGTCATTTATATGTTAAACAAGTATTTGTGGACTCGGCACGAATCCTGAAAAGATTGCGCCCTGCACCACAGGGTCGCGGGCACAGGATCAAGAAACGTTCCAACCACGTGACAATTTATCTGGACAGTCATAAACAAGTCGAAAAAACGGACGCATAAATGGGACAAAAAGTAAACCCTATTAGCAATCGCCTGGGCATTATAAAAGGTTGGGATTCCAATTGGTACGGAGGCAATGACTTTTCGGAAAAACTGGTTGAGGATTATAAAATCCGTGAATATCTGAACGCTCGTCTGGCCAAAGCCAGCGTGTCTAAAATCGTGATTGAGCGTACCTTAAAGCTTATTACCATTACGGTAAATACTGCCCGACCGGGTATTATTATCGGTAAAGGAGGCCAGGAGGTTGATAAGCTGAAGGAAGAGCTAAAAAAAATTACCAATAAAGAGGTCCAGATCAATATTTTTGAGATCAAAAGACCTGAAATGGATGCAGTGATTGTAGCTGCTAACGTTGCCCGTCAGCTTGAAGGTAAGATTGCTTACCGCCGGGCTATCAAGATGGCAATTGCTTCTACCATCCGAATGGGTGCAGAAGGGATAAAAATTCAAATCTCAGGCAGATTGAATGGCGCAGAAATGGCTCGTTCAGAAACCTATAAAGAGGGAAGAATTCCATTGCATACCCTTCGCGCTGATATCGATTATGCATTGGCGGAAGCCCATACTAAAATTGGTACTACCGGGATAAAAGTATGGATTTGCAAAGGTGAAATCTTTGGCAAACGCGATTTATCGCCAAATATCGGTGCAAAAGCTCCGAGAAAAGGGTTTAAGAAAAGAAGAGGTTAATATCGTCTGAATAATCACAGATTGTCATGTTACAACCGAAAAAGACTAAGTACAGAAAGCAACAGAAGGGGAAGATGAAGGGTAACTCCCAGCGGGGTAACCAACTAGCCTTTGGATCATTTGGAATCAAAGCTTTGGAAACATGCTGGATGACCGGACGTCAACTTGAAGCAGCCCGTGTTGCCGTGACTCGTCATATGCAGCGCCAGGGACAGATTTGGATAAGGGTTTTTCCTGATAAACCGATAACAAAGAAACCGGCTGAAGTACGTATGGGTAAAGGTAAAGGTGCTCCGGAAGGTTTTGTCGCCAGGGTTACCCCAGGCAGAATTCTATTCGAAGCCGAGGGTGTTTCACTGGAACTCGCTAAGGAAGCATTGCGGCTTGCCGCTCAAAAACTGCCGGTGAAAACTAAGTTTATTATCAGGCGTGATTTTGTTGAAGACTCAAATTCTGAATAATGAAAAACGTAGAGATTCGCGAACTGACGGCTAAGGAACTGACCGAAAGGATCGATACCGAAAAAGGTAATTTGGTTCGGATGCAGATAAACCATACGATTTCTCCGCTTGACCACCCCCATCATATCCGCGAGACCAGACGAATGGTCGCACAGCTGAGGACCGAATTGCGCAAGCGGCAAGTAATTAAAAACAAGAAAAGCCAATAATCTATGGAAGGTAACAGAAACTTGCGTAAGGAACGTACCGGTGCAGTCGTCAGCAATAAGATGAAAAAAACTATTGTTGTTGCGGTTAAAAGAAAAGTTAAACATCCTATATACGGGAAGTTTGTTAACAAGACTACCAAATTCGTTGCTCATGACGAAGAGAACACCTGTAAAGAAGGAGATCTCGTCCGGATCATGGAAACCCGGCCTCTGAGCAAACGGAAAAATTGGAGATTAGTGGAAATTATAGAAAGAGCCAAGTAACCATGATACAGCAAGAGAGTAGAATGACCGTTGCCGATAACAGCGGTGCCAAAGAAGTTTTATGCATCCGGGTTTTAGGCGGGACAGGCAAAAAATACGCCACTGTTGGCGATAAAGTGGTTGTTACTGTAAAATCTGCTTTACCTGGTGGAGAACTAAAAAAAGGTACTGTTTCTAAAGCGGTAATTGTTCGTACAACCAAGGAAATAAGGAGAAACGACGGATCCTATATCCGTTTTGACGATAACGCATGCGTTCTTTTGAATCCTACCGGAGAAATCCGCGGAACACGTATTTTCGGACCGGTAGCGAGAGAACTTCGCGAAAATTACATGAAGATCGTTTCACTGGCCCCTGAAGTGTTATAATCAAAAAGCACAGACCATGCAGAAAAAAATGAATATTAAAAAAGGAGATACCGTTATTGTGATTGCAGGTAACTCTAAAGGTCAACAGGGCCGTGTGCTGGAAATAATCCGGAAAAATGACAGGGCTATAGTGGAAGGTGTGAATATGCTTTCCAAGCACACTAAAGCGGACAAAAACGCACCACAAGGTGGTATCATCAAAAGAGAAGGTCCAATACATGTATCAAACTTGATGCTGCTGGATCCTACTACCGGAAAACCGACTCGTATCGGACGCCGTCTTGATGATAATGGTAAATTGGTACGTTATGCCAAAAAATCTGGAGAGGAGATCAAGTAATGAAATACACACCAAGCCTGAAGGTAAAATACCAGGAAGAAATTATTCCTGCCCTGACAAAAGAGTTTGATTATAAAACTGTTATGCAAGTACCGCGTTTGGAAAAAATCGTGGTGAACCGTGGAGTGGGAAAAGCTGTTGCTGATAAAAAGCTGATTGAAGTTGCTCAGGAAGAACTTACTGCAATTACTGGTCAGAAGGCAGTGCAAACGCTCTCTAAAAGAGACATATCAAACTTTAAGCTCAGGCAGAAGATGCCGATCGGGGTAAAAGTAACCCTTCGACGTGAAAAAATGTACGAATTTCTGGAAAGACTTATAGCTGTAGCCCTTCCACGTATAAGAGACTTTAACGGTGTAGGCGCCAAATTTGATGGACGCGGCAATTATACGCTCGGAATTACTGAACAGATTATTTTCCCGGAAATTGAAATAGATAAAATACATTCAATGATCGGTATGGAAATCAGTTTTGTTACAACCGCCAAAACCGATGAGGAAGGTCTTGCCCTGCTCAAAGAATTTGGAATACCTTTTAAATCAACTAATAAGAAATAGGGATGGCAAAAGAATCCATGAAGGCTCGCGAAGTTAAGCGGCAGAAAATGGTTGAGAAATATGCTGAAAAGCGTGCCAAACTTAAGGCCGAGGGTGATTTTATTGGCTTAAGTAAACTTCCAAAGAATTCTTCAAAAGTAAGATTGCATAACCGGTGTAAACTGACCGGTAGGCCAAAAGGATATATGCGTCAATTTGGGATTAGCCGTATTTCATTCCGTGAAATGGCTTCCAATGGGCTGATACCGGGTATTAAAAAAGCAAGTTGGTAATTTAATTATTAGATAAAAATGACTGATCCTATTGCAGATTACCTGACGCGTGTGCGTAATGCGATTATGGCCAAACATAAAGTGGTTGAGATCCCAGCTTCAAACCTGAAAAAAGAGATGACTAAAATCCTTTTTGAAAAAGGTTATATCCTCAGCTATAAATTCGAAGAGGATGATAAACAGGGAATTATTAAAATCGCTCTGAAATACCATCCGATTTCGAAGGTTTCGGCAATAAAAAGCCTGAAACGTATAAGCAAACCAGGACTTCGCAAATATAGCGATGTCGACAATCTACCCAGGGTATTGAATGGTATGGGTATTGCCATACTATCTACCTCAAGGGGTTTGATGACGGAAAAAGAAGCCCGCAAGGAAAATGTTGGCGGTGAGGTTATTTGTTACGTTTATTAAAAAGCATTCCACGATGTCACGAATTGGAAAATTACCCATAGCATTACCTTCAGGTGTAACTGTAAAGGTTCACGATGATAATCTGGTAGAAGTTGTCGGTCCGCTGGGTTCTTTAAAACAGCAGGTTGATCCGGATATCCAGGTCAAGGTTGAAAATGGAATTGTAAATGTGATCCGGCCTACTGAACAGAAAAGGCACCGTGCACTGCATGGCCTTTACAGATCTCTCATTCAGAACATGGTTACCGGTGTATCAACAGGATATGAAATAAAGCAGGAACTGGTTGGCGTTGGATATAAAGCAACAGCCGAAGGTCAGATGCTTGAACTGCATCTTGGTTTTTCACATCCCTTTGTGATACAGTTACCTCCGGAAGTGAAGGTTGATGCTGTGACCGAACGACGCAGTAATCCAATCATTACACTTAAGAGTATTGATAAACAGCTGATTGGACAAATCGCTGCAAAAATTCGTTCCTTTAGGCCACCCGAACCATATAAAGGCAAAGGGGTAAAATTTGTAAACGAAATGCTTCGCAGGAAATCTGGTAAAACAGCTGGTAGCTGATGCTGGTTAATTATCGAAAAAATAAAAGATAAAATTTATAAGAAATGGCTTTTTCAAAGCGTGAACGCAGACTGAAGATCAAGAACAGGATACGGAAGGATATGTCCGGTTCAACGGAAGTTCCCAGACTGTCCGTTTTTCGCAGCAATCGACAGATTTCTGTGCAGGTGATTAATGATCTAACCGGACGGACACTGGTTTCGGCCTCTTCCTTAGAGAAGGAGATTGCCCAGAAAGAAAGTATTAAAAAAACTGATCAGGCAAAACTCGTTGGTAAACTAATTGCCGAAAAGGCCCTTGCCAACGGAATCAGCAAAGTCGTTTTCGACCGGAACGGGTATTTATATCATGGTAGAATAAAATCGTTGGCAGATGCAGCCCGTGAAGGTGGGCTTAAATTCTAAGAAATATGACTACTAGTGTACGTAAGGTAAAAACAAGTGATCTTGAACTGAAGGACCGGCTGGTTGCAATTAACAGGGTAACGAAAGTAACCAAAGGGGGGCGAAATTTCAGCTTCTCTGCAATAGTTGTGGTGGGGAATGAAGATGGAGTTGTCGGATGTGGTTTGGGTAAGGCTAATGAAGTTACTACGGCTATCGCCAAAGGGGTAGAAGCAGCCAAGAAAAACCTGATCAAAGTTCCGATCATTAATGGCACTATCCCTCATGAACAGATTGCAAAGTTTGGTGGAGCGACTGTTTGGCTTAAACCAGCCTCCGGTGGTACAGGAGTAAAGGCAGGTGGTGCTATGCGCGCTGTCCTTGAAAGCGTGGGAATACATAATGTGCTCGCCAAATCGAAAGGTTCTTCTAATCCTCATAACCTCGTGAAAGCCACGATGAAGGCCCTGGTTGAAATGAGAGATGCCCTTACGGTAGCTCAGCATCGGGGTGTAAGCCTTGATAAAGTTTTTAATGGATAATCCGGTATTATTTTGAAATCATGGCTAAGATTAAAATAACTCAAACAATAAGTAAGATCCATACAACCGAAAGGCAGAAAAGAACCCTTGAGGCACTTGGATTGAAGCGAATGCATGCCACTGTAATTGTGGAGGCCACTCCCCAGATTTTGGGAATGGTTGGAAAAGTAAAACACCTGGTGTCAACCGAGACAACTAAGTAATTAATTTGTAAGACTTAAATCCGATGGAATTACATAATCTGAAACCAGCTGAAGGATCAGTACACCGGGAAAAGAGAATTGGTCGCGGTCAAGGCTCAGGCCATGGCGGAACTTCTACACGTGGTCATAAAGGCGCAAAATCACGGTCTGGTTACTCTAAAAAAGTAGGTTTCGAAGGAGGGCAGATGCCTATTCAGCGCCGCCTGCCGAAATTTGGCTTTACCAATATCAACCGTAAGGAATTTAAGGGTATTAACGTGGGAACGCTCCAGATGGTTGCTGAAAAAATGAATCTTTCCCTTATCGATGTTGAAACTTTGATCTCGGTAGGTTTAGCCCACAAGAATGATAAGGTGAAAATTCTGGGTAATGGTACCCTTACCACCAAGCTTGAAGTTAAAGCACATGCATTTTCGGAGTCTGCGGTGAAAGCAATAGAAGCTCAACAAGGAACCGTAGTAAAATTATAACCGGATGAAGAGATTTATCGAAACACTGAAGAACATCTGGAGGATTGAAGACCTCCGTGCACGGATCCTGACAACCTTGGGTCTGGTACTTGTTTATCGGCTCGGTAGTTTTGTGGTTTTACCTGGCATTGATCCTACCCAGCTTGACGCCCTTAAGCGCCAAACTGCTGGTGGACTCGAAGGTTTGCTGGATATGTTTTCAGGAGGTGCATTTTCTAATGCTTCGATCTTTGCTTTAGGGATCATGCCCTATATTTCCGCATCGATCGTAGTACAGTTGCTCACCATCGCGATCCCTTATTTTCAGCGTTTGCAGAAGGAGGGCGAGAGCGGAAGGAAGAAAATGAACCAGATTACGCGCTGGTTGACGGTTTTGATTACAGCCGCACAGGGACCAAGTTATATTTATAACCTGCATGTTCAGTTGCCGGAAACAGCCTTCATCATTAAAGGAGCATTCTTTACTTTTTCATCCGTAACAATTCTTACTGCCGGGACGCTTTTTGTAATGTGGCTGGGAGAAAGGATAACGGACAAGGGTGTTGGTAATGGAATCTCATTAATTATCATGATCGGAATTATTGCCCGGTTGCCATTTGCGCTTATGGGAGAAGTTGCTACCAAACTTGAACAGAAAGGGGGCGGATTGGTCATGATTCTGGTTGAGATTATTCTGCTGGTTATCGTGATCATGGGTGCCATCGCGCTGGTGCAGGCAACAAGGAGAGTGCCGGTTCAATATGCTAAACGTATCGTGGGCAATAAGCAATATGGTGGCGTTCGACAATATATACCATTGAAAATTAACGCTGCCGGTGTTATGCCGATCATCTTTGCACAAGCTTTCATGTTTATTCCAATGATGGTGGGAAGGTTTAATACTGAAGCTGCAGGCAAATTTGTACAGGCATTCGGTAATTACGGCGGATTCTGGTACAACGCTACATTTGCGTTCCTGATTATTGCTTTTACGTACTTTTATACGGCCGTTACAGTTAATCCAACACAAATGGCTGAAGATATGAAACGAAACGGCGGGTTCATTCCAGGTGTTAAACCAGGGAGGAAAACCGTTGATTTTCTTGATACAGTAATGTCGAGAATTACGCTTCCCGGCTCCATTTTTCTGGCTTTCATTGCCATCCTTCCAGCATTTGCAAGGTTGATTGGTGTGAATAGCCAGTTTGCGGCGTTTTTCGGGGGGACTTCCCTCCTGATTTTGGTTGGTGTGGTTCTGGATACATTGCAACAGGTTGAAAGTCATTTGCTCATGCGTCACTATGATGGACTGATGAAATCAGGCCGGATAAAAGGTCGCGCGGGTAGTACGGCTTCCATTTAGTTGCGTTTTGCGTTCTTTGTATGTTTCAATTAAGGACAGACGAAGAGGTTGAGTTGCTTCGGCAAAGCAACCTGCTCGTATCTGCTACTCTGGCTGCTGTTGCTTCTTTGATGAAACCCGGGGTTTCAACTATGGAAATCGACCAAAGGGCTGAAGGGTTTATCCGTGATCATGGGGGAGTGCCGGGATTTAAAGGTTATCAGGGTTATCCTGCTACGCTTTGTGTCTCGATCAATGATGAGGTAGTTCACGGAATTCCTTCCCGGAGAGTTCTCAAAGATGGCGATATAGTGTCTGTGGATTGCGGAGTTTTGATGAATGGATTCCATGGTGATTCTGCTTTTACGTTTACCATCGGGGTTGTAAAACCAGAAGTGTTAAAACTGATCAGGGTAACCAAAGAATGTTTGAAACTGGGAATATCTCAGGCAGTCACAGGAAAACGAATCGGCGATATTGGTCATGCCATTCAAAAGCACGCAGAGATAAACGGGTTCTCGGTTGTAAGAGAAATGGTCGGACACGGTGTTGGACGTCATCTTCACGAACCACCAGAAGTTCCTAATTATGGGAAGCCCGGAACCGGAGAGGTTCTGCAAAAAGGGCTAACCATTGCGATAGAACCGATGATTAACCTGGGCAAAAGGCACATTCATCAAGATCAGGACGGGTGGACTATCCGGACTGCTGACCGAAAGCCATCAGCCCATTTTGAACATTCGATAGTGGTAAAGGATCAAATAGCAGATGTATTGTCTGATTTTAATATAATTGAAGAAGCAGTTTCTAAAGTTTAATATATGCCAAAGCAGCCTTCTATCGAACAGGATGGTACAATTATCGAAGCTCTGTCCAATGCTATGTTCCGCGTAGAATTGGAGAATGGGCACGTTATAACCGCCCATATCTCCGGCAAAATGCGTATGCATTATATTAAAATACTGCCGGGAGACAAGGTGAGAGTCGAAATGTCTCCATACGATCTGACAAAAGGACGAATTGCATACCGATACAAAAATTGATAAAATAGCGACCATGAAGGTAAGAGCATCCGTTAAGAAGCGTTCCGCCGAGTGCAAAATTGTACGTCGGAAAGGACGATTATATGTAATTAATAAGAAAAATCCCAAGTTCAAGCAACGTCAGGGATAATTGGTATTTTGAAACAACTCATAAGGAATATCTTTTATGGCACGTATCGTTGGTGTTGATATACCAAACAACAAGAGGGGCGAAATCGCACTCACTTATATCTATGGAATCGGCAGAAGCACATCCCGTAGAATTCTGGACCAAGCCGGTGTTGATAAAGATCGAAAAGTTCAGGATTGGACTGATGATCAAAGCACCGCCATCCGTAATTTCATCAATGAGAATTTCAAAATCGAAGGTGAACTTCGGTCTGAAACTCAGATTAATATCAAACGTCTAATGGACATAGGTTCCTATAGGGGTATCCGCCATCGTCTCGGCTTGCCGGTGCGTGGACAAAGTACCAAGAACAATGCCCGTACCCGAAAAGGAAGACGGAAAACTGTAGCGAACAAAAAGAAAGCGACTAAATAACCGTTAGACTATGGCAAAGAAGAAAGTTAAAGCAGCAAAGAAACGGATTGTGCAGGTTGAAGCACTTGGACAGGCACACATCCATTCTTCATTTAACAATATTATTGTTTCCCTGACCAACAATTCCGGACAGGTTATTGCTTGGTCTTCAAGCGGGAAAAACGGTTTCCGGGGGTCGAAAAAGAATACCCCGTATGCAGCCCAAATTGCAGCTCAGGATGCGTCTAAAGTAGCATACGACCTGGGCCTGAGGAAAGTGAAAGTTTTCGTAAAAGGACCTGGTAATGGCAGGGAATCTGCAATCCGTACGATTCATAACAGCGGTATCGAAGTTGTCGAGATCGTTGACGTAACACCGCTGCCGCATAATGGCTGCCGCCCTCCTAAACGCAGGAGAGTATAAGAAATTCGAATTAACAAACGATAAATCAGAGTTAGATGGCTAAGTATACTGGACCAAAGACCAGAATCGCAAGAAAATTTGGAGAACCGATTTACGGACCGGATAAGTATTTTGATAAAAGGAATTATCCGCCGGGATTTCATGGTCCTTCAAGAAGAAGAAGAAAGCTTTCAGAATATGGCACTCAGTTGAAAGAGAAGCAGAAAGCTAAATATACCTATGGGGTACTTGAGAAACAGTTTGCTAATCTGTTTCATAAAGCCCAAAGGACAAAAGGTATTACCGGTGAAGTTTTATTGCAGCTTCTCGAGACACGTTTGGATAACGTTGTATTCCGACTTGGAATTTCCAATACGCGTGCAGCTGCCCGGCAATTGGTTAACCACAGACATATCGTGATTAATGGAAAGGTTGTTGATATAGCTTCTTATCTGGTTAAACCTGGTGACGTCATCGGTGTCCGTGAAAAATCGAAATCATTGGAAGTCATATTGAACTCTCTCGCCTCAGCTTCCAGATCCAGGTATTCCTGGCTGGAATGGGACCACACCATGATGTCCGGTAAATTTCTGAACGTTCCTGAAAGGACGGAAATTCCCGAAAACATTAAAGAACAACTTATCGTTGAATTATATTCCAAGTAAACGTAAAATCCTGATCAATGGCCATATTATCATTTCAGAAACCTGACAAGGTTATCCTGCTTGAATCGGACCCCAGTTATGGAAAGTTCGAATTCCGGCCACTTGAACCGGGCTATGGGATTACTATTGGTAACTCCCTTCGCCGTATCCTACTGAGCTCACTCGAAGGATTCGCTATCACCACCGTGAAAATTGAAGGAGTGGACCACGAATTCTCAACCATTAAGGGAGTATTGGAGGACGTATCCGAAATTATTCTGAATCTAAAACAAGTTCGGTTTAAACAACAAATCGAAGGAGTTGAAGATGAGCGGGTTACTATAAACGTGACTGGTCAGGATCAGCTTAAAGCCGCAGATTTGAATAATTTCTTAAGCGGTTTTAAAATCCTGAATCCTGATTTAGTGATCTGTCGGATGGATCCGGCAGTAAAACTGCAAATGACTATCACCATCAGCAAAGGCCGTGGTTATGTGCCTTCTGATGAAAACAAATCAGAAGATGCTGAGATCGGAATAATTGCTCTTGATTCAGTTTTTACTCCAATCAGGAACGTTAAGTATATGGTTGAAAATTTCAGGGTCGAGCAAAAAACTGACTATGAAAAACTGATCCTTGAAATCAAAACCGATGGCTCCATTAACCCGAAAGACGCATTAAAAGAAGCTGCAAAAATACTGATCCATCATTTCATGCTGTTTTCGGATGACAAGATCACCCTGGAATCTGATGAGAAAATGGATAGTGAGGAGTTTGATGAGGAAGTTTTGCATATGAGACAACAACTCAAGACTAAGTTAACCGATTTAGACCTTTCAGTTCGGGCTTTGAATTGTCTTAAAGCTGCCGATGTCGAAACTTTGGGTGATTTGGTTGCCTACAATAAAAATGACCTGTTGAAATTCAGAAATTTCGGTAAAAAATCCCTCACTGAGCTGGAAGACCTGCTGAAAATAATGAATTTGAACTTTGGAATGGATGTAGTTAAATACAAGTTAGATAAGGAATAGTACAATGAGACACGGAGATAAACAGAATAATTTAGGGAGAAAGAGTGCTCATCGCGAAGCTATGTTGGGCAATATGGCTTGTGCCCTGATCAAACACAAACGGATTAGTACGACAGTTGCCAAGGCAAAAGCTCTAAGGAAATATGTTGAGCCTCTGATAACAAAAGCTAAAGACGATACCACCCATTCACGTAGGATCATTTTTAGTTATTTGAGTGATAAAGAGGCTGTTACTGAGCTTTTCCGTGATGTGACACAAAAAATCAGCGACAGACCAGGTGGTTATACCCGCATTCTGAAAACCGGAACCCGCCTTGGAGATAGTGCTGAAATGTGCATTATCGAACTGGTAGACTTTAATGAGAACATGCTTTCTGCTAAAGCTGACGTAAAAGCTAAAACAACTCGCCGGTCCAGGAAGTCTCCGAAAACGGCTGCTGATGAAGCAACTACGACCGTCGAAAAGAAGCCGGCCGCTAAAACAGCAAAGAAAAAGGTTGAAGGAGCTGAAAAAGCCAAGACAAAAGCTAAAACAGAGGAAGTAATCGAACCTGTTACTGAAGAAGAGGTTAGCGAAGACTTGCAAAAAGAGAAAGAATAGAGCATATCTACGCTTACAGTATATAGCCCGGGTAAACATTACCTGGGTTTTTTTTATCTTGTAAGAAAAAAGGAGAAGGGATCAGATGAATCTGTCGACTTATATCAAAAAGTTGGAACAAGCTGGTGAAATTATCAGGATACAGGAGGAAGTCTCCCCCCGTCTTGAAATAACTGAAATCACAGATCGTTTTTCAAAGCAGATGGGGGGCGGTAAAGCTCTTCTTTTTGAAATGACCGGAACCGAATACCCTGTTCTGATTAACTCACTGGGATCGGAAAAACGAATCAGGATTGCTTTAGGTGGCCGGTCACCCGATGAGCTTGCCGGTGAAATCCATAAGATGATCAGTCTTCTTACCGGCGGTGATTCAGGTTTTGCCGGTAAAGTCAGGAAGATACCTCTCTTAGGTAAAGCGGCCCGGTGGATTCCCAAACGAAGAAGAGGTAGGGGAGCCTCTCAGGAAGTTATCAATCTGGAGCCTGATCTCGGTAAATTGCCTGTCTTAACTTGCTGGCCTTTTGATGGAGGACCGTTTATTACTTTACCGCTGGTCCACACGGTTGATCCTGTTACCGGATCTTCAAACCTCGGGATGTACCGGATGCAGGTTTTCGGGCCCAACTCAACCGGAATGCACTGGCACATGCATAAAACCGGAGCCCGTCATTATCGGGAATATCAGAAAATGGGTAAAAAGATGCCAGTAGCGGTAGCTTTGGGTGGAGATCCGGTTTACACTTACTGTGCAACGGCCCCATTGCCCGACGGCATTGATGAGTACCTTCTGGCTGGTTTTATCCGGAATAAGCCGGTAACTCTGGTCAAATGTGTAACACAGGAATTGTGGGTGCCGGAGGATTGTGATTTTATTTTAGAGGGATACGTAAACCCGGCTGAGCCGTTAAAGACCGAAGGGCCATTTGGTGATCATACTGGTTTTTATTCCCTTGAAGATCAGTTTCCTGTTTTTCACCTGACGGCAATCACCCACCGGCGAAAAGCTATTTATCCTGCAACAATTGTCGGAATTCCTCCTCAGGAAGATGCCTGGCTGGCGTGGGTTACTGAAAGACTTTTTAAACCACTGATCAAAATGGCGTTGGTTCCTGAGTTGACCGATTTTCATTTACCTATTGAAGGAGTGGCTCATAACCTTGTTCTGGCCCGAATTACTCCGTCTTATCCCGGACAAGGCCGCAAAGTTTTGCATACTTTATGGGGTGCTGGCCAGATGATGTTTACTAAGTTTACTGTGATAACCGGAGATGGGCCGGAGTTAAGGGACTATTTCCATCTGGCGCGGTATATTTCAGGCCGTGTGGATCCTTCGCTGCATTTGGAAAAAGCTTCGGGACCATTGGATATTCTAGATCACTCATCGAGAGAACCAGCCTTCGGAGGGAAATTGGGGCTCGACGCTACCGGACCGGAAATATTCATTGACGATCAAACAAGCAGAAATATTGATGAACAAGTTGTTATAGCCTTTCGCTCACAGCATCCGCAGATTATGGACATGAATCTGGAATGGATAAAGGAGGGTATATCTATCGGTTTAATTTCTTTGCGTAAAACTTATTCCGGAGTGGTGAGTGAAATGGCAGATGAGATCCGGTTGTTCGATTCTTTTAATGATATCAGGTTTTGGATTGTTTTTGATGACTGGGTCGATCTGTCAGATCCTCATGAAATTGTTTGGCTTACCGGAAGTAACGTGGAAGTACTTTCTGACGTCCGGATTTTTCCTGCAGCCAATGGAAAAGCAGCCGGCATGATGTTCATTGACGCTACTGTCAAGACACTCAATTTGGATGGTTTTCTCCGTCCATGGCCAAACCCAACTCTCATGGACACGGAAACTATCAGAATGGTTGATGAAAAATGGCCAAAGTATGGAGTTGGAGCATTGATCTCATCTCCTACGTCGAAATATTCAAAATTCTACCAGGAAGGCGCTGTCAGGAAGACTTTAAGACAATAAGACTGTTAGACAATATGACAAAAAGACTGTAAGCCAGGAGGCTTAATTACTTTTTTGCCGGCTGTTGAATTCCCTGAGTCCTTTATCCAGAAAATCGATAAAGGAATCCACGTTGAGATCATAGGATCGTGTGGGAATCAGTAATTTGCCATTAGTGTCGAGCAGAGCATATTGCGGTTGAGTGTTTTGACCAAAGCGGGTGATCTGGAAATCCTGGTACTTTTTCCCCAAAGTCTTTTTCACTTTGCCGTCATAGGTCGATATAATCCACTCCGATTCAGGAAGTTTTATAACCTTATCATCTACGTATAGGGCAACCACTACATATTTTTCCCGCAATCTTTGTAACACTCGCGGGTCCACCCATACTCTGGCTTCCATTTCGCGGCAGTTGACGCAGCCGTGCCCGGTAAAGTCGATAAAAACCGGTTTATTCCGAGATTTGGCACACGATAAAGCCTGATCATAGTCGAAATAACCTTTCAGATCATGAGGTAGTTTGAGTTTGTCAGCGTATTTAGGTTTCTCGCAAATGATCAGGTCTGACAGAGGGGTATTGAGAGAAGCTCCAGAATTTTCCCTGATGATATGTTTTAAATCAAAATCGCTGGTTGTTTCAGGCGGAAGATAACCGGCCAGTGCTTTCAGCGGAGCACCGATCATCCCGGGTATCATATATACTACAAAAGTAAATGTGATGATGGAGAGAAATAGTCGTGGAACACCAATATGGGTTACTTCACTGTCATGCTTAAATTTGATTTTACCCAGAAGATAGAAGCCCATTAAGGTGAAGATGACAATCCAAAAGGCCAGGTAAACTTCACGGTCAAGAATTCCCCAATGATAGGTTTGATCTGCAATACTCAGGAATTTAAGTCCGAGTGCAAGTTCAATAAAGCCAAGAATAACTTTCACGGAGTTTAACCACCCCCCGGATTTCGGCAATGAGCTCAACCAGGACGGGAAAATGGCAAACAAAGTAAAGGGGAGAGCAAATGCAATTCCAAAACCAAGCATTCCTACGATTGGTTGAAGAATTTGTCCCCCGGCTGATTGAACCAGAACGGTGCCAACGATTGGGCCAGTACAGGAAAATGAGACTAATACCGTGGTGAATGCCATAAAGAAAGGACCTCCCAAACCACCTTTATCAGCTCGTTGGTCAGATTTGCTGATCATCCAGTTTGGCAGATTGATCTCAAACATTCCGAAAAACCATGCGGCAAAGAAGAGGAATATCAGAAAGAATAAAACATTGGGGATCCAGTGGGTACTCATGAAATTGGCTATGCCGGGACCAAAAGTTATCGCAACAACAGTTCCAATGACTGCGAAAATCGCCACAATTGAAATACCGAAGAACATTGACTCGAACAGGGATTTCCGGCGTGATTTTTTTCCATGCATAAAGAAAGAGACGGTCATCGGTATCATAGGAAAAACGCAAGGGGTCAGCAATGCGATCAAACCACTTCCGAAAGCGATCCAAAAAAGCTTCCAAAGGTTTTTAGTGGATCTTGATGCCGGAGTGGAGCTATCGGGTGTTGCTGGTTTGACAGTGGCGGATTCACTTTTTTCTGCTCTGGATTGTTCTATGTTGAAATCAAAATCAGTACTGCCAAGGGAGCATTTACTGTCATCACATATCTGATAATCAATGGTTCCGATGATTTTAAAGGATTCTTTTTTAAGGACTTTGATTTTTTGTATGAAATGGGCTTCCATGGCGAAATAGGCCACCTTCATATTGAACATCTTGTCGAATTCTTCTTCGGCTTTGGTAACCTCTGAAACGCTGTCGATCCGTTGAAAATTGGGAGACGGTTCAAAGGTAAAAACGGCCGGTTGAGGTCCGCCAATGGGAACGAACTGGCTGTACATATGCCAGGTTGGTTCAATGGCAGCAGAAAAAAGCAACTCATAGATACTGTCCCTGACCGGTTTCACTGAATAGGACCAGCTCACCGGGTCAACCATTTGTGACTTGCATGACATAAAGGAACCGGTTAACAGGCATAATGTTAACAAGAGATAGAGAGAATTCTTCTGCTTGAACATAATCAAAAGAGTAAACAGTTAATTAGATAACGAATTTCTCGCCATTCTGATCAAGAAACTCATAATTCAGAATCCCCAGGTTTGGATCTGATATGATTTTGAGCCAATTATGATTTTTGTACGACCATTTCATCCGGATCGACGGGAACCCATAGCGCAGATAGGCTGCCAGGTAAGGATGAGCTTTTAGTGTCAATTTTGGCTTCGGGTATTTGTCTAAAATATAGAGAAATTGATTTAACACCTGATCCAGAATGAGGATGCTAGGTGTAACTTCGCCTGTTCCACTGCAGGTTGGACAGGACTCCATGATCTGAACATCCATCTCGGGCCTGACTCTCTGGCGCGTGATCTGGATCAGACCGAATTTACTTACGGGAAGGATATGGTGCTTGGCCCTGTCAGCTTTCATGGCCTCTTTCATCCGGTCGAAAACCTTTTGGCGGTTATCCGCCTTGACCATATCAATAAAGTCAACCACGATAATTCCGCCCATATCTCTCAGCCTGAGTTGCCTTGCGATTTCATCGGCTGCAGAAAGGTTTACATCAAGGGCATTGGTTTCCTGATCGCTGGCTGATTGAGAGCGGTTACCGCTGTTAACATCAATAACATGCAGGGCTTCAGTATGCTCAATAATCAAATAGGCCCCGCTTTTGTAGGAAACGGTTTTTCCAAAAAGGGTCTTTATTTGTTTATCGATCCCGAAATGTTCAAATATTGGAGTGTTAGCCGAATAGTACTTTACAATTTTTTGTTTTTCGGGGGCGATTGTGATGATAAAGTCACGGATTTCCCGATAGAGGGCCTGATCATTAACAGAAATACTATTGAAAGAGGGATTCAAAATGTCCCTCAAAATGGCGGAGGTTCGGTTCAGTTCACCTAAAACCAGGGTTGGCGGTTCTACTGATTTGATATCCTGAAAAATAGACTCCCATCTTTCCACAAGCGATTTCAATTCTGCATCCAAAACGGCCACTTTGCGTTCTTTGGCAACCGTTCTGACGATAACACCGTAATTCTTCGGTTTAATAGATAGGATCAGTCGCTTAAGCCTGTCGCGCTCTTCTTCGGATTTTATTTTTGTGGAAACCGAAACTTTATCGGAAAATGGTAAAAGAACCAGATTCCGACCTGCTAAGGATATCTCACTGGTGAGGCGGGGGCCTTTAGACGCTATCGGTTCCTTAGCTACCTGGACAAGAATTACCTGTCCGGCCTTCATCAGGTTAGTAATCTTACCGTGTTTATCAATATCCGGATCAGTCCTAAACTTATCCAGGATCGGAATCTTGGTTTTCCGGTTAAGAGCCTGATTAAGGTATTTGTTCAGTGACCGAAATTGCGGCCCAAGATCGAGGTAATGCAGGAAGGCGTCTTTTTCATATCCGACATCAACGAAAGCTGCATTCAATCCCGGCATGATTTTCTTTACCTTGCCAAGATAGATGTCACCTACTGAAAACTGAATATTTGATTTTTCCTTGTTGAGTTCAACCAGCTTTTTTTCCTCAAGAAGAGCTATCGCTATTTCGCTTGTGCTGGCATCGATAATCAGTTCATTACTCACAACTCGTTATGTCTTTGGGGAGAAGAGTAAATGGAGGTAATGCCTTTCCAATAAACAGGATAAACCTAAAGAGAAACTCCTTAGGTTTATGCTGAGCAAATTTATCGAAAGACTATTTCTTTTTCTTATGGCGATTTTTCCGCAGGCGTTTTTTTCGCTTGTGGGTAGCCATTTTATGTCTTTTGCGTTTTTTTCCGCTTGGCATGTCAAATACAATTTATTAATACAGAACTACTTCTTCTTTCTAACCTGATCTTTAACCTTGGCTACGAAAGTTTTTGCCGGTTTAAACGCAGGGATGAAATGCTGTGGAATGATAATGGTTGTATTCTTCGAGATATTCCGGGCAGTTTTTTCGGCTCTTTTCTTAACGATAAAACTCCCAAATCCCCTCAGGTATACATTATTACCATTTACCAACGAGGTTTTTACGGTACCCATGAAGGCTTCAACCGTTTTCTGTACAGCAACTTTCTCAATTCCAGTGTTCTTGCTGATTTCGTTTACAATGTCTGCTTTAGTCATCGCTATAAAAACTTTAATTATCAACTAATTACAATCGGTCTGCAAATATATATCTTTTTCTGAAATATTCTTTCGATTGAAAATTTTTTTTTCTTTTTTTTCCATTTGGCTGGTAAACATGCATATATATAGGGTGAGTATTGATCCGGCCGGTCAGTAAGCGTATTAAAGTTTTGAAACTTGGGAATAGTTCGTATTTTTAATCAACAATTAATTTTTATCCAAATGTCTGTAAATAAAGCAATTCTAGTTGGGAATGTTGGTAAGGACCCTGAGGTCCGGCACCTTGAAGGAGGTACTTCGGTAGCCCGGTTTACCCTGGCAACATCTGAAACCTACAAAAATAAGTCTGGTGAGCAGGTGAAAAACACTGAATGGCACAATATTGTGGTCTGGCGTCAGCTTGCAGATGTCGCCGAGAAGTATATCCACAAAGGAAGCCAGATTTACGTCGAAGGGAAAATAACCAACCGGCAGTATGATGATAAGGATGGCAACAAGCGTTACATTAGCGAAATCGTTGCAGATAATATCCGTCTTCTGGGCCGGAAGGAAGATTCGTTTGTTACGCCTGCTGCAAATGGTCCAGGACGGCCTCAATCTGATCCGATGCCTGTTAATCCACCTGAAGAGCAGGATCAATCTGCGGAAGGTGATGATTTGCCATTTTAAACCTGAAAAAGTTTTAATTTGAATCTCGGTCTGATCATAGAATTGATAGTCATTCTGTTGTTATTGGCAGCTTCTGCTTTGATTTCCGGGGCAGAAGTTGCCTTTTTTTCGATTGGACCCAATGAACGCAACCAGCTTAATCTGAAAACCAACAAAAAAGCCAAGAGAGTACTAACCCTCTTGGTTAAACCAGAGGATCTACTGGCTACCTTATTGGTTACTAATAATTTGGTTAACATGGGAATTGTGATTCTTTCCACTTGGGTAACTGATTCGCTTTTAAGCTTTATGGGCTATCCTGTGTTAAAATTCATTATCCAGATTGTGCTCATCACCTTTGTGATTTTATTAATTGGAGAGGTTTTGCCGAAAATCTATGCTACACGGCATTCACTTCGGCTTGCCCAACTGATGTCAATTCCTGTATTAACCCTTGAACGTATGCTGCGGCCGGTCAACAGGGTACTAATCGGTTCCACTTCGCTGGTCAGGAAACGACTTAAAGACCAAAGTGCTCCTTTAACCATGGATGAGCTTTCTGAGGCATTGGTACTTACAGGACAGGAACTGGTTGAAGAGGAGAAAATACTTAAAGGTATTGTAAGGTTTGGCAACATTGAGGTTGGGGAAATCATGAGACCAAGGGTTGATATTTTTTCCCTGGACATCAGGGAACCTTTTCGTGCCGTTTTTGACCGGATGATTGAATTGGGATATTCCAGGTTTCCTGTTTATCAGAAAGACCTCGACGATATTCGGGGTATATTGTACGTAAAGGATTTATTATCCCATGTTCAGAAAACCAATTCGTTCAGATGGCAATCCTTGATCAGGCCAGCCTTTTTTGTTCCGGATAACAAACGAATCAATGATCTCCTCCAGGAATTCAGACAGAACAAAATGCATATGGCTATTGTGGTGGATGAATATGGTGGTACCTCAGGATTGATAACTCTCGAGGATATCCTGGAGGAAATTGTTGGAGAAATCCGCGATGAATCTGATGAAGAAGATACCATGATTCAGAAAATCGGAGAGAAATCCTACTTGTGTAATGGCAAAACATCCTTACATGATTTGGTTAAGGTTCTTGAGTTGGATGAAGACTATTTTGAACAGGTAAAAGGAGGATCTGAAACCCTGGCCGGGTTAATACTCGAACTTAAAGGAGAAATCCCTGAACCAGGTGCAAGGATTCAATTGAATTATCTTACGTTTGTGATCAAGAGTCGTGATGATCGGAGAATCAAGGAAATAGAAATCAGAATCGCATAGGGAATTATGAAGTCCAGTCCTGTTGAATATTTGATTTTGTTTGCGATGGCGCTTGTGATATTGGGATGCAGGCAGGATTATACCCCCAAACCAAGAGCCTATTATCGCATTGATCTTCCGAACAAGGAGTATCAGCTGTTATCTGGTGATTATCCGTATAGATTCGAATATCCTTCATATGCGCGCATCCATGCTTATCAGGGAAAATGGAAAGATACCGATACAGCCGATTATTGGATCGATGTTGAATTTCCGCAATTCAACAGCCGTGTTCATTTAACTTACAAAACGGTAAAAAACAATCTGGCAAATTTGATAGAAGATGCACATACCTATGCCTATAAGCATAGCATCAAGGCAGATGCCATTATTCAATCAGAATATGTCGATAGCCTCACTAAAGTATATAGTGTTCTGTTTGACATAAAAGGCAATACAGCATCGTCTGTTCAGTTCTATGCGACTGACAGTGTGCGTCATTTTCTCAGGGGCGCCCTCTATTTTGACTGTGAACCCAATAAGGATTCATTAGCTCCCGTAAGGGAATTTCTGCGCGTCGACCTTATAAAGATGATTGAATCACTTACCTGGAGAAATTTGCCCGTAAAATGATTCTACCCTACCTAAAAAGCCTGAAAGGCCATAAGAAAGCATTTGCCTGGCTGATTGACCCGGACAAATGCAATGATGAGCACATCAGCTCTCAACTGGCTGTTGCCAGAGATAGAGGAGTCGATTTGATTTTTGTAGGAGGAAGCCTGATTTTTAATCATGTTGATCGGCTGATTACTAAGATAAAGTCACTGTCCCGGATACCTGTCATTCTATTTCCCGGATCACCACTTCAGCTAAGTTCGCAGGCGGATGCTGTTTTGCTGCTATCGCTGATTTCCGGGAGAAATCCTGAATATCTGATAGGAAATCATGTAGTAGCGGCTCCGTTTCTGCGGGAATCCGGATTAGAGATTATTCCAACCGGATACATGTTGATCCATGGAGGTCAGCAAACTTCAGTTTCCTATATGAGTAATACTCAGCCCATTCCGGCCGATAAGCCGGATATTGCCCTTGCAACGGCTATGGCTGGGGAAATGCTTGGACTAAAAGTCATTTATCTTGATGCCGGGAGTGGCGCACTTAATCCTGTGCCATTGAACATGATTGCTTCGGTTGCTTCAGAGATCGATCTGCCGCTTATGATAGGAGGTGGAATCCGGACTCCGGCTGATGTTAGGATTGCTTATGAATCCGGAGCCGATGTAGTGATAGTGGGAAATGCCATTGAGAATAGCCGGAATCGTCTGGGCGAACTGATTATCGAACGCGATCGGTTCAATATCTGACAGGCGAAATCTCAAAACCGATTTCCAAATCCGGTAAGTCTTTCAAAGATGATGTATTTACCAACCGGGATAAGCGGTAAGATGCGATAAGACTGAACCTGTCGAAGCCAAACCGCACGTATGCCTTATAGGTAAGAGTGTTAATATTTTTCAAACCGGATACAGTGGTTTTTTCAATCAGATAGGGTTTCGGACCAGCTGAATTAAACACATCTTTTGTCACCAGGTGATTGATAATGGAAGCCTGGGCCGTTATTCCAAGATCAATATATTTACTAAGGTAATCTCCCCGCTGCCCCAGCCTGACCCTCAGGAATATCCCGCTAAACAGACCGGATGTAATTATTGATTGAGATTGATGTATTAATGTATCAGGAAAGTTTCTTCCGGGAGACTGGTTAATTCTAAAAAAATTGCGATTGATGCCACATTCGGAAACTATCGCAAAAGGCTTTGTCACTTTAAGTTTATAACGGAACCCCACGGTGATCTGACCTGTAAATGGTTGATCTGTATTGATTGTTAATGTACCAGAAGTTGGAATGGTTAAGGATGTTGAGAGAAAGGCATGATAGAAATGCCTGCGGTTAGGGCCGAAATTCGGATGATCCGGCGAATGATCGAGCCACTTTTCAAAAATCAGATCCTGGGCTTTGACGTTTGCCTGGACTATGCTCAGCAAGAAAAGTAAAATGATCCCTGCTGCTATCTTTTTTCTTTCCATACAGTGGTTGCTCCATTAAAACTGCAACGAAATACGTCTCCTGGTCCAAATCCCGATTTGCTGATCACAACAGGTTTGTCGCCATTGACCCGGTAAACTCCATATCTTATAAGGTATCCGGAGGTATTGCTGATATGATAATAGAGGTATCTTCCGGGTATTATCGATGTGGTGATCAGGCTAGTTTCCGGAATGCTTACACTAAAACTCTCATTGTCGACAGATAGGCTAATCGCTTCAGAATCCTTTTTTTGGTTTGGGTTTATAATCCGGGAAGCCTGAGGGATGCCATATCCGTGGGAGTAATCGTAATAGGGGAACAAATGTCCCGACTGTTCAATCAAAGAAATAATTTCCTGTGCTGAGAGTGAACGGTTCATTTGCCAGGTGCACGCTGCGAAGCCCGTTATCAAGGGTGCTGAAAAAGAGGTTCCCTCCATGATGCGTGTGCCGCCTGTCGGGTTGAGAGTAACCACTTTGCCAGGGGCGCAAACATTGGGTTTCAATCGTTTGTCGGCTGTGGGGCCAATGGAGCTGTAACCGGCGACCAATCCCGTCACGGGATCGATGGCGCCCACACTGAGTATCGAATCAGCATCGGCAGGTGTTCCCATTGTTTGCCACCTGGTCTGTCCTTCGTTGCCGTTGGAAGTAATGATCAGAATTCCCTTACGGGCAGCCCTGGCGGCGGCTTTGGCAGAGATGCTGTGACGACCATCCATTTCGGAGGTAAAATATCGTTGATAAGTATAACCCAATGAAGATTGTATGATGTCTGCTCCATGATCTATTGCCCAATCAACAGCTGAAGCCCAATTCAATTCCTCCTGACGGGGTTCTCCGCTTTTTTCAGTCAGGGCCAGGAGAAACTCGGCATCCGGGGCAAGGCCAAGTGGCCGGCCGTCGCTAATACCGGCTATGCAGGAAAGAACCTCTGTTCCATGAGGGACACCTCTATAAACATTTTCGCGGTTTTTTACAAAATCCCAGGTGGCAACAATCTGTTTTCCGTCTATCAAATGTTTCAAGGCAGGATGGGTATTGGTACCGGGGAATCCACCATCCAGAATGGCTATGCGAATCCCCCGACCCGTGATCCCTTTTTGTATGAATTCTTCTCCCTGAAGATATTTGATTTGCGCAGTCCATATTTTATTGACTTCATTGTCGCGCCCATCCTGAAAGGAGAATGCAAATAAAATACAGGGAATCAGGAACAGAAATTTTCTCATTTAACCAAATCATAAAGGATTTTGCCAGTTGCGCCGGCCGGAGAAGAAATATTGAGCACATGGGATAGGGTTGGGGCAATGTCGAGCAGGGTAACCGGACGGTTGATCGTTTGTTTTGATACTTTCCAACCATACCAGGTTAGAGGAACATGAGTATCATAGGAGTAAGGGGAGCGGGAATCGCTATCTGTGTTTTCTTCTTCAATCCAACCAGGCTGCAAAATCAGGAAAATATCGCCGGTACGATCGGGGCTGTATGAGTTCTGTACCAAATCTCCCCATGGACTAGTCACTTCGCCTGTAAGGAGCCGATCTGCGGGAATGGCTCTTGCCACACCATCGAAATGGGTCAGGAATCTGGAAGCCTGATCCTGAATAATAGTGAAAGAGAGGTTTTTCTGATCTATAAGGGTTTCATTCAGGTATATCTGGTGATTGACATAATATTCTATCCAGTTACCTTCTCCATATATTACGCTCAGGTATGAGTTCAGCAAAGCGACTGCATTACGGTACCGGAAGAATCTTCCAGGGAGGTTCAATGCACGGCTATAATCAGGATCCATGGAGGAGCCATGGGTTGATGTGAGAAATATCAGAGTTTTGTCTTTCCCAATCGTCTCCTCTATCTGATAAAGGAGCCGTTGTATATCCATGTCAAGCCGCAGAAGAGCATCCGCAACTTCTCTTGAATCCGGGCCGAACAATTTGGTTATCTGGTTAATTGCAGTATAACTGACCCAAAGAAGGTCAGTTGTCTGGTCTTTCCCGAGTCCCTCTTCCAGAAGAGCTGTAATGGCAAAGTCGGTAGTTAGAGTGTTCCCGAACGGCATCATTCCAAGGATTTCGTTATCCTGGCCGAGGCTTTCACGGCGTATGCGGCTCAATTTGTAAGGGAAAGTTTTGAATTGGTTATAGTAGCCGGTTTCAAGGTCGTTATCATCGGGCGGACAGCCTGAGTATAAATTATCAGCCAATAGAAGGTCCCAGTCCCTGGTCATATAGTGGGCGGCCGAATTGCGGGCATTGAAGTTGTTTACCCACTCGGGGAGCGTGTTAGCGTATTGTGAACTGGTAATCCAATTACCTGATGGCGTATCGAACCAATAAGCAGAGCCCGGAATGTGACCCTCTAAAAGAATTGCAGGTTCCGCTCTGAAAGAAACTGAAACTACTTTCCCCTTGTAGTCCGACGACAGGATGATCTGGTCACCTATCGTATTGGCCAAAAGCTGATTGGCTGAATGTTTGCCATTAATGCTATTACCGCCGATAGATCTGGCCAAATAATCATTTGTGCAATTCTCCTGCTCGCGGCGGAGCCGGTTATACCAATTTTCGGACACAATTCCATGAATGGCCGGAGGGGCACCGGTGGAGATCGAAGCGCTTGAGGATCCAGCATCAGCTAATAAGAACGGAACCGAAGTATCTGTATAATTGGTGCCTTGTTTAATCAATTTTTTGATTCCTCCTTCACCGAAAAGATTCCAGTAGCGTTCAATCCAATCGTACTTCATGCCATCCACCACAATGCCAACAATGAAAGCAGGCCTGTCAGCAGGTATCTGGGCATAAGAGTTATAACAAGCCAAGGATCCGGAAAGGACCATAAGAGCAAGCAAGAATCTGAGTTTTATGTGCATTTGGTATACGTTTTATCAGACATTAAAACGTATGTGCAGGATATCTCCGTCTTCGACAATGTAATTTTTCCCTTCAATAAGTAGTTTTCCTGCTTCCCGGCATGCAGCCTCAGTTTTACATATTATATAATCTTTGTATTTAATTACCTCTGCTCTGATAAAGCCTCTCTGGAGATCAGAGTGGATAACTCCGGCAGCTTCGGGGGCTGTTGCTCCCTTCCGGATGGTCCAGGCCCTCACTTCCTTAGGCCCGGCGGTGAAAAAAACCTCAAGATTCAGGATGGAGAAAGCCGATCGGATCAATTTATTAACGCCGGGTTCATCAAGTTTTAATTCTGACAGAAAGGCCAGCCGGTCTTCCGGGTCTTCCAGTTCAGCGATTTCGGACTCTGCTTTTGCAGCAATGATCAGTGTTTCGGTTTTCTCACCCCGGATAGATTCAATGAACCGGTTTGAGTACATATTCCCGGTAACAGCCGATTTCTCATCAACATTACAAACGTAAATGACTGGTTTTGCGGTCAGCAGGCACAGTTCTGCAATATGTTCCTCATCCTCGCGCGAAAGATGCAGTGTCCGGACATTTTTGAAATCCTCAAGATGTGCCTTAATACGGTTTACAACCTCCAATCCATGCTTTGATGTCTTGTCACCTGCTTTTACACTTCTTTCGAGTTTGAGAATTCTTTTATCTATTGCATCCAGATCCTTCATCTGCAACTCCAGGTCGATTATTTCACGATCCCGTACCGGGTCGATCGTAGTATCGATATGAACAAGATTCGGGTCATCAAAGCAACGCACCACATGTACGAGTGCATCACAGTTCCGGATATCAGCAAGGAAGCTGTTTCCAACACCTTCACCTTTTGAAGAACCTTTGGTTAAACCCGGGATGTCCACTACATCCACCGTAGTAGGCATTACCCGTGCGGAATGGATCAGGGAGTCAAGTTTCAGGAGTCTTTCGTCAGGTACTTTTACCTGGCCCAGATTCGATTTGTTGGTGCTAAAAGCGAAATTGCTGGTAGCTACTTTAGTTTCTGAGATACAGTTAAACAGGGTGGTTTTCCCGGTATTTGTAATCCCGATAATGCCGCATTTTAGTCCCATTGAAGTTATTGTTAATTAGCAAAGGTAAAAAAAATGCTATTTTCGCTCAGTTCCTTATAAACCTTGGTAAAGATATCTATGAACAAACAAGTAATTGATCGGGCGGCGGATAACATTCGCATATTATCAGCTTCAATGGTAGAGAAGGCAAAATCGGGTCATCCTGGTGGTGCGATGGGTGGGGCTGACTTCATTAATCTACTTTTTTCGGAATTTTTAACTTTTGATCCTGATGATAGGTTATGGCCCTTTCGTGATCGGTTCTTTTTGGATCCGGGACATATGTCGCCGATGTTGTATTCGGCTTTGTCGCTTTGCGGATCTTATTCCATGGAAGACCTCAGGAATTTCAGACAGTGGAAGAGCCACACTCCAGGTCATCCTGAAGTTGATCCACAACGAGGGATTGAAAACACAAGCGGTCCTCTGGGACAAGGACATACCATAGCGGTTGGAGCTGCTATTGCGGAACGGATATTTGCTGACCGGTTTGGTGATTGGACCTCACATAAGATTTATACCTATATATCCGACGGAGGAATTCAGGAGGAGATTTCACAGGGAGCGGGGCGTATTGCCGGATACCTGGGGCTTAAAAACCTGATCATGTTTTTTGATTCCAATCATATTCAGCTTTCTACGGAAACGGCTGCTGTTACCCGTGAAGATACCGGTATGAAATATCAGGCCTGGGGCTGGCGTGTTCTTACCATAAACGGAAATAATCAGGATGAGATTCGGCAGGCTCTTGGAGAAGCTGTTACAGAAACTGAAAAGCCCGTGCTGATTATCGGGAAAACCATAATGGGAAAAGGTTGTCTGGATGCGAAGGGTAATCTTTTTGAAGGTAAAACCACCACTCATGGCCAACCGATTAGTAAAGCGGGTGCATCATTTGAATCTACCATCCGGAATCTCGGTGGGGATCCATCGAGTCCTTTCCGCATATTCCCGGAGGTAGAGGATTATTATCAAAAGGCGCTTATTGCAAAGCGTGACAAAGTTGCTGAGCGCAAAGCCGCCGAAAAGGATTGGGCTGCCCGGAATCCCAACCTGAATAAGCGTTTGAATAATTGGCTGAAAAAGAAAATGCCGGCCATCAGGTGGGAAAAGATACAGATCAAACCTAATTTATCCACCAGGGAAGCTTCCGGTATGGTATTGTCTCAACTGGGCGGACAGATTGAAAATCTGGTTGTGATGTCGGCAGACCTGGCCAATTCAGATAAAACGGATTTGTTTTTAAAGAACACAAAAGCATTTGGTTACCATAATTTTGGGGGTTCGTTCCTACAAGCCGGTGTGTCGGAATTGACTATGGCCGCCATTGCAAACGGGATGGCTCTCCATGGCGGAATCATCCCGGTTTGCGGAACATTCTTCGTATTCTCGGATTACATGAAACCGGCGGTCCGCCTGGCCGCTCTGATGGAACTTCAGGTTGTATATGTTTGGACACATGATGCCTTTCGTGTAGGGGAAGACGGGCCTACTCATCAGCCGGTTGAGCAGGAGGCGCAGATCAGATTGCTTGAGAAACTGAAGAATCATTCAGGTAAACCATCGATGCTGGTTTTACGACCTGCAGACTCAGCTGAATCGATCATTTCCTGGAAATTGGCATTGGGGAATAAACGTACGCCCACAGCTTTGCTTTTGTCGAGGCAAAACATAACGGATCTTCCTGCATCAGAGGGTTGTATACGTATTGAATCAGCCCGGAAAGTATCATGCGGGGCTTATATTCTACTTAAAACCGGGTCAAATCCTAAGGTAGTACTGCTTGGTAATGGATCAGAGGTAGCTACCCTCGTTGAAGCTTCAGAAATTTTAAAGAAAAAATATCATTTAGATGTTCAGATTGTGTCGGTTCCATCAGAGGGCTTGTTTCGTCAGCAAAATGTTGATTACCAAAGAGAGGTTATTCCACCTTTTACCCAGGTTTTTGGCCTGACAGCCGGACTACCGGGTACCTTGCAAGGTTTGGTTGGCTCAGATGGTCTTGTTTGGGGTTTGGACCACTTTGGATATTCGGCACCCGCTGAAGTTCTGGATGAAAAGTTCGGATTTACCCCGAAAAATGTAATCAATCAGGTTTTACATCTTGTTGGAGGGTTGAATGGATCGTACCCATGATGCCGAGCTAATCGATCAATTCCGGGATCCGGCACAGAGAGACCTCGCATTCCGGATGATACTGGCGAAATACCAGGAAAAACTGTATTGGCACATCAGGAGAATGATATTAGTGCATGAGGACACCGATGATGTGTTGCAGAATACTTTTATCAAAATTTGGAAAGGATTGCCGGGATTTCGCGAAACCTCCGGACTATTCACCTGGATGTACCGTATAGCTACGAATGAAGCTATTACTTTTCTGAAGGCGCGCCAGCGTGAAAGGGCCATGATTGCTGATGACCCCGATGATATCATCAAAGGGCGACTGAAATCTGATCCTTATTTTGATGGTGATGAATTGTTTCGGAAACTTCAGATCGCAATAGATAATTTACCTCCTAAGCAAAAAAAGGTTTTTCAGATGAAATACTTTGATGAGATGACCTACGGGGATATGGCAAATATCCTTGGAACTTCCGTTGGTGCTTTAAAAGCCTCCTATTTTCATGCAGTTCGAAAGATCCAGACTGCCTTTGAAACATCAGATTAAACCGCGGAGCATATAACCCGTCTAATTAACCGGAGAACAAAATGATGAATAAAGAGAAATATATATGGGAGGATGACCGGTTTCGGAAAGACCCGTACAAAGTGCCGGAAGGCTATTTTGCCGGTTTTCCGGATCGGATGATGGAACGGCTGAATCAGATTGTTACGGTCAAGGCGATGGAAAAACGGAGCATGATGAGACCTTGGATGGCTTGGGTTTCCGGTATCGCAGCTGTTTTGGTTATCGGATGGTTTGGGATCCGGAACTATTACTGGAAACCTCTTCAGGAGGTCAGGTTTCAGGAGAATATTACACTATTTGTCGATTTCTATGGAGAAGAATTGCATGAAGGACAATTGGCCGGCTTTTTTGAAGACAATAAAATCGATATAAACAAGCAGGCCACAACAGAGGTGAATGAGTTAATACAGATTGATCCGGATTTAGCCGAAGAATATATTTATGAATCGGTAGGTTTTTAAAAATTGTGATTATGAAAATTCAAGGATGGATAATGATGTGCATGCTCCTGATTTCAGGGGCCGCATTGGGACAGAATGAGCCGACACGTTTTCAGGCAGCAATGGCAAAAATGAAAGCCGAGAGGGTATCATTTTTAACCGACAAGCTTCAGCTGACTGTTGAAGAAGCCGAGAAGTTCTGGCCAGTTTATAATGAATATCTGACAAAAAGAGAAGAAATGATGTGGGGGAAACGCCAAAAAATGCACCGGGATTTCGCCCCGAGTCAGTTATCTGATGAAGAAATGAACAAGATGCTTAATGATATTCTGGATCAGGAGGTTCAATTAGCTCAGTTGAAAAAGGATTATTTCGTCAGGTTGAAGGCCATTCTTCCCATCCGGAAAGTTTTAACATTACATCGTGTTGAGCAGGAATTTATGAATCATATGCTTAATCAGATCCGGGAAAACCGGAGTCCGGGAAATTCAAGAAGCGGTGGCAGGGGAAATTTTAAAAATCCTCTGGATTAATATTTCTGATGAAATCTGCAGAATTGCTAATGTGTGGATAGAGAATTTGGTCCTGCCTGATAAAAGGAACTTTCTTGCGGTATTTTTCCAATAATCTTTCAATCTTGGCTGAAGAATGCGCCGGGCGGCGGAATTCAATGGCCTGAGCTGCATTCATCAGTTCAATTCCCAAAATTGTTTCCAGATTTGTGATGATGCGGTACGTTTTTGTTGCAGCATTTGCACCCATGCTTACATGATCTTCCTGACCGTTTGATGATTCGATGGAATCCACTGAGGCAGGAGTGGCGAGTTGTTTGTTCTGGCTAACAAGTGAGGCAGCGGTATATTGTGGAATCATCATGCCGGAATTCAGTCCGGGTTCAGCGACCAGAAAAGGCGGCAGATTTCGTGCCCCGGACAGCAACTGATAAGTTCTTCTTTCTGAAATGTTTCCTAATTCTGCCAATGCAATTCCCATCAGATCAAAAGCAATGGCCAATGGTTGCCCGTGAAAATTCCCGGCCGAAATAACCATATCCTGTTCCGGGAAAATGGTGGGATTATCTGTAACAGCATTTATTTCTCTTGAAAATACCGAAGCAGTAAAATCGAGGGCATCCTTTGTGGCACCATGAACCTGCGGGATACATCTGAATGAATATGGATCCTGTACCTGAGTTTTCTTTCTGTGAATTAATTCGCTATCATTCAAATAGTTCTTTATTTCCCGAGCGGTATCAATCTGACCAGGGTGTGGACGGATTTCCTGGATCATAGGATTGAATGGTTCAATAAGTCCGTCAAAAGCATCCAGTGATAAGGCACCGATGAGGTTAGCCCATGAACAAAGATGAAATCCTTTTATTAGGTTCCACACCCCGTAAGCACTCATAAACTGAGTGCCATTAAGCAGAGCCAGGCCCTCCTTCGCCTGCAGTTCAACCGGATCGAGGCCGAATTTTTTTAGCAAGTCTCCGGCAGGAACCTTTGTGTCATTCATCCATACTTCACCTTCTCCAATCAATGGCAGGGAAAGATGTGCCAGTGGAGCCAGATCACCGGAGGCACCCAATGAGCCTTGCTGGTAGATAACCGGAAGAATATCATAATTGAATAAATCAATGAGGCGCATGACGGTCAATAGCTGAACTCCCGAATGTCCATAGGAAAGGGACTGAATTTTAAGCAACAACATGATCTTAACAATCTCCTTGGGAACAGGTTCCCCGGTACCGCAGGCGTGAGATCTCACCAGGTTGAGCTGAAGGGTGTGCAGATCCTTAACCGGGATAATTTTGTTGTGAAGAGCTCCGAAACCGGTGGTCACCCCATAAATCGGTTCAGAATCGAAGGCTATCTTACGGTCGAGGTATTCCCTGCACCGTACAATTTGCTTCCGGGCTTCCTCAGACAAAACCAGTTGGGTCGGTTCGTTGATTATTTCCTGGATAATCCCCAAACTTAGTCTCTTAGGGCTGATCAGATGTGTTCTCATGAATTTAGATGATTTTCCGGATTTCACTCGTCAGATCGGGAAAAGCCACATTTATCTGCTCACCTGACGACATGATTTTTACTGCAGCTTTTCCGGCATTCCGTTCAGTTTCTCCAATCATCACCACAATCGGGATATGGTTTTGGTCAGCATACTGAAGCTGTTTTTTGATTTTTAACGGATCAGGATACAATTCACACCGTATTCCGGCAGCCCGGATCTGGCCGGCTAATGGCTGGCATACTGTTGCCTCATCAAAGCCGAAATTGAGGAATAAAACCTGTGTACCGGATTGTGCCAGGGCTGGAAATCCATTAATTTGCTCCATGACATCATAAATTCGATCGGCTCCGAAAGAAACCCCGACACCCGATACTCCGGGCATTCCAAAAATACCGGTAAGGTCATCATAGCGACCCCCCCCGCATATTGAACCGATATGAATATCAAGTGATTTAACTTCAATGATGGCGCCAGTATAATAATTTAATCCACGAGCCAGTGTGAGATCAATTTCAACGGATGAATTAAGATTGAACCTGTTAATAATGGTCAAAAGGGTTTCAACCTCTTCGAGGCCTTTCATTCCGGCAGTGGAAGATTTCAGGAAATCTTTGAGGCCTGAGATTTTGTCGGTATTGGAGCCCATATGGCCAATGATCGGAGTGAGTTTAATGATCGACTCCCCGGAAATACCTTTCGAGATCCATTCTTTGCTAACATGTTCTATCCCTATTTTGTCTAGTTTATCAAGAGCTACTGTGAAATCCGTAAGGTTGTCACCCAATCCCGACGCTTCGGCAAGTCCAGCCAGAATTTTCCTGTTGTTAATCTTTATAACGATGTTAAGTCCCAGCTTGCTGAAAACATCGTCAATTATCTTGATCAGTTCGGCTTCATTGAGCAGGGAATCGCTTCCGATCACATCCACATCGCACTGGTAGAACTCACGGTACCGGCCTTTCTGCGGGCGATCAGCCCGCCAGACCGGTTGAATCTGATACCGTTTAAACGGAAAGCTTATTTCATCCCTGTGCTGAACCACAAACCGGGCAAAAGGAACAGTCAGATCATAGCGCAAGGCTTTTTCGGAAACCTGGGATGTCATAGTACGGCTAACCAGGGCGGAATTATCAGGATCCTGAATAAGCTTTTGAAGCAGTTCTGTATTAATTCCACTGGCAAAATCACCCGAGTTCAGGATATTAAATACCAGCTTATCGCCTTCTTCGCCATATTTTCCCATCAGTGTATCAAGAGTTTCCATTGCTGGTGTCTCAATGGGAAGATATCCATACAGTTGAAATACGGAGCGGATCGTATTGAAAAGATAATTCCGGCGCATCATCGGTACTGGCCCGAAATCGCGCGTTCCTTTAGGTATTGAGGGTTTCTGATTCATAACAAGTCCCGGTTGCTGGCAAAAATAGCATAAAAAAGGGACTCGTGGAAGTAGTTAGCCCAATGGTTGCTATCTCGAGAACAGATTGAGGTAATCTGAGATATGGGTACCCATTCGATCTTTTAAATTCTTCTCACCGAATGAATCCAGGAATTCTTTAACATTCGCAGGACCAGCCAGATGAGCGGCAGCCAGAATACCCAGCCGGGTTATACGAATCGAATCGAGCATAATCAGGCCAACGTATTTGTTGATCGACTTTAGCATGACTGATTCGTTGATCTTCAATAGGATATCCATAGCTTTTTCTTGTTCCTGCTCAGAAAAAGAAGCCGGGTTTAATTTGAACGACTGCAAAGTAATGTAACCATAGCCAGTGGCATCCAGAGCACTTTTTCCAAACTGGTATTTACCAATGAACCCAAACCGGTTATATTCTTTCCAATTATTGTTGGATTCATATTTGGCCAATGTTTTTTTGAAGCGGTTGTATTTGAGATGGAACTGGGCTTTGTCATTTTTGTTGATTTCATTTCTCATCTTTTCCAGCAGTAAAAAGGAATTACCGCCGGGAGGCAGACCGGGTGCCGGCAGAAAGCCCGGAATGACCAGTATACTCAATAATATTATATAATGTCTTAATTTCATCTTAAAGTCTTAAAGTCTTAAAGTCTTATCGTCTTATCGTCTTATAGTCTTATAACATAGTAACGCCCTGAAGCCTGTTTTGTTGCAAGAGAATCAGGCTTGTGGGGCAAAGATACAGATAATCTGACTATTACGGTGATAGTGCGATGTAAAAATTTGTAAATGAGCGGTTTGAATTCACCGAACCGGAATCATCACCGGATATTTTTCATTCAATTTCCTGAGGAAGAAGAAAAGAAGATCGTTTTGCTGGCGCTTTTTAACTTTCATAAATTCATCATAAAGTATCGGATCCTGCATCAACATCACCTGAACCGATTCCCGATCGAAATTCAGAACCTTTCCAGTCTCAAAATCAAGCAGGTATTGCCTCATCTCACGGGTTTTGGTGGTTCTGTTATACGATCTTGAATAATAGGGATTGTAATAATAGGGATTGTAATAATCGGAATAGTAAGGATCGTAGTGAGTATCGATAACGGTTACGTCAGCAATAAAATGGCATACACGGCCAATAATAGGCACCCGGTTAAATTCACCATTATACTGGATATAAATCTTTCCGTCCTGGCAGTATCCCCAGATATTTGCAGTACTGATTTCCTGTTGGGCACCGAACTCATCAAAATATCCGATCTTTTTATTTTTTACCAGATTGCGGTAGAAGTTAAAGTCGAGGGGGGCATCATTGGAAATAATCCGGACTGATGGGATTGGATTATTTTCGCGTACCTGATTGAAATCCAGGTATAATCCAGGAGAAAACTGAAATTCAGGAGTGTACTTGACCCGTTTGACGGAGTCGTTTTGAGCGAATCCGGCTGTAAAACAGAACAAGGACAGGATAGCTATAGTTGTATAACGCATAAATTCAAAATTACTTTTTTTACTTTTATCAACACTCCTTTTACAGTATGGAAAAGTACAAAATCTATGCCGCAGGTCAGTTTGTTGATACTCCGGGTACCCTCGAAGTAAGGAACCCTTATGATAGCCAATTGCTGGCTACTACTGGTTTGGCCGATTCTGACCTCTTGGGCAAAGTGATAGTTCAGGCCAAAAAGGCGGAAGAGAAAATGAAATCTTTGACTGCTTACCAGAGAAGCAATATCCTCGCAAAGATCGCTGAAGGGATGATGGAACGGAAAACGTTACTGTCAGAGACTCTTTGTCAGGAAGCCGGAAAACCGGTAAAATATGCTTTAGCGGAAGTTGACCGGGCTATCCAGGTATTTAAAATTGCCTCAGAAGAAACCAAACGCATTCCGGGTGAGTATTTATCGATCGACTGGACTCCGGCTGGTGAAGGTAAGGAAGGGTGGGTGAAATACTTCCCGGTAGGGCTTATCGGCGCCATTTCACCCTTTAATTTTCCGCTTAACCTATCGGTCCATAAATTGGCTCCGGCAATTGCAACGGGCAATCCAATCATTCTTAAACCGGCATCTCAAACCCCGGTAACCGTTCTTGAACTGGCTAAGATTATTCACGAATGCGGTTTGCCTGAAGGGGCAATCTCGATATTACCAATGACCCATGAAACCGGCAGTCTTCTGATTACCAACCCTGGAATCCGGATGATTACGTTTACTGGTTCCCCCGAGGTGGGTTGGAAAATCAAGGAGCAATCCGGACGTAAAAAAGTGGTACTTGAGCTGGGAGGCAATGCTGGTGTTCTGGTTACAGAAACTGCTGATTTCCAATTGGCAGTGCAAAAATGTGTTTCCGGAGGTTTTGCCTATTCCGGACAGGTTTGTATCCATGTTCAACGGATATTTGTGGTGGATAACCTGTTTCAGGAATTTGTAAGCTGTTTTATCGAGGCCGCAGCCAGATTGAAAACCGGTGATCCGCTTGATCCTTCTACAGATATCTCCTCGATGATTGATGAATCCAATGCCTGCCGGGTTGAGAAATGGATCGGAGAAGCTGTCAATCAGGGTGCAGTGGTATTGCTTGGTGGCAAAAGGACCGGCTCTTTTTTCCAACCGACGGTGATTACCGGAACTCATTCCGGAATGAAAGTGTGCGATTTGGAAATATTCGGGCCGGTTGTATGCATTGAACGAGTCGGAAGTTTTTCTGAAGGAATTTCCCGGATCAACGAGTCGGATTACGGCCTTCAGGCCGGGATATTCACCAATCGGATCGATGAAATGAACCTGGCTTTTGACAAACTCGAAGTTGGAGGGGTCATCATCAATGACGTGCCTACATTCAGGGTGGACCACATGCCTTACGGAGGAGTTAAAGAATCGGGATTTGGACGGGAAGGTGTTAAATACGCCATGCTTGATATGATGGAACCTCGACTACTGGTAAAAAACAAATAATGAATTCATTGTAAAACTTTCTTCATGAAAAAGCTATTATTCCTGCTGGTAATGGCCATTTGCCTGGTTGACACAAGTTTTGCTCAGGGAACCAAGAAACCTGTTGATTTCACTTTGTATGACAGTTGGAAAAGTCTTTCATCACAGCAGATATCGGACGACGGTTATTGGGTGGCCTGGAACATTAATCCGCAAAAAGGTGATGGACAGCTGTATCTAAGAGGGTGGGGCGATTCTGCGGACAAAAGAGTTTTCAACCGAGCCACTCAGCCTAACTTTTCTCCCAATTCTGATTTTCTGGCCTTCAAGATTGTACCTCAGGCTTATACAGTTCGCAAAGCCAAAATCAATAAAGTTAAAACAGAAAAAATGCCGAAGGATTCCCTGGGCATTTACTTATTGACCGGGGATCAGCTGATTACTTACCCAAACCGGGATCTTTGCGGCTGCATCTCCCGGAGCACCGGTCAGCAATATGACACCGGCTTATGGAGTAATTCGTAACGAGAGTGGTATGGTACGACAATTCCAGTATGAAAAAACACAGAGCAGGATAGGGGGCACCTTATGGGATAAGCCCGAGTACTTCATTGAGAATAGTCCACTGTTTTTTGCAGACAGGATTACTACACCGTGCCTGATCCGGCATGATGATGGCGATGGGGCAGTACCTTTCTCGGAGGGGGTTCAGCTTTTTGTAGCTCTCCGCCGTCTGCAGAAACCGGCCTGGCTGATCAATTATAATAATGCCCCGCATAACCTATCGCGCGATGCTGATAAGAAAGACTGGTCGGTATGGATGATGCAATTCTTTGATCATTATCTGAAAGATGCACCTGCGCCGGAGTGGATGACGAAAGGAGTGAATGCCTTGTATAAAAAAGGCAATGAAACCTACTACTGGAAGTATACAGAAAAATAGGTAATTGGTTTTATTCAAATGTGCGTATTTCTCTCCCTTCGTGCTGATAAAGCCAACCTCACGAAGAGGTTTGATTCCACCTTTGTGGAGGAGGAAAGCTTTGGGCCAAAGTATGTGCAAAATGCGTTTGAATTTCCGAAGTGGCCGGTTATCAGTTCGGAGAGGTCGCAGGAAATCCGATTGATGAACTGGGGGCTGATTCCATCCTGGATAAAAGATCAGGAATCAGCCCTGAAATTCAGGGTAAATACAGTTAATGCGCGTGCCGAAACCATTTTTGCGAAACCTGCTTTTCGCAGAGCTGCTGCCAATAAACACTGTCTGGTTCTTGCGGATGGTTTTTTTGAGTTCAGGGAGCTTAATGGGAAAAAGTATCCGTATTATATCAGGGTTCATAACGGCCGGCTATTTGCCATGGCCGGTCTTTATGAATACTGGGCCCATCCTGAAACCGGGGAGATGATTCCGGGTTTTTCCGTTATTACAACGATTGCAAACCCCCTTATGGAGATGATTCACAACCGCAAAAAGAGAATGCCGGTTATTTTGTTTGAAAACCAGGAACGGAATTGGCTGAATCCCGGCACGCAATTTTCCGGTTTGTTGAGGCCTTATCCTGAGGAGGATATGGAAGCCTGGCCCGTTTCAAGGAAGATTTCGGAACGGGGGGGTGGCAAAAATATCGCAGAAGTGCTGGATCCTTATGATTATCTGGAGCTTTCAGATCAGAAGCCATCACAGGGATCGCTGTTCTGATGGTCAGAGATCAATCATCCCTTCTTCGAAATCCTTGAACTTTTGCGACAGCAGGGCAACCAGAATCCTGATAGTTTCAATTGCCTTAGAGGTATCCTCAGATATGGTCCTTTTCTTCATCTTCATCAGCATAAATCCATAGAGGACGGTGAGGCAAACCTCCATATCGCTGATTTTCTCCTTTACGGTCATTTTTTTTCTGAAATCGCCGATATTGTAGATGGCATCCACATAAAGGACCTGGTAGTCAGAATGATGAGGGCTATCGATCAGCCTGAAATGGAAATCATTCAGGTCCTCAACCAGTCCGACCAGGAAAGCCAGGTGACCTGAGTTGGTGATCTGTTCTGATTTCATGGAATCAATTAATCCTTCATACCATAGTTGGATATCTTTTTTAACTGAAGGATCCACCTGGTATTGATCGGCCAGTTCATGTTTAATCAGTTCATAATTAAAATCATAGGCTCTGATCAGATCCTCGATCTGCCACATGTATAAAATATACTCGGCAATGTTTTCAGCTCTCTTTTGTTGCGAAATAATCATTGGATCAAGTCTAAATATCCATCTTATTGAGATTCCGCCGATCTTTTTTTGTTGGCCTGCCCGTACCGCGGTCGCGGACGTAAAAAGCACTTTCGTGTGCCTGGTGGGCCCGGTCGAGTTCTTCCTGCGGGGTTAGGTTGATTACATTTTCGGCAGCAAGAGTTGCAGACCCTCTTTTTGCAATCAATCCGGTAACCTGGTAAGTCAGTATGAGTGGTGGCTTTCGTACCACAATAATATCGCCGATATGGATATTGCGACTGGGTTTTACGGCTTCATCCCCGATCAGTATTCTACCGTGTTTACAAAAGTCGGTTGCCAGGCTTCGGGATTTAAAAATCCGGACGGCCCACAACCATTTATCTATCCTGACCCCTTCTCCCACTATGATCTGATTTCCAGTTTAAAACCGGTACCATGAATGTTCACAATATTAATCGCCGGGTCGGATTTTAAGTAGCTGCGCAGTTTAGCGATGTAAACATCCATGCTTCTTCCCATGAAGTAATCGTCAGATCCCCAGATATTTACCAACAGATGCTCTCGTCGCACCAATTCATTTACATTTTGGCACAGCATACGCAGTACCATCGCTTCTTTTTTGGTGAGGCGTCGTTCTTCTCCATGCAATTGCAGCAACTGGTTCGGGAAATCGAATATGACTGAGCCTATTGTAAAGACGTCCTTCTTAATTGAATCAGATTCTTTACCCAGGCGACGGAGGATAATATCTATTCTCAGTTTAAGCTCCTCGGTACTGAATGGCTTGGTGATATAATCATCTGCCCCCATTTTCAGCCCCTTGATGCGGTCGGCTTCCAGACCTCTGGCGGTAAGAAACAGGAATGGTGTGCCGGGTTTGATTTGCTGAATATTTTCAGCCAGTGTGAAACCATCCTTGATCGGAAGCATTACATCAAGAATGCAAAGGTCGAACGGTTGGGATTTAAAGGTATTCAGGCCGGTCAATCCGTTTTTCTCCCAGGTTACCTTAAACCCTTCCAGACCGAGAAAATCCTGAAGCATGTAGCCCAGGTTTTGATCGTCCTCTACGAGCAGGATTTCTGCTTTTACTGCTTTCATGCTGGTAAAGTTATGATAAACCTTGAACCATTTCCGATTTCACTCTTAACGGTAATGGTACCACCGTGAGCCTCAATCATCGTTTTTACATAATAAAGGCCTATACCGGTGCCTTTTACGTTGTGGAGGTTACCGGTTGGAACCCGATAGAATTTTTCAAAAATGTGTTTTTGTGCTTCCTGGCTAATGCCCATACCGTTATCCTTAAATTCAAGGATAAAATTATTATCCCGAAGATCCGTACTTATCCCTATTTTGGGATCTGATGCGGAGTATTTCTGTGCATTATCGATCAGGTTGTGAATAATATTCGTAAAGTGAACCGGGTCAATAAAGAGTTCTGATTTGGTTGCCCGGAAATCAAGATCAATCATTGCACCATCGCGGCAGTCTTCGAGGCAGATAGTATCTACTGCATCGCGTATGAGTTCATGAATATCGGTTGTTTGGCGGCTGATATCCAGATCCTCACGGTTTCGGACAGCCACCTGAAGAATCCGGTCGACCTGTGATCGCATTCGCCTGTTTTCCTGGCTGATAATATCGATATAGCGGGTTAACCTTTCAGGGGATTCGTTGATGTTTGGCCGCTTAAGCACCTCGCAGGCCAGTGAAATATTGGAGATCGGAGTTTTGAATTCGTGCGTCATGTTATTTATGAAATCGTTGCGCATTTCTGTGATCTTTTTTTGACGAACGATTGTGAGCACGATATAGGCAAAGCTAATGATTACGATCAGAAGAAAGAGGGTGGAGGCTGCCAGCCAAATGAGCATATCCTTGATAATTAATTGCTTGGGTTGGTTAAAGCGTACTTCCATGCGATGACTTTCCTGATGGTGCAGACAGGAAAGGCTGATTTTATGGAGTGAACTGCGGTTATTATGTTTCAGTTTTCCGGACTTTTCGAAGAGAACCTTGCCGGTGGTACAATTTACCACCCTGAATTCAAAGATCGTATCCAGGCCATGATAATCGAAATGGACTCTCAGCAATGAGTCCATCTCTGCCGGTACAAGGTTGATGAACAGACTATCGGCCTGACTGGGCACGCTAAGGCAGCCGCAGGTTATATCGCAGGGTTTTCCCTTGTGGTTCTGCACGTATTCATCAAGAGCTCCCTGAAGGGCAATAGTTACCCGGCTATTGAATTGTTCTTCCCCGAGCCGAAGGGCATTATTTATCCAAAAAAGCTGGGTAATAATAAGCCCTGCCAGGGAGATGGATGAAGCTATGATAATCCAACGGATCGTAATCCTTTTCATTTATCCGAATTTTGGGCAAAGATAGGGTAACGGAGGAAGCGGAAAGCGTGGTTAACAAGAATTTAACAGTGACAAATAATAACCGACAACCGACAACCGTCACGGCCGCGTATTATATAAATTCATTGTCCGATCGATACCCGTGAAAGAATAACTCAGGATAATTTCGCAGGCTGTCTTTATTTTTTCAGGGAGCTGGGCTTTTTCTTCAGGCGACCATTCACCCAGAACATAATCGATTGTGTTAAAGAGCTTTTCTTGACTGCCGATTCCAAAACGCAGTCGTGCATAATCCTCATGACCAAGGATCTGTGTGATATGTTTCAGTCCATTATGACCGCCGTCGCTGCCTTTTTTTCGAAGGCGGAGTTGACCGAATGGCAAGGCCAGATCATCTACTACAACGAGGAGGTTTTGTTCTTCTATTTCCGATTTCTGAAGCCAGTAGCGTATTGCATTGCCACTCAGGTTCATATAAGTAGAGGGTTTTAATAATACAAAATCCCGGGATTTATAGCGGTAATCGGCAACATCTCCATACCGGCGAGGGGTAAAAATGATATTGGACGCCTCGGCAAAGGCGTCCAATATTGTAAATCCTATATTATGCCGGGTGTTGGCGTATTCCTTACCGAAATTACCCAATCCTGCGATCAGACATTTCACCTGACAATTTTTAATTAGTTAATCGGGCTTAGCTTTGGGTTCCGTTACTTCTTCAACAGGGGTTTCGGCAGCGACTTTGGCTACGCGGACAGTTTTAACGGAAGCGATTACTGCATTTTTCGGATCCAGAATTTCGAATTCAGGATAAGAAAGATCGCGAACTTTAATCGATTGTCCTACTTCGACATTGGTGACATCGAGCAGCAATTCATCCGGAATGGATTTAATCATTCCGCTAACGGTTACTCTCCGCATTTCAAGTTTCAGTTTTCCACCCTGCTGAATTCCTTTGGCAAAACCTTCAAGGCGCACAGGAATGCTGACACTAACGGGTTTCCCATCAGCTATTCTCATAAAGTCGATGTGAAGAATCTTGTCCGAAACCGGATGAAACTGGATGGCCTTTATGATGGCCGGATAAATGGTTCCTTCAATATCCAGGTTGATCTGGAAAGTGCTCGGGGTATAGATAACCTGACCGTATTCCTTCTCGATGGCTACAAAATGGACGGGATCACCGTTGCCATAAAGAACACAAGGAATTTTTTCTTCTTTGCGAACCTGTTTGGTTGCTTTTTTACCTAGCTCCTTCCGGAGCGAACCTTTTAAATCAAATGTTTTCATTGCATTAAATTGTGCTACTCAGGGCCGAACTGCGTTTAGCCGGTTAATCGCAGTAGCAGCCCCCCATTACACTTAAATTACTATCCGGCTAAAAAGAGGGTGCAAATGTAGCAATTAAAAGAGGAAAGTACTACTGATTGATTGATTATTATACGCTTTTTTGATGATATCCGCAAACAGGTCTGCAATGGAGATCACTTTGATTTTCGGGCTTGGCTTACGCAAGGGGATTGAATCGGTGACCACAACTTCAAGTAAAGCAGACTGTTCAATTCTTTCGAAAGCCGGTCCGGTAAGCAGCGGATGAGTAGCGACGCATCTCACGGATTTTGCTCCCTTGTCCATAATCAGGTTTGCGGCGGTGGTTATGGTACCAGCGGTATCGATCATATCATCTACCAGAACAACGTTTTTATCCTTCACTTCGCCGATTATAGTCATTTCTCCGATCATATTTGCGCCCTTCCGGGTTTTATGGCAGATAACCATGGGACAGTCGAGATATTTTGAGTAGGAATTTGCCCGTTTGGTTCCGCCGGTGTCAGGAGAGGCAATAACGAGCTCTTCTAGTTGAAGTTTGCGGATATAATCAATAAAAACAAATGAAGCATAGAGGTGATCCACCGGCACATCGAAAAAGCCCTGGATCTGGTCAGCATGCAGGTCCATGGTGATTACGCGGCTGACGCCGGCTGCTGCCAATAGATTTGACATCAGTTTGGCAGCTATCGATACCCTTGGCCGGTCCTTACGATCTTGCCTGGCAAAACCAAAATACGGGATAACGGCAACAATTTTATAGGCTGAGGCACGACTGGCTGCATCAATCATCATCAAAAGTTCAAGCAGGTTTTCAGCCGGGGCAAAGGTGGATTGAATGATAAAAACAAAATCACCGCGGACCGTTTCTTCATAGCAAGGCTGAAATTCTCCATCGCTGAATCTTAATACAGAAACTTTTCCCAACTCGGTGCCGTAGGCGGCTGCAATCTTCTCAGACAGGTATTTTGATGCGGTTCCTGAGAAGATTTTAATCGGATTATTTGGCTGCATAGAATCTATTTTTTTGTAAAAGAGAGCAAAAGGGATACCTCGCCAAAGTTAAATAATTATTAAGGGTTCATACCTTGCCGGTTGAAAAGAAGGTTGGTTTGTTGAATAAACTCAAGAAGCTCCTCCCTTCCTTTTTTGTTTTGAGATGATGTAATGAATTGACGGGGAAGCTGTTCCCATGTTTTCGACATCTCTTTGCAATAAGCCGCTCTATTTTTGTTGAGCATATTGATGGTTACCTTGTCGGATTTGGTAAAAGCCAATACAAAAGGAATTTTTTCCTGTCCAAGAAAGTTTGAAAAACTCAGGTCAATTACCTGGGGTTCAATCCTGCTGTCGATTAATTGGAAAAGGCACATCAGGTTGGGCCGTTCAATCAGGTATTTGTTGATAAAGCCCGTCCATTTTTCGCGCATCGTTTTGGATACCTTGGCATATCCGTAGCCGGGCAAATCAACCAGATACCACGAATCATTGACCAGGTAATGATTAATCGTCTGAGTTTTGCCGGGGGATACTGAAATGCGGGCGAGGCTTTTACGGCCTGCAATCATGTTAAGCAGGCTTGATTTGCCCACATTCGATCGTCCGATAAAAGCGTACTCCGGCCGGTCAGGGCTTGGGCACTTGCCAGGATCAATGCCGGCGCTAATAAAGGTGACCGTTTTAATAGTATACTCAGGAATCACTTTAAATCGTAGTTGAAGGCTGGCGGTTGTCAATATATACTTCCAGCACCCGCGTATCCCCGCGGGGTTCAAGGGTAACATCCTTAAAAATAGCAGGTAGCAGAATGGTATGGCCGGTTTTTACCAGCATCGGGTTGTCCTCCCCATAATTCAGCAGGAATGAGCCTTGTATGCAAATGAAAACGATAAACGAATCAATATCGACATAGTCGCGTTCAACCGGCCGGCAAAACCAAATGAGATTAACTGCAAAATACGGGCAGGTGATTATGGGTGACGGGCGATTTGTTGAGGCGGGATAATCAGTCCGGTAGCTTGGATAATGCTTGAAATCAATGGCATCAATGGCCAAATCGGTGTGTAAAGTTCTGGGCCTGCCGTTTTTTTCCAACCGGTTCCAGTCGAATATCCGGTAGGTAATATCACTGGTTTGCTGAATCTCCGCAAAAAGTATCCCGGCACCGGTAGCATGAACCCGGCCGGCCGGTATGAAAAAGGCATCTCCGGCTTTTACGGATTCGATATTAAGAACTTCCTGAACTTTCTTCTGTTCCACATGGGTGAGAAAATCCTCACGGCTGATTTCCCGGTTAAATCCTGTATAAATGACCGACCCGGGGTCAGCCTGGATCACATGCCACATTTCAGTTTTCCCATAAGCGTGATGCCTTTGGGCAGCCAGGGCATCATCAGGATGAACCTGAACCGATAGAACATCATGAGCATCGATCAGTTTGATCAGCAATGGAAATTCGGTACCATGTTTTTCATAAACAGCATCACCAACCAGATCGCCCATGTAAACCTCGATCAGTTCCTGAAGGTCATTTCCCTCCAGAAACCCTTCTTTTACAACAGATTGGTTGTCCTCAACTCCGGATATTTCCCAACTTTCCCCAGTCATGTCAGGTGCATCTTTCTTCCCCAGTATATCTCTTAATTTACTTCCACCCCATAATCGGTACTGGTAAATTGGCTTAAAGCGTAAAGGATAAAGCATAATTTTTGATTTAGTTAGGGGGTTGATTCAGGTACGGTTTTCGAAGAAATAATCGCCTATGATTTTAGCTTCCGACCATTGTTTATTCAAAGCTACAGCCTCTAAATGAGCAGGATGTGCCTGGTAGGCTTTCAAATCCTCAGTATTATCAAAAACGCTGTCAATGATCACGTCATAAGATGAAGGCCCATGAATGCAATCCGGTTCCACCCTGAATTGACGGATTTGTGGAATTTGGCCGATCAATGACCGAAAGGTGACCAAAACATTTTGTAAGGCTTCGTTTCTTTCGGATTCTGAAGAAAAATCCTTTATTTTGAAGAGAACGATGTGTCTGATCATTTTTTGGAAAGACTTAATCGGTAAATATACAATTACCTCCTGAATCTTCAGCAAAATATGTTAATCGTAGGTATAGCCGGTGGAACCGGGAGTGGAAAAACAACCGTTGTGAATAAGGTTATGAGCTGCTTTCTGCCAGGAGAGGTAGCATTTCTTCCGCAAGATTCCTATTATAAAGACAATAGTCATCTTCTTTTGGAAGAGCGGCAAAAACTGAATTTTGATCATCCTGATTCAATTGAATGGCCATTGCTGATTGAGCATCTGAAGGAGCTCCGGCGCGGAAGACTGATCCACCAGCCGGTTTATTCGTACCTGACGTGCACCCGATCAACCGAAACCATACTGATTGAACCGCGAAAAGTCGTAATCGTGGAAGGCATACTGATACTCACCCAGAAGGAAGTGAGGGATCTTCTCGATATTAAAGTATTTGTCGATACCGATGCTGATGACAGGCTGGCGAGGGTTATACGGCGCGATATCCAGGAACGGGGCCGGTCGGCCGAGATTGTCCTGAACCGATATGAAAAGACGGTTAAACCAATGCATCTCGATTTTATCGAACCCTCAAAAAGATATGCTGACCTGATTATACCTCAGGGAGGTGATAATAAGGTTGGAATCAGGGTACTTAGCTCTCTTATCCGTGAACATTTATCGGAATAGCCTATGAAACTTTACGTTCAGCGTCTGGGAAAAGGATATCCGGTTATTATTCTGCACGGGCTGTATGGTTCGGGCGATAATTGGCTTACGATTGCAAAGAATCTTTCAGGCATTTGCGAAGTTTTCCTTGTGGATCAACGAAATCACGGCAGGTCTCCACATTCAGATCAGCATAACTACCAGGTGCTCGCAACAGATTTGCTCGAGATGATGGATGACCATGATTTGAGCAAGGCTGTAATTTTGGGCCATTCAATGGGCGGAAAAGCGGCTATGTGGTTTGCAGCCCAAAATCCATCGAGAATCAGCCGTTTAATTATAGCAGATATCAGTCCAAGAAGTTATCTTGATAACACCTTGGATACCAGCCATTCGGTTTTTCATGTCAAGGTGCTGGAATCAATGTTGTCCGTTGATTTTTCTAAAGTTACCGGCTTGGGAGATATGGACCGGCAGCTTGAGAACCAGCTGCCCGACAAACAGTTCAGACAGTTTTTGCTGAAGAATATTGAAAAAAGGGCCGGATCCGGATATGTTTGGAGATTGAACCTTGAAGCATTGCTCGGAAATCTTGATAACCTCTCAGCCGGGTTGGAATCATTTTTAGCTGAAGGCAGAGTTTTTGACCAGTTTCCGGTTCTTTTTATTCGCGGTGAAAATTCCGACTTTATACGGGAACCGGATCTTGTCATGATCCGTAAACTATATCCGAACGCGCAGATAGTCACAATCAAGAATGCCGGGCACTGGCTCCACGCCGAACAGCCCGCTGTATTTGTTTCGATCATCAAAAAGCAGCTTCTCAGTTAATTAGTTATCAGTTAACAGTTATTAGTTGTCGGTTGCAGGTTGCAGGTTTCAGGTTAAGATTGAAGCTTTGCGCGGTACATCATGATGGCGTTTTCGAGGCCAAAATAGAGTGCATCGGAAATCAGGGCATGGCCGATACTAACTTCCAGCAAACCAGTTATTTTCTTGTTAAAGAATTCCAGGTTTTCAAGGCTTAAATCATGACCGGCATTTATTCCCAGATTGTACCCGGAGGCAACGAGAGCCGCTTCGACAAAGGGTTTGATGGCATCATCAGGATTTTTCGGAAACTGCCTGGCATAGGGTTCGGTGTATAGCTCAATTCGCTCTGCACCGATTGCAGCAGCATGCCTGATCATTTCAGGATTAGCATCAATGAATACCGAAACCCGGATTCCTTTCTCATGAAACCGTGCAACAGCCTCCGTGAGGAAGTTTTGATATCTAACCGTGTTCCATCCTGCGTTTGAAGTTACTGCATCATGTGCGTCCGGAACCAATGTAACCTGTTCGGGTATTACCTTGGTAACCAGTTGAATGAAGGATTCGGAGGGATATCCTTCAATATTGAATTCGGTTTTAACCAATGGTCTGAGATCCAATACATCCTGATAACGGATATGGCGTTCATCCGGACGCGGGTGTACTGTAATTCCCTGAGCCCCGAAACGTTGGCAATCTACAGCAGCTTTCAGAACATCGGGAACATTACCACCTCTCGCATTCCGGAGTGTGGCAATTTTATTTATATTTACGCTTAATCTGGTCATCGTGTCTGGATTAATTATTTGAACAAAATTACGAATTATCCGCCGAAATGCTGGCCCAAGACTTGGTTTCCAACCTTATCTCTGCTGTAACAGGATCTGATACAGCGAGTCAGGTCCTTGACCGGATGGTGAAATTCAGAGTTTCTCACCTGCCGGTTATTGATCAGACGGAATATCTTGGCCTGATTTCAGAAAAAGATATCAGGGAGTTTACCGACCCAGGCCAACTCATAGGTACGCAGGTAATCAATTTATTGGCTGTTTCAGTAATTGAAAATCAGCATGTTTACGAGGTTATTGATTTGGTGTCGCGTTATGAACTGACGCTTTTGCCGGTACTTACACCAGCGAAAGAGTATGCAGGCAGCATAACTTTGCCGTCACTGGTAAGGAACTTCAGCATGCTTACCGCAGCCGGTCAGCCCGGCGCCATACTTGTCCTTAGCCTTGCTCTGCAGGATTACTCTCCAACAATGCTGTCGAGGATTATCGAGGACAATAACGCAAAGATGATCAGTCTGTACGTGATTCCTGATCCCAATGGCCGGGAACTTACAGTCACTATAAAAGTTAACACTCAGGAAACCAGTTCATTGATGCGCTCCTTTGATCGTTATGGCTATACCGTAAAGTCTTATTTTCTGGCTAACAGCCAGTTGGATGATTTTTACCGGTCGAGATATGAGGAGTTTATGAAATACATGAATATTTGACGGATATGAAAACTGAGCCGTTTGTGAAGCATATATTCTTATTCGGCAGGGAATTTGATGAGGGGTTCAGGCTTCCTTTCCGGCTGTTGTTGAATCAGTTACTTGAATATGATGTTAAAGTAATGATTTTCGGTCCGTTAAAGGATTTCATCGATTCATGGAACGATGAAAAATATCCCTTTGGCGGGATCTTTCAAACCTATAAGGATTTAAAAGGCTTGCAGGGAGTCTTGTTCAGTATCGGTGGCGATGGTACATTCCTTGAGGCGGTTACCCTGGTAAGGGATCTTCCAATTCCTCTGGCAGGAATCAATAGCGGGCGGCTTGGTTTTCTGGCAGATATCTCGCAGGATGAGATCTCTGTTGCAGTGGATACGGTCATGCAGAATAAAGCAGAGATTGATGAGCGGGTACTTCTTCAGATGGATAGCGACCAGCCTGTTTTCGGAGATTTTAATTTTGCCTTGAATGAAATCACTTTACATAAGCGTGATGATTCATCGATGATCAAAATCATTGCCTTCCTGGATGGGCAATTTTTGAATATATATTGGGCTGATGGGCTGATTGTTGCCACGCCAACAGGATCAACTGCCTATTCATTGAGCGTTGGTGGCCCGCTGGTTTTACCGGATACACGAAATATCATCCTTGCTCCGATTGCACCGCATAATCTGACGGTGAGGCCACTGGTTTTTAACGATTCGATGAAACTTACCCTCCAAATTGAAAGCCGCAGCGGGAACCTTCTTGTTTCGGCCGATTCACGTTCTGCTGTTATTGAAGACCGGCTTGAGCTCACCATATACAAAGCGCCATTCTGCATAAAGACCATCCGGCTCAGGGGGCATAACTTTTATCATACCCTGCGAACCAAACTGATGTGGGGAGCAGATAGAAGAAATTAGCAACCGGTGTAACTTTCCATGTCATTCACCCGTCACGTTATGGCTCGAAAAAACCTTTGTATTTTATACTATCTTTGCGGTTTGGCAGTTATTGTAAGGGGATTATAAAAAGGTACCACTTGCATGCAACCAGAAATGAGGAAAGCACTTTTAATCATCGGGTTTATTTCTATCGCGCTCGGAGTGAATGCTCAGAAAAGTTATGACTATGGGTTATTCATGGGAATGACCGAGAAACATATTCATACTATTCTGCCAATCCCTGATTCAAACGGGTTGGGTTATGCAGCAGGAGGTTACTATCGTTACAGCATGAATGCCCGCTATTCCTTGCGGGGAGGAATTAATGCCGGGTTCGACAAGGTAACTTTCACTCCAAACATGGTTGATGCATTCGGCCTTTTTGAGTTTAACTTCCATCCTCTCAATCCTAAACTTGCGAAAAAATCAGTCTCATCCTATATTGCGGTCGGATTGAGTTATCTTATTGATATACCGCTTTATCAAACCATTTCCCAAACGCCAAATGCCTCCATAGGTAAATACATGGTCAGGAATATCAGGATACCTTTCCATGTTGGCGTCAGATATAACGCTACTCCCAATCTGACCTTCGGAATAGAATGGGCTTTAAGAAAAGGATTTCAGCAAGATTACGAAATTCCCGATGCGCCTGTAAATAACTTCATGATATCAAACTGGCGGTCGCATGTCGGTATTACTATTGGATATCTGGTTAGTAACTATTGCAAAACCTGTCCGTTTTACGAAAACGAACGCAAGAAAATTAAATGAGTCTGAAGGATAAACTAATCAGGGAGAAGTTGCCGAGGCATGTTGCGATCATCATGGATGGTAACGGCAGATGGGCCATGCGGAAAGGTGCTGCCCGGATTTTCGGGCATCAGAACGGAGTGACGCCGGTTGATGAAGTGGTAAAAGCCAGCGCTGAACTGGGAATTGATTACCTGACTCTTTATGCATTCAGCACGGAAAACTGGGGCCGTCCGGTGGAAGAAATTGATGCCCTGATGGGGTTGCTGGTATCTACTATCAAAAAGGAAACCAAAAAGCTCCTGGATAATAATATTAGATTGCTGACCATTGGTGATCTGACTAAACTTCCCGAAAACACCCGCATGGAACTGGTTCAGCTGATTGAGGCAACTGCAGCCAATACAGGACTGACGGTTGTTCTTGCACTCTCTTACAGTTCAAGGTATGAAATAATCCTTGCAGCACGCGAAATCATTAAGGATACGCTTGAAGGCAAGTTAAGTCCGGATGAGATGAACTGCGATACTTTTGAACGGTACCTGCAAACCGCCGGCATTCCGGATCCTGAACTTCTGATCCGAACCAGCGGCGAATTCAGGATCAGCAATTTTCTCCTCTATCAATTGGCATATACTGAATTGTATTTCACCTCGAAACTTTGGCCTGATTTCAACACTGAAGATTATTATGAGGCCTTATTAGACTATCAGAACCGTGAGCGACGGTTCGGCAAAACAAGCGAGCAATTATAACATCCGAAAAATCAGCATGATAAAAAGATTAGTACTATCTGTCGTCCTTATTCTTTCCACC
>Ga0163199_1000104_pt1 | contig 52318 bp, 45 predicted proteins | sample PL_2010_150m_FD_113537 | JGI IMG/M metagenome (GOLD analysis project Ga0163199, IMG submission 113537) | Freshwater microbial communities from Powell Lake, British Columbia, Canada to study Microbial Dark Matter (Phase II) - PL_2010_150m | ecosystem: Environmental > Aquatic > Freshwater > Lake ...
AAATTAGCCTCAATGATATAGTCAGGATCGAAAATCCCGCAATTCGACCCTAACCCTGCCGCATTTTCATATTCCGGTCCATCAACGAGAACATCCTCGCCCTTGTATGGGCCGGTTTTAACAATATAATGATTCACTGCCTTTGAACAGCTCATGTTGCAGCCGATCCAGCATCCATCAGGGGTACCTTGCTGAAAGCGTGCTTTCCAAACCTCCGAATCGATCAGATTGGCATCCTTATGCGAACCGTATTTATAATTCATCGTCGGAAGCAAATCGTAATCATTCATGATTTCCATGAGATGGGCTGTTCCCTTTGTTCTCATTTCGCACTGAGAATCATCCAGTTCCCGGATCTCGGCATTAAATCTTTTACCCCTTTCCATGATGGCAGGCAGATCGACTACATTATTCAGATTTCCTTTAACACCCGGAATCTTGCAAACCAGTGCCTTCACCTTCTTATTGCGAAGCACCGCTCCTGTTCCTCCCCTTCCGGCCTGTTTCATACGGATACGGCCTTTTTTCTTATCCCAGAAGCTGAAATTCATCATCCCCAGCCATGAATGCTCTGCTGCCATCCCGGTGGAAATAACGGAAACATTCTGCCTGCTCTCTTCACTGTCGGCATACATATCCGTCAGAATCTCGCTCAACAGATGGCTATCCATCGGTTCGGCCGGAGCCTCTTCAATCCTGACACTTCCGTTTGTACCGTCAATAATGATGATGATATCGCTTTTGGCTTTTCCCTGAAGTTCAATGGCATCAAAACCCGAAAATTTCACGAATGGACCGAAATAACCACCCGCGTTACTATCGGTAACCGAGTTACTGGCTGGCGAAATGGTTACAACCAATGATTTACCAGTTCCGGAATATTGGGTAATACCGGCGATCGGACCTGATGAAATAACAATCTCATTTTCAGGATCATCCCACTTTGTATCTGGTTTCGTGGCATCCCAAAGCAACTTAAGGCCGTATCCCTTCCCTCCGATGAATTTTTCCTTCATCATTGGCGGTACATCCTTAATCTTAAATGTATTATCAGAGAGATTCAAATGTAATATTTTATCCGTATAACCTTTTTCCAAAGGGGTCACATCGTATTTGAATTCGGCAAGTAATTTATGTTTCCCGAGCATTTCTTTGATATTCATAAAACGGTGTTTTTTAGCTTTCGATTTGTACAAAAATAGCACTAAATCCTTCCGTAAACACCTATCATTTGATGATTTATATCATTATGCATGATCTTTCATATCGATGCTGGTAATCAGATTCTTTATGTATTTTTAGGATTTAATACAGGCCATGAACTGGTTATTGATACAGGAAAAACTTAAGAACCGGAGTGCGGGTATCGCAGGTGCAGGCGGCCTTGGATCCAATTGCGCAGCGGCACTGGTGCGTGTAGGTATCGGCCGGCTGGTGATTTCTGATTTTGACCGGGTGGAGGAATCCAACCTGAACAGACAGTTCTATTTTCGCGACCAGATCGGTCAGCCAAAAGTTGAAGCGTTAAAAACCAATTTGCTAAGAATTAATCCTTTATTGATTCTCGAAATTCATCAGGTCATATTAGATTCTGAAAATATTCCTGAACTTTTTAGCGGGGTGGATGTTCTTTTTGAAGCATTCGACCGGGCCGAGCAGAAAGCGATGATCATTGAATCAGCGCTGACCACCTGGCCGGAAAGGCCATTGATCATTGGATCAGGCATGGCCGGATTCGGTGATTCCAACTCGATCCGCATGCGCTCCTGCGGAAATCTTTATATCTGCGGTGATGAATCGGCAGAGATCGGACCCGAAATGCCTCCCCTGGCGCCTCGTGTGGGCATAGTGGCAAATATGATGGCTAATGTTGGGATCGACCTATTGTTAAACAGCTAAACAATTAAACAACTAAACAATTAAACCATTAGAAATGAAATCATTTGCAAAGATATTTACAGTCTCTCTCGTATCGGCATTGTTGTTGTATTCCTGCAATTCCGGCAAAAAAGCGTTTCAGGAAGGAAACTATTCTGAAGCTGTTTTTAAAGCAGTGCAACGGTTGCGGGAAAATCCGGACAGCAAAAAATCGGGCGAAACGCTCGACCAAGCTTATCCACTGGCGATCAGCACCTTCAAACAAGAAATCGATCAGCTTCTAAAAAGCCAGGATCCTTATAAATATTCCGGAGTGACCGACCGTTATGAGACCATGAACCGCTTAGCCGATGAGATTCGCCATTGTCCGGCTGCCCTCAAGATCATCCGCGATCCCGAATCCTTTGCGGAACAGGTTGCTGCTGCCCGTCAGAAGGCGGCTCCGGAAGCATACGAGGCCGGGGTGAGCATGCTGAAACAAGGCACCAGGCCTGCAGCCCGCGATGCTTATTACCAGTTTCTGAATGCCGACCGTTATGTTCCGGGTTATCTGGATGTAAAGCAGAAAATTGAACAGGCAAAATTTGATGCTACCCTGAAAGTTGTTGTTGAACAGGTCCCCGTGCCCGGCCGATATAAAATCAGTTCAGATTTCTTTTACGATCAGGTATATACCCTTCTTGCCAAAACCAGCAAACGGGAATTCGTGGAGTTTTACGATCCGGCCGCGGCAAAGCAATTGCCTTATACTGACGAAATCCTGATGATGGAATTTGATGATTTTGTGGTAGGTTCAACTTATGACAAAGACACGGAGAAGGAGTATACCAGTAAGGATTCGGTTAAAATAGGAACAGCAACCGTTAATGGCAAGAAAATTGATGTATTCGACAGGGTTAAGGCTAAATTATTCACCCACCGCCGCGAGGTAGTTTCCACAGGTGTTCTCGTGGTGCAAATTGTTGATTCCCGCACCAATAAGCCAAAAGCTACCCAAAAATTCCCGGGTACCTTTACCTGGTTCAGCGAATGGGCCAGCTATAATGGGGATGACCGGGCACTGAATCCCCAGCAACTCGAAATGTGCAAAAGAAAACCGGCAATTCCTCCGCCGCCGCAGGATTTGTTCCTGGAATTTACTAAACCGATCTTTGAGCAACTGAAAGGCTTTCTTCGTACCTATTACAAAGACAATCAATAGTATATGAACATTCAACTGAATAACAGCCCCGATCAGCTTCCGGGTGAATCACTCACCATCAGGGATATCCTTCTGATAAAAAAATTTACTTTCCCTAATCTCGTGATAAAAATCAATGGTCAGCTGATCAGGAAACCGCAATATGAATCGGCTGTGGTTCATGAGGGCGACGTAGTTGAAATTATTCACCTGATCAGCGGAGGGTGATTTACGAAAATATTTACTAAAAGGAAATAAACCGGTGCTGCACTTTTTTTTCTGAAAGTTGCAGCACTTTTTTTTTCATCACGTCTTGAAGTTGAATATGGAAACAGCGACCGGACATAGCATGATGCATAAAGATCTCCTCGAGGCTTGCAAAAGGGGAGATTCCAGGGCTCAGATGAAAATTTACCGGTTGTATTACAAACCGATGTACCATGTGAGCCATAGAATCCTTGGGGATACCATGGAGGCTGAAGATGTGATGCAGGTAGCCTTTCTGGTTGCCTTCAAAAACATCGGCTCGGTTGATCTGAACATCAGCTTTGGCGGATGGCTTAAGCGGATAGTGGTAAATCGTTCTTTGGATGCTTTGAGAAAGCGGAAACCCCAGGTAGAACTGGTGGCAGATTATCCCGATGAAATTACATCGGAATCCTCGTACCAGCCTGAGGAAGGAACAATCGAAGAAAAGGTGGAAAAGGTTCGCCGCGCATTGGAAAAACTCCCGGAAAAATATCGGGTGGTCCTTTCCCTCAACCTTTTCGAAGGATATGACCATGATGAAATAGGGCAAATTCTGGGAGTCACGCCCTCAACGAGCAGGGCGCAGTTGTCGAGAGGGAAGCAGAAGTTGCTGCAGTTGATGACAGGATGAAGACTGTAGAGACGCATACTTGCGTCTAAAACAAAAGAAATCGAAAAGAAATCGAAAAGACTAAAGAAGATGAACTCACTGGAAGATTTTATTAAGGAGAATAAGGAAATGTTCATGAATAATGAGCCGCCGGAAGGGCATTTTGAACGGTTCGAGCTACGGCTTAAACAGATGCAGCGCCGCAACAAGATCCGCTTCATAACCCGTATCAGCAGTATTGCGGCAATCGGACTGCTACTGATAACATCATCGATATTTATTTATGACCGATACTTCGATCGCGAGCCTGTGCTGATCAATCTGGGAGATCTTAACCCGCAGATGCAAAAGGTCGAATATTATTATACCAGCCAGATCGATCAGCTATCCGTTGGAATTGACTCTCTCTCTGCAGAAACCCAGGAGAACATTAAGAAGATGATGTCCAATGAACTGGCGGAGATGGAATCCATTCACCGGGAACTTCAGCAAAAACTGGGTTCCAATCCTGGAGATGAACGGGTTGTAAATGCCATGATCACTTATTATCAGACCAAATTAGGCATGATGAAAAGTTTTTTACAGACCCTGACTCAAATCAAACAAACCAATAATTCAAAAAAAGTTAATCATGAAAACACTCTACTGTAAATCAGCACTGCTTCTGGTATTGATGCTCGCTGCGGGCATAAGCCTGGGAGCCCAATCTTTAAAAAAAGATTTCCACAAGGAATTTTCAACCACCAGCACATCGGAACTATTGATTGATAATCAGTTCGGCAATATTACCGTTACCGACTGGGATCAGAATAAAGTCGTTATTGATGTAAATATTGAGGTTACCGGTTCTGACCAATCGAAAGCCCAGAAACTGATGGACAAGATCAATATTGATTTTAAGGAAGAAGGCAGCCGGATAATTGCAAAAACAAAGCTTGGGGAGGCTGGTAATCTCAACCTCAAATTTAAAGGCGACAAGCAGTCTTTCCGGATTGATTATACCATTAAGTGCCCAAAAAACATTCAACTTAATCTCGATAACCAATTTGGTGATGTTATTATCAGTTCGCTTACCGGATCCTTTAACGCAGATCTGCAGTTCGGTTCCTTGAATGCTATGAGCCTGACTGGTCCGGAAACAAAAATCGACATGCAATTTGGCAAAGTGACCATCGGAACTATGAAAGATGCAAAAATCGATATCCAGCATTGCGAATTACTGAAAATCTCTGAATGCGGGAACCTGACTGTCGATGCACAGTTCACTCAAATTGAAATTGGCAGTGTGGGTTCGCTCAAAGCTGATTTGAACAACTCCGAGGTAACAGTGGACGTCCTGACCGATATGCTTAAAATGGACATGAATATGGGTAATGTAAAAATCGGCAACGTTTCGGCAGAATTCAAATCGATTGTTGTCGACCAGAATATGGGTGACCTGACCATCGGGATCGATCCGAAAGCCGGCTATACACTGACAGCCGAGGTTAACATGGGATCAATTAAAGTTCCTGAAGGATTGAAGCTTTATAAAGAAAAAGAACCCAAGTTACCGGGTATTAGCGCTGAGAAAGTATCCGGAACTTTTGGAAATGGTAATTCTACCATTACGATCGATTCCAATATGGGATCGGTCAAAATCAAGTAGCCAACTCCAAACCAATATATCACCAATCCGGCTGCGGGGGCTTTATTGCTGCTGCAGCCGGTTTTATTTATAACAAATGGAGTTCATTTTTGTTATACCTTTGTCGTCCAAAACCGAAAAAATGATTAGTATTTCCACACCGCCAAAGCCCTTCAATGAAGAGGTTCGTACGTATTCACCAGGATCTCAGGACCGGATTGAACTTATTGAAACCATACGCCTGCTCAAAGAACAAAAGATCGATATTCCAATGATTATCGGCGGCAAGGAGGTGACTACCGGCCAGTTGGAAGAAATCCGTGCTCCCCATGATCATCAGACGGTATTAGCCAGGTATCACATGGGTTCCGGAAAACAGGTCAGTCTTGCCATTGATGCAGCCTTACGTGCCCGTCAAAAATGGTCGGAAACTACCTGGGAACAAAGGGCTTCAGTATTCCTGAAAGCTGCGAGTCTGCTTTCCGGGCCCTTCCGCTATAAAATCAATGCGGCAACCATGCTTGGCCAGTCGAAAAATATCCATCAGGCAGAAATTGATGCTGCCTCTGAATCTATTGATTTCCTGAATTTCAATGTACAATTCATGGCGGACATCTATTCCATTCAGCCCGAGAATAACCGGTATACCTGGAACCGCCTTGAACAGAGGCCGTTGGAGGGATTTATCTATGCGGTAAGTCCGTTTAATTTCACCTCAATAGCTCTCAATCTTGCCGCAGCTCCGGCACTTATGGGAAATGTGGTGGTATGGAAGCCTGCCCAAACGCAGATCTACTCCGCCAAAGTGCTGATGGATGTATTCAGGGCAGCCGGTTTGCCTGACGGGGTTATCAATATGGTATTTGCTCCGGGAAAAGAGGCTGCCGACATTGCCTTGGGCCATCCTGACCTGGCAGGTATCCATTTCACAGGTTCAACCGAAGTATTCCAGTCTCTTTGGACCCAGGTCGGAAATTCCATCCGGAATTACAAAACCTTTCCGCGGCTTGTTGGCGAAACCGGAGGCAAGGATTATATACTCGCCCACCCGAGCGCACGGCCGATTGAAGTGGCTACTGCATTGTCCCGCGGTGCCTTTGAATATCAGGGCCAGAAATGTTCTGCAGCATCGCGTGCCTATATCCCGGAATCCCTCTGGCCGAAAGTCCTGTGTCACCTGCTGGATGATCTTCGCCAGTTTAAAATGGGCAGTCCCGAGGATTTCGGTAACTTTATCAATGCCGTTATCGATGAAAAAGCTTTTGACAAGCTAACCGGATACATCGAAAATGCAAAGAAAGACCCATCGGTTGAGGTTGTGGCAGGAGGGAATTTCTCGAAGGAGACCGGGTATTTCATTGAACCCACCGTAATCCTTACGCGGGATCCGTATTATGTGACCATGCATACCGAACTGTTCGGGCCGGTATTAACCATTTATGTTTATCCGGATAATCAATTTAATGAAACCCTTGATCTCGTTGATAATACATCGCCTTATGCTCTTACCGGAGCGATTTTTGCAACGGACCGGTATGCAATTGATCAGGCCAGCAAACGGCTGGTCAATACCGCTGGCAATTTTTACATCAACGACAAGCCGACCGGGGCAGTGGTGGGGCGTCAGCCTTTCGGAGGATCCCGTGTATCCGGAACCAACGACAAGGCAGGAAGCATGCTGAACCTGCTGCGATGGGTTTCCCCCAGGACCATCAAGGAGTGTTTTCTGCCGCCGGTAGATCATACTTATCCTTTCCTCCGCGAGGATTAGAGTTTTTTTTGTGATGTTTTCCTACCTTTAAAATCTAAAATCTATGTCAGATGCCCTTTGCCTTAAAACCGGGCCTAACTGCGGAGGGGCGCTGGCTTCCTCTGGATAACGCTGCGAAAATTTTCCCGGCCGGTACGAATAAAACCCGTACCCTGGTTTTCAGGATAATCGCCGATATTGACCGGCCAGTCAAGTTCAGTACCCTCACCGAAGCAACCCGGCTCACATCCCTTCGTTATCCCTATCTGACCATGCACCTGAGAAAAGGCTTTTTCTGGTACTGGCTTGATGAGGATTCTGAAGATATACCCGTTTTCCATGATTTCGGCGAGCCCTGCAAATCGTTTCGATTTACCTGGAGCCAGGAACCACTATGCCGGGTATTCGCCGGTGAAAACAGGATATCGGTTGAATTCTATCACGTTATAACCGACGGAAGCGGAGCTCTTGAATTTTTCAAAACTCTTATTGCTGCGTATGCCGAGCTGGAGGGTATTACCTTTCCCCAATCCGGATTCAATCACTATACCTCAGAGCCTCATCCGGAGGAAACTGAAGATGGCTACATCCGATATTTCGATCCGCGGGTGATCTCACCTCCAAAACTCTCAAAGGCCTACCATGTGCCTTTCGCATTGATCGGGAATCCAAGGGTTCGGATTCTTCATTGTGAAACCGATGCCAACCTCATCAAGGAAAAAGCAAAAAGCCTCGGTATAACCATCACCGAGTATTTTGTATCGATCTACCTGTGGTCTCTTCAGGACATTTACCACCGGGTTAAAAACAACAGGAGCCTCTACCGTCGTCCGGTTATCCGGATACAGGTGCCGGTTAACCTGCGTAATCTGTTTCCAAGCAAAACATTGCGGAATTTTTCGCTGTTTGTAACCCCGGAAATTGACATGAGGCTCGGCTTTTACACTTTCCAGGAGATAACTCATTCCGTCCATCACTACATGCAGCAGCAAACCGATCCCAAGCTCATGAAGAAGATTATCTACCGAAATGTTAATAGTGAAAGAAAACTCCTGATCCGGATCATTCCATTGATTCTCAAGGACCGGGTCTTAAGCTATTATTTTAAAAGATCCGGGATGGCACTTTATTCCGGACTAGTCACCAACATGGGCCGGATCACATTTGACGGGGAATTTCCCCGGTTTATTCAAAGGTTCCGCCTGATCCCGCCACCTCCGGACCAATGCAAGATCGTTCTGGCGCTGGTTACGTATAATGATAAAATGGTATTGACCTTTTCAAACACTACCGTGTTGCGCCAACTTGAGAAAACATTTCTGGAATTCCTCCGGGATGACGGGATAACAATTAAAATCTTAAACCCCTGATAGGATGATAACGTGTCCGCAATGCGGTATTCAGCGTGAGCCGGGCTTTACAGAATGTCCTCTCTGCAAGGACCGCTTTATTGATGAGCCAGGCAGCCAACCGGAACGGCAGCCTGCCTATCCCGGGCTTGAAAAGCCCCTCACAGGCAAAGAAAAAAACAAAATCCTCTGGAAACTTTCAGGCATTCTGTATGTTTCCAGTATGGTCGTACTTTTTTTTATCGACCTGATCCTGAACAAGAAACCCGGTTGGTCATGGTATGCATTGGCAGGAATCACGGCTTCATTTTTTTATATTACGCTCATTGTTTTCACTGAACGGAAACCCTTGTTACTCCTTTCGGGAATTCTGTTAAATACATGCGGATTACTGTTCGCAATCGATATGCTTCACGGTGGTCTGGATTGGTTTCTGATTCCGGCATTGCCCCTTGCTATATTTTTGATACTCTGTATTGGTTTAGTTCTCCTTTTCAGCAGGAAAACCCGGAATAAAGGTTTGAATATCATTGCGGCCGTTGCACTCGCCATCAGTGCCTGTAATGTGGTCATTGATTTGTCCATCAACTGGATAAAGCACCACCACCTGGCTCCCTCGTGGTCAGTGGTCGTCGCTGCATCCATCCTTCCTTTCGCCCTATTCCTGCTCTATTTTCATTACCGCCTTAAAAGAGGCACCAGCCTCCGAAAATTCTTTCACCTGTAAATCATATCGGCGTTTTAAGATATCTTTGTGATAAGAATTATGAATAGGAAATTCTGGCATAAGGTGTTTTCACTGGTGGTTAACAAGTACTTTCTGAGTCTTGTCGTGTTTTCGATTTGGATAATCTTCTTTGATCAGCATAATCTGGTCGACCGCAACAAATCAAAACAACACCTTAACCAGCTAAAAAAAGACACGGTTTTTTATCAGGAAAAAATCCGCAACGATCGTGAAAAGATGAAGCTTCTAAAGACAAACCTACAGAACCTCGAGCGGTTTGCCCGGGAACAATATCTGATGAAAGCACCTGATGAAGAGGTATTTGTAATTTTAAAAAAGGGCCAGACTAAATAATTCTCCTGTTTCCCTGTCCTTTCTCAAAATCCCTGAGATGAACCAGTAATTCTTCCGCTGACTCAGCCGGGCTAATCCCCAGGATCAAAGCCAGACGTGAAGCCTCATGCACTACTGGCTTTTTTACGTAATATTTCTTATGCATCACGTTCAGATACTGCAATACCATGAAACCATTAAACCAGGCAAAAAATTTAGCTCTGAATGTTTTATAGCTGGCTGAATCGCGGTGCATTTCCCGAATCCTCTTTGCTGCATTCTGGCTTCTCATGAATTCAGCTAAACCGATGGATATAGTCTCCCATTCGACTTCCAGTTGTCGGTTGTCGGTTGTCGGTTGCCAGTATTGGCTTACCCTGCCAAATAATTCCTTAAGCGGGTGAAAACTGTCGAGATTGTATACTTCCAGCGTGGCTTCGTTTTGCAATTGACGGTGAATGGAGGCTCCGGTTCCGAAACTGACACGATCGGATTCCCTGACGGATGGCCATACCGTGGTTTCATTGATTTCCCAGAAATTTTTCAGCTGGATGCATTTGTGAAGAAAATAAAAATCCTCCCCCGCTTTGTCGCGGCCCATCCCGTTTACCCTGATGTAGGTCTTGCTCCTCAGCGAGAAACTGGAACCCACGGTATGGATGCTATGGGGATGGCCGGTTTCTTCGATTGCCAATCGCATATATCTCAGATACAGTTCATATTGAGCAATGGAATGGTAGATTCGCGGATCAAATCCACCGCATAGAGGATGTTCAAAATAGATATTGGCAGTACGGGCCCCGGGATTTCTCAAATAAAACTCTGCAATGGTTTTCAGGTATCCTTTCTCACACCTGGAGTCAGCATCAAATGACAAGATTACTCCATCCGGACGGCCGATCGGGTTAAACCGGCGCACTGCCTGGTCCATGACTATTTTCCTGGCCAATCCCACTCCGGCATGGCGGGCAGGCATATCGGGATTCCACAGACAAAGAATCCTGACGTCACTCCTCGCTAAACCCTTACTTAATTGCTGTGCATCAGCCAGTGACTGATGGCTGATGTCAACAACTTCAGAACCGGAATTTTCGGGATAATTAATATTGATCAGTATCTCCCACTTCACACCCGGGGGATCACAGGCAAGCAATGAAAGCAGACTGCCGGCGAGGTCGGGTTCCTTAAAAGCCGGTATGGTGACAATTAAAAAAAGGTCCGGATCCGGTTCGGGTAACCCCCCCGCCGATCCGGATCCGTATCTTTCCAGGTAAAGATCAGCAAAGCCAATCTTACTTCGCGCTTGTTTTCCGATAGAATTCATTCAGGCGATCGAGCACCTGTTTGGTAATGTTCATATAATCATCAGCATAAAGCAATCCACCTCCGAATGTGTTGCTCAAAACCAGATTATAACCCAATTTACGGTTTACTTCGTTCACTGCGTTGATAACCGAATCATGAAGCTGAATGGTCACTGACTGTTCATCCTGGGCCAACTTGTTCTGCATATCATTCTGCAAATTAACTAAAACCTGCTGCTGCTCGGTAAGTTGCTTCTGCCGGGCTTCAGCGTCCCATGAGGTAATCAGCTTTTTCCCTACTTTATATTGAAAATCTGTCACTTCCTTCTGAAAAGATTCCCCCTTGCTGCTCAATTCTTTCTCCAGAGTGGATTTTTTGGCAAGCAGTTTATCTGTCAAAATTTTATAATACTCATAATTAGCCAGAACTGAATCCACAAATACATAGGCAACCTTTATCTCACTCATGTTCCCCACGAGCGTGCCTGGCTGGGCCGACTGATTTTCAATTACTTCCTTGTCTTTACCCGAAAAATGTAATATAAACAGCACAATCACTGCTATGGCCAGGACTCCGCTGATTATCCGGTTTGAATTCTCTTTAATCATCTATCAATCTGGTTTTTAATTTTTTCTTCAACCACAAAAATACATTTTTTAATCATGCAAATTGTGCCTCCTATCATACTTGCTACTGATAAACATCATTGATGTTATGGTATGCACGGTCTATTTTTAAGGCCAATAATTATTACCTGAATCCCATCATGCTTAAAATAACGGAACATCCTATTCTGGATATCGAAAAACGTCAAACCAGTGAATTCTTGTTTGACGGACAATCTGTAACCGGAGATATAGGATTAACCATAGCGGCAGCTTTACACCAGGCTGGCTATCCTGTTCACAGTCATAGTCTTAGTGGAAGAAACCGTAGTCTTGAATGCGGAATTGGCAAGTGCAGTGCCTGTGAAATGCTGGTGGATGGGAAAGTCAAGCGCATCTATATTACACGGATAGATGGAGTCAAAGAGGTAAGTGAAGTGCCGCGGGATTATCGTCCAAAGCCAACACCGGTGGATAAAACTACTGCAACCAAAGTTTACCGAACCACTGTAACGATAATCGGAGCCGGACCAGCCGGTTTAGCAACCCGCGAGATCCTGAACCAGCATGGAATCGATAATCTGGTCATCGACAATAACGACCGGATCGGCGGTCAGTTTCTGATGCAAACACACCAGTTCTTCTTTTTTGAAAAGGAAAAAAAGTTTGGCGGTATGCGCGGTTTCGATATCGCAAAAACACTGGCGGGCGAAAATTTGGATGGAATCTTTCTGGATTCGACGGTTTGGGATATCCTCGAAGGAAAAAGGCTGGCCATCAAGAATATCATTACCCAAGAGATATATTACGTAGATACTGAATACCTGGTTATTGCTACCGGAGCGGTTCCTTTCATGCCTGCTTTTGAAAACGATGATGTTCCCGGCGTTTATACCGCCGCGGTGGTTCAGAAGATGATGAACACCGAATTTACCCTGCTGGGCAAAAACATTCTCACGGTAGGTGCCGGCAATATTGGCTATCTCACCTCCTACCAGCTGATGCAGGCCGGCGCAACCGTCAAGGCTATCGTAGAAGCCATGCCCCGCGAGGGAGGTTTCCCTGTACAGGCCAATCGAGTCAGGCGACTGGGTATTCCGGTCATCCTGAATCATTTACTCATCAAGGCTATCCCCAATGAAGATCATACCGGTATCATCGGAGCTGTTATTGCTGAATCAGAAAATTTCCAGCCCATCCCCGGAACCGAAAAGTTAATCGAAGGTATTGACGTGATCAACATCTGTACCGGATTGGTCTCTGATGATCAGTTGCTCATCAAAGGCAAGGAAGTCTTTGGCCGGAATGTCTATGGTGCAGGCGATGCCATCCGTATCGGTGAAGGTACCAGCGCTGTTCTCAGGGGAAAACAGGTAGCCTATGAACTTCTTGAGGAGATGGGTGAACCGTTTAATTATGATGAATTTTTAAGCATTTCGAAAGAATACATTGATAGCCAGCAACATCCCGTACGGGTCATCGAGCAGCCCGATATGCCGGATTCAGCGAGAATGAACCAGAAAGGATTTGTCCAGATCGACTGTTTATATGGTTTTGCCTGCAATCCTTGTGAATTTGCCTGCCTGCATGGTGCCATTACTAAAACCTCAACCAGCACAGTACCGGAAATCGATTTCGATAAATGTATCGGATGCATGGATTGTGTTTATCAATGCCCGGGCCTCGCCATATTCGGATATAATCTGAAGAAAGACTGGCTTTTTCTGCCTATTGAATATGTTGCAGAAGCCGTTTCAGAGGTATTCCTGGTTGACAATAACGGAAAAAAGCTGGGTACCGGTATGATCGATAAAATCCTTAAAAAACCTAACAAAACCGATATTGCACGGATCCGCTCACTCGATGTTCATGGCGGAGAACTGGTTAACGTCAGAGGGTTTATTGTGAAGGAAAAATTTCCTGATCCTATGATGATCCGGCCGGTTCAGATCAAAAGCGAAAACCCGACTTACATCTGTCATTGTGATGATGTCACATACAATGAGATTCTGAATACCATCGGCGACCGCAAGTTTATCTCGGTTGATGAAATCAAGCATACCACCCGCCTGGGGATGGGAGCCTGCCGCGGAAAACGCTGCATCAAACGGCTCAAAACCGCCCTTCATAGCAGTGGCATTCAAATAGTTGGCGATGCTACCCCAAGAGGACCCCTATCCAACCAGATTGAAATGGGTGAGTTATACCCGAAAGAGGTACCCGATCAGTTCAGGATTGTTGATAATGGCCGTCAGCCCCGTATCCTGAAAGTGGCTTCGCTGGTTGCCGGCGGAGGTATTGCTGGGTCAGCCCTCTTCCGTTACCTCGCCGAGGCCGGTCAGAAGCCGTTTTTGATCAATTTTGGCCGCGGAGCCTCCTGGAGAAATATTGCCGGTGGACGGCCAAATTTCAGTGTTCCCGAACTGTCCGAAATTGCCCGGCATAACCTTGAGATATTCAAAGAATTACAACGGTTAAAGAATATCGATTTTCGTCAGATCGACTATGTAACCTTTTCCCATGATGACCAGATGTTCAAGGCACTGGAAGTATCCATGGCCTGGTCGGATGCCGAAATGATAGGACCAAAAGATTACCGGTCTAGGATTTCTCCATTTATCAACCAAAACCTGGCAAAAGACTATCAGGCTGCGCAAATTACGCATGATTGCTGGCAGGCCACCCCGGGCAGGGTGATCGACCTGATCCGGAGGTTAGGTATCAATAATGGCGGTACCGTTCTCGAAGACTGTAAACTGATTGATGTTTACAAAAGCGGCAACGAATATGTGATGCTGGCTCAGAATCATGATAAAGAATATTTCGAGATCCATACCCCGGTTTTCGTCAATGCCATGGGTCCGGACGGTCATAAGTTCGCCCGCAAGATGGAAATCGAAACAGGTTTGTATCCTGTTAAACATCAGGCATTTATAACCAGAAGATTGCCGATGCTCGGGGTCAATGGCGCTCCGCTGCCGATGGTTATCGACCGTCGTCGCTATAAAGGCTTTACGGCAGTTTATGGCCAGCAGCTGGGAGAAACCGGCCAGGTAATTGGCTGTGCCTCACCGGGTACGGATGCACAAGAAGCAGAGAAAAACCTAAAGATCAATTCTCAGGACTTCCTGGAAATCGCCTCCGAGGTTTTTGTTAACTGGATTCCTGAATTATCGTCGGTTGGTTTCCAGGCAGTTTGGGCAGGATATTATGTGGAGCCACGGATGATTCTGGATCCTGATTTAGGACTTTTCCTCGGATTGCGCGGTCAGGGATTTATGCTCGGCCAGTACCTGGCAAAGATGTACGTTTACCGGCTCATGGGCCGGCCTGTTCCCGACTATTTCAGTCAATTGTCGATGAAGGGCGATGGTCTTCTTGAAAAAGCTTTTAAATAGGCAATAAACATTTTCGGGACAGGGTTGTTTGTTAATTCAGCAAATAATCCTGCCATGAATAAAAGAGAATTCCTTAAATCATCAGCATTACTCGGAGCCGGATTGGCTGCCGGGTTTACACAGATTAACCGCGGCGTAACAACCTCCGGTTTTAAGTATGTCGACACTACCCTGAACCAGGCAGGTGAATATGTTCTGCCGGCTCTGCCCTATGCATACAACGCACTTGAACCATACATCGACGAAGCTACCATGAAACTGCATCATGATATCCACCATGCCGGTTACGTAAAAGGTTTGAATAACGCAACAAAAAAGGTGGGTGAAGCAATGGATTCCGGTGATTTCAGTCTGATCAAGCATTGGGAACGTGAATTAGCGTTTCATGGTGCAGGCCATTTTCTGCACAGTCTTTTCTGGAAAAACATGGGCCCATCGGCCGGAAAGCGCAGTCAGAACCTCGAACAGTATCTGTCAAAATCATTCGGATCATTTGACCGGTTTGTCGCATTGTTCAAACAGGCAACAACTGCCGTGGAAGGTAGCGGCTGGGGAATTTTAGCTTATCAGCATGAGGCAGATCGCCTGGTGGTTTTACAGGCTGAAAAACACCAGAATCTGACTCAATGGATCACCATTCCGGTTCTCGTTTGTGATGTTTGGGAGCATGCCTATTATCTTAAATATCAGAATAAACGGGCAGATTATGTCACGGCATTTATGCAGGTTGTAAACTGGGATGCGGTGTCTGAAAACCTTGATCAGGCCATTAAATAAAAAAAAGGCGGTTGGGAGCCGCCTTTTTTACCAACAACACCTTTCATGTCCCCACAATCAAGAACCACCTTACAGATAAGAAGAAGTTGAGAAGAAAGAAGTTTTATTGCAACTAAGCCTAAAATCCCTTTATCTAATCTCTTGTTTTTTCTCTTTAAACTTTCCCCCTATCTAACCTTTTGCGATATAAAGATACAGCATAAAAACAACAACAACAAATCTTTTGGGGTAAATCATTAGGTGTTTTTATCAACACTTGTAAATCATTATTAGAAAATAATGATTCACTGGTATTTATAATATTATGCTTTTCAACAGGTCGGGCATGATCAGAATATCGCTTAAAGATCGTTTGGGCACATGATGAACCTGGTTCTGATCACGCCAGTAGCGGATATCCCCGTACTTTACCGGTTCAATGACCACTTTTTCCACCGGTTTCCCGATGGCCAGAACCAGAAGGATTTCGAGGTAGTCAGGAATGGAAAAAAGAGGCCTTAATTCGTCTCGATTTATTGAACTAATCATGCAACCACCCAGGTCTTTTTCCGCAGCGCCCAAGAGTATCGTTTGAGCACATATTCCAAGGTCGATGTCAAACTTCGAGCCAACCCGGGTATCGCCGAGAATAATTAAATATGCTGTTGGCCGCTCTTCGGCAATCGGTCCGTCCCAATCTTTCAGGTAACCGGCCCAGGCCAGACAGGAAAATAATTTTTCGCATTGATCCGGTTTATTGACTATCATAAACTTGAGAGCCTGCTGGTTGCGGCTCGAAGGACAGATTCTTGCCAGTTCAACCAGGTGTTCCATCATTTCCACCGATACGGCTGTGTTGCCGTCAAACCTGCGCTTACTGCGGCTTTTTAAAACTATATCAATTAACATATCTGGTTTAGGATTTATATATTTGTCAACAAACAAAATTTCGACCAAAATGAACCCTGAAGAATTGCTGGCAAAGATCGCAAAATGCGTTGAAAGAGGTAAAGTTAATAAAACATCCCCGTATCCCCCCGACATGAAAGAACAGGATGGAGCCGATGAGTTGAGCGCTCAGGCATTATTAGCAGGAATTCCTGCTGATCAGGTTCTTAGTAAAGGTCTCGTTCCGGGTATGCAGATTGTAGGTGTTAAATTCCGCGAGAATAAGGTTTTTGTACCGGAAGTGCTGATGGCGGCAAAAGCTATGAGTGCCGGTATGAAACACCTGAAGCCCTACTTCCAGTCGGGCGCCGTTAAGCGCAAAGGGGTTTTTATTATAGGTACCGTAATGGGCGACCTTCATGATATCGGAAAAAACCTGCTGGGCATGATCGTTGAAGGGGCTGGATGGCAGGTAGTTGATCTTGGGATTGATGTCCCGGCAGCCAAATTCATCGCTGCCATAGACGAACACCCAAATGCATTTGTTGGTCTCAGCTGTCTGCTGACCACTACTATGCTCAATATGGAGAAAATCGTTCATGAGATCAAAGCCAGCCGTCCCGATACCAAAATTTTGATTGGCGGTGCACCTGTAACAGATGATTTTCGCAAAAGAGTCGGAGCCGACTGGTATTCACCGGATCCCCAGGGTGCTGTTGAGTTTTTGAATAAAATCGGGTAAACATGCCGCTCACTCCCCGGGAAAATCTGATCCGTGCAGCCCGCCGGCAGGGATTTGAATGGATTCCTATTGATATTTTATTATGTGACTCACAGGTTAATGCTTTTAAAAAAAACTTTGGGGATATCGATTACTTTGATTGGTTTGGTGTTGATTTCCGCTGGGTTACTTTAATTGAGCATCCCGGTTATACCGATGGCCGTCAACTGTTTCGCAGGGAGACTCTTCCGGCCGATACTGAAATCGATGTTCTCGGTGTCGGACACTCCAAAGGTTCAGAAGCGGCTTACCACATGACCCGGATGCACCATCCCCTGCAAGGCTGTGAATCTATTGAGGAAATTCTGAAATATCCTTTGCCTGTTTTCAACCGGGCAGAAAATCAGCCCCTCTTTGACCGGGTGAACTCCCTCCATGAACAAGGATTGGCAGCCATGTGCCAGATGCAGATGACCATCTGGGAAGCTGCCTGGTATATCCGGTCGATGCCTGACCTGCTGATGGACATGATGCTGGGCGATGAAAAAGCCACCGTTCTTCTGGATCGGATTACTGAATATGCCATCAGGCGGGTTAAACTCTATACCGAAGCCGGCGTGGATATCCTCTCGCTTGGCGACGACGTTGGAATGCAGAGCGGCCCTCTGATGAGTGTCGATCTCTGGGAATACTGGATCAAACCACGCTTTAAAAGCGTTATTGATGCCGCACGCAAAATAAATCCGGATGTCCTGGTCTTCTACCATTCCTGCGGCGATGCAACTGCATTTATCGAAGGACTAATCGATTGCGGGGTCGATATCCTGAATCCGATCCAGCCTGAATGCATGGATTTTAACCAGATACACGAAACATATGGCGATCGGCTCTCTTTCTGGGGAACACTCGGAACACAGCAATTGCTTCCGTTTGGAACTCCGGAACAGGTCAGGGAAGTTTCACTCGACCGCATCTGCACCGTTGGTTCCAAAGGCGGGCTTATCCTCGGTCCTACACACCTGGTAGAACCGGAAGTACCTTTTGAAAACCTGGTGGCAATGAAAAATGCCGCCCGCGAACTATATCCAAAAAAATGAAAACAAAACTGACTGAACGGCTTAAAAATGGTGAGATAATTATTTCAGACGGTGCACTCGGCACCATGCTTCAAGCCGCCGGATTGGAACCCGGAGTTTGTCCGGAAACCTGGAATATTGACTTTCCCGACCGGGTGGAAGCTATCGCAAGGGCTTATGCTGAGGCTGGTTCAGAAGCAGTGGAAACCAACACCTTTGGAGCCAACCGGTTCAAGTTGAGCCATTATGGACTACGGGATAAGGTGGTTGACTTTAACCGGAAGGCGGTTGAGATCACCCGCCGGGCAATCGGTCCGGACCGGATTGTACTAGGTTCGGTGGGTCCAACCGGTATCCTCCTGATGATGGACGAAATCAGCGAAGAAGAACTGTACGAAGCATTTAAGGAACAATGCGTTGCACTTGCCGAAGCCGGTGCCGATGCGATTTGTATCGAAACCATGACTGCCCTGGATGAGGCAACTTTGGCCATAAAAGCAGCGAAAGAGCATACCAATCTGGAAGTGATCTGCACCATGACCTTTGACAAAACGATGCAGGGAGATTTCCGTACCATGATGGGAGTATCACCTGAAGAAATGACCCTTGCATTCAAAGCAGCCGGTGCGGATATCATTGGTACCAATTGCGGCAACGGCATGGAAAATATGATTCCCATTGTTGAAGAGATACGCCGGACTGATCCCTCCGTTCCCATCCTGGTTCATGCCAACGCCGGCAAGCCTCATTACCACGATGGCAAAAATTTCTTTGATGAAACTCCAGAAATCACTGCCTCATACGTTCCCAGCCTGATTCGGGCCGGCGCAACCTGTATCGGCGGCTGCTGCGGAACGACGCCGGAACACATACGGCGGATCAGGGACGTGACGAGGGAATCGTGAAACGTGACGCGTGACACGTGACGCCGGTCTCTTGGTTTTTCATTGCCAACTCTAAAAAAGCACAAAACTTCGTCGATATATTTCGTACCTTTATCCATCCCCCAAAGTTCGACTGTGTCTTTTACCGTTCTGAACTGGTTTTCATAAGTTGACGTGAAAAAAGTACTCATCCTCGGCATTATCCTCCTGAATTGTTTCAGCTGTTCCAATGAGATTGAAATCCATGCCGATCTGGGTTATCTCCCTGTGGTCTATTGTCTTCTGGATCTGAATTCCGACGAACAGTATGTGAGGATCAGCCGTACCTACCTTTCTGATTCAGAAAATTCCGGGCTTCCGCCGTCGGTTGACAGCCTGGTCATCCAGGTACCCTGTGAGGTATATATTGAAAAGTGGATTGATAATGATCCGGTCGAAACTTATCTTTTCAGCAAAACGATTCTTCCGAAAGATTCCGGCTATTTTCCTGCAAAGGGACAAGAGTTGTATGCTGCAAGTTTTAAAGCTGAACCCTTAGTCCGTTACGTTTTATATGTTTATTTCCCTGATATTGATAAAGTTGTATCAGGAGAAACAATTACAACAGATTTCCCGGTCCCGGAAGATCCTCAGCCTGAACTGCCACGATCCATTACCATTACACGCGAAAGGGGCTATACCGCAAGATGGTTTTCCGTTAAGCATGGAGGGGTGTATCAGGGGATTTTCACCCTGACTTACCTGGAAACCATAGATGAAAGCTCCGCATTCCACCAGATAGAGTGGCCTTTGCCAAATGAAATACTCGACAGGCCTGATGAATTGATTACTCAAACACTGAATCCGAACCGGTTCTTTGATTTGCTGATCCACAATATTCCTGTCAATCCCGACGCTCAAAGGGAATTAGTCGGCATGAAATTTACCCTGATTGCCGGAGGTGAAGAACTTGGAGTTTCTCTCAGGACATCTGATATAAAAGACTGGGCATTCAACAGCGATTATACCAATATTGACAATGGGATCGGGTTATTCTCCTCTGTTGCAAGGACATACGTCCAAAATCTTGTGTTCTCAGATCTTACTTTTGATGCAATCTGCACGGATCCCGAATTGAAATTACTGAACTTTATAAAGGCAAGGCCTAAGGAATAGAATGATACTTAATTGTAAATATCTGATCATTGGGTTGGCAGCTGTTTTACTTTTATCCTGCAATGATAATCCTGATGTTCCGGATAAACCGCCTGTTGATCCGACTAAAGGAATCCTGGAAATTGATTTTAAATTGCCCCCGATCTATTTTCTACCGAATTCCCGGATCCATCGGGTAGAATTGTGCCTGGGATATAATGCCGATAGTATCTACCGGGGATTATTCATCGATTGCGCAAATGCTTCAGATGTTTTACAGGTATACACCTTTAACCTGGCACCTGGCGTCTATTATTATGAAGCTGGCATCAGTTGCAGTGCGCTGAAAGATTCCTGCAGGTGGGGAGGTTTTCCGGGTGGGAGATTTGGCATTCGATACTCCCTCACCCGCGTGGAGATAAAGGCTGGTGTAAAAACAAAGTCAAGCCCTGGCTTTCAATGAAAAAATCCGGCAGCATATTGATCCTTTTAATCTTATGCCTGATGGTTTTAACCAGCGGCTGTACTGATAGTGAGATTGATCTCAAACCTGAAATCAAGCTCATCACAACGCCCGGATTATCAGGACTTACAACCGATAATTTTGTTTTCGATGCCCGGCAAACCATTAATCCTCCCGGAGGTGGAAAACTGTTTTTTCGGTGGAATTTCGGTGAGGACTCTGCCTGGGACAGTCAATTGTCGAAAGATCCGTTAAAAACAATACGCTTCTGGAAACCCGGGAATTATCTGGTCACTGTTTATGCCATCAATTCCAAAGGATTCTCCGATACCACTTTCTGCGATATAAATATCAGTCTGGGCAGATCTGCACCCCGTCCTGTCATTCGGATAGAGCCCGCAACCGGGCATTTTCTGACTCCCTTCCGGTTTGATGCTCAGTTAACCCGGGACGACGAAGATTCACTGAATACCCTATTGTTTAAATGGGATTACAATGGTGATGGAATCTGGGATACCGATTTCGATACTCTGACCGTTAGCACCTACGTCTTTGGAATGGAGGGTAATTTTAAGCCAATTGTTGAAGTGATCGATCCGACTGGCCTTAGAGCCCTTGCATATACAAAAGTCACGGTAACCAGTGTGGATCCGGACATCATCGCTGATTTTAGCTGGACCCCTGCAGACGGAACTTTGGTTGATACCATCCTGTTTGACGCTTCTGAAAGCCATCACCTGACCAATAGTTCATCCCGTTTCAATTATTCATGGCGATTGGAGGAAGGAGAAGGCTGGACCCTTCCAGCTGACACTCCGACTATCCGGTACAAATTCAGAACCATCAGGGATCAACAGATTCTGTTGAAGGTGACTGACGAAAGAGGACTTTTCAATACAATCGGCAAACCGATCCACCTGGATCCGGAAAATTTTCCGCCAACTGCCACTTTTGATGTCAGTGTCCCCTATGGAAATATCCGGACACAGTTTCGATTAAGTGCCTGGAACTGTAAAGATGATCAGGATACTACGGGAAATTTACTGGTGCGGTGGGATTTTGACGGGGACAAGATTTGGGATACCGGGTTTTCCACAGAGAAACTCCTTTTCCATCAGTACAATACGGCGGGACATTTCAATTTAACTATCGAGGTTATGGACTCCAAGGGATTGACCTCACAATATAGCCGAAAGGTACTGGTCAGTCCCTGGGAAAATGAAACCGGAATATTACGTGACAGCAGGGATGGTCAATATTATGGAACTGTAAAAATCGGTGATCACTGGTGGATGGCTGAAAACCTGAAGTATGATTTTAGATCAGATTTGGCTCCAAGTAAGATTATGTTCCCGAGTATTGCCCTGAATGAGGATCCTTCAACAATTGAGACTTACGGCAGGTATTACTATGTGAAGGATGCTATTGTTAACCGGGTTGCACCAGATGAAGTTGATTATGTTCACCCACTTTGTCCAAGAAGTTGGAGGATACCAACCAAACACGATTGGGAGCAACTGATAGCTGATACCCATTCGGACATGGAACCGGGGAATTTGGTATTAGGTGGCAAGAGCGATTTTAATGCAACCTACATGGGTTATGTCGATTTTACTATTATATGGCTTACCATGAATGTACCCAAAGACACCATTTATAACTTTAGAGACACCTTTAAAAAAACCTGGTTCTTTTCAGCGAACCAACATTCGAATATTGACCGAGTTGATTTGTTCATCGTACAAATTGATCGCAATGGTCCAACCCTTTGGACCGGCTGGGAAAGACTAAGTCTTTACATTCCGGTCAGATGCGTCAAGGAAGAATGACCGGGAGGACATGAGGGAGTGAGGACGTGAGCTGTTGCAGGGGGTTGAATGCTTTTTGGCATGTACTAACTTTGTAATTACAATTACAAATACAATATGGAAATCCCAATTATAAAAATCGGCAATTAAAAAGGGATCCGCCGTAGCAAAACGGTCCTTGAACAGTATCATATCACCGACAGCGTTGAACTGGTGATGGAAGAGGATTGTATTTTACTAAAGCCAGATCGCTCTGGTCAACCCGGATCCAACAACCGGGAACGAAATCCGGAAAACCAGGCCTTCTAACCTTAACCTCTGAACCTCTTTTCAGCTTCTTCCCAGTTAACCAGGTGCCAGAACGCCTCGATATAATCCGGCCTCCGGTTCTGGTAATTCAGGTAATAAGCATGTTCCCAAACATCAAGAGTAAGTATCGGGATACCTTTAACATCGGCGATATCCATTAGTGGATTATCCTGGTTAGGGGTTGAGGTGACCACTAATTTGCCGTTAGATTTCACCAACCAGGCCCATCCCGAACCAAACCGCGTAGCTGCAGCAGTGGAGAATTTCTCCTTGAAAGCTTCGAACGATCCAAAATCGGTTTCAATGGCTTTCAGCAGTTCTCCACCAGGCTTTCCGCCGCCATTGGGCGACATAACCGTCCAGAAAATGTTATGGTTGAAAAATCCTCCGCCATTGTTCAGCACCCCTACCGGGTATTTCGATACATGAGCAAAGATCTCCTCAATACTCAAATTTTCGGCCGCCGTACCTGCAACAAGGTTATTCAGGTTGTTGGTATAGGCAGCATGATGTTTGGAGTGATGAATCTCCATGGTGCGTGCATCGACATAAGGCTCCAATGCATCATAAGCATACGGTAATTCAGGTAATTTAAATAACATGATAAAATCTCCTTAAAATTTATTACTTAGACTCATCCTAAATAACAAATTAAGGGATTGTTTTGTTTAGGAATAGGCTTGACAATAGCCAAAAAGTCCATCCCCAGCCTTAAGGACCTCCCCCAACCCCCTCCTTAGAAAGGAGGGGGCTTTGAGCCCTTGCTTTCCTTTAGCAGTAAGGCGTGCAGATGCTGCTACCCCCTCCTTCATAAGGAGGGGGCAGGGGGAGGTACTTCATGCTTCTTCCCCCTCGCCTTCGCTGACTCATAATACCGGCTCAGGAAATCATACAGAACCAGCTCCTGCAACCGGTGCCGGGTGCGAAAGGCGCGGTTCAGGCTCATGTGGATCAGATCTGGCAGAAGATATGATTCAAGTAAGGTTGAGCGATCGCTGAATGTTTCCTGTAGCTTTTGAATAATCCTTAAGGCACCAGCTGAGCGATTTACTATAAAAACATCAGGAACAGCCGTGACGGTTTCCATCACCAGATTTAACTCTGCTGAAATTTTCCGGTACTTATCATCCAATTGGCTTTTCATGGACTTATTTAAACCGAACACGGAAGCTGCAGATTCTTTTAACCGATTGACTACGTTTATCTTATCATCAATGTTGGCCCCGAAGTCATCCAGAAATATATCAACGGATCGCACAGCACTTTTCCATATTTCAGGGTCGTCCCCTCCGGCCCGGCGACTGATCTCATCAAGCCAATAAAGCGAATCAATCTCAAACCAGCTTTCAACCATGGACATCTTCTCAATGCCATAACGATCATATTCAGGCTCATAGGTGCCGGCTTCTATCTTCCAGATAAAGTCTTCATCCAGCAGTTCGGTGCAGGAGCGCTGAATCTGATTCAACAGGATTCCGGAATGAAACGGATCAGATAATAGAAACCTCAGCCGTAAATGATACTCCGGATCGAGGTAGTGGATAAAATGAAAAAGTTTTACCAGAGCTGACTTTTTCCAATCTGATAATAATTCCCTGAATGGGCCGGTCATCCACTCTTCTAAAGCCTGCGGGCCACCATAAATTCTGATATATAGCCAGTCGCTCCCGGGCGGAAATTTCAGTGTCGGATTTTTCATGATTTCCGGAAGCAAAATACAAACTGGTTGGCATGTGATCCATCCGAACTTTTTACAGGGGTTCCCGGAGAAAGATAAAAAGGTCGTATCCTCACAGAGGAGTAATTCCGGATGGTATCCCAAAGAGTCAACACCAGATTAGGATTGGTCCAGTTGAAATAAAGCTCCTGATCGGACGACATCCACAACATTTCATCAGGCATTTGCTGTTTATTTTTCCAGGCGATCAATTCTGATAGATCGAGTTCATTCTTCTCAATATGAATCCATTTGGCAATATCGTCACAACGAACCAACCAAACCGGAGGCGAGAGGATCAGGTTCTTAAACCTGATTCCCGGTATTAAGGGAGCTTGCCGGATAACTTCACCCCAATCGGGTCTATATGCCAGATCGGGATCCTGCAACTGAATGCGATGCAGGAACTTATAAACAGCCAGGTTGCCCAACTGGTGATTATACGCATTAGTCGAATAGGGATGAATCTTCTTGCCGGAAGTCGCCGAATAAAGAACAAGACGCTGGTTTTCCATGGCAATCATCAAATCGGTTACCGGGATCTGCTGATCCTTGATTTTGGCAGAGCGTGCCAGGTAAGGGATCTCAAAATCAAGAAAAGCCGGCCGCTGCAAAACATTACCGGTACGATCCTCAGGCAGGTGAACCACCTCTGCATATTCAATATCAGGATTAGCGGCTTTCTCCTCTTCTATTAACTGACTAATCCACCCGCGTGTAGAATCCGGATCAGCAAATCCAAAACGACCGAGCAGGTATGCAGGATTTCCCGATGATCCATGGAGCAGGTGAATATTCAGTTCACCGGGTGATTCCGGTTCAAACAATTCTACCATTGCTGTCATTTGGGTTGGCCAGTTTCCATTATGGATTCCAATCGACTGCAAATCTGATGATTCCAGATTGATATATTGTTCCCCATTCCGGATAACTTCATAGTATCTCCCAACCAGCCAACCATTCCCCGGATTACTTTCGGCAGAAACGGGGCTGAAAGCGGGTCCCCAGCGAAGGTCATCGATCCATGGTACCGGATCGGTCCAATAGCCCTCAACCGACCCTTCCAGACCAATACCGGTTTCAGGATCCAGAGCCTTAACCAGCAATATCTTACGGTCGCCATACCGTTTGATGAAAGCCTCCCGGAATCCTTTCAACACATCGGTGCTACCGGCTGAAGACAGGGCTTTAATGATCCGCAGTCCCAGTAAGATCTGACCTGATAGGTGTGAATCGATCGTCATAGCACTATTGCTCAATTTCATATCCACCTGTATCAAATGGTTTCGGTTTACATATACCGGTATGGTTGCCAGAATGGGATCGATCATGGGCAGATTCGCCAGAATCGACGACGGTTGATTCATCCCGTCAAAAAGGTTTTTCAACTTCACCAACGACCGGACAACATCATGATTTTCAAACTCCTGAGTAAGCTGAGATATCAGACATTCAATGTATTCCGGGCCGCAAATAACCGGCTCTAAACCGGTGACGATAACCTGCGAATCCACCAGCGATTCCACAAAATACAGCACTTCCGCTTCAGCCCATCCACCGGTTATCAGGAAATCCCTGATCTCTTTCAGATTCCGGCCACCATGGCAGAAGTCCAGAATATCTCCGATTACCCCGTTATCATCGATAGTCACAATATCATAATTCTTCCTGGATTTTCCGGTCGGGATTTTGACTTCCACATAATGCCATCTCGATCCAACACGATACAAAGAGGTATTCGCCGTAAAAATGAGCTTTTCCCGGATGCCAAGGTCTGTTTCGAGAAAGCGGGCAATACCCATCAGATACTCCATATCCGGTCGGGCATGCAGATGATGATCAATTCTTTCACCCAAATTGACCGCTGTTTCTGATCCGATTTTTCCGGTAGAAAAACCTGCAAAGGTTCCGAATGGTGTGCACCTCGATGAGAACCGGCAGAGGTAACGGAGCAGAGAATACAATAAGCCGGGATCAGGCAAGGCGGGGTTACCAGAACTGAACTCCTGCTCAATGCGCTGACTAAACTCGTAACTTCCCAGCACAAGCCCTTCCCTGATCAAAGTATCCTTCCACAATTCCTTCAGCCAGGGAAATAATTGGTCGGGTGAATTCGGTATGGTAGATAAAAAGTCGACAGGCAATAGCGGAGCCCTGAGCATGAAATGATCATAAGGATCATAGGTAATACGTTTCCCCATGTCCTGATCTTAGATGATAAAATAATTTTCAGGGACGTCATTGATTAATCCAGCTGCCATCGATTTATCAATCAGTATTTTAATAGCTCTTTTACCTTCATCTCCCAGTTCAACGCTATACTCATTTACAAAGGTTTTCAAATGGGCATCCAGAACATCCTGATCCATTGATTGTGCGAATTGCCTCATATAGGGGATGGTTCCCTGTGGATGATCGAGCGCAAATTCCAGACTCTTCCGTACCAGTCGGTTGACTTTTTCAACTACATTCTGCGGCAACCGCCGGTGAGCCATGATCCCGCCCAAAGGGATCGGGGCATCAGCAGATTCATTCCAATACTGCCCCAGATCCCGCAACAAAACCAGTCCTCTCTTTTCGTAAGTGAATCGGTTCTCATGAATCAATACACCAGCATCCGTGAGGCCATCAAGAATGGCCTGTTCTATATCTGAAAAAACAAATATCTTCTTTTCCTTGATGTTCGGATAGGCCATCCGCAATAGCAGATTAGCCGTGGTATATTCCCCGGGGATAGCTACCGTCATGCTTATATACCGTGGATCCATGCACTGGTTTCTTGCAACCAGCATCGGTCCGCTTCCTTTACCCAGGGCACTGCCCGAATCAAGTATCCGATAATTCTTCCATACATAGAGCCAGGCGTGATAAGAAAGTTTGGTAACATCGAGCTCTCCCTTAAATGCCAGCAAATTCAGATCCTCTACATCAGTGAGATACGGAACAAACTCGAGGCCCTCATTATCGATTTTACCATTAACAAGGGCATCGAAAATAAAGGTATCATTGGGACAGGTACTGAAGCCCAGACTTATTTGCATAATAATTCTGATATTACTTTGGTTAATTCCGCAATGGCTTCTTCGGTTTTCCAGCTATGCCGGTCGCGGACTCCAACATAATTGGAGATAGCCCGGATCTGGATCACCGGGATATCCTCCATTTTGCAAACATAAAAAACTGCCGCTCCTTCCATACTCTCGATCTGCGGATTGAATTTATCTGCCAGGCGGGCTTTACGTTCCGGGCCTGCTGTGACCAGGTCCACAGTTATTCCGTTAACGGTTTCGAGTTTGAGCGACCGGTCCTCCTGCACCTCCATCCAGCCATTCCGGAAGGGTTTTTCATCAGGATTCCAAAGGTTTTCGTGAAAAATCCATCTGAAAATACCACCATGGTCGATACCAACATCCACAAAGGTATCCCGGATAACCTGCACTACTTCACCTGGTTGCAGGGGAAGGAAATAGCTGCCCGCAATACCGCAATGAATTACCTTTTCATATCGATTGGTTGCAAAATGTTTGGTCAGATTATAAATAACAGGCACGGTTCCGATCCCGGCGATCAATAATTTCCAGCCACTATCTTCTTTTTGATACACAATCGGATCTTCCGTTTGTGTAAACCCGGCAGATGTAATAAGGGGTAACGCTTCAGGGAGCGATGGAATAACAATCAATTGGCTCATTTATTGATCTGGATTGATGCCCGAAGTTAATCTTTCTGAACAAAAATTGTTCTTTCTTTGTCGTAACATTCTATCAAATATTCACAAAATGGAATTCAATCTATACGAGAACAATGATAATGGTTATCAGAAAATCGAACGATATGACGATGAGAAAACGGAGGAGTTGTCTCTGCATTACCGCAGGATTCTTGATCTGATCGGTGAAGATTCCAATCGCGAAGGTTTATTAAAGACACCTTTGCGTGTGGCTAAATCCATGCAGTTTTTCACTCAGGGTTACAAGATGGATCCTGTGGAAATGCTTAAATCAGCCACGTTTCAAGAGGATTACCGCCAGATGGTATTAGTGAAAAATATCGAATTATATAGTCTGTGCGAACATCATTTACTCCCATTCTTCGGCAAAGCACATGTAGCTTATATACCCAACGGTCATGTAACCGGGTTGAGTAAGATAGCCCGTGTAGTGGATGCTTATGCCCGCCGCCTTCAGGTTCAGGAGCGACTCACAACCCAGATACGCGATTGTATCCAGGACACCCTTCAGCCGCTTGGAGTAGCCGTAGTTATTGAAGCTCAGCACATGTGTATGCAGATGCGTGGCATCCAGAAACAAAATTCTGTGACCACGACATCGGATTTCACCGGGGCTTTCCTGCGGACTGCTACCCGTGAGGAATTCATCCATCTGATCACCGCACGTCTCCATTAAGATTAAAATATGAAGAAAGCTTATGTTTTTCCCGGCCAGGGAGCCCAGTTTCCCGGTATGGGAAAAGATCTGTACGATCAATCTGAAATAGCCCGAACCCTCTTTAAAAAGGCTGATAAAATTCTCGGATTCGGCATTACCGATATCATGTTTAACGGTACTGAGGAAGATCTTCGCCAGACAAAAGTCACTCAGCCGGCGATTTTCCTGCATTCGGTCATTCTGGCCAAAGTGATGGGTGACCGGTTTCAGCCCGACATGGTAGCTGGTCACAGTCTGGGCGAGTTCTCGGCCCTTACTGCTGCCGGTGCGCTGAGCTTTGAAGATGGCCTGATCCTGGTATCCAAGCGGGCCTTAGCCATGCAGCGAGCCTGCGAAATGAATCCGTCAACCATGGCAGCAATCCTGGGTGTCGAAAACGAAGTGGTTGAAAAAGTTTGTGAAGAGATCGACGAAGTGGTTGTTCCGGCCAATTACAATACCGTTGGACAAATCGTGATCTCGGGATCGCACCAGGGTATTGACCTGGCCATCACCCGTCTCCAGGAGCTGGGAGCTAAAAGGGCTCTGAAACTATCGGTTGGAGGTGCCTTCCATTCACCGCTGATGGAACCTGCACGGGCCGAACTCGCAAAAGCGATTGAAGAGGCCCCGGTAGTTGCGCCGATCTGCCCGATTTATCAGAACGTTGATGCACTTCCTGCCACTGATCCGGGAACAATACGGAAGAACCTCGTAGCCCAATTAACCAGTCCGGTACGATGGACCCAAACCGCCCAGAACATGATTGCCGATGGTGCAACTCAATTTACGGAGGTTGGACCGGGAACGGTTTTACAAGGGCTCATCAAAAAAGTTGACAGGACCATTGAAACCAGCAGTGCAACAATCATTCAATAACGACCTTCCTGACCTGTAATTCTTTACCGTTGTTGACTTTCAGGTAATAAACACCCCTGGCAAACCGGCTGGCGTCAATCTCATCAATGAAGTTGTAAACAGCTTTTACCTGGTTGCGATACACTATTTGCCCCGAGATATTAACGAGTTCAAGGGTCAGATCGGTTGGTGCATCATTATTGATCCCTACGGTAAACTTATCATGGGCCGGATTCGGATAGACGTTCAGGCTATTCGACAGGTAATCATTTTCAACGGCCGTAACATCTTCCCAACTTAAATTGAACACATAGTCAATGCTTTGTGGCGGTGACCAGCTTGAGACAATTACAAAGTAGGTGCCAGCATCAATTTTCTTGCGGAAGTGACCGCCATTCGGACCGCCCGTGAATGCCTTGCAATGAAACTTCTCAAGTTCTACTTTCGGGCAAAGGTCAAGTATGTGGATGGATGCGTAGGTCCCCAGGATGTTGCCGCTCAGGTAACCGTCCTGAGTCAGGGTAATCGAGTATACTTTATCGTTGCCATCCATGTAATTGGGGTAGCTTGAGCAGGGTGACCTATTGTAATCGTCGTTTAATCCGCGGGTATTCCCGAAGTGGTTGATTACCGGCAGAGTCAGCGGGATGGCATTCTCGCAAACGTCACCATCGACCGGATAGGTTACGTTGATGTTGAAATAAAACCCTTCCTTGGCGCTGGGGGCGGTCAGTGATACCAGCGGCCAGAAGATATAGATCGTTTCGCCGGCTTCCATAGTTGTCATTTGCAACACAGCAGTTGGACTGTATTTACAGGTTCCCGGGAATTCACTCCCAGTTCCCAGAAAAGTGCCGCAACAGTCGGAATAAAGATACATGAAAAGCTCCCATTGATCCCTCCCAACAGGCTGTTGGTGCGGATGACAGCTATTAACTTCTACGATAGAGAACTTTTCAGCCGTGTACTTGAACCAGATGTTTTGATGGGGAGCCCAGTTTTCACCCTTGGTAGCAACTGTGGCCTCCCGGCAGCTTATACCCTCACCCGTCAACGGAATTTCATAGGTTTCATCGCTGTTGTTATCGTAGGTAATGACAACCTTACCGGTTTTAACGCCGGCATCGGTCGGTATGAAAAAAACGGAGAATTTCAGGAATCGTCCGCTGTTGCCAGGGTGAAAGGCATTGCTGGTGTCCGGAAAAACTTCGAAGGGATAAATTGTGTAATCGGACAAGATGAAGTTGCTGCCGACAACCTCCAACTTTTTAATATTCAGGTCGGATGTGCCTGTGTTTCTGACGGTGAAGTCGACCGTTCTGGAATATCCTAATTGAACACCTCCAAATTCACCGCTCTGCGGTGTAACCGAAACGACCGGAATCGGCACGGGTTGTTCGATTTTCAGATTGACAAGTGCATTTACAGGGGCGACACCCAACAGGATCAGGAGGCCCGGCAAGGCAAGCATGTGTTTCATGGCATTTACGGCTTAATTGGGTTCAGAACCATAAAGTTAATGAGTATTGGTATCAGAGCCAAATTATTTTGGATCCGGCCTGAAACACGTAAAGACAGGCGATATCAACTATTCGGAGATGTCGAAACAACTCAACCAGAATGGATATTAGACACGAAATGGTTGCCAGTTTAGTCCGGGGATTGTGAGGAGGCTAATCGTGACTTAATTGTCTTTAATGCAACGGACAGAGTATCCGATGTACACACGGTTTTCGATAATGTAAGGTGGTTGATCATATAAACTCAGCGGCATAAACCAAGCCAACAGGAACCACTCCGTATTATGAAATGTACTGGACCAATAGCCTGTACTGCTGCCTAAGCCACCAAATCCAGATTCACTTGTATAGTCACCGGCCGGGAACGCATTCCATCCAATCGTATTGTCACCATTTCCATAAGGGGTCCAATTTGTAATTGATTTCATTTTTTTATGGCCAAGTGGACCGACATATCTGATTAGAACGTCAAATTCCTCCTTACTTGGAAGATGCCATCCTTGGGGACAGGCTGTCATTGCTGCTTTGTAATTATACAAAACTCCATAGGTGAGATAGTTAGGATTGGCTTTAGCATCAGCAATACTACCATCACGATAATTAAACATAGGCACGGTATAAAATTCTGAAGATTCTGGATCTGATCCCCACAAGGAAGGCAAATAACCAAGATTCTCAGCCATCCAGGTTTGCTTTCCGATTACGACGGTTTTATAAATCTTATTGTCGCGGGAATCGGTAAAGGTTCCAGAAACAACCGGAAACTCAAACTTAAAAGTTAGAGTCTCCCCGTAACTCAGTCCGCCAGCATTTACCGCATAACTTCTAAAATAGTATTCCTGACCGATCTCCAAAGAGCCAATCTTGGCAAAGAAAACGCCAGAACCCATACCGTTTTCACTATTATTATCTGAAACGGTAGGAGTCGTATGTTTTGCCCAGCAAAACCCTCGTTGAGTAACTGTAGCGTCCGCATCATTGGTAACTTCCCCAATAAGGAGAACGCTGTCCATAGTAACAAACTCATAGGAAATTGTTTGGACTTTAGGGAGATTGTTTTTCTGGCAGGACATACAAAATGCAGTTAGGACAATGGTGGACAATACTGCTAAGTTTTTCATTAGGAATGCAATTTTACCAAATATACAGAATTTTGTTTCAGGTAAGAATCGCCGCCAGTGAAGATTTCTAAATCCAGTATCGCTCTGGCAACAATCTGGTATAAACGAAAAAACACTTACCCGTTTCATGAGGTAAGTGTTTCATTTTCCTGGCGCTCCATCCTGGACTCGAACCAGGGACCCTCTGATTAACAGGTAACTAACTGGAGGATAAATAATTATATAAATGATTGATATTTAATGTATTCAAAATGAGCGTTTCCACGTGATTTCCCCTCCATTATCCAGGTTTATCCTTTTTTATGGCATCTTTTCGGGCGTTTTTTCGGGTCAGAATATCCAGCCCATTTTTTTATCTTTGCAATATGAATTTGATCGAACAACATAGAAACCAGGTTTTTGAACTTTGTGAAAAATACAAGGTCAGAGAGCTCTATGCCTTCGGTTCCGTGTTAACCGAAGATTTCAATTCATCCAGTGATATCGATCTGCTAATTCAGTTCGCCAATGTCGATTTGATGGATTACTTCGACAATTATATGGACCTGAAAGAGGCGTTCGAAAAATTGTTTGGAAGGCCGGTTGACCTCGTGGAGAGCCAGTCCATACGGAATCCCATTTTCCGAAAAATTGTCGATCGGGATAAAAAGCTGCTGTATGAACGAAAAAGTGCTTAAATGTCTTTATGACATTCAATTGGCAATAGCTGAAATTGACTCGTTCGTAGCAATGATCCCCAACAATTTTGAAGAATATGGTCGCCGCCCGGTTATTAAAAGGGCTATCGAAAGAAACCTTGAAATAATCGGAGAAGCTGCTAACCGAATTCTGAAAGAGGACCCAAAATTTCCGATCCACAATGCCAATCGTATTATTGGACTTCGGAATCAAATCATTCATGGTTATGATACTGTTTCTGATGAAAATATTTGGGCAATACTAAAAAACCACTTGCCTAAACTCAGGGCAGAAGTGTCTGATCTAATCAAGCAGGAGCAAGGCTAACCGGGTTCGTTCCCGGGAAAACAACTCAACCAGAATGGATATCGGATACGTAATGGTTGCCAGTTCAGGCCGGGGATTGTGAGAAGGTTGTATTTAATAGTTAAGGGGAGGAACAAAACTAACAATTCTTTAAAATCATTCGGTTTTCGAAGACGATGTTTGCAAATTGAAATTCATTAATACCCAATTAACACTTTAAGAGATTCCTTATGTTGCCCTCCTATGACGGTCAGAAAGTAAATGCCAGGAGTCAGGTCAGGTAACAAAACTTCAGTATTAATCCCTCCCTTAATAATCATTTGGCCCATTGAATTAAAAAGAAAATATTGCCAGGAGCGATCCGGCCGGTTATTTGCGATCGAGTTCCTTTTAGCATCATAGGTAAACAAAGGAAGTCCAGGCTTTGCAAGGATGGGTATAGAAGATGTTAAATTGCCAAATGTGCCGTTAGTGTGGATGTTTTGTGCTTTTATTACATCGCATTGCCTATTTTCCCCGAACTCCATCCAGGAGAAAACTAATTGATCATTACCGCCAGCGGCTATTCCGGATAAGTTTATTGACTTATCCGGAGGACTACTTACTATCTGTGTTTTGTTCCATAAGAGGTTACCTTCAGGACTGATTCCCATTGCATTAAAAAAAATGGAATTATAATCTGAGCGAGTTACCATTTGGCAGATAATAACTGTTGTATCGCCCATTGTATTAGCCAGAACACGCTGAAGATCACCGTATTTATTGCTTATCAATTTTTTCCCGTTGGCCCCCCACAGTCTTTCTCCATCGGCTGACATTTTTTGTTCGAATAAGAATACTGAATCATGGGTAGTATTTGTATATAACAGATAGATCCCGCCATCGGGGGAAAATCCTGAAATAATGGGGTTCATGTAGAATACCGGCAAATCAGTTAGTAGCTGTCCGTAAGCACCCCAGGTTGGTGTACCATCTGGACTTTCTCTGTAAATCATAGGCACTCCCGGTGTTTCATGGCACAGAAAATACAATGCATCATCACCTTGTTGAACAGCATAACTGTCAGCGAAAATCCCCCACCTCTGTTTTACAACAACCTCATCACGCTTCCATAAGGCTAGACCCGTTCCCGAAATTCTTCTTAACCGGATTTCTTCTGATAGTACATTTGAAGAAGATGGACTCAATGTTTGAGTGCTGTACAATACCAAACATCCATCGTCATTTGTTGGGAAAATCTGAAAATCATCACCGATTTTATTTATAGTATCAGATGCCAGCAGCCTGTTATCCTGCCACTCAAGTTTCCCCTCAGCTGAAATTCGGGTCAGGCTGATTTCAGTATTGCCTTTGTACTCACTCGCCCATTTTGTTATCACAAAAATATTGTTTAATGAACTAATACAGAGATATATATCATATGCATCAAAACCAGTTCTGCCCAGTTCCCGGTATGTTGACCATATTTTTTTGCCTGTTTGGGAAATCTTAATGACAACTGGCGACCACCGATTTGTTGCATAGTCATATCGTATTTGAGAAACCAGCAAAGACCCTTCCTTATCGGAATATATATTCCGTGAAGATGAACTTAATAACGATCCGTAAACGGATTGCAGATTCGAACTATCGGACCAGACAGGGTACCCCTCATAACTTATTCGCTGGATCATCCGGTAGCTTGGACCCCCATATGGTCTTCGTACCCAAGAAAAGTAGTAGTAATCATTTTCTGAAATTACTTCAGCATCACTGAGATCATACCCATTAAATATAATCAGCGGTTTACCCGGATCATTTGACCATTGCCCCAGAAGAGATATCGGAATAAAGACTAGGAAAAGCAGTATTGATTTTTTCATGTCAGAATAAAACATTTCTAAAAGGGGGACACTCAAAGTTAAGTAAAATCTGCGATCCCAGAACACATAGAATTTATTGCCCGGGACATCAACTAGGCAACAATTTTGCATAAACGAAAAAACACTTACCCGTTTGATGAGGTAAGTGTTTCATAATCTTGGCGCTCCATCCTGGATTATTCGGCCCGGAGTACCGGCCCTCATGAGATCAGTCGCTCCGCTCCTTAAGTTCGAACCAGGGACCCTCTGATTAACAGGAAGCTGGCCCCGACCCTTACAGGCCGGGCCTTTTTGCCGGGGAGACTCTATAATACATTCGGCTAATGCCAGTATCGGTTGTCGGTTTCCTAAATCACCCCCTGATCCACCATGGCGTTGGCCACTTTAATAAATCCGGCTACGTTTGCTCCTTTTACATAATCAACATATCCGTCAGCCTGCTTGCCATTGATCACACACTGCTGATGAATATCTTTCATGATCTGATGCAGACGGGCGTCCACTTCTTCGGCTGACCAGCTCAGTTTCATGGCATTCTGCGACATTTCGAGTCCTGAAGTAGCCACACCGCCGGCATTGGCTGCCTTACCCGGGGCAAACAGAATTTTAGCTTCTTGAAAGACTTCGACTGCCTCCGGAGTTGATGGCATGTTGGCACCTTCACAAACGCATTTGCAACCGTTATTTATCAGATTCAGGGCATCCTGTTTATCGATCTCGTTTTGTGTGGCACACGGAAGAGCTATATCGCATGGAACTTCCCATGGATGTTTTCCCGGATGGAATTCAACGCCAAATTCAAGTGCATAAGGCTGAACCACATCATTATTTGAAGCTCTCAGTTCGAGCATGAAATCAATTTTATCACCTTTGATACCATCCGGATCATAAACATAACCGTCAGGACCGGAAATCGTAACCACTTTTGCACCCAGTTCGGTTGCCTTCAGAGCTGCACCCCAGGCTACGTTGCCGAATCCCGAAATACAAACTGTTTTACCGGCAAAGCTCTCGCCTTTGGTTTTCAGCATCTCGTTGGCAAAATATACATTACCGAACCCAGTGGCTTCCGGACGGACTAATGATCCACCCCAGCCACGGCCTTTTCCGGTAAGAACTCCGGTATTTTCCCTGGCCAGTTTGCGATACATTCCGTACAGAAAACCGATTTCGCGTCCGCCTACGCCGATATCACCTGCAGGCACATCAGTTTCCGGACCGATTAGTTTCCAAACTTCCAGCATAAAACTCTGGCAGAACCGCATGACCTCGCCATCAGATTTGCCTTTCGGGTTGAAATTCGATCCACCTTTTGAACCGCCCATAGGCAAAGTGGTCAGAGCATTCTTAAAGATCTGCTCAAAGGCCAGGAACTTCAGAATACTCAGATTAACACTCGGGTGGAAACGTAATCCACCTTTGTATGGTCCGATAGCATTGTTAAACTGGATCCGGTAACCCAGATTAACCTGGACCTTGCCATGATCATCTACCCAGGGAACCTTAAACGTTAGAATACGGTCAGGTTCAACCAGTCGCTCAATAATACTGGCGGATTCGAACTGAGGATTCTGGTTATAGACTTCCTCAATGGATTCCAGAACTTCGCGCACTGCCTGAAGATACTCTACCTCACCCGGGTGTTTCTTCCCAAGATCGATCAATATTTTTTCAACGTTCATAAAACAAAATTTAAGTCGTTCAATTTTTGTAGGCAAAGGTATTCTTCAGGCTGATTTAATCACACAGTTTTTGTCAGGTATTAGTATGATTTTACTCAATCTTACTGACAACTGGCCTACTGTTTACTGCCTACTGCCTACTTCTTCTACCTTCCCCCCAATCCGGGTTTATAAATCACACCGCGGTTCTGAACCCCATCGATTTTGATGTTCAAAGGATCTTCAAACTGAATATGCCTGATATATTCATCCTCATAAACGCTTTCGAGCTTTGAAAGAAAATTTAGATCATAGTAACCATCTTTCAGATAAGGATTTATAGTAAGATATCCCACGCGGAAGGAGGTAAGGTTCTGGAAGAAATGGGTACCCTGGCTCGGGTCGATCCGGTAATCGGGAAGCCCGGATTCCACAATTACCCGGGCAGCTGAAATTTGCGGCCATTTTACCGGAATCCCCAGCCAGGGATCGCTGGAACCCCAGCGGCCCGGCCCTACCAATACATAGTTACCGCCCTTGGCGATAAACTGATCATTCAACCTCTCTATCCGGCTGGCAATGGCATTGCTATCAGCAGCCCTGAAACATTCCGGTTTCACATAAACAAAGTCGCGAATGTTCCGGATAAGGCCGTTCCCAAGTGCCGAAACGGAATAAATGATGGTATTCTCTTCCACGACTTCCTCGAGACGGAAACTGAGTTCATCGGAATTTTCAACAACCGGCCGGATCTGAAGGAAATTGAATATTTTCGGCGTTCCCGGTGGCACATCGAGGTTGACTGCAAACTCCATTTCAATCGGATTGTTCATTTCCTTTTCACCGACTTTCATCAGGGTCATTAATATATCTGCAAGAGGAAAAGTATTGTGTTTCAGAATATTATTAAAAGTCATCACCCTCCGGCCCTTTTCGATGAAATTGTCGCGGATGATATGGTTGTCCATATCAAAGGTAGAAGCTACAAACCGTAAAGATGAATCTACCTCGGCATCCCGGATTTTCAGCTTCAAAATATTGACCCCGTCATCGGTGGAAGGATAGAAATGGTCAGCAATCAGATCCAGCGCATAAAACTCGCGCTGCGTTTCCTTCAGGGCACTATCGGCAGAGGATAGTTGCAGAATATTGGACGGATATTTCGGGGAGAATCGCAGTCCCGTACCTCCTTCAACAATCAGTTTACCCAATCCGAAAGCGATATTGGCAATGCCGTCTTCCGGCTTTTCTAACCCGACCGGATAGAAATTTATCGATCGGGCAACACCTGATATCGTGGGGTAAAAGCGGTTTCCATATCGGTTCCCGCACACTTCCTGCAAAATTATGGCCATCCGCTCTGCATCTATCACATTTTGAGTGACTGCCAGGTAAGTTTTTGAATTTTTGAAATAAACTGAAGCATATACTGACTTAATCGCATCGGCAAGCATATATACCATCTTCTGCTTATCTGATTCAACCTTTGGCAGCATAAAAGTAGAATATATACCAGCAAATGGCTGATAATGACTATCCTCCAGCATGCTCGAAGACCTTATGGCTATCGGATTCTTTACCACGCGGGCAAAGGCTTCCAGATCTTTGTAAATCCGCACCGGAAGTGTAGCACTTACAAAACTTTGAAGGATCTGCTCATCGGTTAACTTTGAAGTTACCACCCTCCAGAGGTTATTGAGGTCCATAAACTCTTCGAAGACCTCGGTCGAAATGACCACTGTTCGGGGAATGGTGACCAATACCCCATCCCAGTGGCTGCCCAGATCATGATGCTTAATAAAGGAGTCAATAAAGGCAAGCCCCCTGGCTTTACCTCCCAGCGACCCTTCCCCGATTCTTGCAAACAGCATGTACTCATCAAACCGGGTCCGGTCAAATGTCGAGATAACTCCCCTTGCCTTCGATAAGCGGTAGTTCGATATTATGTTGAAGATGTACTGCCGGCCAGCCTCCACACTTCCGAAATCTTCGAGTGTTTTATGTTTAAGATGACTCCCGATCTGAAAAAAAGCCCTGGCATTGAACCACTTAGAGAAATCATTATTATTAAAATGATATTTGAGTGAATGGGCCGGAATTTTTAAAATGATATCCTGCATTTCTTTCAGGTTCGAAGCCCTGCCGATCTCTTCCCTGCTTTCGGGTTCCCTGAAAATAAAATCACCGAAATTCATGTATCTCACCATGAAATTCCTCAGCTCAATATCCAGCGTTTTGGAATATTTATGCAGAAAACTGGCGTTCAAATCGGTGGCGGCAGCTTGATTGCTCAATTCCGAAGATTGCAGCAGGAATGGCACATATGGATCAACCTCCCTTACCGTTTTGCAGAATTTCAGTCCGGCTTCCTGGTCCTTCTTACCTTTCCGCTTGTAAGAAATATCAGAAATGATTCCAAGAGTGCTATCCCGATACTTGTGGAAAAGATCCATGGCCGCTTCGTAATTGGTGGCCAGAAGAATTTTCGGCCGGCCGCGCATCCTGAGCATCTTGCGATGTTCATTCAATCCTTCCAGCATAAAAGATTTAGATTGTTTGAACACAATTTTATAGATCGCAGGCAAAAAAGAGGAATAATACCTGACCGAGTCTTCAACCAACAAAATGGTTTGGACACCCACCTCATTAACGTCGTATACCAGGTTCATCCGGTCCTCAATCAGCTTGATGATAGCCAGCAAAAGATCCGCATTACCCAGCCAGGAAAAAACATAATCGATGGCACTAAGATCTTCCTTCTCGAGTTTAATGGATACCTCCCTGCTAAAATGAGTTAATACAACAATTGGGGTATGAGGATATTCGGCCTTTATCTTTTTTGATAACTCAAACGGGTCCATTTCTCCAACACTCAACATCGAAATAACCAGGTCGATGTGTTCACGCTCCAGGTGATCAAAAGCTTTGCGGGCAGTATTGGCCTGAATAAAAACCGGCGGGTACCTGAGGTTAAGCGAAACATACTCATTAAAAATCTGCTCGTCGATCCGTCCGTCCTCCTCAAGCATGAAGAAGTCATAGTTACTGCAGACAATCAATACTTTATTTATCCTCCGCTGCATAAGGAATTTAAATTCCGCTTCGCCGAAATCGGTATTTGGCAGGTTTAACTGGGTAAATTCTTGCATATTATTCAAACTCCTTACCATTTCGCTCATTGCCAATACGGATCAGCGATTGTCTCTTTTTGCCATCCATGACGATATCCAAATCGTTTTCAAATATAACATGTCTGAAATACCGCCCTTCCTCAACAAGAGTCTGTTGCTGCATGATATCGTACTGAATGAAATTTTTACCGCCTGCATGAATGGAAAAGTACCCCACATTCATGGAGGTTACGTTATGGAAAAAGTGGGAGCCAAGAGAGGCATCCAACGGAAAATCAGACAAATCGGTCTCAACAATAACCCTGGCGTTTGAAATTTGTGACCATTTAACCGGAATCCCGATAAATTTATCGCGCGAGCCCCACCGTCCAGGGCCAATCAATACATATTCCTTCTTCAGCTTTCTCATTTTTTCGTTCATATGTTCGATTTCAGTAGCCATTTCCTCGGTCTTCATCTTATCAAATTTCTGAGGATCCAGGAAGATCAAATCCCGGATACATCTCAATCTGCCGTTCCCAAGGCTTTTTTCAGAATATAATATAGAATTCGAATGATCTACCTGGTCGATGTCCAGCGTAAAATCCTCATCTGCGCCAACCATGGGTTTTATCTGGAGGAGGTAAAATGAGGCGCGATCCTGGCTGTCGGGCATTAGGTCCACCGCATACTCAATTTCAACAGCGGTTCCAAGTGCCTCATGAACAACATCCAGAATAACTTCAACCGTTTTGGCAAGGGGTGTATAACCAAAATGAAGGATATCCGCAAAATTCAACACACGGGGTCCAAGCCCCTGCAAGCCAGGATCTAGCCGGTCATTATTCGCATTATAAACCGAGGCCAGATGATTTATGGTTCCATGCTTCTCAGCTAAGGAGATGTCGAGCTTTGCCAATCCGGCTTCTTCTCCGTCGAGGAGGTTCAATTCTCTTTTGTTCAGATCTGCAGCATAGAAATAGACCTGCGAGGTTTTCAGCTGATCCTTGAGGGAAGAGATCTGTAAGGTGGGATACTTTGGAGAAAACCGCCACGCTTTCTCACCCTCCACAACATACCGGCCTAATCCGAGAGCTATCACGGCACATCCATCATCGGGTTCCATATGAGCAACCGGATAGTAATTATAGGACTGAGCCGTACCGCTTATGTGCGGATAATAGTATTTTTCATACTCATTACCAACAAGTTCCTGGATAACCACTGCCATTTTCTCCTCTTCAACCCGGTAATTGACCGCTTCAAAATACATCCTTGCATCGGGTGAAAAAATGGAGGCATAAACCATTTTGATCGCATCCTGCAACTGATCATACCTGACATTATAATCTGGATCAGAATTCGGCAGCACATAAGTTTCGAAAATGCCCGCAAACGGATAAAGCAGGGAATCTTCAAAAATACTTGACGAGCGAATCGCGAGCGGCGTGTTCAACAGTTTTAGAAATGTTTTGAGTTTCTTCTTTAGGTTGAACGATAGATCGCCGGCCAGGAACATTTCCCTGACTTTCATATAATCCTGTTCATCAAGGATCGGGCCGGTTAGGTTGTTCCGCTGCATGAATATTTCAAATTCATCGGTTCCGATAATCGCGGTGCGGGGAGTACGGATATTGATTTCGGGTACGATCTGAGTAAAATCCAGGTTGTTGATAAGCGTATTTATAAAAGCCAGGCCACGGCCCTTTCCTCCCAGTGATCCGGTACCCAGACTGACAATATTCCGCCAGTCAAGAACGGCGGTTTCATCGAAGTTGACCACCTTACCCTTATCTTTATCGATCCGGTAATTCTGAATCACATCGATGATGTACTCACGGAGTTCCTTTGGACTGTTAAAATCATTGGCTTTTATCGGGTTAATGATTTTGGCAAGCTGAATCTCGCCCCTGGCCATCAACCATAAAGAAAAATGATTTTTTAGAGCATGGTATAGAATCGATTCTTCAGGTATTGTTCGCAAATGATCCTCAAAATCCTTCATCGACCGGGCCACTGCGATTTTCCGCCCCTGGTTATCGCGGTAAACAAAATGTCCGAATCCAAGTGAGTAAGTGATAAAGGTTTTCAGATCCTGGAGCAATGTTTCAGAGTTCTTGTTCATGAAAGTTGCCCTGAGCTCAACAGCAGCCGAAGCACATTCAGCATCAGCGGATTGCAGGATCATAGGCAGATCGGGCCTGTGCGAGTGAACATAACGGAGAAAGCTGATACCCGCTGTTTCATGGACTATTCCTCCCCGTCTGAATTTCATGTCGGAAATTACGCAGGCCAGGTAATCCTGATATTTATTGAAGTAATTGATTGCCTCTTCATAGTTGGTTGCCAGGACAATTTTGGTACGGGCACGCATTCGCGACACCTTATCGAGTTCATTGGTATTGGCCTCGGCGATTAATTCCTGGGTTTGCTCAAAAACCAGGGTATAGAGCATCGGAAGATATCTGGAATAATACCGGGGAGAATCCTCAACCAGCAGGATCACCCGCACCAGTCCCACCTTGGTATCATTTTCCAGATTCACTTCGTCTTCCAGGAGTTTTACCATAGCGAAGAAAATCTTTGAATCCCCGTTCCAGACAAACAACCGGTCGATCGCTGGCAGTATGGATTCCTGTTCATCAAAGAGGCCGATTTTCGAACTGTTGTTGAGCAGCAAAAAGATTTTCATCTCGGGGTACCTTCTTCTGATCCGCTCAGCCAGTCGCAATGGGCTTCGTGTATCTACTCCCACCATCAGCACCACAAAATCGAACGACTTTTCTTTCAGCATCTCCAATGCATCATCCGCGGAGGTGGCTCCGGTAATCCTAGGCAAAGAAGAGAGACTCAGGTGGTAAACTTCACCCATGGCCTGCTCAAAGAAACGGTCTTCATTTTCAAGGATAAAGGTGTCGTACAGGGTAGCAACCAGAAGAATTTCAGACACCTTAAACTTCATCAGATCGTGGAAAATATTCTTGTCGGCCGTCAGTTTGCTCAGAAACTGCTGAAGCAACAGCCGGCTATCCTTCATCGATTCCGTATAAACAATCTTCTTGTATTTATAATCATCCCTTTCACGGGGCGGTGTCATGGCAATCGTCTTCCCTAACAATCCATTCAGATATCCGGTGATCAATCCGGCTATATTGTTAATCAGATTTCGCTCTTCGTTCAGGAAGGGTCCTTCATCAGCTTCCGGCAATTGTTGAGTATAGAATACCTGTAATAACCCTCCTTTACTATCTGATGAAAAAAAATCCTGCTGCTGCAGCCATTCGGTCTGCTTGAACCGCAGACTTTGATACTCCTGATCGTCATATAAGATCCGTGCACAGGCTTTCTGCGGGTATTGCCATCCCCGCGGCAATATAAGAGCGATCTGCCTAAGAGTTTCAGGTAGTGGCTTCCCCTCAGAAATGATGGTGGTCGTTCGGTTAATCGTCATGAGCTCCTTCACACGCTCCGTATGCTCAGCGAGCAGCCGTTGCAGGTCGGGACGTTTGGTGCGGTTTTGTTCCATGGTTATTGAAAAGATGGCTTTGAGATCGTTTTTTTGCCTTTTGCATAAAACCGATGATTAAAAACCGGATCGGCTGAGTATTCTGTATCCCACTGCCCATCATTATTCCAGTCCCACCGGAAATACAGCTTGTCCTGCTTGTTTCCCGCCTGCGACTGCGAACAATTAAAAACAACAGTCGTGGTGGTTAGTCCACTGGCCGGTGTCGCTGCAACAATAGGTACAGGAGGATTCATTTCATCTTTGGAGGACCGGTCACAACCAATAAACACACTCGCTATCAACAGGTTAATTATAAAGAAAAAGTACCTATTGATTTTGACAGATGGTTGCATCTCTCAAATTTACAAAAAAAGAATACAAAAAACCACGGAGACACGGAGAACACGGAGAAACACGGAGATCATAACTCTAAAGGTTAATCTCCGTGGAACTCCGTGATCTCTGTGCCTCCGTGGTGTGTATTTACAAAGAACTATTTTACTTCCCAGGTCGAACCAGAATACATCAGATCGTGAATGGTATGAATTTTACTCTTTTCGTGTATCACTTCAATCTGCTCTTCCATCTTCACATCGTATGATTTAGGGGCTTCGCAGGCGCGTATCACACCAAGTGCCACAGGGTATTTCGGGTAGTCCATGTTGGCCAGCAACAGGTGAATTCCGGCAAATTCGGTATGCGCATCATGCACCAGAAGATCTTTTTCGGATATTCCATTTTCACCCAAATGAACAACATGCAGCTCGTTGTCCTTCATCAACAGACCTTTATCCTGATTCTTTCCGAAGATCATCGGTTCACCATGTTTCAGCATGATAATGCGGTCGTCCCGGTTATCGCGGTCGGTGATGTCGCCAAAGGTTTGATCGTTGTAAATGACGCAGTTCTGTAACACTTCGGTGATTGATGTTCCTTTGTGTTTCGCGGCTTCGAGCAGAATCTCGGTCGAGATTTTGGGCGTCGAATCGATTGTGCGGGCAAAGAAGGTACCATTGGCTCCGATAGTGATTCCACCGGGCTTGAAAGGCTGTTCGATGGTTCCGTAGGGGGAGGTCTTAGTCACTGAGCCCTGTTTCGAGGTTGGAGAATATTGCCCTTTGGTTAGCCCATAAATCCGGTTATTGAACAGGATCAGGTTAACATCGATATCCCTGCGAACCAGATGAATAAAATGGTTACCCCCGATAGCGAGCCCGTCGCCGTCGCCTGTAATGATCCAGACACACAGGTTGGGATTGGATGTTTTCACCCCGCTGGCGACGGCCATTGCGCGGCCATGGATTCCATGAAATCCGTATGTATTAACATAGTATGGAAACCGGGATGAGCATCCGATCCCGGAGACGAACACTACATCTTCATGTTTGTAGCCAATCTGGGGAAGGGCTTTCAGAACAGAACTGAGAATGGCGTGGTCACCGCAGCCTGCACACCAGCGAACCATCTGGTCGCTTTTAAAATCTTCTGGTTTTAATTGTTGCATGTCCATTCTTTAGTCCTCCAGGTTTCTAAGTATCGCCTCTTTAAGGTCTTTTACGGTAAACGGTAATCCCATGATCTTATTGAACTTCCGGTATGGATACTCCGGATGCTGCATCCTCAGATAATTCGCAAATTGACCGAGGTTAATTTCGCAAACCAGCAGTTTCTTGAATCTTCCAAGAATCTCACGTGTATTGGTTGGCAACGGATAAATATAGTTGAACTGGGTGAGTGCCACTTTGTGCCCTTCGCGGCGCACCTCGATTAAAGCAGTGACCAGGTGCCCATAGGTACCGCCCCACCCGATGATCAACAGGTCGGCATCCTCATCGCCGACAATTTCCAGTGGTGGAATATCCCGGGCTACCTTTTGGACTTTATTCTCGCGAATATGACTCATCAGTTCATGATTCTCAGGAACATAAGAGACCGTTCCGGTAATATTCATTTTCTCGAGACTACCTAAACGGTGCTCCATCCCATGAGTACCCGGAATAGCCCAGGTTCTGACCAAAGTTTCGGGGTCTCGGGCATAAGGTTGCCAGTTCTGAGTATCCGGTGCCACTCTTGGTACCTTGATATCCGGAAAATCATTCAAATCAGGAATCCTCCACGGCTCTGTTCCGTTGGCCAGGAATCCATCGGTAAGCAGAATGACCGGTGTCATGTGCTCTATAGCGATTTTACAGGCCATATAGGCATAATCGAAGCAGTTGGAAGGGGTTGATGCTGCCATAACCACTACCGGACTCTCCCCGTTGCGGCCATACAAGGCCTGCATCAGGTCGGATTGCTCAGTTTTGGTTGGCAGGCCCGTTGAAGGACCTCCACGCTGAACATCAACAATAACAAGGGGAAGCTCTGTCATAACCGCCAGACCGATGGCTTCACCTTTAAGCGCCAGGCCCGGTCCGGAAGTGGTGGTGACGGCTAATGACCCCGCAAAGCTCGCTCCGATAGCGGTACAAATACCGGCGATTTCATCTTCTGCCTGGAATGTTTTAACTCTCAGATCTTTACGTGCAGCAAGTTCTTCCAGGATTCCGGTGGCCGGAGTGATGGGATAAGAACCGCAGAATAGTTGCAGATCAGCCTTTTCAGCAGCAGCCATCATACCCCAGGCTACAGCAGCATTCCCATTGATGCTCCGGTAGGTGCCTTTTTCTATCTCTGCGGGCTTTACCTTAAAATTAGAGGTAAAGGCCTCAATGGTTTCAGCATAATAATATCCATCATACAATACCTTGGTATTAGCCTCAACAAGAAGCGGCTTCGTGGCAAACTTCTTGTTGAAGAAGCTTACTGCATGCTCCAGTGGCCTATCGTACAGCCAACTGACAATACCGAGGGCAAACATGTTTTTACAGCGCAGGATCGATTTCTGATCCAGTCCGATGTCTTTCAAACTCTCCTTTGTCAGATTACTGATCGGGGCTGAAATCACCTGGATCCCAGTAACATCCTCTTCCAGAAAAGGATCCCCTTTGTATCCTGCTTTCTCGATATTTTTGGCATCAAATTGATCGGCATCATAGATTATGATTCCATCGGGTTTAACCCACCTGATATTAGCTTTCAGCGCTGCCGGGTTCATGGCTACCAGCACATCACAGTAATCACCAGGTGTATTAATCTGGGTATGACCAAAATGGACCTGGAAGCCGGAAACTCCACCAATTGTTCCCTGTGGCGCCCTGACCTCTGCAGGATAGTCCGGGAAAGTGGAAACATCATTACCGTAAAGTGCCGACGTATCGGAGAAAAGAGTGCCGGCAAGTTGCATACCATCGCCCGAATCACCCGAGAACCGAATGGCCACTTCTTCGATTTCGATGACTTTTGCCTGTTTACTCATGACAAATTATTGTTGTAAGAATATTAGGGTGCAAAAGTAAGCAGATTTATATTGTGATTATAATGAAATTGTCATTTATACTTTTACAACTCAGGAATCAACAAAAACTAACTGGCTATGGCTCTGATAAAATCAGTAAGAGGATTTACACCGATAATCGGAAATGGTTGCTATCTGGCTGAAACAGCAGTTATTATAGGTGATGTGGTGATTGGGGATGAGTGCAGTATCTGGTTCAATACCGTGATTCATTGTGCAAAAATCCACGATCGGGTTTTGATAGGTATTGGTGCCATCGTCCTTGATCATGCTATAATCGGTGAAAATTCAATCATAGCAGCCGGAGCAGACGAGAGAGATGATCGATAAAATCGCCGACAACTACCTTTTCTATGCGGGATGGTATCAGGAGGATTGACCGCTGCCCGCAGTTGGCAGGCCGTCCAACTTAGTAACAAGGTGTTGTGATCCGGTTAATTGCTCCAGCACCCTACTTAAACTTGCCGGGTCGCCAGTAGTATAAAACCGATAACCGACAACCGATAACTTTGAATTCAAACCCTTATGCTCTTCAAGCACTTTTCTCGTTTGACGTGCAACAGCGGGCGCAGGATCAATAATCCGGATTCCTGCAGGCAGAATTCCCTGAATGATCGGTATCAGAAACGGGTAATGGGTACATCCAAGCACCAACTGATCTATGCCCTGCTCAACCATCGGTATAAGATATTTTATCAGCAATTCCTTTGTTTCCGGCGAATCAATCATACCGTTTTCGATCAGCTCAACCAGACCGGTACCGGCTCTCTCATGCAGTTCCACGGAATGGGCAAAGAGTCCTATTGATCGTTTGAAATGCTCACCCTTAAAGGTTTGTGCTGTTGCTAAAACCCCGACATGACCTGTTTTCGATTTCATTGCGGCAGGCTTAACTGCCGGCTCAACTCCAACGAAAGGAAGATTAAACTCCCGGCGTAAAGTGGTGATCGCTGCACCGGTGGCGGTATTGCAGGCGACAACAATCAGTTTGCATCCCTGGTCAATCAGGAACCTGGTTATCTCCCTGGAGCGGCCGGTAATGAAACTCCTGGATTTTGTTCCATAGGGCGCATTGGCTGAATCCGCCACATAAATCATCGACTCAGCCGATAACTCCTTTCTAAGTTCGTTCCAAACACTCAGGCCACCGATTCCCGAATCATAAACGCCTATGGGTGCTGATGTTTCCATAAAAAAAATCCCTGTCATAAAGACAAGGACTTAATTATCAATTTTTTAAATCTATTTAATCCCTAACTTGGCTTTCACCAGCGGCAATAAATTCAAGGATTCATCTTCGGGGAAGTAAAGCAGCACGCCCAGCACGCCACCACCAGCTTCAATAACATAGGTAAACTTATTGGCCTCTGCCACCGCTTTAATCGCATTCTTCAACTTGGTGACAATCGGAGCCATCAGCTCGTTTTGCTTCTTATCCAGCTCCTGCTGGGCAACAGTCTGAAAATTCTGGATTTTAGTCTGCATATCAACCAATTCAGCTTCCTTGGCTGAGCGGATAAATGACGATAAAGAATCTTTCTGCTTGGTATAGGTCTCGACTAAGTTATTATAAACAACATTCATCGATTCGTAATTCTTGGTAATTTCCGCGTTGAATTTTACAAAGATTTTTTCGGCACTATCACGCTCCGGCATCAATTGCAGAACTTCCTGTGTATTGATATGACCTATTTTTTGCTGAGCAAAAGAAGCGGTACCGCTTACGAGAATGAACATCGCACAAGCTAGCAAGATCAAAAGTAATTTTTTCATTTTCAACGATTAACGGTTAATATAGAACAATCTAATAATGTGTTACTTAAAACGGAGCACAAAGATAGAAATTAATTTTGAATTCCCATCTTTTTCAGCACATCGTCACTTTTATCAAATTTTGGATCCGTAAAAAGCATGGTCGGACCGGCAGCCACATCAAAAATAATGGAATAGCCTCCTTCTGCGGCAAGATCTTTAACTGCCGTAAAAACATCATCCTGAATGGGTTTTACCAACTCCGTACGTTTCTTGTACAGTAATCCTTCCGGGGCAAAGTATTTTTTCTGCAATTCCTTTACCTCTTTTTCCCGCTGCATGATCTCCTCTTCACGCTTGATTCTCATTTCTTCAGTCAACAGAACACGTTCAGCCTGATAATCTTTATACAGTTTCTCAATATCGGTACGCTTGCCCTCAATCTCTTTCTGCCACTCTTCGGAAAACTTATCAAGTTGCTTTTGTGCTGCATCATAGGCAGGTATCCTGCCCAGAATATAATCCGTATTTACATAGGCAAACTTCTGGCTGAATCCCATCGTTACCCCGACGATCAATAAACTTACTGTGAACAATATCTTTTTCATAACCTTAAAATTTTTCATTTTACTTCAATTTCCGTACCAAGTATCTTTTTGTTTCCTGTAATTTCTTTCTCAAGTACCCACCCCCTGGCCCCCTCCCTTTTTCAGGGAGGGGGCCAGGGGGTGGGTACTTAAAGTCCAATTGGCCTGGGGGTTGGGTACTAACTTACAGTTGCGGTCCCAGCACAAAATGGAACTGACTGTGGTTTTTGCCCGGATTATTCGGAATATCATCAAATCCATAACCCCAGTCAACACCCATCAGGCCGAACATCGGAAGATAAATCCTGACCCCGACACCAGCTGACCTTTTCATATCGAACGGATTGAATTCCTTAAATTCATACCAGGCATTACCTGCCTCGAGGAAAGCCAGTGCAAACAGGGTGGCATTCGGGTTCAGCGAGATCGGGAAGCGCATCTCCATGGTAAATTTAGTATACAGATTAGCACCTTTTGCAGGTGTCAGTGATCCATTCGCGTATCCCCTCAGAGCGATAACATCGCGGCCATAATAGCTATAGCCCATAATCCCGTCGCCCCCGACCTCAAAATTCTCGAACGGGGATCTTGCAAACTGATTATAGTATCCAAGGTAGCCGAATTCTGCCTTGGTGGCCAAAACAAAATCTTTTGATTCTTCACCTTCTTTGGATCCGCCAATTGACCAGAGTTTAGTATACCAGGAGGATTTGAAGCTCCATTTATGATATTCGATCCACTTATAACGCTCTGTTTCTGTAAGTTTACTATAATCTTTGCCATTAAACAGGGAATAGGGTGGCGTGATCTGCAGGTTGAGCGAAAAAGTGGATCCCATCCTTGGATAGATGATCTGGTCTGTTGAACTTCGGCCGAAAGTGCTGGTAAAACTAATGTTATTGCTGACCCCGTTCTTGATCACAAAATACGACCAGTCGTCAAGTAAATAGCGTTGAAAAGATAACTGGTTGAACAAGGTAAAATAATCATCCGGCCAGCTGAGCCGGCGTCCCAAACCAAATGAAGCCCCGGAGATTTTCATCGATTGGTTAAGCGGGTCTTCTGTCTTCCTTCCGTTGGTTTGAATGGTATGGTACAGTGAAACCGATAAGGAATTCGGTTTCTTGCCGCCCAACCAGGGTTCAACAAAAGAGGCGCTGTAGGACTGATAGTACTTGCCGTTCGACTGGGCACGGATACTCAGGTTTTGTCCGTCACCTGAAGGCAATGGCCTCCAGGCAGACTTCTTGAAAAAATTCCGTGCTGAGAAATTCCCGAATTTAACACCAAGGGTTCCGATAACCATTCCGGCTCCCCAGCCTCCTGAAATCTCGATCTGATCATTCGCACGCTCAACTAACTTATATTCAATATCAACAGTCCCGTCAAGCTGATTTGGGATTGGATTCGGGACAATTTTTTCCGGATCAAAGAAACCGAGCTGTGCTAATTCCCTCACCGACCTGATCACGGCCGACCGGTTAAAAAGATCACCCGGTTTGGTGCGGATTTCACGGCGGATAACATGTTCATTGGTACGGTCATTACCCGTGATAATCACCTTGTTGATCCGGGCAACCGGACCTTCATGAATGACGATCTGAAGGTCGATGGAATCATTGTCCACATTTACTTCCTGGGTTTCGGCATCATAGAACAGATAGCCATTGTCCATATAAGCATTACCAACAGCATCGGGGTCATTCCTCAAACGATTTTCCAGAATCGCCTGATCATACACCGCACCTTTCTTAATCTTCAGTCCTGCCGAAAGTTGTTCGCTGGTATATTTAACATTTCCTGCCCAGGTGATGTTCCTGAAAAAATACTGTTTACCCTCTTCCATAAGTATAACCAGCCCAACGGTCCCATCCGGATTATGGTAAAGGGAATCCTTGACGATCCGTGCATCCCTGTATCCTAAAGTATTGTATTTGGCTATAATTTTTTCCTTGTCATCCTTGAAGTTGCTTTCAAGAAACTTTGATGCCTTAAAAATGTTATACCAGGCTTTCTGTTTGGTTTCCTTCATTGCCTTCCGAAGCTTTTTCTCCGGCAGGACGGATACATTTTCAAAGGTGATCTTCCCGATCTTAACCTTATTCTTTTTATCGGCCTTAATATCAAGGACCGTTGAGTTCTGCAAAAGAGTATCAGCTTTTTGAGTAATAAAAACTTCTGTGTTCAAATAGCCTTTGTCGATAAAATGTTCTTTCACCAGGAATTCCGTTCTCGAAAGAGTATATGGAGTTACCAGATTACCTCTTACCAGCTTGACTTTCTCTTTCAGGTCGTCGGCTTCCTGCTTATTTACTCCTGTAAACGAAAAGCGGGCCAGCCTTGGCATTTCCTGCAGGTAGATATCAAGAAAAATCTGATCACCCTCGATCTTGGTGGCAGTAATCCTCACATCTGAAAAGAGTTGCTGATCCCACAATTTCTGGATGGCTGCTGGAATGGCCTCACCCGGAATCATAATTTTTTTCCCGACATCCAGTCCCGAAAACTGTAACAAAACATTATGCGTCAGGTACTTGACTCCAGAAACCGTTACCCCTCCGATTTCGTACTCCCGGGGAGTCCTCGAATAATCAAGAATTCGTAACGGTTTAGTGGTGATTTCCTGGTTAAAGGCAACAAGGGTGGAAAGAATAAGGACGACAGATAGTACTAATCTTTTTATCATGCTGATTTTTCGGATGTTATAATTGCTCGCTTGTTTTGCCGAACCGTCGCTCACGGTTCTGATAGTCTAATAAGGCCT
>Ga0163199_1000105_pt1 | contig 52308 bp, 28 predicted proteins | sample PL_2010_150m_FD_113537 | JGI IMG/M metagenome (GOLD analysis project Ga0163199, IMG submission 113537) | Freshwater microbial communities from Powell Lake, British Columbia, Canada to study Microbial Dark Matter (Phase II) - PL_2010_150m | ecosystem: Environmental > Aquatic > Freshwater > Lake ...
ATTAAAAACATTAGAACAATCGCAAATGGAAGCGCTTAAATCCATGCGTGAACAGCAATTGACGCAAGAGCGAACCCTGGCACAGATTGATGCTCAAATTACCTCGCTGAATAAAATCCAGCATTCTTTAGGGCATGAGGCCATGCTTGATGCTTGGTTGAGTAGCAATCAGTTGACTAGTGCAGCGCGAATTTGGCAACAAGTTGAAATCCAAAAAGGCTGGGAGGTGGCGCTTGAGGCGGTATTGGGTTCGCGCTTAAATGCTTTACTCAATGAAAGTGCTGGCAAGCTAACCCCTAACATTCGCCCGCCATCCGCATTGGTTATTGCAGAGGCTGCTGAAGCTAGCTTAAAGACTTCACCAAGCAAGCAATCATGGAAAACCATGCGAGATTTTGTTGATGTCAGAGATAAGCGCATAGCGGGGCTTTTAGATGCTTGGTTGGATAGTGTTTATTTGCTTGAGGATGGAGAGGATCCTGACGAAGCACGTCAAAAGCTAAAAGCGCACGAATATTTAGTAAATGCACAAGGTGATGTTTATACACGTTATAGCTTGTCTATTTACGCTGCGCAATCAGCTATGCATGGTGTCTTGGAGCGTCAACGAGAGCTTGATGACCTTAATAAGCAACAGCCACAATTTCAAGCTCAAATTATATCAGGCTCTAATACGCTTGCCTCCTATGAACAAGCGTTGCAGTTAACAAGGCATGCGCATACAGAGCAACAGCAGGCATTAACTAAGCTTACTCAAACCCAGCATGCGCTTCATGTCGATTTGCAGCGTCTCACGCAGCAACGTCAGCACATCATCGATAGACAGAATGCGATTCAGATAGATTTAAGTCAACTTCAACAGCGCTTAACGCAATTGAGCGATGAGCAACAAACAAAACAAAAAATGCTTTCATCAACAAGTGGCTCACTTGTTGATTTGCAAGCTAGGCGCGAGCATACATTTAGCGCAAGACAGGCTGCTGAATTAGCTTTAAATGCATGCAGAAATGATTTGCAGATCGCTGAAAAACTGATGCAAGAGAAAATATTTAATATTAAGTTAATATCAAATAATATTAATGAGTTAAATGGTAAAGTAAATTTACTTTATGAAGAAAAGGTTGCCTTAAATAATAAGAAAAAAGAAGCGGAAGCATTCCTAGATGCGGCAAAGATGGAAGGCTTGAAAGCAAACCTTGAGGCCGCGATTAATTTAAAGCAAGTTCGCGAAGTGACTCTGGCAGGAGCGCGTGATGCAATGGTAGGTTCAGAAAATGAATTGCAAACTAATGAGCGTAACAGAATGCAAAACGAACAAGTCTTGTATCCGCTCCGAGATAAATTGGAACAGGCGCGACTTCAAGAACAACAATCCCGTTTGCATTTTGAGCAGTGCCAAGCTGCGCTTTTAGATGTTGGTATTGAAGAGGCTGAATTGGCAAACGAATTAAGCCTTAGCGCTAAAATTTCAGACTTTGAAGCGCGTGTGGAAAAGTTTGCGGGTGAGGTGGTAGCCCTTGGTCCTGTAAACTTAGCCGCTATTCAAGAGCTTAATAGCGAGTGTGAACGTAAAACTTACTTGGATAGCCAAGCTGCAGACTTGGAAGAGGCGATTAATACCCTAGAGGATGCGATAAGACGTATTGATAAGGAGACGCGAGCGCGTCTCCAACATACATTTGATGAAGCAAATCGTCACTTTGATGAATTATTTAAAGACTTATTCGCTGGCGGCCAGGCAAGGCTAGAGTTGTTGGGTGAGGAAATTTTAGATACAGGTATGCAAGTTTTTGCACAGCCTCCAGGAAAGAGAAATAGCACGATTCATTTGTTATCTGGCGGTGAGAAAGCACTCACTGCACTAGCGCTAGTCTTTGCGCTGTTTAGACTTAATCCTGCGCCATTTTGTTTAATGGACGAGGTGGATGCGCCACTTGACGACAGCAATACAGATAGGTTTTGCGCAATGGTAAAAAAAATGTCGGAGCGAACACAGTTTTTGTTTGTTAGTCATAATAAAATTACAATGGAGATGGCACAGCAACTTGTTGGGGTAACTATGCAAGAGTCAGGTGTTTCTCGAGTAGTTGAGGTGGATATGGAAGCTGCCATGCAAATGAACCATGAGTTATTTACATAGGGCGATTTGCCAATAAAGTTAATGGGAATATCAATTGAATAAACTAAATGACTTAACAATATCACTTTTAGCGATTGGTTTAGGCTTAATCGTTATGGTCATCGTTTTTAATTGGTGGCAAGAACGGAAAATGCGCAAAGCAGCAGAAAAGCAAATTCCAATTCCTCAAGATGATCTGCTAATGGATCAATTTGAGGAAAAGACTGTTTCAATCGACACATCAACAAAAATTAAGGATGTCGTTGTTAGGCATGAGCTTGATGAGGTTCAATTTCGAAACGAGGTAGAGTTTAAGATTGATATTGAAGGATTTGACCATGGTGAAGGTGCTTTAGACGGAAAGAATGAATCTAATATCGAAGCGCCCCGAGCTGAGGTTGAAGAACCCATCCTAGCTATTGAAGAGAATCTAATAACGGAGCCAATAAAAACCAATATCTTGCCAGAAGTGATCAATAAAGACGTGGATTTGACTGCATTATTATTCCTACCGAGTCCATTTAATGGGGATCAGTTGCGCAAGTTTTTCATGAGCATGGTCAATCTAGACAAGCCCATTTTTGCATATGGCTTAGATGAATCACAAGTATGGCAGAGGCTAACAAGAGAGCAAGAAAATTCCAACTTCACTAAAGCAGCCTTTAGTTTGCAGTTAGCTGACAGAGCGGGTCCTGTTTCAAATGAAACCTTGCAGCGGTTTCAAAAAATTGTTAGCGAAGTCGCCTATGAGCTAAGTGCGCAAGTTGAATGGATGGGAACGCATGAGCCTCTAGAATATGCAAAGGCTTTAGATGCGTTTTGTTTGGAGGTTGATCAAACGGTTGGTTTTCACATTTTGAATGGCGCTAGTGGGCGATTTACTGGTACTAAATTCAGGGGTCTAGCTGAAGCGAACGGAATGACATTGAAGGATGACGGCGCCTTTTACGCAAGGTCTATTAACGAACAAACCAAATTCAAAATTATCAATATGGAAAACAATCCATTCAATGTTGAAATGTTAAGATCAATAGCTCTCAAGGGCGTGACCTTTCAGATGGAGATTGCTCTCACAGAAAATTGCACTGAGACATTTAATAGTATGGTTTTAACGGCAAAAAGCATGGCTTCCTCGCTGTCAGCAACCCTTATAGATGATCATCAGCGGGAATTGAGCGATGCTAAAATTGAGAAAATCAGACAGCAATTGAAGTTGATTCAAGTACAAATGACCGTTAAGGGCATTCCCCCTGGTAGTGCGGTAGCGCTCCGTTTGTTCTCGTAGTTTAAGTATGTCACAAAATAAGCAAGTGCCTTTGCAAGCTGGACTTTTTGCTAATGCGGCAGTGAATTCCATGCAGTCGATACAGGCTCGTATTGAACAAGTGCGTAATCTCATTCGTTTATATGATTATCAGTATTATGTGCTCGATACTCCAACAGTAAGCGACAATGAATATGACGGTTTATTTCGTGAACTTCAAGCGCTTGAAGCGGAAAATCCCAATCTTATATCTGTAGATTCCCCAACGCAGAGGGTTGCGGGTGAGCCTGTTAAGAGTTTTAATAGCATTACGCACCGAGTCGCAATGCTATCTCTCAACAATGCATTCGGTGATGATGAGCTGGTAGCTTTCGATAAGCGCATACGGGATGGTTTGGGTATTGACCAAGTTGAATATGCCGTAGAGCCAAAATTTGATGGGCTTGCAATTACACTAACCTATGAGAATGGCGTTTTTATTCAAGGGGCAACTAGAGGAGATGGGTATACGGGTGAAGATGTCTCTCATAATCTCAAAACTATACGAAGTATTCCGCAACGTTTAAATATTGATAATCCACCAAAGCTTCTTGAAGTGCGAGGTGAAGTGTTAATGTTTAAATCTGATTTTGAATCACTTAATCAGCAACAACTATTACGCGGGGATAAGACATTTGCTAATCCTCGAAATGCAGCAGCAGGCAGTCTTCGCCAATTGGACCCGAACATTACCGCAACAAGGCCTTTATCCTTCTTTTGCTATGGCTTAGGATATGGCGAGGGTGTGCCAGTATTATCAACGCATAGCGCCTGTATGGATTATTTACAAAGCCTACAATTGCCTGTTAGCAACCTTAGAGGCTTGGTCAGCGGCGTTAACGGATTGTTAGGCTTTTATCAAAAAGTTGCCTTGCAGCGACAAAACCTGCCTTTTGATATTGATGGTGTCGTATATAAGGTTAATGCTTTAGCACAGCAATCGGAGTTAGGCTTTGTATCCCGAGCGCCACGATGGGCAATTGCCCATAAATTCCCGGCAGAGGAGGCATTTACGATTGTCGAAGGGATTGATGTTCAGGTTGGGCGTACTGGCGCAATCACACCAGTAGCGCGATTGAAGCCGGTTTTTGTGGGTGGGGTGACAGTCACGAACGCAACGCTGCATAATGAAGATGAAATGCGAAGAAAAGATGTGCGTATTGGCGATACTGTTAGTGTAAGAAGGGCAGGGGATGTCATCCCAGAAGTCGTAAGGGTCATATTGGATAAGCGTAATGAGAACGCATTGATCTTTTTTATGCCAACCCATTGTCCCGTCTGTGGGTCGTACATTAAAAAACAAGAAGATGACGTGGTAGCGCGTTGCACAGGGGGCATCTTCTGCGCGGCACAGCGCAAACAATCGATGATTCACTTTGCTTCTCGCAAGGCAATGGATATCGAAGGATTTGGGGATAAGTTAGTGGGGCAGCTTGTCGACGCTAATTTGGCTAATAGTCTAGCTGACATATATCGATTGGATATTCATACGCTTGCTAATTTAGATCGTATGGGAAAGAAATCAGCACAAAATATCATAGAAGCGCTTGTTAAGAGTAAGAAAACAACATTCCCACGCTTTATATACGCGCTTGGTATTAGAAACGTAGGGGAATCAACTGCAAAAGATTTAGCAAGGCATTTTGGAAGCATTAGTGCTATTCAAAACGCGAGCCTTGAGGAGCTTCAACAAGTGCCGGATGTAGGTCCAGTTGTTGCAGAGTCAATCGTCGATTTTTTTTCAGAAACGCATAACCAAGAGATTCTGAGTAGCCTTATTGCACCTGAGGAAGAGGGTGGCCTAGGTATCCATTGGGGAATAGAGACGGCTAAAACTGATGCAACAGGGGTGTTGAATGGTAAAACATTTGTGTTAACAGGAACATTGCCAAGCATCAGTCGAGAGGATGCTAAGCAAATGATTGAAAACCTTGGTGGAAAAGTAAGTGGTAGCGTTTCAAAGAAAACAAATTTCGTTGTGGTCGGGGCTGATGCTGGTAGTAAGCTTATAAAGGCTCAAGAATTAGGCATTCAGATTCTAGATGAAATTGCGTTTCTCAACATGATCACACTCAAGTAGGGTTGAAAGCATGAATCTATTGTATATTTTATTGTTACCGCTCTTGTTCATTAACGTATATTCTTATGCTGATGATGTAAATCTTAATAAGAAAATTACCGAATGTAATCAATTAGTAAAGTCTGGAAATGAAGAAAAAGCCTTAGAGTACACAGCTCAGCTGCTAAAGCAAAATAAGCCTGAGAGAGATATTTTCCTATGCCAGTCCCGAGCTCAGATGTCCCTCCGGCGCTTTGCTGATGCAGTAATTTCACTTAAGTCCGTTGACCAATTGTCTATTTTGCCAAATGATCACATGATGGCACTCGCAATGCTAGGTAATGCTTACAAGGGTAACAACCAGTTCAATGAGGCTATAGGCGCGTATGAATTATCATTGAATATCGCTATTACGCTTAAAAATACTAGTTTTCAGCGTATTACACACGGGTTGATTGGGGACGTTCAATCCAACACCAAACAATTTGATGAGGCGGTAACAAGCTACCAAGCGGCTATTAAGCTATCCCTTAACGACAATGAGCGGGCTGATGCGTTTGAACATTTAGCGAGCATCTTCAGTCAGCAGCGGAAGTATAACCTCGCAATCGAATACCAACTTAAGGCCACGCTTGCCTATACACATTATGGCGATTTAGATTCCCAGGCTAATTCAGGGCTAGAATTAGGTCGGATTTATATGGAGGCTGGTGAGTATGAGCAGGCTGAAAAATCTATTAATAAAATCCTCAAATTGGCTTCAGATAATGGCGGCCCTTATTGGGAAGCTAAATCTAATCTTTTAATGGCGAGACTTAGATTATCTGAGCACCAAAATCCCCAAATCTATATTGATGCATCTTTGCGGATCAATAAGGAACTTAATGACGCATCGCTTAAAGACGATATTGCTGCGGTGCTGGGGATGGTTTCTCAATAATTCATTTAGTCCCTTAGCTGTGTGAATATCTAATTTAACATAATATACATTATGCGAAGTTAATAAGGTGACAAAAAAGCCAGCAATATTTGCTGGCCCCTTGTTTGTGGCCTTCACCGCTTACTTGTTATTAAAGAACGCAATGTTCATGCAACGACCATTTACAAACGTCAGCTCAGTGAATTTGTAGGTTTTGCTTGGTGCGTAATTAACGCGGCCATTGTAATACCACATCTCAACATTAACTGGTTTTGATGACTCCTGACCTTTTCCAGCAAGCATTGTGTTCGCCCCCGTTGGTTTGACAGATAGCTCCTTCTTATCTGGGTTTCCAAGCTTCTCCAAAACGATCGTATTAGATTTGCCGCTAAAGCTACGCAAGAAGTCGTCTTCTGTATAGGTTGTTTTGCCTGCATATGAATTAACGCTCACAAAAGCAAATAATATGGCGGTTAAAAAAGATTTTTTGGTAATTGTCATGGTTAATCCTATTAATGATCTATCGAATTCTAAGCGGCTATTTTATTACAGAATAATAGATTAAAACGTTAATTTTAATCCGTCGTAAGCTACATGCAAATTTTCTGGAAGCATGGCGCTTAGTTCCTCAAACTCAATTTCATGGGTCATATGGATAAAATATGTATTTTTAGCTTTGATAAGACCAGCATAAGCAATGCTTTGTTCCATGTTAATGTGTGTGTAATGTGCTTTATAACGCAGGCAATCCAACATTAGGATCTCTAGGCCCTCCAAAAGCATGAGTGATGTGGCTGGAATATCAGACACATCAGTTAAGTAAGCCATATTGCCTAAGCGGTATCCTAATATATCGCTGTAGCCATGCCTAACTGGGATTGGCGTTACCTTGATACCAAGGAGTTCGAATTGTTCAGATATTGGGTTGAGGCTTAAAACAGGCAAATCCCAGAAATCCCCAGCTGCACGAATCGCATATCCAAACTTTTGTTGTATGTGTTGCATTGCATCTGTCTTGCCGTATAGGGGAATCTGTTTCTTTTGAATTTGGCAAAACGCACGCAAATCATCGATTCCATGGAGATGGTCTGCGTGTGTATGTGTGTATAGCACTGCATCAACACGTTTTAGGCCTGCGATAAGCGACTGAGAACGCAGGTCTGGCCCTGTATCAATGAGGATAACTTCCTCATTGTCTGTGATAATTGCTGCTGAGCAACGTAGGCGTTTGTTTTTAGGGTTGTTAGATAAGCAGGTCCTACATTGACACCCGACAACCGGTGTTCCTGCACTAGAACCAACACCAAGCATGGTTAATTGCAAGGTGTTGCTCGTTTAAATAATGTAAAAAAGTTTAGCGTACTTGTATTGGCTAGTTCATCGATCGAAATATTTCTTAGCCTAGCCACTTCCTCAGCAACATGTTTAACGTAAGCAGGTTGATTGGTCTTGCCTCTAAATGGAATAGGGGCAAGATAAGGTGAGTCCGTCTCAACCAGAATGCGATCTAATGGAACGTGCCGGGCAACTTCTTTTAAAGCGCTTGCATTTTTGAAGGTAACAATCCCAGAGAATGAGATATAAAAACCCATTTCAATGGCACGCATTGCCACATCAAGTGTTTCTGTAAAGCAGTGCATGGCACCTCCGACTTCGGAGGCATTCTCTTCTTCCATGATTCGAAGGGTGTCTTCTGCTGAAGCACGCGTATGAATAATTAAGGGAAGTTTTGCTTTTATAGCGGCGCGAATGTGCGTGCGAAATCTCTCTCGTTGCCAATCTAAGTTGCCAGTCAGTCTAAAATAATCCAACCCTGTCTCACCTATTGCTACCACTTTTGGGTGTTGTGCGAGATCGAATAAGGTATCGCTACTAAAAGGTGGTTCGCTTTCATAATCGGGATGCACGCCAACAGATGCAAAAAAATTAGGGTATTTGTCAGCGAGCGCTAGGACCTGGGGGAAATCTTTCAATGTGACAGAAATACAAAGTGCGTGCCCTACCCCATTTTCAGTCATGGCTAGACGAATATCTTCGATATTCGTTGCTAGCTCCGGGAAGTTTAAGTGGCAGTGTGAATCTACAAGCATGGCGCAAAGTTCATTTGAATATATGGGTGTAATGTAAAAATATGCGCTCTAGTTGCAGCTCATTATTTAATGGGTGATTTGCACTTTTCTTGGCGTCACCAAGCATTTTTAGAAAATCTAAAAGCTGAGATAAATTGAGATGCTGAACCAACTTTTTAACGGCGCCCTCTTGGCTTTGATGATATCTCACTTCTTGCGTGAAATGACAAAGAAGAAGGTCATAAGACCATTTTTGTAAGGCGGCAATGGCATTCTCCATGCCCAGCACCAAACATACGGAGGATAGTTGAAATATGTCTGATTTGGCCCCGGAAGATAATAGTTTGCAGACCTCCATAGACGCAAAAACACCCTCTTCGGCTTCGTCTATCGCCATTATTGGGGAGCCCCCAGCGTAACTCAACAATGTTTCTGAGCTCTGAATGCCCGCATATTTCATCCAAGCTAGCGCATCTTCACTCGATGGTACCGGCATGTCAATTTTTTGGCAGCGGCTCATAATAGTTGGTAGAATTTTATGCGCTTGATGAGCAATCAGAATAAAGACGACGTTTGGAGGCGGCTCTTCGAGCATTTTCAATAAGGCGTTTGCTGCTGAAGCGTTGAGGCCTTCAGCTGGATGGATGAGCGCAATTCGAAGCCCATCACTCTTATGACTTGATAGGCTCAAGAAGTCGCTTAAACCTCTGACCTGGTCAATGACAATCTGCGTTCTCTTTTTAGTGCTTTTCGTGCCGCCATCATCATCCTTGCTCGTATCTTGTTCTGGTGAAATGAAACGAAAATCAGGATGATTGTCTTGTTCAAACCACCCACAACTCGGACATACGCCACAAGGTTGTTGGTCTGAATTTAATTGCTCACAAAGCAATGCTCGGCAAAAGGAGATTGCAAAATCCAGTTTCCCTATGCCTCTTTGACCCCTTAGTAATAATGCATGCGGCAAGCGCTTTTTGTCGGACATTAAACGTTGCCAGACGGATGCTTGCCAAGGGTAGATTTCCTTAATTATCATAAGGTTGAAATTACCTTATTAACTTCTACCTTAACATTATCCAAGGCTTGATTTGAATTGATAATGCAGAAGCGATTTGGATTCTTATTTGCTCTATCGAGATAGGCATTTCGAATTTTCGTAAAAAACTCTGCGGACTCACGCTCAAATTTATCGGGTGTTCTAGCACTCGCTAAGCGCGCCAAACTAACTTCTACAGGTACATCAAATAGTAATGTTAAATCAGGCTGCAAGCTACCTTGCACCCAAATCTCTAATTCAATTACTTTTTTCGCTAATACGTCTCGGCCGCCGCTCTGATAAGCATAAGTTGCATCAGTAAATCTGTCTGAAAGCACCCAAGCACCTCTCGCCAAGGCTGGCTCAATAACTTTGGCGATGTGCTCTCTTCTCGCTGCAAACATCAACAATGTTTCAGTTTCTGGGTGCATTGGCTCATTGAGGAGTAACGTTCTTAATTGTTCACCAAGCTCAGTTCCCCCTGGCTCACGAGTTGAAACCACCTCCACATCTTTGCTTTTAAGCAAATTTATAATGTCTGGAATATGCGTGCTTTTGCCAGCACCATCCATGCCCTCTAATGTAATGAATTTACCGCGCACGTTTTCCGCCTAATTGATACTTGATAACTGCATTATTATGCTCTGCAAGACTTGCGGAGAAGTGATGGGTGCCGTCCCCCTTGCCTACAAAATAAAGCGCTTTAGTCTGCGCTGGATGCAATACTGCGTAGATTGCGCCTAAGCCAGGCATCGCAATGGGCGTTGGAGGCAATCCATCCCGTGTATAAGTGTTATAGGCGGTATCATTCACTAAATCCTTTTTGTGAATGTTGCCATCAAATCGCTCCCCCAAACCATAAATCACCGTTGGGTCTGTTTGTAGTCGCATACCTATTTTTAAGCGATTGATAAACACACCAGCGATTTGAGATCGCTCAGATGCGCTTCCTGTTTCCTTTTCAACGATGGAAGCCATAATGAGTGCTTCGTAAGGGGTCTTGTAAGGCAAGCCCTCCGATTTACCAATCCACGCGCTTTTTAACTTACCTTGCATGGTCGAATAAGATCGCTTTAGGATATCTCTGTCGCTCGTGTTCGGACTAAAAAAATAGGTGTCTGGGAAAAACAAACCTTCTGGCATTGTTTCTGTTGCGCCAATCTCTTTAAGGATTTGCTGATCGGTTTCACTCATGGCCATATGCTTCACTTTTTCTGAAGTGTTCAATTCTTCACGCATTTGTGCAAAGGTCCACCCCTCAATAAATGTAATGCTTGCCTGGGTGCTTGCACCTGAAGTCATCATATCTAACAACTCTAGGGGCGTGATGCCGCTTTTTACCTCGTATATGCCAGCTTTTACATCTGATGCTACGCCTATGCTTCTCGCAAGCATTTCAAAGCTCACAGGGTCTTGTATAATGTTCTGCTGAACAAGTTGGCGTGTAACTCCTCTGAAGCGGCTTCCAGCTTCAATATCAAAGCTTTCAGTTTCCGTTTTGAGATGAATCCCCGAATTGGCGAAGTAAATTAGCCAAGCTATTGCTAGGCCAAAACAAAGCAAGCTTATTTTGATCATTTTTATGATTGATCGCATGTTAATTTAGTAGCATTTCACGCAACTGAGCATCCAGGCCTTGTTTAGGCCATTGTTTGCCATTCAACTCAACAACTTGCCATGCGCCAAACAGGCTGTTGCAAATAATGATTTCATGGGCCTGCATGAGCTTGTCAAGTTTCAATGCTTCAATCTTAACGGCGAGATTAAAACGGGTAGCGTTTTCGATGATGCGAGCTCGAGCGATACCAGCAACTCCGCATTGATCGAGCGATGGCGTGATAAGCTCATTGCCAAATCTCGCGATAATATTGCTCATAGTGCATTCAATCACATTATCGTTGCTGTCCATCAACAAGCCATCTGCAATATTGGCGTCGCTCCATTCCATGCGAGCCAATACATTTTCTAATCGGTTAAGATGCTTAATGCCTGCCAATTTTTTTTGTTGGCTTAGCTTTAGTTCACACAGGTGAAGTTTAACGCCCTGCGTTTGATTAATTGAAGGATAGACTGGCATTGCTGATTTAATGACGATTCTGTTGGTTTGAATCTTGTCAGAGAAAGCGTAGCCACGGCTTCCTTCCCCGCGAGTCACGATGATTTTAGCAACGGCATCTGCCCCGTCATCAAACATGATTTGAAGGTCTTTCAATAAGTCTTTATTACTGGGGCATGTTATGCCTAGCGCTTCGCAATCCTGAGAGAGTTTCTGATACTGCAAGGTCCAATGTTGAGCAACGCCGTTTTTAACAAGAAATGTGCGAAAAACACCGTCTCCATAAGACAGCCCACGGTCATTGATGGATATACCTGATGAGGGCATGCCATTGATTAGGTATTGATTATTTTTAGCTTCTAGATTCATGCTATTCAGATTGTTCGTCTTTTAGTGCATTCTCATGTTAAGAAAACAGCCTAAAGCATGATTTTAGATCACGAAAGATTGATATACCGCTTAAATCTTTCGAAATACAAGTGATCCGTTTGTGCCACCAAACCCGAAGTTATTTTTTAGCGCAACATCGATTTTCATATCACGCGCTGTGTTTGCGCAGAAATCCAGGTCACACTCTGGATCTTGATTAAAAATATTGATCGTTGGAGGGGATATTTGGTTGTAGATAGAAAGTACTGTAAATACTGACTCCAAACCGCCTGCGCCACCCAATAAATGCCCTGTCATTGACTTGGTCGAGTTAACAACGATTTTCTTTGCATGGTCGCCAAATGCAGCTTTAATCGCATTGGTTTCGTTCGCATCACCTAATGGTGTTGAAGTGCCGTGCGCATTCACAAATTGAACTTGGTCAGGATTTATGCCTGCATTGTTCATTGCATTACGCATAGAACGGCGTGGACCATCCATGTTTGGCGCGGTCATGTGATATGCATCAGCACTCATGCCGTAGCCAATCAGTTCAGCGTAGATTTTAGCGCCACGTTTTTTAGCTGACTCATACTCTTCAATTACCATGACGCCAGCACCTTCGCCAATCACGAACCCATCACGGTCTTTATCCCAAGGGCGACTTGCAGTTGCAGGATCATCATTGCGACTTGATAAAGCACGCGCTGAAGCAAAGCCTGCTACTGAAAGTTCAGTAATAGCTGCTTCGGCACCACCTGCGACCATTACATCAGCATCACCGTATTCAATCATGCGGGCAGCATCACCAATGGAGTGAGTGCCAGTTGTACAAGCAGTTACTATCGATACGTTCGGACCTTTAAAGCCGAACATGATGGATAGATTACCAGAAATCATATTGATAATTGTGCCAGGAATGAAGAATGGCGACACCTTGCGTGGGCCACCTTCATCATAAGTGTCATTCGTTTGTTCAATTAAACCAAGCCCACCAATGCCTGAGCCAATAGATACACCGATACGCTCCGCATTTTCTTCAGTCGCTTCAATGCCTGAGTCTTTTACCGCTTCAATGGCAGCTGCTAGGCCGTACTGGATAAAAGTATCCATGCGACGCGCTTCCTTTGCCGGAAGGTATTGCGACACATCAAAGTCTTTTACCTCACCCGCAACTTGAGATGAGAAATTACTAGGATCAAATTTAGTGATTCTTGTAATGCCAGATTTGCCAGCAATAAGATTAGACCAAGCAGGTTGCACACCAATACCAACTGGTGATACAACCCCTAAACCTGTTACAACGACGCGTCGTTTAGACGCGTTAATTGGCTTGGACAAAGCGACTCCAAGAAATAATGAGAAGTTTAATTACTTAAGATTAGCTGTGACGTAGTCAATAGCTTGTTGAACTGTTGTGATTTTTTCAGCTTCTTCGTCAGGAATTTCGCAGTCAAACTCTTCTTCAAGAGCCATCACCAATTCAACTGTATCTAGAGAGTCAGCGCCCAAATCATCAACGAATGAAGATGCATTTTTTACATCTGCTTCATTAGCACCAAGTTGTTCGATTACAATTTTTTTAACGCGTTGTTCGATGTCAGACATCTAAATCCCCTTTTTTATTTAAATTTACTGCTACAAAACTCACGACATTCTAACAAAAAGCGTGAGGAATTCAAAAAACTAAATTATTAATGACATTATGCCATGTACATTCCGCCATTCACGTGCAAGGTTTCTCCAGTGATATAGGCTGCAGACGGAGAAGCTAAAAATGCTACAGCTGCTGCAATATCGCTGTCTTGGCCTAGCTTTGCTAATGGAATGTGTTTTAAAAGCGCTTGTTTATGTTCGTCGGGCAATGCGCGCGTCATGTCAGTATCTATAAATCCTGGCGCAACACAGTTCACCGTGATGTTACGGCTACCAACTTCGCTTGCTAATGACTTTGTAAAGCCGGACATCCCGGCTTTAGCCGCTGCATAGTTGGTTTGACCAGCGTTGCCCATATGACCAACCACGGATGAAATGCTAATGATGCGGCCTGTTCTCGCCTTCATCATCGGACGTAAAACGGCTTTAGACATTCGGTAGACAGAGCTCAGATTGGTTGAGATTACAGCATCCCAGTCGCTATCTTCCATGCGCATCAACAATGTATCCTTGGTAATACCTGCGTTGTTGACAAGAATACTAACGTCACCAAATTGTTCTGAAATCGTCTTTAGTGTAGCTTGAATTTGACCATTATCGTTCACATCTAGGGATAAGCCGCAACCTTTGATGTCTGCGCCATTTAATGCTGCGCTAATTGCATCAGCGCCATTTTGCGTGGTTGCTGTGCCGATAACAACGGCCCCCTTCCTTCCTAATTCTTGAGCAATTGCAGCGCCAATGCCACGGCTAGCGCCTGTAACTAATGCAATTTGACCTTGTAACATTTTCATCCCCTTAGGTTTATTCTGTGGTGAATTGTGCTTGCGCTTCAGTGAGAGACTCAACGTTGATTAAGGCTATACAAGGTAGTTCAGCTACAATACGCTTAGTGAGTCCGGCTAGGACTTTACCAGGACCACACTCTGCTGATGCCTTAATGTCTTGGTTGTAAACACTTTGCACAGTTTCTACCCATCTTACTGGGCTATAAAGTTGGCGCACCAAAGCATCTTTTATATTATTTACGTCATTATAAGCAATAACATCTGCGTTATGAATCACAGGAATGCAAGGTGCTGCCATTGATACATTTTTTAAATAGTCAGCTAAAGCCTCAGCAGCTGGCTTCATTAAAGCACAATGGGATGGAACGCTCACAGGCAGTGCCAGTGCGCGCTTTGCGCCTTTCGATTTTGCGATTTCCATACCGCGTTCAACTGCGGCTTTATTACCTGCAATCACTACTTGGCCTGGTGAATTAAGATTCACCGCTTCTAATACTTCTCCTTGAGCGCCTTCCGCGCATACTTGGCGGACTATTTCATCATCAAGGCCCAGGATAGCCGCCATTGCACCGACCCCTTCAGCAACCGCACTTTGCATCACTTCTGCTCGATAGCGAACGAGTGGAAGTGCATCTTTGAAAGCTAATGCTCCCGCAGCTACGAGTGCTGTGTATTCACCCAGGCTATGACCTGCCATGATTGCTGGAGTAAGAACGGAATTTTCTTGCCAGGCACGCCATGTTGCCACGCCTGCAGTCAGCATTAATGGTTGTGTGTTCGTTGTTTGGTTTATGGTTTCATTAGGCTCTGTCGCCATAGCCCAAAAATCTTGTCCCAACAATTGAGAAGCTTCATCAAATGTTTGTCGTACCACTGTGCTATCAGCCAAGCCTTGCATCATACCGACCGATTGTGAACCTTGTCCTGGAAAGAAAAAAGCAAATTTCATTGAAGCCTCTTAATATTTCATTAATACGGATCCCCAGGTGAACCCACACCGAAGGCTTCCATTAGAATTATTTCCCCGCGTTTAATACGACCATCACGGACTGCAACATCAAGCGCTAATGGAATCGAAGCTGCTGAAGTGTTTCCATGTTTGTCAACGGTTGTCACTACCCTGTCCATACTCATGCCAAGTTTTTTGGCTGTGGACTGAAGGATTCGAATATTAGCTTGGTGAGGGACCAGCCAATCTATATCTGCTTTTTCGAGCCCATTTGCTATTAATGTGTCATCAACAATGGCGTCTAAAGTGTTCACAGCCATTTTAAAAACGGCGTTGCCTTCCATGAGGATGGTTTTACTCCCCTCTTGCTTAGAGACGCCTTGAGGAACGGTAAGCATGTCCGCATAATTACCGTTTGCATGAAGGTGTGTAGATAAAATGCCCTGTTCATCAGTTGCTTGGAGAATAACAGCACCAGCACCATCGCCCCAAAGAATACAATTGCTTCTATCCGTCCAGTCTGTGATGCGTGACATTGCGTCTGCACCAACAACAAGAACACATTTCGCTGCACCAGCTTTAATAAAATTATCTGCAGTTGCTAATGCGTAAACGAAACCGCTACAAACTGCTTGTAAGTCAAAGGCCGGACAATTCACGATGCCTAATTTTTGTTGCAATAAACAAGCAGTGCTTGGAAAAATTCGATCGGGTGTCGTCGTTGCCACTACGATAAGGTCGATAGTTTGGAGGTCGACGCTTGCAGATTCAATGGCTTTTTTAGCTGCTTCAAATGCCATATCGCTTGTATGTTCATTTTCCGCAACAATATGACGCTCACGAATGCCTGTGCGACTAAAAATCCATTCGTCAGTCGTATCAATAGTCCGCTCAAGTTCTGCGTTAGTTAGTATTCTTTCGGGTAAGTAACTTCCAGTGCCCGCAATACGTGAATGCTTCATGCAAGAACTTTCAAAAAAGTGTAGTTTTGACAGCGAATAATATTTTCAAATATATGAGATGACAAGTTAATTTGTCGCTGTGTTTGAGGCTTCTGTTTGCGCATGCGCAAGTTCTAATTGCTTTGTAATATGCATTAGTACACCACTTCTGGCTTCTTCAACAGCTTTGCTGATGGCATGTTTGAATGCAAATGCATCAGCACCGCCATGACTTTTTACAACAATTCCACGTAAACCTAAAAAGCTCGCCCCGTTATAGCACCTTGGATCCAATCGCTTTTTAAATGAAGATAGTACCGGCATTGAGATTAAAGCCATTAGCTTAGTAATTAGATTCTTTTTGAATTCTTCTTTCAAAAAACTACCCATCAGATTTGCCAGACCTTCAGATGTTTTTAGTGCAACGTTTCCTACAAAGCCATCGCAAACAACTAGGTCTGTTGTGCCTTTATAGATATCGTCACCTTCAACATTGCCATAAAAGTTTAAATGACTGTATTTAAGTAGTTCAGCTGTTTGCTTAACCACTTCATTTCCTTTGATGTCTTCGGACCCTATATTTAACAAACCTACCGTTGGGCTAGCTTTGTTCGTTACACATGAAACTAAGACTGAGCCCATAATCGCAAACTGTAATAAGTGTTCAGGAGTGCAATCAGCATTCGCGCCAAGATCAAGCATGTAAGTCATGCCCATTTTACTTGGCAAAACACCTGCAATTGCAGGTCGGTCTATTCCAGGGAGTGTTTTTAAGACAAATCTAGCCGTAGCCATGAGTGCGCCTGTATTACCAGCGCTTACGCAAGCCTGCGCAACGCCGTCTTTTACCAGGTTAATGGCGACGCGCATTGATGAGTCTTTTTTGTTTTTGAGTGCGCTCTGAGGTGACTCATCCATCATCACAAGTTCACTTGCGTGATGAATCCACATTCTTGAGTCAGATTTTGCTTTATTTGCTTGAAGCTCAGCTTCGATATCGTCGCTAAGGCCAACCAATATGATATTTATTTTGCTATCTTGCTTTAAAAGCGCCAAAGCGGCTGGGATTGTGACACGAGGGCCGTAATCTCCACCCATAGCATCAATAGCAACGGTTATATCCATGCTTTAAATTCAAACACTAAAACAAGCGATGAAATCTTATATGCAAAGATTTCATGCTCGTTTTAATCACTAATTATTCGCCTTTAGCCGGTAATGCTTTACGGCCACGGTAGTAACCGCTTGGGCTAACGTGGTGACGTAAATGTACCTCACCTGTTGTTGGCTCAACAGCCAGAGGCGGATTAGTCAAAAAGTCATGTGAGCGATGCATACCACGTTTAGATGGTGATTTCTTGTTTTGTTGAACAGCCATTTCTTACTCCTAAATAAACTAACTTTTTACAACTTTTAAGTCTCGCAATACAGCAAATGAATTCGGGGCTTTTAGCTCACTAACTTCTGCTTTTACTGCACAATCTTTAATCTCATGCTTTGGTGCAAAAGGGAGCGCTAGCAATATCTCATCTTCTACCAATTGCAAAACATTCATTTCTGCGTCTGCAATAATGTAGTCGTGGTCCTCAATATCTTCCTCTTCAGAAGGAATTTCAGATTCATCTTTTACCAAGAAAAATTCTGAACTAATGTTTAAAGCAATCATCATGGGCTCTAAACATCGCTGACATGGCACACCAACTTTACCCGTAAGGGTCAAATGCAACTTCGCTTTTCCCCCAACATCAATTTCGCCTGTTAGGCGCCAATCAAGGCTCTCAGTGTCAGAAGTGAGAGCATCTTTAGCTCTTTGTAATTCTGAGTGCGCTATTGTATCACGAATCTCAAGAGATTTTCTTGTGAATTCAATGCTATTGATGATGTGCTGTGCAGTCATAAGCCGCGCATGATATAATTAAGCCGTGGTTATGTCAAAAAACTAACCGATTTAAACGTTTATTTTTAACATCTTTAAACTCTTAACATTCAGGTTCAGTAGTGATTAAAAAAATCCTAGTCGCTAATCGCGGCGAAATTGCGGTTCGTATCGTTAGAGCATGTTCTGAAATGGGCATTAAATCGGTTGCAATCTATTCTGACGCCGATCGTCATGCATTGCATGTAAAAAAAGCTGACGAGGCCTACAATATTGGCTCAGATCCTGTTGTCGGTTACTTAAATGCACACAATATCGTGAATTTGGCAGTAGCTTCTGGATGCGATGCGTTACATCCCGGGTATGGTTTCTTGTCGGAAAATCCAGAATTAGCAGAAATTTGTGCACGTCGCGATATTAAGTTTATCGGACCTGATGCCAGCGTCATCCGCCAAATGGGCGATAAAATTCAAGCGCGTAATGCGATGGTTTCGGCTGGTATTCCTTGCACGCCTGGAAGTGATGGTAATTTAGCTGATATAGACGAGGCTCGTATCTTAGCAGCTAAGATAGGTTACCCTGTGATGCTTAAGGCCACGAACGGCGGTGGTGGTAGAGGTATTAGACGATGTAACGATGAAAAAGAATTGCTTGGTAATTATGACCGAGTTATTTCAGAAGCAAGCAAAGCATTTGGTAAGCCAGAAGTCTTTTTAGAAAAATGCGTTATCAACCCACGTCATATTGAAGTGCAGATTATTGGGGATAGCCATGGCAACGTGATTCATTTGTTTGAGCGAGACTGTTCTATTCAGAGGCGCAATCAAAAGTTGATTGAAATCGCCCCGTCACCTCAATTAAGTGATGCGCAACGCGAATATATAGGCAACTTAGCAGTTAAAGCCGCTAAAGCTGTTGGTTATGAAAACGCTGGTACCGTTGAATTCTTGTTGGATTCTGACAACACATTCTATTTTATGGAAATGAACACACGCCTTCAGGTTGAGCATACCGTAACAGAAACGATTACTGGCATTGATATTGTCCAAGAACAGATTCGTATTGCAGATGGTAAAGAGCTTCAATATCAACAGGATGAAGTAAAGTATCGTGGCTTTGCTATGGAATTCCGCATTAATGCAGAAGATCCTAAAAATGATTTTTTACCAAGTTTTGGTAAAATTACACGTTACTATGCGCCTGGCGGACCCGGCGTCCGAATGGACGCAGCCATTTACAGTGGCTATGTTATCCCGCCTTACTATGATTCAATGTGCGCAAAATTAACCGTTTGGGCATTGGATTGGGATAGCGTAATTGAACGCGGTCGCAGAGCGCTAAATGACATGTTGGTTTATGGTGTAAAAACTACCATTCCATATTATCAAGAAATTTTGAAACACCCCGACTTTAGAAGTGGCGAATTTGATACGAGCTTTGTAGAATCACATCCAGAGCTTAATAATTATGCTACTGTTTTTCCTCCTGAACTGTTTGCTGCAGCCATTTCTGCAGCAATTGCAGCGCATGAAGGTATTTAAAAAATCTCAATCAATATTAAAAAATAAGTTAACTATATGGCACAAGTTCATGTTTCTGAATTAGTTTTAAGGGATGGTCATCAGTCACTCATTGCGACACGTCTTCGCACTGACGATATGTTACCTATATGCGCTAAATTAGATGCGATTGGTTTCTGGTCGCTTGAGGCTTGGGGTGGCGCCACATTCGATACTTGCGTTCGATATCTAAAAGAAGATCCTTGGGAGCGCCTGAAGAAATTACGCAAAGCCCTTCCTAATAGCCGTATTCAAATGCTGTTAAGGGGGCAAAACTTGTTGGGCTATCGTCATTATTCAGATGATGTCGTTAGAGCTTTTGTAAAACAATCAGCTGAGTCTGGTGTAGATGTTTTCCGAGTGTTTGATGCGATGAACGACATACGTAATTTGCGTGTATCTATTGAAGCCGTTAAAAAACATGGCAAACATGCTGAAGGAACTATTTCCTACACCACGAGCCCTGTTCATGACATCAATTACTTTGTTGAGATGGCGAAACAACTCGAATCTATGGGTTCAGATACTATAGCCATTAAGGATATGGCGGGTTTACTTACACCACAAGTCACCAGTGACTTAGTTAACGCAATTAGATCAGCAGTTAAGCTACCTATTCACTTGCATAGCCATGCAACATCAGGCTTGGCTAGTATGTGCCTACTAAAAGGCGTTGAAAATGGAGCAACGATTGTAGATACATGTAATTCGTCCTTTTCTGAGGGTGCAAGCCATCCAACTACCGAAAGCCTAGTTGCTGCCCTCAAAGGCACGGAGTATGACACTGGGTTAAATCTGGCTGCACTACAAGAGGTAACTGCCTATTTCCGTGAAGTGCGAAGAAAATATTGGCAGTTTGAAAGTGAGTTCACAGGAGTGGATACGCGTGTTTTGGTTAATCAAGTTCCTGGTGGGATGATTTCCAACTTATCTAATCAACTTAAAGAGCAAGGAGCACTTAATCGCATGGATGAAGTGCTTGCTGAAATCCCGAGGGTTCGCGAAGATCTGGGCTTCCCTCCCCTCGTTACGCCAACATCTCAAATCGTTGGTACACAAGCTGTATTGAACGTTATGACCGGTGCTCGTTACAAATCTGTGACTAATGAAGTTAAAAATTATTTCCTTGGTCAATATGGCAAAGCCCCTGCTCCAGTGAATATAGATATTAGAAACGTTGCCGTAGGTAGTGATGCAGAAGTGATCGTATGTCGTCCTGCGGATTTGCTTGATGATGAAATGGAAAAATTACGTCAAGAATCTGAAGCATGGGCAATGACTGAGGAAGATGTTCTCACGTATGCAATGTTCCCCGATTTGGCTAAAACATTTCTGCAAGAGCGGAATGCTGACAGTTTAAAACCTGAGCAATTGCTAACAAAGGAAGCTGTATCAACGCATGATTCGAGATATGCCCCAAATGAATTTAAAGTGACGTTACATGGAGAAACCTTCCATATTAAATTAACAGGCAGCGGACATGCTGGAGAGGAACAGCGCCCCTTCTATGTTTCTGTAGATGGCATTGCTGAAGAAGTCATTGTTGAAACATTAAGTGAAATTGAAGTGGGTGGTGGCAAATCGAATGATAAAAAGAAGACTGCTGCAAAAGTTGGTGCCAGCGGACGTCCACGACCATCGCATGAAGGCTGCGTAACAACAGCTATGCCTGGAAGCATAGTTGAGGTTAAGGTTAAAGCTGGGGACAAAGTGGCTGCCGGTGACGCAGTTCTTGTAATTGAGGCCATGAAAATGGAAAATGAAATTCAAGCCTCTGTCAGTGGTATTGTTGTTGCAGTTCATGTTAAAAAGGGTGACACAGTGACGCCTGATGAATCGCTTTTAGAAATACAACCTGAGTAACTGAAGTTACTTCGGTCGAAAAATAAAAGCCGACGGGATGGACTGTCGGCTTTTTTATAAACCATGCCTAATTAAATGACAATAAAATTAATCTTAGCCTCATCATCTCCATATCGCCGAGCGTTGCTTGAGAGATTAGGTTTGTCCTTTGAGTCAATTTCTCCTGATATTGATGAGTCGAGCTTGCTAAATGAAGAGCCAGAAGATACTGCGCTAAGACTTGCGCAGCAAAAAGCAAAAAAAATCGCTGAAATATACCCAAGCGCTCTCATTATTGGATGCGACCAGGTAGCCACTCTCGCTGGCAAACATATAGGTAAGCCATTTACTCACGAAAATGCAGTAAAGCAATTACAGGATCAACAAGGGCGATCTGTCATCTTTTATAGTGCTTTGTGCTTATACAATCCATCCCAAAATCGTATGCAGGCAGAGGTTGTCCCTTATGAGGTTAAATTTAGAGCTTTAAATGATGCTCAGATAGAAAATTACCTTCGTATTGAAGAGCCCTATGACTGTGCTGGCAGCGCCAAATCTGAAGGGTTGGGAATCGCCCTCATCGAAACAATGACCGGTAGCGATCCAAACGCATTAATTGGGTTGCCTCTCATTAAACTTATCAGCATGCTTAAAAATGAAAACATTGGTGTCATTTAATGCAGGTTAATCAAAAAAGGTCGTGTAGATGACTACAGGCACTCTATACATGATCCCAGTTGGCCTGGGAGATGAGAACCTAAGCATGGTAATTCCAGAAGACGTTATGCAACTCGTTCGCGGCTTAGAGTACTTCGTTGTGGAAAATGAAAAAAGTGCTCGTCGTTTTTTAAGTGCAATAAAAACGAATAAGCCGGTGCGGGAACTTAATTTTCAATTACTCAATGAACATACGTTGGATAAAGATTTACCTGTGCTAATTGCACCTTTATTAGCCGGGAATAACATGGGAATGTTATCAGAAGCAGGATGTCCAGGAATCGCTGATCCTGGAGCCATTCTAGCCGAGTTAGCGCATAAAAAAGGTGCTCATGTTGCACCGCTGACTGGTCCTTCATCTATTTTACTGGGATTAATGGCTTCGGGATTTAATGGGCAGCAATTTACGTTTCTAGGTTACCTGCCAAGTGATAAAACAGCGCGCATTGCAAAATTAAAAGACATCGAGAAGCAATCACAGCGACTCAATCAAACGCAGATTTTTATTGAGACGCCATATCGTAATCAGCACATGTTAGAAGATGTTTTATCTAATTGCTCGGGTAATACTAGATTATGTATTGCAAGAAATCTAAGTTTAGCAACAGAATTGGTCATTAGTAAAACAATTGCTGAATGGAAAAAAATTGACTTGCCTGATCTGCACAAGCAACCCACAGTATTTTTATTGCTCGCTTAAATTTTCTTTAGGAAACAAGTTTTTAACACTAAACCCTTAACCTTGTCTACGTTACATTCTACTTCTTCCGGATCTTCAGTTAGCCGAATATTCTTTGCCACAGAGCCCCGCTTTAAAGTAACCGAAGTACCTTTAACCTTTAGGTCTTTAATGATTTGCACTGAATCACCATCGTTTAAGGTGTTGCCATTGCTATCTTTAGTATCGCTCATGAAGGTTCCTTTTATCTTAGATTAAGTAATTTTTTAATTGGGGCATAAGTCTTGCGATGGATAGTCAATACCCCATGTTGTAAAAGCATTTGCATATGCAATGGTGTTGGGTAACCCTTGTGTTTTGCAAATCCATATTCAGGATACGCTTGGTCTAATTGATACAATTCAGCATCTCTAGCTGTCTTTGCAAGAATAGATGCAGCAGAGATAGCGGGTTCCTTGCTATCTCCCTTAACAATTGCACGCATAGGAATATTTAATTTAGGGCAATGAAGTCCATCCACGAGAACTTCAGTAGGGGTTACACCAAGCAAATTTACAGCTCGCTGCATCGCTAAAAGGCTGGCCTGTAAAATATTAATTTCATCAATCTCCTCTACGCTACTGCTCGCTATCGCCCAAGCCAAGGCTTTAGTCTTGATTTCTATAGCTAGCGCATCCCTTTTCTTTTCTGATAACTTTTTAGAGTCTGCCAATCCTAAAATTGGTTTTGCTGGGTCTAAAATAACAGCTGCCGCAAATACAGCACCAGCTAGGGGGCCTCTTCCTGCTTCATCTACGCCGCAAACTATGGGGTCAATCATGTAGATAGGCCAAAACAGCTTGTGCAGCTTTTTCTTCATTATTTTGGCGTAATAGCTGGTGTATACGTAAGAATTCACCGCTTATCTCATCTAGAACATTCTTATCATTCACGATATTCATGATGGTATTGGCTAGATTATCAGGATTAGCGTCATTTTGAAGGAGCTCAGGTACAACAAAGCGCCCTGCTAAAATATTAGGCAAGCCAACGTAAGGAAGATAATTCATGCGTTTAAGGATTTGCCAACTAAGCCAAGGCATACGGTAGGTAATCACCATAGGACGCTTTAATAAAGTAGCTTCTAGCGTTGCTGTACCAGAGGCAACAACAACAATGTCTGCTGCCTGCATGGCCAAATGAGCATGACCAAACAATATTTTGAAGTTTGGCGTCGGCCTATCAAGGCTTTTCTTATGAGCGGCATAAACTGCGTCTTCGAATATTATGCGCGTTTCGCGGCTAATAAGCGGAACCAGGAATAATGCATCGGGCTGAATTTCGCAAATTTTTTGTGCTGTTTTTACATAAAGACTAGCAAGCTTTTTAACCTCGCCCACTCTACTTCCAGGCAACATTGCAATCATTAAGGGAGATTGAGGGAGTTTTAATTGATCTCTTGCGTCTTTTACGTCAGGCTCAATCGATATTTCATCGGCTAATGGATGGCCTACGTAACTAGCTTTCACCCCGGCCTCTTCATATAAAGCTTGCTCAAATGGGAATAAGGTCAACATATGATTTACTGCGCGCTTTATTTTCCCCATGCGACCTTTACGCCAAGCCCAAATTGAAGGGCCAACATAATGGATTGTAGAAATCCCTTTTTCTTTAAGTTTTTTTTCTAATGCGAAATTAAAGTCTGGCGCGTCAATTCCAATAAAAACGTTAGGTGGATTTGCAATAAAATAATTCGCAAGCTGCTTTCGCATTTTGATTAGGCCTGGTATTGCTTTTAAGACATCAAACCCATAGCCATGCAATGAGAGTCTTTCCATTGAGTAAAGAGATTTCGCCCCTTCAGCCATCATCTTAGGCCCTGCAATACCAATAAACTCGATATCGGGACGTTGTTTTTTTAATGCGCGAATTAAGCGGCTTCCTAGCAAATCACCAGAAGCTTCTCCTGCAACAATACCGACTCTTAATGCCACGCGAGAGCCCTGGCTAGCGAATAATGCCGCGTGTGGATTGCGCTAGAAACTCCACAAGAAGATTTAACTCAGGGGCAGCTAGCGCTTGTTCGCTAAGCGCTATTTTAGCTTCCTCTAACGTTAGGCTTTGACGATATAAGGTTTTATAGGCGCGCTTGATGTTCGAGATGCTTTCTGCTGAAAAGCCACGGCGTTTAAGGCCTTCGGAGTTGATTCCATGTGGATTGGCATCGTAACCAGATGCTGTAACATAAGGCGGGATATCTTTGAATACAACGGAGCCGACTGCTGTTATTACGTGCTCTCCAATTTTGCAGAACTGGTGAATTAAAGTAAATCCACCAAGGATTGCATGATCGTACAAATCCACATGGCCGGCTAATGAGGAATTGTTAGCGAGAATTGTATTGTTGTGAACATGGCAATCGTGAGCAATATGAACATAGGCCATAATCCAATTGTGATTGCCAATTTTAGTAACACCCTTATCTTGAGTGGTGCCGCGATTGAATGTACAGAATTCTCGAATAGTGTTGTAGTCGCCAATCTGTAATTTAGTCGGCTCACCTTGATACTTTTTATCTTGGGGCGCCTCCCCTAATGATGAGAACTGAAAGACTGTATTGTGCTTACCAATAGCAGTATGTCCGTTGATGACTACATGTGGACCTATTGTAGTTCCAGTATCTATTTTGACATCTGGCCCTATGATCGAAAAAGCACCAATTTTAACGTCATCAGCAAGTTCAGCTTTAGAATCAACAATTGCTGTTGGATGGATGTTTGTAGGCGCCATATCAGTAATGCTTATTCGAGTTCTTTAAGAATGCACATCATTTCAGCTTCAGCAACAACAGCATCATCAACCAATGCAACGCCTTTGTATTTCCAAATGCCTCGCAGAATCCGATCGATACTCACCTTAAGGATGATCTGATCCCCCGGGGATACTGGCTTTTTAAAACGAGCGTTATCAATGCCAGCAAAATAATAAACAGCGCTATCTGTTGGCTTGGCACCCATAGTTTTAAATGAAAGTATCGCTGCTGCCTGCGCCATTGCTTCAACGATCAATACGCCTGGCATCACTGGATGGTAAGGAAAATGTCCTGGAAAAAATGGCTCATTGATACTAACATTTTTAACTGCAACGATTTCCTTGCCCACTTCTAGGGATAACACACGATCTATCAATACAAACGGATAGCGATGGGGCAAATGATCCAATATTTGATGGATATCCATGGATATCCATCAAATATTGGATCATTTGCCCCATCGCTATCCGTTTGTATTGATAGATCGTGTGTTATCCCTAGAAGTGGGCAAGGAAATCGTTGCAGTTAAAAATGTTAGTATCAATGAGCCATTTTTTCCAGGACATTTTCCTTACCATCCAGTGATGCCAGGCGTATTGATCGTTGAAGCAATGGCGCAGGCAGCAGCGATACTTTCATTTAAAACTATGGGTGCCAAGCCAACAGATAGCGCTGTTTATTATTTTGCTGGCATTGATAACGCTCGTTTTAAAAAGCCAGTATCCCCGGGGGATCAGATCATCCTTAAGGTGAGTATCGATCGGATTCTGCGAGGCATTTGGAAATACAAAGGCGTTGCATTGGTTGATGATGCTGTTGTTGCTGAAGCTGAAATGATGTGCATTCTTAAAGAACTCGAATAAGCATTACTGATATGGCGCCTACAAACATCCATCCAACAGCAATTGTTGATTCTAAAGCTGAACTTGCTGATGACGTTAAAATTGGTGCTTTTTCGATCATAGGGCCAGATGTCAAAATAGATACTGGAACTACAATAGGTCCACATGTAGTCATCAACGGACATACTGCTATTGGTAAGCACAATACAGTCTTTCAGTTCTCATCATTAGGGGAGGCGCCCCAAGATAAAAAGTATCAAGGTGAGCCGACTAAATTACAGATTGGCGACTACAACACTATTCGAGAATTCTGTACATTCAATCGCGGCACCACTCAAGATAAGGGTGTTACTAAAATTGGCAATCACAATTGGATTATGGCCTATGTTCATATTGCTCACGATTGCCATGTTCACAACAATACAATTCTCGCTAACAATTCCTCATTAGCCGGCCATGTGGATTTGTACGATCATGCAATCCTTGGTGGATTTACTTTAATTCACCAGTTCTGCAAAATTGGAGAGCACGTAATAACAGCAGTCGGCTCCGTTGTATTCAAAGATATCCCGCCTTATGTTACAGCATCTGGTTACGATGCCAATCCACATGGAATCAACTCCGAAGGCCTTAAACGCCGTGGCTTTTCAGCAGAAAGCATCTCGAACATCAAGCGCGCCTATAAAACCTTATATCGTCAAAGCCTAACGTTAGAGGAAGCTAAAATAGCGCTTAGCGAACAAGCGCTAGCTGCCCCTGAGTTAAATCTTCTTGTGGAGTTTCTAGCGCAATCCACACGCGGCATTATTCGCTAGCCAGGGCTCTCGCGTGGCATTAAGAGTCGGTATTGTTGCAGGAGAAGCTTCTGGTGATTTGCTAGGAAGCCGCTTAATTCGCGCATTAAAAAAACAACGTCCCGATATCGAGTTTATTGGTATTGCAGGGCCTAAGATGATGGCTGAAGGGGCGAAATCTCTTTACTCAATGGAAAGACTCTCATTGCATGGCTATGGGTTTGATGTCTTAAAAGCAATACCAGGCCTAATCAAAATGCGAAAGCAGCTTGCGAATTATTTTATTGCAAATCCACCTAACGTTTTTATTGGAATTGACGCGCCAGACTTTAATTTCGCATTAGAAAAAAAACTTAAAGAAAAAGGGATTTCTACAATCCATTATGTTGGCCCTTCAATTTGGGCTTGGCGTAAAGGTCGCATGGGGAAAATAAAGCGCGCAGTAAATCATATGTTGACCTTATTCCCATTTGAGCAAGCTTTATATGAAGAGGCCGGGGTGAAAGCTAGTTACGTAGGCCATCCATTAGCCGATGAAATATCGATTGAGCCTGACGTAAAAGACGCAAGAGATCAATTAAAACTCCCTCAATCTCCCTTAATGATTGCAATGTTGCCTGGAAGTAGAGTGGGCGAGGTTAAAAAGCTTGCTAGTCTTTATGTAAAAACAGCACAAAAAATTTGCGAAATTCAGCCCGATGCATTATTCCTGGTTCCGCTTATTAGCCGCGAAACGCGCATAATATTCGAAGACGCAGTTTATGCCGCTCATAAGAAAAGCCTTGATAGGCCGACGCCAAACTTCAAAATATTGTTTGGTCATGCTCATTTGGCCATGCAGGCAGCAGACATTGTTGTTGTTGCCTCTGGTACAGCAACGCTAGAAGCTACTTTATTAAAGCGTCCTATGGTGATTACCTACCGTATGCCTTGGCTTAGTTGGCAAATCCTTAAACGCATGAATTATCTTCCTTACGTTGGCTTGCCTAATATTTTAGCAGGGCGCTTTGTTGTACCTGAGCTCCTTCAAAATGACGCTAATCCTGATAATCTAGCCAATACCATCATGAATATCGTGAATGATAAGAATGTTCTAGATGAGATAAGCGGTGAATTCTTACGTATACACCAGCTATTACGCCAAAATAATGAAGAAAAAGCTGCACAAGCTGTTTTGGCCTATCTACATGATTGACCCCATAGTTTGCGGCGTAGATGAAGCAGGAAGAGGCCCCCTAGCTGGTGCTGTATTTGCGGCAGCTGTTATTTTAGACCCAGCAAAACCAATTTTAGGATTGGCAGACTCTAAAAAGTTATCAGAAAAGAAAAGGGATGCGCTAGCTATAGAAATCAAGACTAAAGCCTTGGCTTGGGCGATAGCGAGCAGTAGCGTAGAGGAGATTGATGAAATTAATATTTTACAGGCCAGCCTTTTAGCGATGCAGCGAGCTGTAAATTTGCTTGGTGTAACCCCTACTGAAGTTCTCGTGGATGGACTTCATTGCCCTAAATTAAATATTCCTATGCGTGCAATTGTTAAGGGAGATAGCAAGGAACCCGCTATCTCTGCTGCATCTATTCTTGCAAAGACAGCTAGAGATGCTGAATTGTATCAATTAGACCAAGCGTATCCTGAATATGGATTTGCAAAACACAAGGGTTACCCAACACCATTGCATATGCAAATGCTTTTACAACATGGGGTATTGACTATCCATCGCAAGACTTATGCCCCAATTAAAAAATTACTTAATCTAAGATAAAAGGAACCTTCATGAGCGATACTAAAGATAGCAATGGCAACACCTTAAACGATGGTGATTCAGTGCAAATCATTAAAGACCTAAAGGTTAAAGGTACTTCGGTTACTTTAAAGCGGGGCTCTGTGGCAAAGAATATTCGGCTAACTGAAGATCCGGAAGAAGTAGAATGTAACGTAGACAAGGTTAAGGGTTTAGTGTTAAAAACTTGTTTCCTAAAGAAAATTTAAGCGAGCAATAAAAATACTGTGGGTTGCTTGTGCAGATCAGGCAAGTCAATTTTTTTCCATTCAGCAATTGTTTTACTAATGACCAATTCTGTTGCTAAACTTAGATTTCTTGCAATACATAATCTAGTATTACCCGAGCAATTAGATAAAACATCTTCTAACATGTGCTGATTACGATATGGCGTCTCAATAAAAATCTGCGTTTGATTGAGTCGCTGTGATTGCTTCTCGATGTCTTTTAATTTTGCAATGCGCGCTGTTTTATCACTTGGCAGGTAACCTAGAAACGTAAATTGCTGCCCATTAAATCCCGAAGCCATTAATCCCAGTAAAATAGATGAAGGACCAGTCAGCGGTGCAACATGAGCACCTTTTTTATGCGCTAACTCGGCTAGAATGGCTCCAGGATCAGCGATTCCTGGACATCCTGCTTCTGATAACATTCCCATGTTATTCCCGGCTAATAAAGGTGCAATTAGCACAGGTAAATCTTTATCCAACGTATGTTCATTGAGTAATTGAAAATTAAGTTCCCGCACCGGCTTATTCGTTTTTATTGCACTTAAAAAACGACGAGCACTTTTTTCATTTTCCACAACGAAGTACTCTAAGCCGCGAACGAGTTGCATAACGTCTTCTGGAATTACCATGCTTAGGTTCTCATCTCCCAGGCCAACTGGGATCATGTATAGAGTGCCTGTAGTCATCTACACGACCTTTTTTGATTAACCTGCATTAAATGACACCAATGTTTTCATTTTTAAGCATGCTGATAAGTTTAATGAGAGGCAACCCAATTAATGCGTTTGGATCGCTACCGGTCATTGTTTCGATGAGGGCGATTCCCAACCCTTCAGATTTGGCGCTGCCAGCACAGTCATAGGGCTCTTCAATACGAAGGTAATTTTCTATCTGAGCATCATTTAAAGCTCTAAATTTAACCTCATAAGGGACAACCTCTGCCTGCATACGATTTTGGGATGGATTGTATAAGCACAAAGCACTATAAAAGATGACAGATCGCCCTTGTTGATCCTGTAATTGCTTTACTGCATTTTCGTGAGTAAATGGCTTACCTATATGTTTGCCAGCGAGAGTGGCTACCTGGTCGCATCCAATAATGAGAGCGCTTGGGTATATTTCAGCGATTTTTTTTGCTTTTTGCTGCGCAAGTCTTAGCGCAGTATCTTCTGGCTCTTCATTTAGCAAGCTCGACTCATCAATATCAGGAGAAATTGACTCAAAGGACAAACCTAATCTCTCAAGCAACGCTCGGCGATATGGAGATGATGAGGCTAAGATTAATTTTATTGTCATTTAATTAGGCATGGTTTATAAAAAAGCCGACAGTCCATCCCGTCGGCTTTTATTTTTCGACCGAAGTAACTTCAGTTACTCAGGTTGTATTTCTAAAAGCGATTCATCAGGCGTCACTGTGTCACCCTTTTTAACATGAACTGCAACAACAATACCACTGACAGAGGCTTGAATTTCATTTTCCATTTTCATGGCCTCAATTACAAGAACTGCGTCACCGGCAGCCACTTTGTCCCCAGCTTTAACCTTAACCTCAACTATGCTTCCAGGCATAGCTGTTGTTACGCAGCCTTCATGCGATGGTCGTGGACGTCCGCTGGCACCAACTTTTGCAGCAGTCTTCTTTTTATCATTCGATTTGCCACCACCCACTTCAATTTCACTTAATGTTTCAACAATGACTTCTTCAGCAATGCCATCTACAGAAACATAGAAGGGGCGCTGTTCCTCTCCAGCATGTCCGCTGCCTGTTAATTTAATATGGAAGGTTTCTCCATGTAACGTCACTTTAAATTCATTTGGGGCATATCTCGAATCATGCGTTGATACAGCTTCCTTTGTTAGCAATTGCTCAGGTTTTAAACTGTCAGCATTCCGCTCTTGCAGAAATGTTTTAGCCAAATCGGGGAACATTGCATACGTGAGAACATCTTCCTCAGTCATTGCCCATGCTTCAGATTCTTGACGTAATTTTTCCATTTCATCATCAAGCAAATCCGCAGGACGACATACGATCACTTCTGCATCACTACCTACGGCAACGTTTCTAATATCTATATTCACTGGAGCAGGGGCTTTGCCATATTGACCAAGGAAATAATTTTTAACTTCATTAGTCACAGATTTGTAACGAGCACCGGTCATAACGTTCAATACAGCTTGTGTACCAACGATTTGAGATGTTGGCGTAACGAGGGGAGGGAAGCCCAGATCTTCGCGAACCCTCGGGATTTCAGCAAGCACTTCATCCATGCGATTAAGTGCTCCTTGCTCTTTAAGTTGATTAGATAAGTTGGAAATCATCCCACCAGGAACTTGATTAACCAAAACACGCGTATCCACTCCTGTGAACTCACTTTCAAACTGCCAATATTTTCTTCGCACTTCACGGAAATAGGCAGTTACCTCTTGTAGTGCAGCCAGATTTAACCCAGTGTCATACTCCGTGCCTTTGAGGGCAGCAACTAGGCTTTCGGTAGTTGGATGGCTTGCACCCTCAGAAAAGGACGAATTACATGTATCTACAATCGTTGCTCCATTTTCAACGCCTTTTAGTAGGCACATACTAGCCAAGCCTGATGTTGCATGGCTATGCAAGTGAATAGGTAGCTTAACTGCTGATCTAATTGCGTTAACTAAGTCACTGGTGACTTGTGGTGTAAGTAAACCCGCCATATCCTTAATGGCTATAGTATCTGAACCCATAGATTCGAGTTGTTTCGCCATCTCAACAAAGTAATTGATGTCATGAACAGGGCTCGTGGTGTAGGAAATAGTTCCTTCAGCATGTTTGCCATGTTTTTTAACGGCTTCAATAGATACACGCAAATTACGTATGTCGTTCATCGCATCAAACACTCGGAAAACATCTACACCAGACTCAGCTGATTGTTTTACAAAAGCTCTAACGACATCATCTGAATAATGACGATAGCCCAACAAGTTTTGCCCCCTTAACAGCATTTGAATACGGCTATTAGGAAGGGCTTTGCGTAATTTCTTCAGGCGCTCCCAAGGATCTTCTTTTAGATATCGAACGCAAGTATCGAATGTGGCGCCACCCCAAGCCTCAAGCGACCAGAAACCAATCGCATCTAATTTAGCGCATATAGGTAACATATCGTCAGTGCGAAGACGTGTCGCAATGAGTGACTGATGACCATCCCTTAAAACTAATTCAGAAACATGAACTTGTGCCATATAGTTAACTTATTTTTTAATATTGATTGAGATTTTTTAAATACCTTCATGCGCTGCAATTGCTGCAGAAATGGCTGCAGCAAACAGTTCAGGAGGAAAAACAGTAGCATAATTATTAAGCTCTGGATGTGATTCTACAAAGCTCGTATCAAATTCGCCACTTCTAAAGTCGGGGTGTTTCAAAATTTCTTGATAATATGGAATGGTAGTTTTTACACCATAAACCAACATGTCATTTAGCGCTCTGCGACCGCGTTCAATTACGCTATCCCAATCCAATGCCCAAACGGTTAATTTTGCGCACATTGAATCATAGTAAGGCGGGATAACATAGCCACTGTAAATGGCTGCGTCCATTCGGACGCCGGGTCCGCCAGGCGCATAGTAACGTGTAATTTTACCAAAACTTGGTAAAAAATCATTTTTAGGATCTTCTGCATTAATGCGGAATTCCATAGCAAAGCCACGATACTTTACTTCATCCTGTTGATATTGAAGCTCTTTACCATCTGCAATACGAATCTGTTCTTGGACAATATCAATGCCAGTAATCGTTTCTGTTACGGTATGCTCAACCTGAAGGCGTGTGTTCATTTCCATAAAATAGAATGTGTTGTCAGAATCCAACAAGAATTCAACGGTACCAGCGTTTTCATAACCAACAGCTTTAGCGGCTTTAACTGCTAAGTTGCCTATATATTCGCGTTGCGCATCACTTAATTGAGGTGACGGGGCGATTTCAATCAACTTTTGATTGCGCCTCTGAATAGAACAGTCTCGCTCAAACAAATGAATCACGTTGCCATGGCTATCCCCAATAATCTGCACTTCAATATGACGTGGGTTGATAACGCATTTTTCTAAAAAGACTTCTGGCTTACCAAATGCTTTGCTTGCTTCTGAAATAACTCGGTCATAATTACCAAGCAATTCTTTTTCATCGTTACATCGTCTAATACCTCTACCACCACCGCCGTTCGTGGCCTTAAGCATCACAGGGTAACCTATCTTAGCTGCTAAGATACGAGCCTCGTCTATATCAGCTAAATTACCATCACTTCCAGGCGTGCAAGGAATACCAGCCGAAACCATCGCATTACGCGCTTGAATTTTATCGCCCATTTGGCGGATGACGCTGGCATCAGGTCCGATAAACTTAATATCGCGACGTGCACAAATTTCTGCTAATTCTGGATTTTCCGACAAGAAACCATACCCGGGATGTAACGCATCGCATCCAGAAGCTACTGCCAAATTCACGATATTGTGTGCATTTAAGTAACCGACAACAGGATCTGAGCCAATATTGTAGGCCTCGTCAGCTTTTTTTACATGCAATGCATGACGATCGGCGTCAGAATAGATTGCAACCGATTTAATGCCCATTTCAGAACATGCTCTAACGATACGAACCGCAATTTCGCCGCGATTAGCGACTAGGATTTTTTTAATCACTACTGAACCTGAATGTTAAGAGTTTAAAGATGTTAAAAATAAACGTTTAAATCGGTTAGTTTTTTGACATAACCACGGCTTAATTATATCATGCGCGGCTTATGACTGCACAGCACATCATCAATAGCATTGAATTCACAAGAAAATCTCTTGAGATTCGTGATACAATAGCGCACTCAGAATTACAAAGAGCTAAAGATGCTCTCACTTCTGACACTGAGAGCCTTGATTGGCGCCTAACAGGCGAAATTGATGTTGGGGGAAAAGCGAAGTTGCATTTGACCCTTACGGGTAAAGTTGGTGTGCCATGTCAGCGATGTTTAGAGCCCATGATGATTGCTTTAAACATTAGTTCAGAATTTTTCTTGGTAAAAGATGAATCTGAAATTCCTTCTGAAGAGGAAGATATTGAGGACCACGACTACATTATTGCAGACGCAGAAATGAATGTTTTGCAATTGGTAGAAGATGAGATATTGCTAGCGCTCCCTTTTGCACCAAAGCATGAGATTAAAGATTGTGCAGTAAAAGCAGAAGTTAGTGAGCTAAAAGCCCCGAATTCATTTGCTGTATTGCGAGACTTAAAAGTTGTAAAAAGTTAGTTTATTTAGGAGTAAGAAATGGCTGTTCAACAAAACAAGAAATCACCATCTAAACGTGGTATGCATCGCTCACATGACTTTTTGACTAATCCGCCTCTGGCTGTTGAGCCAACAACAGGTGAGGTACATTTACGTCACCACGTTAGCCCAAGCGGTTACTACCGTGGCCGTAAAGCATTACCGGCTAAAGGCGAATAATTAGTGATTAAAACGAGCATGAAATCTTTGCATATAAGATTTCATCGCTTGTTTTAGTGTTTGAATTTAAAGCATGGATATAACCGTTGCTATTGATGCTATGGGTGGAGATTACGGCCCTCGTGTCACAATCCCAGCCGCTTTGGCGCTTTTAAAGCAAGATAGCAAAATAAATATCATATTGGTTGGCCTTAGCGACGATATCGAAGCTGAGCTTCAAGCAAATAAAGCAAAATCTGACTCAAGAATGTGGATTCATCACGCAAGTGAACTTGTGATGATGGATGAGTCACCTCAGAGCGCACTCAAAAACAAAAAAGACTCATCAATGCGCGTCGCCATTAACCTGGTAAAAGACGGCGTTGCGCAGGCTTGCGTAAGCGCTGGTAATACAGGCGCACTCATGGCTACGGCTAGATTTGTCTTAAAAACACTCCCTGGAATAGACCGACCTGCAATTGCAGGTGTTTTGCCAAGTAAAATGGGCATGACTTACATGCTTGATCTTGGCGCGAATGCTGATTGCACTCCTGAACACTTATTACAGTTTGCGATTATGGGCTCAGTCTTAGTTTCATGTGTAACGAACAAAGCTAGCCCAACGGTAGGTTTGTTAAATATAGGGTCCGAAGACATCAAAGGAAATGAAGTGGTTAAGCAAACAGCTGAACTACTTAAATACAGTCATTTAAACTTTTATGGCAATGTTGAAGGTGACGATATCTATAAAGGCACAACAGACCTAGTTGTTTGCGATGGCTTTGTAGGAAACGTTGCACTAAAAACATCTGAAGGTCTGGCAAATCTGATGGGTAGTTTTTTGAAAGAAGAATTCAAAAAGAATCTAATTACTAAGCTAATGGCTTTAATCTCAATGCCGGTACTATCTTCATTTAAAAAGCGATTGGATCCAAGGTGCTATAACGGGGCGAGCTTTTTAGGTTTACGTGGAATTGTTGTAAAAAGTCATGGCGGTGCTGATGCATTTGCATTCAAACATGCCATCAGCAAAGCTGTTGAAGAAGCCAGAAGTGGTGTACTAATGCATATTACAAAGCAATTAGAACTTGCGCATGCGCAAACAGAAGCCTCAAACACAGCGACAAATTAACTTGTCATCTCATATATTTGAAAATATTATTCGCTGTCAAAACTACACTTTTTTGAAAGTTCTTGCATGAAGCATTCACGTATTGCGGGCACTGGAAGTTACTTACCCGAAAGAATACTAACTAACGCAGAACTTGAGCGGACTATTGATACGACTGACGAATGGATTTTTAGTCGCACAGGCATTCGTGAGCGTCATATTGTTGCGGAAAATGAACATACAAGCGATATGGCATTTGAAGCAGCTAAAAAAGCCATTGAATCTGCAAGCGTCGACCTCCAAACTATCGACCTTATCGTAGTGGCAACGACGACACCCGATCGAATTTTTCCAAGCACTGCTTGTTTATTGCAACAAAAATTAGGCATCGTGAATTGTCCGGCCTTTGACTTACAAGCAGTTTGTAGCGGTTTCGTTTACGCATTAGCAACTGCAGATAATTTTATTAAAGCTGGTGCAGCGAAATGTGTTCTTGTTGTTGGTGCAGACGCAATGTCACGCATCACAGACTGGACGGATAGAAGCAATTGTATTCTTTGGGGCGATGGTGCTGGTGCTGTTATTCTCCAAGCAACTGATGAACAGGGCATTTTATCTACACACCTTCATGCAAACGGTAATTATGCGGACATGCTTACCGTTCCTCAAGGCGTCTCTAAGCAAGAGGGGAGTAAAACCATCCTCATGGAAGGCAACGCCGTTTTTAAAATGGCTGTGAACACTTTAGACGCCATTGTTGATGACACATTAATAGCAAATGGGCTCGAAAAAGCAGATATAGATTGGCTGGTCCCTCACCAAGCTAATATTCGAATCCTTCAGTCCACAGCCAAAAAACTTGGCATGAGTATGGACAGGGTAGTGACAACCGTTGACAAACATGGAAACACTTCAGCAGCTTCGATTCCATTAGCGCTTGATGTTGCAGTCCGTGATGGTCGTATTAAACGCGGGGAAATAATTCTAATGGAAGCCTTCGGTGTGGGTTCACCTGGGGATCCGTATTAATGAAATATTAAGAGGCTTCAATGAAATTTGCTTTTTTCTTTCCAGGACAAGGTTCACAATCGGTCGGTATGATGCAAGGCTTGGCTGATAGCACAGTGGTACGACAAACATTTGATGAAGCTTCTCAATTGTTGGGACAAGATTTTTGGGCTATGGCGACAGAGCCTAATGAAACCATAAACCAAACAACGAACACACAACCATTAATGCTGACTGCAGGCGTGGCAACATGGCGTGCCTGGCAAGAAAATTCCGTTCTTACTCCAGCAATCATGGCAGGTCATAGCCTGGGTGAATACACAGCACTCGTAGCTGCGGGAGCATTAGCTTTCAAAGATGCACTTCCACTCGTTCGCTATCGAGCAGAAGTGATGCAAAGTGCGGTTGCTGAAGGGGTCGGTGCAATGGCGGCTATCCTGGGCCTTGATGATGAAATAGTCCGCCAAGTATGCGCGGAAGGCGCTCAAGGAGAAGTATTAGAAGCGGTGAATCTTAATTCACCAGGCCAAGTAGTGATTGCAGGTAATAAAGCCGCAGTTGAACGCGGTATGGAAATCGCAAAATCGAAAGGCGCAAAGCGCGCACTGGCACTGCCTGTGAGCGTTCCATCCCATTGTGCTTTAATGAAGCCAGCTGCTGAGGCTTTAGCTGACTATTTAAAAAATGTATCAATGGCAGCACCTTGCATTCCTGTGATTCATAACGCAGATGTTATTGCTTATAATGACGTAAATAATATAAAAGATGCTTTGGTGCGCCAACTTTATAGCCCAGTAAGATGGGTAGAAACTGTGCAAAGTGTTTACAACCAAGACATTAAGGCATCAGCAGAGTGTGGTCCTGGTAAAGTCCTAGCCGGACTCACTAAGCGTATTGTAGCTGAACTACCTTGTATAGCCTTAATCAACGTTGAGTCTCTCACTGAAGCGCAAGCACAATTCACCACAGAATAAACCTAAGGGGATGAAAATGTTACAAGGTCAAATTGCATTAGTTACAGGCGCTAGCCGTGGCATTGGCGCTGCAATTGCTCAAGAATTAGGAAGGAAGGGGGCCGTTGTTATCGGCACAGCAACCACGCAAAATGGCGCTGATGCAATTAGCGCAGCATTAAATGGCGCAGACATCAAAGGTTGCGGCTTATCCCTAGATGTGAACGATAATGGTCAAATTCAAGCTACACTAAAGACGATTTCAGAACAATTTGGTGACGTTAGTATTCTTGTCAACAACGCAGGTATTACCAAGGATACATTGTTGATGCGCATGGAAGATAGCGACTGGGATGCTGTAATCTCAACCAATCTGAGCTCTGTCTACCGAATGTCTAAAGCCGTTTTACGTCCGATGATGAAGGCGAGAACAGGCCGCATCATTAGCATTTCATCCGTGGTTGGTCATATGGGCAACGCTGGTCAAACCAACTATGCAGCGGCTAAAGCCGGGATGTCCGGCTTTACAAAGTCATTAGCAAGCGAAGTTGGTAGCCGTAACATCACGGTGAACTGTGTTGCGCCAGGATTTATAGATACTGACATGACGCGCGCATTGCCCGACGAACATAAACAAGCGCTTTTAAAACACATTCCATTAGCAAAGCTAGGCCAAGACAGCGATATTGCAGCAGCTGTAGCATTTTTAGCTTCTCCGTCTGCAGCCTATATCACTGGAGAAACCTTGCACGTGAATGGCGGAATGTACATGGCATAATGTCATTAATAATTTAGTTTTTTGAATTCCTCACGCTTTTTGTTAGAATGTCGTGAGTTTTGTAGCAGTAAATTTAAATAAAAAAGGGGATTTAGATGTCTGACATCGAACAACGCGTTAAAAAAATTGTAATCGAACAACTTGGTGCTAATGAAGCAGATGTAAAAAATGCATCTTCATTCGTTGATGATTTGGGCGCTGACTCTCTAGATACAGTTGAATTGGTGATGGCTCTTGAAGAAGAGTTTGACTGCGAAATTCCTGACGAAGAAGCTGAAAAAATCACAACAGTTCAACAAGCTATTGACTACGTCACAGCTAATCTTAAGTAATTAAACTTCTCATTATTTCTTGGAGTCGCTTTGTCCAAGCCAATTAACGCGTCTAAACGACGCGTCGTTGTAACAGGTTTAGGGGTTGTATCACCAGTTGGTATTGGTGTGCAACCTGCTTGGTCTAATCTTATTGCTGGCAAATCTGGCATTACAAGAATCACTAAATTTGATCCTAGTAATTTCTCATCTCAAGTTGCGGGTGAGGTAAAAGACTTTGATGTGTCGCAATACCTTCCGGCAAAGGAAGCGCGTCGCATGGATACTTTTATCCAGTACGGCCTAGCAGCTGCCATTGAAGCGGTAAAAGACTCAGGCATTGAAGCGACTGAAGAAAATGCGGAGCGTATCGGTGTATCTATTGGCTCAGGCATTGGTGGGCTTGGTTTAATTGAACAAACGAATGACACTTATGATGAAGGTGGCCCACGCAAGGTGTCGCCATTCTTCATTCCTGGCACAATTATCAATATGATTTCTGGTAATCTATCCATCATGTTCGGCTTTAAAGGTCCGAACGTATCGATAGTAACTGCTTGTACAACTGGCACTCACTCCATTGGTGATGCTGCCCGCATGATTGAATACGGTGATGCTGATGTAATGGTCGCAGGTGGTGCCGAAGCAGCTATTACTGAACTTTCAGTAGCAGGCTTTGCTTCAGCGCGTGCTTTATCAAGTCGCAATGATGATCCTGCAACTGCAAGTCGCCCTTGGGATAAAGACCGTGATGGGTTCGTGATTGGCGAAGGTGCTGGCGTCATGGTAATTGAAGAGTATGAGTCAGCTAAAAAACGTGGCGCTAAAATCTACGCTGAACTGATTGGCTACGGCATGAGTGCTGATGCATATCACATGACCGCGCCAAACATGGATGGTCCACGCCGTTCTATGCGTAATGCAATGAACAATGCAGGCATAAATCCTGACCAAGTTCAATTTGTGAATGCGCACGGCACTTCAACACCATTAGGTGATGCGAACGAAACCAATGCGATTAAAGCTGCATTTGGCGACCATGCAAAGAAAATCGTTGTTAACTCGACCAAGTCAATGACAGGGCATTTATTGGGTGGCGCAGGCGGTTTGGAGTCAGTATTTACAGTACTTTCTATCTACAACCAAATATCCCCTCCAACGATCAATATTTTTAATCAAGATCCAGAGTGTGACCTGGATTTCTGCGCAAACACAGCGCGTGATATGAAAATCGATGTTGCGCTAAAAAATAACTTCGGGTTTGGTGGCACAAACGGATCACTTGTATTTCGAAAGATTTAAGCGGTATATCAATCTTTCGTGATCTAAAATCATGCTTTAGGCTGTTTTCTTAACATGAGAATGCACTAAAAGACGAACAATCTGAATAGCATGAATCTAGAAGCTAAAAATAATCAATACCTAATCAATGGCATGCCCTCATCAGGTATATCCATCAATGACCGTGGGCTGTCTTATGGAGACGGTGTTTTTCGCACATTTCTTGTTAAAAACGGCGTTGCTCAACATTGGACCTTGCAGTATCAGAAACTCTCTCAGGATTGCGAAGCGCTAGGCATAACATGCCCCAGTAATAAAGACTTATTGAAAGACCTTCAAATCATGTTTGATGACGGGGCAGATGCCGTTGCTAAAATCATCGTGACTCGCGGGGAAGGAAGCCGTGGCTACGCTTTCTCTGACAAGATTCAAACCAACAGAATCGTCATTAAATCAGCAATGCCAGTCTATCCTTCAATTAATCAAACGCAGGGCGTTAAACTTCACCTGTGTGAACTAAAGCTAAGCCAACAAAAAAAATTGGCAGGCATTAAGCATCTTAACCGATTAGAAAATGTATTGGCTCGCATGGAATGGAGCGACGCCAATATTGCAGATGGCTTGTTGATGGACAGCAACGATAATGTGATTGAATGCACTATGAGCAATATTATCGCGAGATTTGGCAATGAGCTTATCACGCCATCGCTCGATCAATGCGGAGTTGCTGGTATCGCTCGAGCTCGCATCATCGAAAACGCTACCCGTTTTAATCTCGCCGTTAAGATTGAAGCATTGAAACTTGACAAGCTCATGCAGGCCCATGAAATCATTATTTGCAACAGCCTGTTTGGCGCATGGCAAGTTGTTGAGTTGAATGGCAAACAATGGCCTAAACAAGGCCTGGATGCTCAGTTGCGTGAAATGCTACTAAATTAACATGCGATCAATCATAAAAATGATCAAAATAAGCTTGCTTTGTTTTGGCCTAGCAATAGCTTGGCTAATTTACTTCGCCAATTCGGGGATTCATCTCAAAACGGAAACTGAAAGCTTTGATATTGAAGCTGGAAGCCGCTTCAGAGGAGTTACACGCCAACTTGTTCAGCAGAACATTATACAAGACCCTGTGAGCTTTGAAATGCTTGCGAGAAGCATAGGCGTAGCATCAGATGTAAAAGCTGGCATATACGAGGTAAAAAGCGGCATCACGCCCCTAGAGTTGTTAGATATGATGACTTCAGGTGCAAGCACCCAGGCAAGCATTACATTTATTGAGGGGTGGACCTTTGCACAAATGCGTGAAGAATTGAACACTTCAGAAAAAGTGAAGCATATGGCCATGAGTGAAACCGATCAGCAAATCCTTAAAGAGATTGGCGCAACAGAAACAATGCCAGAAGGTTTGTTTTTCCCAGACACCTATTTTTTTAGTCCGAACACGAGCGACAGAGATATCCTAAAGCGATCTTATTCGACCATGCAAGGTAAGTTAAAAAGCGCGTGGATTGGTAAATCGGAGGGCTTGCCTTACAAGACCCCTTACGAAGCACTCATTATGGCTTCCATCGTTGAAAAGGAAACAGGAAGCGCATCTGAGCGATCTCAAATCGCTGGTGTGTTTATCAATCGCTTAAAAATAGGTATGCGACTACAAACAGACCCAACGGTGATTTATGGTTTGGGGGAGCGATTTGATGGCAACATTCACAAAAAGGATTTAGTGAATGATACCGCCTATAACACTTATACACGGGATGGATTGCCTCCAACGCCCATTGCGATGCCTGGCTTAGGCGCAATCTACGCAGTATTGCATCCAGCGCAGACTAAAGCGCTTTATTTTGTAGGCAAGGGGGACGGCACCCATCACTTCTCCGCAAGTCTTGCAGAGCATAATAATGCAGTTATCAAGTATCAATTAGGCGGAAAACGTGCGCGGTAAATTCATTACATTAGAGGGCATGGATGGTGCTGGCAAAAGCACGCATATTCCAGACATTATAAATTTGCTTAAAAGCAAAGATGTGGAGGTGGTTTCAACTCGTGAGCCAGGGGGAACTGAGCTTGGTGAACAATTAAGAACGTTACTCCTCAATGAGCCAATGCACCCAGAAACTGAAACATTGTTGATGTTTGCAGCGAGAAGAGAGCACATCGCCAAAGTTATTGAGCCAGCCTTGGCGAGAGGTGCTTGGGTGCTTTCAGACAGATTTACTGATGCAACTTATGCTTATCAGAGCGGCGGCCGAGACGTATTAGCGAAAAAAGTAATTGAATTAGAGATTTGGGTGCAAGGTAGCTTGCAGCCTGATTTAACATTACTATTTGATGTACCTGTAGAAGTTAGTTTGGCGCGCTTAGCGAGTGCTAGAACACCCGATAAATTTGAGCGTGAGTCCGCAGAGTTTTTTACGAAAATTCGAAATGCCTATCTCGATAGAGCAAATAAGAATCCAAATCGCTTCTGCATTATCAATTCAAATCAAGCCTTGGATAATGTTAAGGTAGAAGTTAATAAGGTAATTTCAACCTTATGATAATTAAGGAAATCTACCCTTGGCAAGCATCCGTCTGGCAACGTTTAATGTCCGACAAAAAGCGCTTGCCGCATGCATTATTACTAAGGGGTCAAAGAGGCATAGGGAAACTGGATTTTGCAATCTCCTTTTGCCGAGCATTGCTTTGTGAGCAATTAAATTCAGACCAACAACCTTGTGGCGTATGTCCGAGTTGTGGGTGGTTTGAACAAGACAATCATCCTGATTTTCGTTTCATTTCACCAGAACAAGATACGAGCAAGGATGATGATGGCGGCACGAAAAGCACTAAAAAGAGAACGCAGATTGTCATTGACCAGGTCAGAGGTTTAAGCGACTTCTTGAGCCTATCAAGTCATAAGAGTGATGGGCTTCGAATTGCGCTCATCCATCCAGCTGAAGGCCTCAACGCTTCAGCAGCAAACGCCTTATTGAAAATGCTCGAAGAGCCGCCTCCAAACGTCGTCTTTATTCTGATTGCTCATCAAGCGCATAAAATTCTACCAACTATTATGAGCCGCTGCCAAAAAATTGACATGCCGGTACCATCGAGTGAAGATGCGCTAGCTTGGATGAAATATGCGGGCATTCAGAGCTCAGAAACATTGTTGAGTTACGCTGGGGGCTCCCCAATAATGGCGATAGACGAAGCCGAAGAGGGTGTTTTTGCGTCTATGGAGGTCTGCAAACTATTATCTTCCGGGGCCAAATCAGACATATTTCAACTATCCTCCGTATGTTTGGTGCTGGGCATGGAGAATGCCATTGCCGCCTTACAAAAATGGTCTTATGACCTTCTTCTTTGTCATTTCACGCAAGAAGTGAGATATCATCAAAGCCAAGAGGGCGCCGTTAAAAAGTTGGTTCAGCATCTCAATTTATCTCAGCTTTTAGATTTTCTAAAAATGCTTGGTGACGCCAAGAAAAGTGCAAATCACCCATTAAATAATGAGCTGCAACTAGAGCGCATATTTTTACATTACACCCATATATTCAAATGAACTTTGCGCCATGCTTGTAGATTCACACTGCCACTTAAACTTCCCGGAGCTAGCAACGAATATCGAAGATATTCGTCTAGCCATGACTGAAAATGGGGTAGGGCACGCACTTTGTATTTCTGTCACATTGAAAGATTTCCCCCAGGTCCTAGCGCTCGCTGACAAATACCCTAATTTTTTTGCATCTGTTGGCGTGCATCCCGATTATGAAAGCGAACCACCTTTTAGTAGCGATACCTTATTCGATCTCGCACAACACCCAAAAGTGGTAGCAATAGGTGAGACAGGGTTGGATTATTTTAGACTGACTGGCAACTTAGATTGGCAACGAGAGAGATTTCGCACGCACATTCGCGCCGCTATAAAAGCAAAACTTCCCTTAATTATTCATACGCGTGCTTCAGCAGAAGACACCCTTCGAATCATGGAAGAAGAGAATGCCTCCGAAGTCGGAGGTGCCATGCACTGCTTTACAGAAACACTTGATGTGGCAATGCGTGCCATTGAAATGGGTTTTTATATCTCATTCTCTGGGATTGTTACCTTCAAAAATGCAAGCGCTTTAAAAGAAGTTGCCCGGCACGTTCCATTAGATCGCATTCTGGTTGAGACGGACTCACCTTATCTTGCCCCTATTCCATTTAGAGGCAAGACCAATCAACCTGCTTACGTTAAACATGTTGCTGAGGAAGTGGCTAGGCTAAGAAATATTTCGATCGATGAACTAGCCAATACAAGTACGCTAAACTTTTTTACATTATTTAAACGAGCAACACCTTGCAATTAACCATGCTTGGTGTTGGTTCTAGTGCAGGAACACCGGTTGTCGGGTGTCAATGTAGGACCTGCTTATCTAACAACCCTAAAAACAAACGCCTACGTTGCTCAGCAGCAATTATCACAGACAATGAGGAAGTTATCCTCATTGATACAGGGCCAGACCTGCGTTCTCAGTCGCTTATCGCAGGCCTAAAACGTGTTGATGCAGTGCTATACACACATACACACGCAGACCATCTCCATGGAATCGATGATTTGCGTGCGTTTTGCCAAATTCAAAAGAAACAGATTCCCCTATACGGCAAGACAGATGCAATGCAACACATACAACAAAAGTTTGGATATGCGATTCGTGCAGCTGGGGATTTCTGGGATTTGCCTGTTTTAAGCCTCAACCCAATATCTGAACAATTCGAACTCCTTGGTATCAAGGTAACGCCAATCCCAGTTAGGCATGGCTACAGCGATATATTAGGATACCGCTTAGGCAATATGGCTTACTTAACTGATGTGTCTGATATTCCAGCCACATCACTCATGCTTTTGGAGGGCCTAGAGATCCTAATGTTGGATTGCCTGCGTTATAAAGCACATTACACACACATTAACATGGAACAAAGCATTGCTTATGCTGGTCTTATCAAAGCTAAAAATACATATTTTATCCATATGACCCATGAAATTGAGTTTGAGGAACTAAGCGCCATGCTTCCAGAAAATTTGCATGTAGCTTACGACGGATTAAAATTAACGTTTTAATCTATTATTCTGTAATAAAATAGCCGCTTAGAATTCGATAGATCATTAATAGGATTAACCATGACAATTACCAAAAAATCTTTTTTAACCGCCATATTATTTGCTTTTGTGAGCGTTAATTCATATGCAGGCAAAACAACCTATACAGAAGACGACTTCTTGCGTAGCTTTAGCGGCAAATCTAATACGATCGTTTTGGAGAAGCTTGGAAACCCAGATAAGAAGGAGCTATCTGTCAAACCAACGGGGGCGAACACAATGCTTGCTGGAAAAGGTCAGGAGTCATCAAAACCAGTTAATGTTGAGATGTGGTATTACAATGGCCGCGTTAATTACGCACCAAGCAAAACCTACAAATTCACTGAGCTGACGTTTGTAAATGGTCGTTGCATGAACATTGCGTTCTTTAATAACAAGTAAGCGGTGAAGGCCACAAACAAGGGGCCAGCAAATATTGCTGGCTTTTTTGTCACCTTATTAACTTCGCATAATGTATATTATGTTAAATTAGATATTCACACAGCTAAGGGACTAAATGAATTATTGAGAAACCATCCCCAGCACCGCAGCAATATCGTCTTTAAGCGATGCGTCATTAAGTTCCTTATTGATCCGCAAAGATGCATCAATATAGATTTGGGGATTTTGGTGCTCAGATAATCTAAGTCTCGCCATTAAAAGATTAGATTTAGCTTCCCAATAAGGGCCGCCATTATCTGAAGCCAATTTGAGGATTTTATTAATAGATTTTTCAGCCTGCTCATACTCACCAGCCTCCATATAAATCCGACCTAATTCTAGCCCTGAATTAGCCTGGGAATCTAAATCGCCATAATGTGTATAGGCAAGCGTGGCCTTAAGTTGGTATTCGATTGCGAGGTTATACTTCCGCTGCTGACTGAAGATGCTCGCTAAATGTTCAAACGCATCAGCCCGCTCATTGTCGTTAAGGGATAGCTTAATAGCCGCTTGGTAGCTTGTTACCGCCTCATCAAATTGTTTGGTGTTGGATTGAACGTCCCCAATCAACCCGTGTGTAATACGCTGAAAACTAGTATTTTTAAGCGTAATAGCGATATTCAATGATAATTCATACGCGCCTATAGCCTCATTGAACTGGTTGTTACCCTTGTAAGCATTACCTAGCATTGCGAGTGCCATCATGTGATCATTTGGCAAAATAGACAATTGGTCAACGGACTTAAGTGAAATTACTGCATCAGCAAAGCGCCGGAGGGACATCTGAGCTCGGGACTGGCATAGGAAAATATCTCTCTCAGGCTTATTTTGCTTTAGCAGCTGAGCTGTGTACTCTAAGGCTTTTTCTTCATTTCCAGACTTTACTAATTGATTACATTCGGTAATTTTCTTATTAAGATTTACATCATCAGCATAAGAATATACGTTAATGAACAAGAGCGGTAACAATAAAATATACAATAGATTCATGCTTTCAACCCTACTTGAGTGTGATCATGTTGAGAAACGCAATTTCATCTAGAATCTGAATGCCTAATTCTTGAGCCTTTATAAGCTTACTACCAGCATCAGCCCCGACCACAACGAAATTTGTTTTCTTTGAAACGCTACCACTTACTTTTCCACCAAGGTTTTCAATCATTTGCTTAGCATCCTCTCGACTGATGCTTGGCAATGTTCCTGTTAACACAAATGTTTTACCATTCAACACCCCTGTTGCATCAGTTTTAGCCGTCTCTATTCCCCAATGGATACCTAGGCCACCCTCTTCCTCAGGTGCAATAAGGCTACTCAGAATCTCTTGGTTATGCGTTTCTGAAAAAAAATCGACGATTGACTCTGCAACAACTGGACCTACATCCGGCACTTGTTGAAGCTCCTCAAGGCTCGCGTTTTGAATAGCACTAATGCTTCCAAAATGCCTTGCTAAATCTTTTGCAGTTGATTCCCCTACGTTTCTAATACCAAGCGCGTATATAAAGCGTGGGAATGTTGTTTTCTTACTCTTAACAAGCGCTTCTATGATATTTTGTGCTGATTTCTTTCCCATACGATCTAAATTAGCAAGCGTATGAATATCCAATCGATATATGTCAGCTAGACTATTAGCCAAATTAGCGTCGACAAGCTGCCCCACTAACTTATCCCCAAATCCTTCGATATCCATTGCCTTGCGAGAAGCAAAGTGAATCATCGATTGTTTGCGCTGTGCCGCGCAGAAGATGCCCCCTGTGCAACGCGCTACCACGTCATCTTCTTGTTTTTTAATGTACGACCCACAGACGGGACAATGGGTTGGCATAAAAAAGATCAATGCGTTCTCATTACGCTTATCCAATATGACCCTTACGACTTCTGGGATGACATCCCCTGCCCTTCTTACACTAACAGTATCGCCAATACGCACATCTTTTCTTCGCATTTCATCTTCATTATGCAGCGTTGCGTTCGTGACTGTCACCCCACCCACAAAAACCGGCTTCAATCGCGCTACTGGTGTGATTGCGCCAGTACGCCCAACCTGAACATCAATCCCTTCGACAATCGTAAATGCCTCCTCTGCCGGGAATTTATGGGCAATTGCCCATCGTGGCGCTCGGGATACAAAGCCTAACTCCGATTGCTGTGCTAAAGCATTAACCTTATATACGACACCATCAATATCAAAAGGCAGGTTTTGTCGCTGCAAGGCAACTTTTTGATAAAAGCCTAACAATCCGTTAACGCCGCTGACCAAGCCTCTAAGGTTGCTAACAGGCAATTGTAGGCTTTGTAAATAATCCATACAGGCGCTATGCGTTGATAATACTGGCACACCCTCGCCATATCCTAAGCCATAGCAAAAGAAGGATAAAGGCCTTGTTGCGGTAATGTTCGGGTCCAATTGGCGAAGACTGCCTGCTGCTGCATTTCGAGGATTAGCAAATGTCTTATCCCCGCGTAATAGTTGTTGCTGATTAAGTGATTCAAAATCAGATTTAAACATTAACACTTCACCTCGCACTTCAAGAAGCTTTGGTGGATTATCAATATTTAAACGTTGCGGAATACTTCGTATAGTTTTGAGATTATGAGAGACATCTTCACCCGTATACCCATCTCCTCTAGTTGCCCCTTGAATAAAAACGCCATTCTCATAGGTTAGTGTAATTGCAAGCCCATCAAATTTTGGCTCTACGGCATATTCAACTTGGTCAATACCCAAACCATCCCGTATGCGCTTATCGAAAGCTACCAGCTCATCATCACCGAATGCATTGTTGAGAGATAGCATTGCGACTCGGTGCGTAATGCTATTAAAACTCTTAACAGGCTCACCCGCAACCCTCTGCGTTGGGGAATCTACAGATATAAGATTGGGATTTTCCGCTTCAAGCGCTTGAAGTTCACGAAATAAACCGTCATATTCATTGTCGCTTACTGTTGGAGTATCGAGCACATAATACTGATAATCATATAAACGAATGAGATTACGCACTTGTTCAATACGAGCCTGTATCGACTGCATGGAATTCACTGCCGCATTAGCAAAAAGTCCAGCTTGCAAAGGCACTTGCTTATTTTGTGACATACTTAAACTACGAGAACAAACGGAGCGCTACCGCACTACCAGGGGGAATGCCCTTAACGGTCATTTGTACTTGAATCAACTTCAATTGCTGTCTGATTTTCTCAATTTTAGCATCGCTCAATTCCCGCTGATGATCATCTATAAGGGTTGCTGACAGCGAGGAAGCCATGCTTTTTGCCGTTAAAACCATACTATTAAATGTCTCAGTGCAATTTTCTGTGAGAGCAATCTCCATCTGAAAGGTCACGCCCTTGAGAGCTATTGATCTTAACATTTCAACATTGAATGGATTGTTTTCCATATTGATAATTTTGAATTTGGTTTGTTCGTTAATAGACCTTGCGTAAAAGGCGCCGTCATCCTTCAATGTCATTCCGTTCGCTTCAGCTAGACCCCTGAATTTAGTACCAGTAAATCGCCCACTAGCGCCATTCAAAATGTGAAAACCAACCGTTTGATCAACCTCCAAACAAAACGCATCTAAAGCCTTTGCATATTCTAGAGGCTCATGCGTTCCCATCCATTCAACTTGCGCACTTAGCTCATAGGCGACTTCGCTAACAATTTTTTGAAACCGCTGCAAGGTTTCATTTGAAACAGGACCCGCTCTGTCAGCTAACTGCAAACTAAAGGCTGCTTTAGTGAAGTTGGAATTTTCTTGCTCTCTTGTTAGCCTCTGCCATACTTGTGATTCATCTAAGCCATATGCAAAAATGGGCTTGTCTAGATTGACCATGCTCATGAAAAACTTGCGCAACTGATCCCCATTAAATGGACTCGGTAGGAATAATAATGCAGTCAAATCCACGTCTTTATTGATCACTTCTGGCAAGATATTGGTTTTTATTGGCTCCGTTATTAGATTCTCTTCAATAGCTAGGATGGGTTCTTCAACCTCAGCTCGGGGCGCTTCGATATTAGATTCATTCTTTCCGTCTAAAGCACCTTCACCATGGTCAAATCCTTCAATATCAATCTTAAACTCTACCTCGTTTCGAAATTGAACCTCATCAAGCTCATGCCTAACAACGACATCCTTAATTTTTGTTGATGTGTCGATTGAAACAGTCTTTTCCTCAAATTGATCCATTAGCAGATCATCTTGAGGAATTGGAATTTGCTTTTCTGCTGCTTTGCGCATTTTCCGTTCTTGCCACCAATTAAAAACGATGACCATAACGATTAAGCCTAAACCAATCGCTAAAAGTGATATTGTTAAGTCATTTAGTTTATTCAATTGATATTCCCATTAACTTTATTGGCAAATCGCCCTATGTAAATAACTCATGGTTCATTTGCATGGCAGCTTCCATATCCACCTCAACTACTCGAGAAACACCTGACTCTTGCATAGTTACCCCAACAAGTTGCTGTGCCATCTCCATTGTAATTTTATTATGACTAACAAACAAAAACTGTGTTCGCTCCGACATTTTTTTTACCATTGCGCAAAACCTATCTGTATTGCTGTCGTCAAGTGGCGCATCCACCTCGTCCATTAAACAAAATGGCGCAGGATTAAGTCTAAACAGCGCAAAGACTAGCGCTAGTGCAGTGAGTGCTTTCTCACCGCCAGATAACAAATGAATCGTGCTATTTCTCTTTCCTGGAGGCTGTGCAAAAACTTGCATACCTGTATCTAAAATTTCCTCACCCAACAACTCTAGCCTTGCCTGGCCGCCAGCGAATAAGTCTTTAAATAATTCATCAAAGTGACGATTTGCTTCATCAAATGTATGTTGGAGACGCGCTCGCGTCTCCTTATCAATACGTCTTATCGCATCCTCTAGGGTATTAATCGCCTCTTCCAAGTCTGCAGCTTGGCTATCCAAGTAAGTTTTACGTTCACACTCGCTATTAAGCTCTTGAATAGCGGCTAAGTTTACAGGACCAAGGGCTACCACCTCACCCGCAAACTTTTCCACACGCGCTTCAAAGTCTGAAATTTTAGCGCTAAGGCTTAATTCGTTTGCCAATTCAGCCTCTTCAATACCAACATCTAAAAGCGCAGCTTGGCACTGCTCAAAATGCAAACGGGATTGTTGTTCTTGAAGTCGCGCCTGTTCCAATTTATCTCGGAGCGGATACAAGACTTGTTCGTTTTGCATTCTGTTACGCTCATTAGTTTGCAATTCATTTTCTGAACCTACCATTGCATCACGCGCTCCTGCCAGAGTCACTTCGCGAACTTGCTTTAAATTAATCGCGGCCTCAAGGTTTGCTTTCAAGCCTTCCATCTTTGCCGCATCTAGGAATGCTTCCGCTTCTTTTTTCTTATTATTTAAGGCAACCTTTTCTTCATAAAGTAAATTTACTTTACCATTTAACTCATTAATATTATTTGATATTAACTTAATATTAAATATTTTCTCTTGCATCAGTTTTTCAGCGATCTGCAAATCATTTCTGCATGCATTTAAAGCTAATTCAGCAGCCTGTCTTGCGCTAAATGTATGCTCGCGCCTAGCTTGCAAATCAACAAGTGAGCCACTTGTTGATGAAAGCATTTTTTGTTTTGTTTGTTGCTCATCGCTCAATTGCGTTAAGCGCTGTTGAAGTTGACTTAAATCTATCTGAATCGCATTCTGTCTATCGATGATGTGCTGACGTTGCTGCGTGAGACGCTGCAAATCGACATGAAGCGCATGCTGGGTTTGAGTAAGCTTAGTTAATGCCTGCTGTTGCTCTGTATGCGCATGCCTTGTTAACTGCAACGCTTGTTCATAGGAGGCAAGCGTATTAGAGCCTGATATAATTTGAGCTTGAAATTGTGGCTGTTGCTTATTAAGGTCATCAAGCTCTCGTTGACGCTCCAAGACACCATGCATAGCTGATTGCGCAGCGTAAATAGACAAGCTATAACGTGTATAAACATCACCTTGTGCATTTACTAAATATTCGTGCGCTTTTAGCTTTTGACGTGCTTCGTCAGGATCCTCTCCATCCTCAAGCAAATAAACACTATCCAACCAAGCATCTAAAAGCCCCGCTATGCGCTTATCTCTGACATCAACAAAATCTCGCATGGTTTTCCATGATTGCTTGCTTGGTGAAGTCTTTAAGCTAGCTTCAGCAGCCTCTGCAATAACCAATGCGGATGGCGGGCGAATGTTAGGGGTTAGCTTGCCAGCACTTTCATTGAGTAAAGCATTTAAGCGCGAACCCAATACCGCCTCAAGCGCCACCTCCCAGCCTTTTTGGATTTCAACTTGTTGCCAAATTCGCGCTGCACTAGTCAACTGATTGCTACTCAACCAAGCATCAAGCATGGCCTCATGCCCTAAAGAATGCTGGATTTTATTCAGCGAGGTAATTTGAGCATCAATCTGTGCCAGGGTTCGCTCTTGCGTCAATTGCTGTTCACGCATGGATTTAAGCGCTTCCATTTGCGATTGTTCTAATGTTTTTAAT
>Ga0163199_1000106_pt1 | contig 52227 bp, 47 predicted proteins | sample PL_2010_150m_FD_113537 | JGI IMG/M metagenome (GOLD analysis project Ga0163199, IMG submission 113537) | Freshwater microbial communities from Powell Lake, British Columbia, Canada to study Microbial Dark Matter (Phase II) - PL_2010_150m | ecosystem: Environmental > Aquatic > Freshwater > Lake ...
GTAATTGCATCATTGAATAATTTGTTGTCATCAATATCTTCCACATAATTATTTTTGATCACTGAATATACTTCAGCAAATTTCTTTAACTGTTCCCGTGGATAATCATTGAGCGATTCCGTTGCCGCTAATGACTGCAGGCTAAAGAACATGGCAATTCCCAGCATGCATACAGATTTTTTATTGAGGAACATAAGGGTTTCCTAAAGTTAAATGAATTAAATGGTGATACTTATTATGAAGACACGGAGATATCAAGACTAGTTCGATGCATTCAAACTTTTAATGTTTTTTACATTTCGACAAGCACTCGAACAATATTTCACCTCATCCCACACCAGTTTCCACTTCTTTCGCCAAGCAAAGGGACGCTGACAGACTAAACATACTTTTGTAGGAAGGTCTGATTTTTTGATCATCGACTGATCTTGTACTGAGTGGAACAAAAAGCACGGGTAACTTTAGACACTCTCAATTGTTGATGTTTAGAGGATCTAACTTTCACTCTTTTGCGCCATAGTCTGTAACTTGAGGGCTTTAAAACTGATTGCATGAATTTCATCAAAGCAGACTCATCCAATCCATACTGAATTTCGATGGCCTCGAATGTGGTTCGATCTTCCCAAGCCATTTCAATAATTCTAGATTGGTCATGCAAAATAAGTTCTGAATTTAATGATTGTTTCATATCATGCTTATCAATTGATTTGTAAACTTAGTCATAGAGAAAAGGACTTAGTTCGCAAATGAACTAAGTCAAGCTGACCCGCTCTTAAATTTATTGTTAATACTGAAGACTCAATGAGCCCTCCCTCCCGCCATGCCAGCCTTTAAGATTGTCATTCCTCAATCTAGGCCGAAGCGCCTGGAGTTTATTCGCGAGTTGTTTCCTAAGCATTCGGGACCTGACTTATCTGAAGAGTGGCAAGGAGGACGAGAAGAGGGATTAAAGCGGCTAGGACTAATTTTGCCCGCTCAATATGGCAAAACGCGAAACTATCTTGATGGGGAAGTGACGCATTTATCTCCTTATATTCGACATGGCTGCCTAAGTCTCTTAGAGGTCATTCACCATACAAAAAGTATTCCTGCATCAAGTCGTGACAAGCTTTTATTTGAATTTGCATGGAGAGACTATTGGCGCCAGGTTTGGTATTTTGTTGGCGATCGCATCCATTCTGAAATGGAACCACCTAAAGTCAAATTAGAACGAAAAGCACTTGATTCAGACATTATCGATGCAAAGACCGGATTAATCTGTATGGATCACTTTGTGAGCGAACTCAAAGGCACTGGCTACTTACATAATCACGCAAGAATGTGGCTGGCAAGTTATATGATTCACTGGCGCGGGATTGATTGGAGACTCGCAGCCCACTGGATGCACGACTTACTCTTGGATGGTGATCGAGCCTCCAATACTTTATCTTGGCAATGGGTTGCCTCTACCTTTGGAAGTAAACCTTATTTCTTCAATCAAGAAAATCTCAGTAAATACACACACAACCGGTTTTGTGGAACATGTAAGGCAAACTGTCCATTTAAGGAAAGTTACGAAACTTTAAATACAACGCTGTTTAAACCAACTTCTGCGCCAGCAAAAGTAACCGCTTTAGCGCGCATCGAGTTGCAAGAGATTTCACAAGGACTAGAACACATCGTCTTATTTCACGATGAAATGCTTTCTGCAAATAATGAGTTGTACCGATCCCCCAAGAAAAAAGTATTTATTTTCGACGCTCGATTCCAAAAAAATTGGGCCTTAAAACGACTTCAATTCATTGCAGATTGTTTAGCTCAAATGCCAGAAATTGAAGTTTGGGTTGGCGACACAAGGGAAGTATTAGGAACAATGCAGGCAGGCAAGATTGAAACACAAAATACGCCCAATTCAGAATTAAGAGCGATACTGACTCAATGGGATGTGACTTATGAAGACGAACCCGCGATTTACTCCAAAAAGACGCAAGCGAAACTCGCATCCAAGGGGATCGTAAGATTTTCTAAATACTGGAACGAAGTCAGCGAAGAAATTCTGAATGAATCATCAGAAGAAACAGTTCGACCTAACAAGCCGTTTTGCAATGATTAAAGAGGGCATCTTAATAATCAAGCTAAGTACATGAACTTATTTAAGATTATTCTGACTAAATCACGTCTCGTCATTTTGACGCATGATTAACAATTGAATATGGAACCAACGATGATTAAATATATCACTTTGATTGCTTTACTCAGCCTAAGCTTTGCAAGCTTCGCCACACCGAAACCCGACATCAATGTGGAATCTTTGTTGATGCAAAAGCAATATTTAAAAAACATTAATCAATGCGCCACTGAGAAATCGTTTAATACTTTCATTAAGTCGGCGATTAAAGATGCCAATACCTTCTATCAGCATGGTAACTATGCTGAGACCATTGAAGAGACCGTCATCAACAATCCCGCTTGCTTCGTTTATTCTGCCAGCAAGCTCAGCCCAAAAGACTGTCAAGTGTTGAACGAGGCCTACATCAAGGAACCGTTTTTCTATCCAAGAGCCATGCTGACTGACTCACTTAACAAGGTCAAAGGCATTAACCAAACCTGTTTAGCTGGATAGCCCCCTCTTCATCTCATTGCCCATTATTGACGGATAAGGTGTCGATTTCTGATAAATCGATATTTAATTTAGTGAGCTGATCTTGATAGCGACCTAATTCGGCAACCTGACCTTCACTTTTAGCAATCGCCGCGAGATTAATGAGGCTTCCTGAATGAAGTGGCGTTTGTTTTAAAATGCGCCGATAGATTTTTTTAGCTTCTTCACGATGACCTAGGTGATCTTTGCTTAAGGCATCATAAAACTGTGCTTCGGTGTCGAAAGGCGCACTGACAATCCAGCGTTTTACAATGCTTTCAACCTCACCCCACTGATTGTTTTGAGCAGGCAGAACGACCTGCATCCAATAAGGCTTCTGCGCTAAATCCACCTCCCAAAATGCAGACTGAGCATTGCTGATCAGCTCCACCACTGGCAATTGCATCGCTTCTTTGACCCACTGCACTGGAACGTTATAAAAAAATGCATTGTGCCCAGGACTTTTAAAAGTGCTCAGTCCGATGACTTCCCCCTGCGCATTAAATAATGGGCTGCCACTCGCCCCCATTTGAAATGATGCCGATGTCCGAATCACCACGCTGTCATCCATGGGATAGAGCGCTTTGATTAAACCAAATGTGGTGAGTGGTTTGGGCGGCCCACCAGGGAACCCAATGGAAAAAATTTCCTGCTCATATTGCAGATGCTCACTGTCGCCTAGTGGAGCAGCTTTCAGTGGCAAGAACTGAAAATTGAGAATACAAATATCATGCTTCCAATCTGTCTGAACTCCGACAGGTTGATAGTTTTCGCCCATGGCACCGATGTCCATGCCGACGGAATCTGCCAGCACATGACAATTGGTCGCAACTTTATTCTCCGCAACCACCACGCCCGTCCCGGTACTTTTACCGCCATGGGCATTCACACTGCGAATCTTCGCGATACTGGCTTTCAGCGTATAAACCAAATCATTTGAAGGCGCAGCATGTGACGCTGTCGCAAGGATTAAGCATGAACCTGCAAAGATGCGTCTAATCATCATCATTTCAGTTTAGAAGTAACAAGTATCGACACAGAGTGCAAATGCATAAAGCGCGATCACGATGAGGTGCAGCAGGACGCTTAACCGATGGAGCTTTTTAAATCGCGCACTATTATCAAGGTCTGAGGCTCGGTTGATCGCGGGGGTTAAGAATACAAAATGTAAGGCGAAAATAAAACCCGCAATAAAGGCCACAGGTCTGAGATGCGGTGTCATGGCTAAGAAGCCAGCCACTTGCGATGCGACAAACATGGCGACCTGATAAATCGGAAATAGCTTTCTAACAAATGCCCCAGCTAAATTTTTTGGCAAGCTTACAAAGGCGACCGGCAAAACCACGGCACTCACAAAAAGCATAATGCCTAAAGTAGCGGCGGTGATTAACATTGAAAACATGGATGACCTTTCTATGCCCAATAAAAAAATGATTCGAATTTAGGACTCTCTAAAATCTTTGATAGTTCAGATTTTAATAAAAAAAAGGAGGCGCTAGGCCTCCTGAAAGCACTCAAAATTGTTTAATGAACCCTGTAACAGTAAACAAAATTAAGCTAAGCCTTTAGGGCGAAAGCAATCATAAAAGTTCATGTGATTTCTTTAAATTCATCTTATAGAGGCATTCTTGATAAACCGTTGTGGCTTACATTTAAATTTGATCCATTAAAATAATTTTTTCAGCTTTTCATCAAAATGTAATATAAATTTAAAGAATCCTTAACAATAAAAACTGATGATGATCCAATGAAAAATCAAAAAGACTTTATCATTGAATCCCATGTACAAACTCAAGAGCATTTGAGGGTTGCACTGGTCACAGAAACCTATCCTCCGGAAATTAATGGTGTAGCAATGACCATAGGTCGCATGGTCAATGGATTGATGCACAGAGGGCACTCTGTCCAATTAATTAGACCCAAGCAAGACTGGAATGATCATCCGCAAATGAGCCGGCAATTTGAAGAGGTGCTGGCTTCTGGGATTGCAATACCCCAATACTCAGGATTGAAATTCGGATTGCCCGCCAAGACAAAGTTAGTGCACTTATGGAAACATAACCGACCAGATATCGTTCATGTGGTCACAGAAGGCCCGCTTGGGTGGTCAGCAGTTTCAGCGGCCCGTAAGTTAAAAATACCGGTGACGAGTTCTTTTCATACCAACTTTCACAATTACACGAAGCACTACAAACTTGGTTTCTTAAAAAACACCATCACTGGCTATCTTAGAAAATTGCACAACAACACCCTGGCAACCCTAGTGCCGACTCATGCGCTCGCCAAGGAATTAAAAAGAAAAAAATTCAAAAATTTGGTCATCGTATCTCGCGGCGTAGATACCCAGTTGTTCAACCCATCAAAGCGTGATCTCTCGCTAAGAAAAAAGTGGGGGCTTGCTGAGGATGCCCTAGCGGTCATTTATGTAGGTAGACTCGCCGCAGAAAAAAACATTGATCTCGTGTTGCGTGCTTATCAAGCGATTCACGAAAAAGTGCCTAATTCAAAATTAATTATTGTGGGTGATGGCCCGTTACGCGACCATATTAAGGATCAATGCAAGAGCGCCTACTTTGCAGGGATGCGCTCTGGAGAAGATTTAGCCGCGCACTATGCGTCAGCAGATTTATTCTTATTCCCAAGCAAAACCGAAACATTTGGCAACGTCACAACAGAAGCATTAGCCAGCGGATTATGTGTTGTTGCTTATGACTACGCAGCAGCGGCTGATATCATTAAAAATAACCTTAACGGCGTCACTGTCAAACTAGACAACGAATCAGCCTTTATTGCAGAAGCGACTGAATTGGCAATGAACCCTAAGAAGTTGGCCGAAGTTAGAGCCAATGCTTTTGAGAGCATTGCGAACCTAGATTGGGATAAGATTCATGAATCTTTTGAAACGATTTTACGTGATGTGATTACATCAACGCTCATGCTATCGAAAAAAGACATTCCAATTACAAAATTTATACATGATGAAACTAGCCTTTAGGCACCCGCATTAAAGGCTCACCCATTTTCACTATTTTGCCAAATTGTATGTTTTCACTTAATTCAAATCCTTTTGGAGCAAAGACAATAATCGTTGACCCATGCTGGAACCAGCCGAGTTCTTCGCCCTTTTTACATTCGTAATGACAATCAATTTGATTGGGGCCTGGATATTTAAGATGCAACAAAACATTTAAAAATTTTAACCATATACTTGCTACAAGGATTGCCGCGACCGGAACCAGAGTAATTAAATGACCGTCATACGTTTTTGTTTCAATGATGAGGCGTTCATTTTTACAAAATAGCTTTTTAATTCGATTAATCGTGATTGGATTAACATTCCAAGTGTCCCCATAAATGTAAGTGACTTTTTGGATGGTTCCATCGCAAGGTGAATGAAAATGATGATACATGGTTGCAGTCAAACGCAAGGTAATATAAAGACCATCTTCATATAATTTAACTAATACGTCATCTCCAAGGAGATCTTGTAGAGAATACGGAAAGCCCTTAGCCTGAATCAACTCTGTGCCAACGATTTTCCCTGAAGCGCCCACGATAGCGTCACACGGACTCGTCATCACTGAAGGATCTAAGGATATGGGTCGAGCACCCTCATGGAGCTCCCGAATAAAGCAGTCGTGAAGACTGTTAAAGCTTGTTTTTTTGGCTTCGGTTAAGTCCAAGTCCGAAAATAAGCGCCATAAAAATATACTGGGTTTAGAAATCCATGGGTGTTCTACTTTGCTAAAGACACCCATCAATTGAGAGGCTAAGCGACGTGGAATTCGATTAGTTACTAAGAAATTAATATCTTCTTTGAGAAGGGATTTAATTTTAAGAAATAGGTTTTTGTTCTGCATTTATGAAAAATTATACTGGAAAATGATTATGCATTTATTCAATTTGAACTTAGAAAGCTACGAAATAATTTTAGGGATCACGCTCATTGTTGTCGCGTTATCCTTCAAAAGATTGAGTCTGTCACTCGCCAAACACCCTTCTTTGGCCGGACATTCTAAAATGTCGAGGAAGGTATCTAAGTTAGTCCCCTTCTATGAATTTAAAGAAGATGAATTTTTCAGTTCGGATCATGCCCCAGCGCAGGTAATGGCTGCCCGTCAAAAAGGCTTCGAAGCATTATCAGATCACTTTAACAAATACTTCAAGAAGACCTATGAAATGGCATCTGAGGCCAGGGACAGCATTTCGGATATGCAATTCACAAAAACATACCGCGTCCCTTTTCAATATAGCAATTACGTCAACGAACATCTGAAGTACGGAAATTTTGTGAAATCGTCATCCGGCGTCACGCTAACGGACATGGATGACAATATCATGTATGACCTAGGCGGGTCCTACGGGGTCAATGTCTTTGGAAATGATTTTTATAAAACCTGTATTGAGAAGGGATCAGCGCTTGTCAAAGAGCTTGGTCCGGTCCTGGGTCCATATCATCCATTAATTATTGATAACGTGAACAGAATTAAAGAGATTTCTGGCATGGATGAAGTCTCATTTCACATGTCTGGCACAGAAGCGGTGATGCAGGCCGTTCGACTCGCGCGTTATCATACGAAACGCACGCATTTAGTAAGATTTTGTGGGGCGTATCACGGATGGTGGGGCGATGTTCAACCTGGGATTGGGAATCCAACCCCGGCAGACTATACCTATACCCTAAAAGAAATGGATGGCGACACCCTAAGAGTATTAAGAACCCGTCATGATATTGCTTGTGTCCTGGTGAATCCCTTACAAGCCTTACATCCAAATAAAAATGCCCCTACAGATTCCTCATTAGTCGACAGCTCGAGAACTGCTAAATTCCAACGAGAAGCTTACACAAAATGGTTAAACGAATTAAGACAAGTCTGCACAGAAAAAGGCATTGTGCTGATTTTTGATGAAATATTTGTTGGATTCAGAATCGCCTTAGGTGGCGCGCAAGAGTATTTTAATGTGCATGCGGACATGGTGACTTACGGTAAAACTCTCGCAGGGGGACTTCCAATCGGCGTGTTATGTGGGAAGAAAAATCTGATGCAACGATACAATTTAAACCGTCCCACAGACATTTGTTTCGCGAGGGGCACCTTCAACTCCCATCCCTATGTAATGGCTACCATGCATGAGTTTTTAGAAAGCCTCAATGAACCTACTATTCAAAATATATACCAAAACTTGGATGAGACCTGGGACAGAAGAGCAAAGTATCTCAATGAGCGCTTTGACCAAGAGAAACTGCCATTAAAAGTTTCTAACTTCTCTTCAATTTGGTTGCTTGAATACACAACCCCATCAAGGTATAACTGGCTATTCCAATTCTATCTTCTCAGAGAAAATATCTCCTTAGGCTGGATAGGCACAGGTCGATTTATATTCAGCTTAAATTACACGGAGGAGGATTTTGAACAGGCTGCGGATAGAATCATTAAAGCCGCACATCAAATGAAGGATGACCATTGGTGGTGGTGCCATCATGGCACCACCAATAAATCAATTAAACGGGAAATTCTTAAGGAAATGCTGAAGCACTTCCTCAAATCTAAACTAAATTTCAATTAAGATTAATGAATCTCAGTTGAAATTAATTGGCCCTTCATTAAGTAGAAGGGAGAGCGATAATATAATTTGATGTCATGAAACGGATCGGTCAATATTTTAGTCGTCCAAACTAGGCCGGTTTGAATATCCTTGATGAAAAATAAATGGACCGTTCTAAAAATCAATCCAACCACACCTAAAAACAACCATAACAAAGCCACGTGATGAACAAAGTCACCCGTATTCTGATACGGCTCAAAAAAACCTAAGACTGATGGATCTAAATAAACAAATAAAGGCATGGCAACCCAGATGCCTAGCAAGACTACTTTTCTGTTCAAGTTATAGCCCACTTTAACTTCTTCTTTGAATTCGTGGGTCACGCCATTAATCTTATCAAACCCTCTAGGCTCAAAGAAAAAATGTCCACTTTGTCTTGTCACCATTGACACCAGCCAGCCGATTAAAGCGGCTTTGACTGGATCTGTGAATAACAATACATAAGCAATCAGAAAGCTGATTGCACTGACCAAATGCAATGTCTGGTTAATACGACTATGGTGATAATAACGATGATCGTCCCAACGTTGTACTCTCAAGCATTCCCAAAAATTTTTCATTTCATCTCCCAAAGTTTTAAAAGAGGATAGGCATCAATTTTTACAGAAATAATACATTAATATTAAAGTAATGTTAAACCGCCTTATTTTAGCATTATCTCTCCAAAAACATATGCACTAGAAGGTGATGGTTTGCTCCATATTCGTGCAAAAAAAAGGGTGTCACTAGGACACCCATAAGGAGGAGAGGAGATATGAAACAAAAACAAGATTTCGTTTAAAATGAAGCATTTTCCATGCCCGCAATTTTACAACAAGGGTTCTGCATTAAGCCCAAAAAAATAAGTATGCAATCATTGCACTATTTTTAATTCAAAGAATTAAAATGGCACTAACCTGTTACTTGCAACCATTCAAAAAGAAACAAAAGAAATGACTGACATGACTCAAACAGAAAACCAATTGGCAGAAATAAAGAAACTGCTCGCCAAACAGAAAGTTGTTGAAGGATTGGTGCATCGCCAGGATATGCCACGTCATGAATTAGTTGAGTCTATGGTTCAAAAACAAAACTTAGTCGATTTGCAAAAATTCCTCGAAAAGCTCTCCAATAAAGAAATTGCGAATGCCCTTGAAGTGCTTTCTGAAAATGAAAGAAACTTAGTTTGGGACCTGGTTGCCGATCATCGAAAAGATGAGGTGTTAGTGGACGTCTCTGATGATGTTCGCGTCGATCTAGTCTCTGAATCTAAGCCACCCCTTCAAAGCACGGTTCTCAGAGTTTTTGACTTACATGAAGGCAGACTCCGTCAAATCCCTATTTACAGCCGGGAAGATTTAGCTAAAGCAAAACCAATCTGGGTCGACTTAGTCACCCCGGAAGATGAGGAGCTTAAATGGGCGCGAGAAGTATTCGGTGTCCAAATTCCCAATCCAAAAGACTTAACCGACCTTGAGACAAGCGCCCGTTTTTATGTTGAAGACAATGGAGAGGTGCATTTACATTCAGACTTCTTGTTGGACCTTAGCGATGAGTCTCGAAGCATCACTGTCGCTTTTGTATTAACTGGGAACACCCTATTTTCAGTTAGAAATGAAGAGCTGCCGGTCTTCAGGCTCCAACGTTTGCGTGCAAGAGCGCAAGCAGGCTATGTATCAGAAGCCAAAGACGTGCTTTTGGACCTTTATGCGGCAGATGTTGAATACTCTGCAAATGCCTTAGAAGATATTTACTCAAGTCTTGCAAAAGTTGGGAAGCAAGTCTTTAAGTCTCATATCACCAATAATCAAGCGGCTAAAATTCTGACCGCCATCTCGGAAGAAGAAGACATCAACGGTCGTATTAGACGCAATGTGCTCGACACCAGAAATGCTTTGTCATTCTTAATGCGCGGCAGACTCTTATCTAGCGCCCAACATGATGATGTCCGTGAAATTCTTCGAGATATTGAATCCCTAGATGGACACACTTCTTTCTTGTTTAATAAGATCAACTTCCAGATGGATGCAACGGTCGGCTTCTTGAACGTTAACCAGAATATTGACCTGAAACGCCTAACGATCATTAGCGTGGTGTTCATGCCCGTCAATATCTTAGCTGGAATTGGCGGCATGTCAGAGTTCTCAATGATGACCGCCGGCATCCCTTGGCCCATCGCTTACGGAAGCTTTATTGTGGTGATGGTCATGATCGGCATACTGACCTTCTTAGGGTTACGTACCTTTGAGAATCGTAAAATCAAGAACCTTAGATCTGAAACCTTAGATTAGAGATTCATTTTTTATGCGTAACCATCTGCAGACTAAGCGATCTTTGCACACTATTAAATGGGCTTAAAGACCATCCAGTAAATATTGATGAGGGGCAATGCAACGGCTAACGCCCCAAAGATATTCCAGCGCTGACTTAATTGCCAGTATTCATCTGGGATGGATTGGGTAATGGCAAAATTGCGTGCCATGCGAGACTGTTTAATCTGCGTTGGGATCAAGATCGTGATCCAAATAATACCAGAAGCGATAAACAAGCAACGACCCCATGTGAGCCATTGAATGTCCCAGGTGTTTTCCATAAAGTGATAAGCCATCGTATCTCCAGCCATGATCGCCATCAAAGCCCCTGGGGCTGTAAAAACGAAATCCGTGAGAATCACTTGTCGTTGAGCGAAGGCGATCACATTGGGCTCTTTGGTTTTGTCTGCCATGAACTTCCACCACGCCGTGACGATGATGTTGCCCATGAGTAAAATGACCCCAAAAATATGAATCGACTTCAATAACAGATAGGTATTCCCCATTTCTACATGCCTCTTCTAATTTAGAAAAAATTAAACAAGTTAATTTCCATGGTCAATTCAATACTGCTTCATTAACTCAAACGTCAGCGCAACACCAAAGCCATTCACGTCACTCCCAACCCCCCCTAAGCCGCCCTTCCGGTTCGAGGAAGATAAGTCGACATGTATCCAAGGGATATCGTTTTCAATAAACTTAGCTAAGAAACGTGTGGCATGCACATGATCAGCCCCGCCCTCTAGCGTACATTGCTTCACATCGGCAATACTGCTCTCGAGATCTTCGTCATAATCCTCATCAAATGGAAAGGCGCAGACGCGCTCACCCACCGCGGCGCCTACTCCTACGGCCTTGCACAGCAAGGCCGGCGTATTGCCAAGCACACCGCTATATCGATCTCCTAATGCACTGACCATACTGCCAGTCAGTGTCGCAAAATCAATCATCCAGTCAGGTTTTTCACGGGAAGCTAAGGTCAGCGTATCAGCAAGCACCATGCGTCCTTCTGCATCGGTATGCACAATCTCGATGGTGGTGCCATTGAGCGCGGTCACCACATCATTTTGTTTATAAGCGAGCGGGCCAATATGGTTCTGCGCAATCGCAAGCCAGCAATCAATCTTCATGGGCAGCTCAGCCTGACTTGCCGCCAACAAGACCCCCAAAGCCACTGCTGAACCATTCATGTCTTCATGCATGCCACTCATATATTTCGCTGGCTTAAGATTGTGTCCGCCAGTATCAAAACAAATGCCCTTACCGACCAACGCGATGTGCTTTTCAGCCTTCTTAGGGGTATAGGTCAGATGCACAATCGCCGCGTCCAAAGGATCAGATCCTTGCCCAACCGCCACAAACGCACCCGCCCCCATTTGGGTCAGTTTTTTCATATCAAATTCTTGATACTGCCAGCCATTTAATTTTGAAAGCTCGTTGATTTTATTACGATATTGGGTGGGATTAAGCTCATTTGGCGGCGTCATCGTTAAGCTTCGCGCCAAAATACTTCCTGCAACGATCGCACTGATCTGCGCAAATCCATCCGCCTCTTGCCAGCCAACAATGGCGATTGTTTCAAGCGCAGCAGGCGCCTCATCCTTTTGGGACGACTTACCCTTGCGTGCCGGCAATTCGGCAGCGTTCACGCTGGCCACATAAAATGCATCTTTAGCAGCAACCTTGCGCTCATCATCAGATCCATACACAGCAATGGTCAGTGCTTTAGGTTTTTCATCGAGCAATGGCTTGATGGCTTTACGCAGTGAAGTTTGGCGATTAAATGTTGTCAGCCCCTCCGCAAGTACTACCCAACTTGCCACCGCCCCACCTGGCAAATCCACCACCAGGGCAGACTTACTTAAATCGGAATATTTCTTGCTGGTACGTTTAAGCTTGGCATCTAGCGCAGCGGAGAAAGGTAATTGATCCGGGCGCGTTGCTGGCAAAACAAATAGCAAGTGACTAGACGCTGCCAATGATTTTTCATCTGCAATGGCGAAATCTTGTTTCAGGGTGATGGACATACAAAAACCTCACTAATTTCTCTTAAATGTCGTTAAATGTTGTTAATTTCGTTAAAATTACTAAATTATGTATTTGAATAAACACCGAAATGCCTGCTAAAACTTGACCAATTGGCCCAAAAAAGCGATGATAGCGCCTAGTTAAGCAATCACTTTGCAATAGAAGCATTAATTAATAACGATCTAGAGTTGCAGCATTTCTAGTTGATTATACCTTTTAGCCAGGGCTAAAAGCTTCTCGGAGAACCACCACATGGCAATGACCCCCGATATTGACCCACAAGAGACCCAAGAATGGCTTGAAGCCATTGATGCGGTATTGGCCAACGAGGGAACCGAACGTGCACATTTCTTACTAGAAACGCTGATTGATAAAGCGCGTCGTTCAGGTGCTTACCTTCCATACAACCCTACTACTGCCTATGTAAATACCATCCCAACACATTTGCAACAACGCTTACCAGGCAACCCCGATATGGAGCGCCGTATTCGTGCGCTGATTCGATGGAATGCCATCATGACGGTTTTGCGCGCCAATGAGAAGTCACCTGGCGTTGGCGGTCACATTGCAAGCTTCCAATCTGCAGCCACATTGTATGACGTAGGCTTTAATCACTTCTTCCGCGCAGCCAGTGATCAATTCGGTGGCGACTTGATCTTCTTTCAAGGTCACTCATCACCGGGTGTCTACGCTCGCGCCTTCCTAGAAGGACGATTAACTGAAGAACAAATGGATAACTTCCGCCAAGAAACTGGTGGTCATGGCTTGTCTAGCTACCCACACCCTTGGCTCATGCCTGACTTTTGGCAGTTCCCGACCGTTTCAATGGGGCTAGGCCCATTGCAGGGGATTTACCAAGCGCGATTCTTGAAATACCTTCATGACCGCGGCATTGCCGATACTTCAGATCGTAAGGTTTGGGTATTCTGCGGTGACGGAGAAATGGATGAGCCTGAATCATTAGGTGCAATTTCACTCGCTTCCCGTGAGAAATTAGACAATCTTATCTTTGTGATTAACTGTAACTTGCAACGCCTAGATGGCCCAGTGCGCGGTAACGGCAAAATTATTCAAGAACTTGAATCAGATTTCCGCGGTTCAGGCTGGAACGTATTGAAAGTGATCTGGGGTTCTTATTGGGACCCACTCCTTGCCATGGATAAAGATGGCCTCCTCAAGAAGCGCATGGAAGAGTGCGTGGATGGTGAATACCAAAACTTTAAAGCCAAGGGTGGCGCGTATACGCGCGAGCACTTCTTTGGTAAATATCCTGCATTAAAAGAAATGGTTGCTGCGATGTCTGACCAAGACATCTGGCGTCTGAACCGTGGCGGCCACGACCCTCACAAAGTGTATGCGGCCTATGCAGCTGCGACACAACATAAAGGTCAACCAACGGTGATTTTAGCCAAAACGGTCAAGGGTTATGGCATGGGGGATGCAGGCGAAGCGCAAAATACCACCCACCAACAAAAGAGCATGGACATTGCCTCACTAAAAGCATTCCGTGATCGTTTTGACTTGCCACTCAGTGACGAGCAAGTGGAAAGCTTATCTTTCTACAAACCACCTGCAGACTCACCAGAAATGGTGTACATGGCAGAGCGCCGTGCAGCCATGGGCGGCTCTGTGCCAGCTCGTCGTCGTCGTGGCAATGAACTCATCGTGCCAGAACTTTCTGCATTCGAGAACATGTTAACAGCCACAGGTGATCGTGAAATTTCAACCACCATGGCGTTTGTCCGCATACTATCGACGCTCGTTCGTGACAAGCAGATTGGTAAATATATCGTGCCCATCGTGCCTGATGAGGCGCGTACCTTCGGCATGGAGGGTATGTTCCGACAACTCGGGATCTACTCATCAGCAGGACAGCTCTACGAACCACAAGACAACGACCAAGTCATGTTCTACAAAGAGTCTAAAGATGGTCAGATTCTTGAAGAAGGCATTAACGAAGCAGGGGCATTCTCATCATGGATTGCTGCTGCGACCGCTTACAGCGTGACCGGCACCCAAATGATTCCGTTCTACATCTTCTATTCCATGTTTGGTTTCCAACGGATTGGCGACTTAGCTTGGGCCGCTGGCGATTCACGTGCGCGCGGCTTCGTTCTTGGCGCAACAGCTGGCCGTACCACATTGAACGGTGAAGGCTTACAACATGAAGACGGCCATAGCCATTTGATGTCAGCGACCATCCCAAACTGCGTATCTTATGACCCAACATTTGGCTATGAACTCGCGGTCATCATTCAAGAAGGCATGCGCCGCATGGTGCAAAACCAAGAAGATGTGTATTACTACATCACGTTGATGAACGAAAACTACAGCCACCCAGAAATGCCTAAAGGCACTGAAACTGGGATCCTAAAAGGGATGTACGCTTTTAGCAAATCAAAAGCCAAAGGTCCTAAGGTGCAATTGATGGGCAGTGGTGTGATCTTACGTGAAGTCATTGCAGCAGCAGAACTGCTCGAAAAAGACTGGGGCGTTTCTCCTGATGTTTGGAGCGTGACAAGCTTCACTGAATTACGCCGTGAAGGTTTAGATGCTGAGCGCTGGAACATGCTCAACCCAGAGAAGAAACCAAGATTAAGCTATGTTGCTGAATGCCTCGCTAAATCTGAAGGTCCGGTGATTTCATCGACAGACTATATGAAGTCATTTGCCGACCAAATCCGTAACTTTGTGCCACAGCGTTTTGTGTCACTAGGGACAGACGGTTATGGACGCAGTGATAGCCGCGAGGCACTCCGTAGCTTCTTTGAAGTGGATCGATATTATGTGGTACTTGCCGCGCTAAAAGCCTTGGCCGACGAAGGTGGTTTACCGGCAAGTAAAGCGACTGAGGCGATTAAGAAATATAAAATCGACGCCAATCGCCCAAACCCAACAACCGTTTAAGCTGCCTTTAAGCTTACTCAGAGAAGACTCTCTTAAGGAATAACAGCATGGCAATTAAAGAAGTTCTTGTCCCAGATATTGGCAACTTTGATAGTGTTGACGTGATCGAAGTGTTGGTCAAAGAAGGCGACACCGTTGCAAAAGATGACTCGCTCATTACATTAGAATCTGACAAAGCATCGATGGACATTCCTGCGCCATTTGGCGGGGTTGTTAAAAGCATCAGCATGAAAGTGGGCGATAAAGCTGCCCAAGGCGGTCTCATTTTGACCCTAGACGCTTCAGATGTTGCGCCCGCAGAAAAACCTGCAGCGAAACCAAGTCCAACGCCGGTGGTTTCAACGGTCACCGTTGACGAAAGACACGTCGCGATTCCTGAACCGACTAGACCTGTTGCCGAAGTAGCCAAAGTTATCCAGCCTCAAGGCACGCCCAATCCCATTGGCGCCAGCGCCGTCGGTGCAGATGGTAAGACTGCCCATGCTAGTCCATCCGTGCGTAAATTTGCACGTGAACTTGGGGTGAATTTAATTTTAGTGCGCGGTTCTGGCCCAAAAAACCGCATTGTCCAAGAAGACGTACAAGCCTTTGTAAAAGGTGAGCTTGCTAAACCACGTTCTGAGAACATGGGCTCTGGCTTAAGTACACTTCCGATGCCTGTGATTGATTTTAGCCAATTTGGCGAAATCGAAAGCAAACCACTTTCACGCATTAAAAAATTATCTGGCGCTAACTTACACCGCAACTGGGTCACAGCTCCACATGTGACGCAATTTGATGAGGCTGACATTACCGACTTGGAAGAATTCCGTAAGTCTATGTTAGTAGACGCAGAAAAACGTGGTGCAAAACTCACGCTGCTAGCCTTCTTAATGAAGGCGGTCGTAAACGCACTTCGCACTTACCCAAATTTCAATGCATCCCTCTCCGCTGATGGGGATAACTTGATCATGAAAAATTATTTCAATGTTGGCTTTGCATGCGACACACCTGACGGTTTGGTGGTCCCTGTCGTGCGTGATGTCGATAAAAAAGATGTCTTAGATATTGCGCGCGATTTAGCCGATCTTTCTGCTAAGGCCCGTGAGCGCAAACTCAAAATCGAAGAAATGCAAGGCGGTTGCTTCACCATTTCTAGTCTAGGTGGTATTGGTGGCACGATGTTTACGCCCATTATCAATTGCCCAGAAGTGGCGATTTTAGGTGTCTCACGCTCGACATTCCAACCAGTTTATAACAAAGAAACTGGCGGCTTCGAACCACGTCTTGTATTACCCATGTCCCTTTCATACGACCACCGCGTGATTGACGGTGCAGATGGCGCTCGCTTTACTAGCCACCTGCGCATGATGTTATCCGACGTTCGTCGCTTGTTACTTTAAGGGGTAGGCATGAGCAATTTAGTAGAAGTTATCGTCCCTGATATTGGCAACTTCGATAGCGTTGATGTCATCGAAGTCTTAGTCAAAGTGGGCGACACCGTTGCAAAAGAAGATTCACTGATCACCCTTGAATCCGACAAAGCCTCCATGGATATTCCATCCTCCGAGGCTGGAATAGTCAAAGAAATCAAAATCAAAGTCGGCGAAAAAGTGGCTAAAGGCACGCTGATTTTATTGTTAGAGGCCGAAGCTCATGTGAGCGCAGCCCCGCAAGCTGAATTCCCTAAAACAGAATCTCCTGCAATGGCTCAAGCAGTTGCCGCAGCTCCGAGCCCATCTGTAGCAACTGGCGACGACGATATCCATTGTGAGGTCGTCGTCTTAGGCTCCGGGCCTGGTGGCTATACCGCCGCCTTCCGCGCCGCAGATTTAGGTAAGAAGGTAGTCCTCATCGAACGCTATGCCACCTTAGGCGGCGTTTGCTTGAACGTGGGGTGTATCCCATCTAAAGCCCTCCTTCATACCGCTAAAGTGATCACCGAAGCAGAAGAAACTGCGCATCATGGCGTAACCTTCGGGAAGCCCGATGTCGATCTTGAGCAACTCCGCACATGGAAAGCCAACGAAGTTGTGGGCAAACTTACAGGCGGCTTGGCGGCCATGGCAAAACAACGTGATGTAACTGTGATACAAGGACTAGGCCAATTCACAAGCCCCCATCAAATTGCCGTGACAGGCGCCGATGGCAAGGTCACCAAAATTGGCTTTGAAAACGCGATTATTGCGGCAGGGTCACAGGCGACCAAATTTCCTGGCGCGCCACCTGATCACCGCATCATGGACTCAACTGGCGCCTTAGCATTGGCAGACGTTCCAAAACGCATGCTTGTGATTGGCGGTGGCATTATTGGCCTAGAAATGGGTACCGTATATGACGCCCTAGGCTCAAAAGTCAGTGTCGTTGAATTTACCGATGGCCTCATTCAAGGCTGCGACCGTGATCTTGTGCGCCCACTCCAAAAACGTATGGAGAAACGCTTTGAATCCATCATGCTGAATACCAAAGTGGCCAGTATTGATGCAAAAGCAGATGGCATTCATGTTAGCTTTGAAGGGGTCAACGGCAACACTGACGCGCCAAAAGGCGTGGAAGTCTATGACCGCGTGCTCGTTTCAATTGGTCGCCGTCCTAACGGTCTTAACATTGGGGCTGAACTTGCTGGCGTAGCCGTGGATGAACGCGGCTTCATTAACGTAGACAAGCAAATGCGCACCAACGTGCCGCACATTTTTGCCATTGGTGACATTGTGGGGCAACCCATGCTGGCGCACAAAGCCACGCACGAGGGCAAAGTTGCAGCTGAAGTGATCGCAGGTCACAAAGTGGAATTCCAAGCGATGGTGATTCCATCAGTTGCCTATACCGACCCTGAAATAGCATGGGCGGGCATGACAGAAACTGAAGCCAAAGCCAAAGGCATTACCATTGAAAAAGCGAGCTTCCCTTGGGCTGCAAGTGGCCGTGCGCTTTCTATTGCGCGCACCGAAGGGACGACCAAATTGATTTTTGATAAAGATACCCACCGCGTGATTGGTGCTGGGATCGTTGGCGTCAACGCAGGAGAACTTTTAGCCGAGGCCGTATTGGCAATTGAAATGGGAGCAGATGCCCATGACTTAGGCCTCAGCATCCATGCACATCCAACACTTTCAGAAACGGTATGTTTTGCAGCGGAAATGAAAGAAGGCACGATTACCGACTTGTACATCAAGAAACGCTAATCCGCTTGAAATAAAAAAGGAGGCTTGCAGCCTCCTTTTTTATTAATCGCTTCTCACAATCCCAACTCACTTAAGCCTGGATGCTCATCTGGCCTTCTAGCTTGCGGCCAATGAAATAATCGCTCGGCAGCTTGAATCTCTAAATCATTAATACTGGCATAGCGTTTTTGCATCAAGCCGTGCTCGTTAAACTCCCAATTTTCATTGCCGTAAGAGCGCCACCATTGACCCACATCATCATGCCATTCATAAGCAAAACGCACAGCAATACGATTCTCCTCAAAGGCCCAGAGCTCTTTTATCAAACGATATTCATGCTCTTTTGCCCATTTGCGTTTTAAGAAGGCAACAATTTCAACTCTACCCGTTAGAAACTCATGACGATTACGCCATTGGCTATTCAGGGTATAGGCGAGTGAAACCCGCTCTGGATCTCGACTATTCCAGCCATCTTCAGCCATCCGAACCTTTTGGGCAGCAGTTTCGAAAGTAAATGGTGGAAAAGGTGGACGTGCTTGATCGCTCATTTCACCTGCTCCAGAATAGGTTCCGGCGGAGTTGCAGGATCACTGTGCAGGGCTTCCAACTCTTTGGGACTCAGCAAGTGGACTTTTTCAGGATGTAAATCAGGCAGCGCTTCATGAGTGTTGACGGAAGCCGAAGCGATTAATTTGAAATAAGCAAAAATCGCGACGTTCAATATCACTAAAAGGATCAAATAACGTTTCATGCAGTTTCACTTCCCATTAAATACAACCCCTCTAAAACCAAGCTTTCTACAAACACCGGTTTAACCCCAAAAATCGGCGTCAAAATCGGCAATAACAATTCGGCATCTCCGCCAGTCATGACGATACTTGGGACATCCTGACAACCGGATTCTAATTGATCAGCCTGCATCACAATCGCACCCACCATGGCCATGATAACGCCACTATAGCTTGCATCTGCCGTGTTACGCGGCAGATCTTGTCTTTGCCCATACTTAGAGTTGACAGCATCCGTATGCTGCACCAGTGCATTTTGCATCATGTTCAACCCAGGAACAATCAAGCCCCCTAAAAAGGCGTCTTGGTAAAGACTATCAACGGTGAGCGCCGTCCCTACATTCACCACCAAACAGGCGGGCTGATTGGCGTAACGCTTGTATGCTGCCACCATGGATGCCCAGCGATCGACGCCCAATTGTTGTGGTAACTCATAGCCATTCTTCAAACCACAACTCATCGCTTTTGCCTGTGCCCAGGCAAAAGGAAGACGCGCTTTGACTAACAAAGCATCTAGTTTTTTGGCAATCCCCTCACCTGCTACATTGGCCGCGATGGCATGCGAGCATGATTGCCAAGCAACAGGAATTTCAAAGCCATCAAGATCAGCGTTTAAACAAATCCCAGCTGTTTGAAGCTTGCCATCTCGCGCAAATATGGCCCACTTGGTGCGCGTATTTCCCGTGTCGACCGCTAAAATCATGCAATCCCTCGCAAACTAATTTCACCTGCCGAAAAGCGCTGTTCGCCCTGCGGCGTATTCACAAGCAAAATGCCATCCAATGCCACACCTGTTACTTCCCCAAGCACCTCTCGACCATCTGGCATGAGCATTCTGACCGCTTGTTGATGATAAGCATGATAGCGCATCCATTCTTCACGCAGCCCCTCGAAACCATGCTGCTCAAACGTGCTCAAGACATCGGCCATGTGCTTTAATACTTTGCCAAGCAAAATATTGGGATCAGCAGCATCAGGCTTCATGGTATAGATATCAGTAAATGGCTGATCGATTTGGCGTGATACGTTTTGAGGCAATCGAACATTGATGCCGACCCCAATGACGGCAGCGCTTGGGCCATCCATGTCGCCTTGCAACTCAATTAATATACCGGCCAATTTTTGATTGCCCAATGCAGTTTCCACGAGCAAATCATTGGGCCATTTAAGCTTCACCCCAGCAACGCCCAACGAATGTAAAGCACGGACCAAAGCAACACCAACCGCGAGACTCAACCCTGAAAGTGCAGAGGCCCCTACCTGAAACCGCCATAACAAAGAAAAAGTTAAACTCGCCCCCAAGCCACCATACCAAGTACGACCGCGTCGCCCTTTGCCTGCTGTTTGCAGTTCGGTTACTACGCAGGTGGCATGCGCCGCCGGCTGACCACCCAGGATCGTTGATTGACCAGCATTGGTTTTTTTCATCAAATAAGTATTGGTGGATTCGAGTGTGTCGTGCAATTCCAGTTTGAACCAAGCACGCTCTTGCCCAATCGCATTCATGATCTCGTCGTGATTAAGCATCCTGATCGGATCAGGCAATTTATAGCCCCGCCCACGCACCGAAAAAATCTCGACCCCTAATGTTTGTGCCTCCTGGATTGCGCTCCACACGGTCGTGCGCGTCACATTGAAATGCTGTGCAATCGCTTCACCTGAGTGAAAGCGACCATCTGCAAGCAAGCGTAAAATTGGGAATGTGAGTGTATTAATCATCTTGAATGAGAGTTTAGCATAGGCTTAAGACACCAATCATGAAGGAACACGCCACGCCAAGGCGCTCACAGTGTAAAATAATGGCTAACTTATACACAGTCATTGCTATGTCATCAGAAAAAACACCGATCGCACCCGCTTCTAACTTTATTCGTGGCATTATTGATCGCGATTTAGCCCAAGGGACCAATGCAAGTCGACACTGGGCAGGCACACCAGGCGACGCCAATCACCATGCGGCAGGCCAGCCGGATCCAGCTAAAATTCGCACGCGTTTTCCGCCAGAACCGAACGGTTATTTACACATTGGTCACGCAAAAAGTATTTGTCTTAACTTTGGATTGGCACGCGATTACGAAGGCGTATGCCATATGCGCTTTGATGACACTAACCCAGAAAAAGAAGAACAAGAATACGTCGACAGCATCACTGAAATGGTGAAGTGGCTAGGATTCGGTTGGGATGCTTTTGGTAAGTCGCATTTGTATTATGCGAGCAATTATTTTGATTTAATGTACCAGGCCGCAGAAGTTTTAATCAGCGCAGGTAAAGCCTACGTGGATGAACAATCTGCTGAGGAAATGCGTATCAACCGAGGCACGCTCACAGAGCCTGGAAAAAATTCTGCTTGGCGCGACCGCTCAATTGAAGAAAACTTGAGCAAGTTCCGTGAAATGCGCAATGGCCAACATGCAGATGGCAGCATGGTATTGCGTGCCAAAATCGATATGGCTTCGCCTAACATCAACCTACGCGACCCGGCGATTTACCGCATTAAACGCGCCCACCATCACAACACTGGCGATCAATGGTGTATCTATCCCATGTACACTTTTGCCCATCCCCTCGAAGACGCCTTTGAAGGGATAACGCATTCGATTTGCACGCTTGAGTTTGAAGACCAACGTCCATTTTATGACTGGGTATTAGAGCGTCTAGCCGAAGCCGGCATGCTCGCGCACCCTCTTCCAAAACAATATGAGTTCGCTCGTTTAAATCTGACTTACGTGGTGCTTTCAAAACGTAAATTAATTGATTTAGTTGAAAATCAACATGTCTCTGGGTGGGACGATCCACGTCTACCAACATTAGCAGGTGCCCGCCGTCGTGGTTACACGCCAGAGGGTTTCCGTCTATTTGCCGATCGGATTGGGGTCTCTAAATCAGACTCTTGGATTGAGTACACCATCTTAGAAGACTGCATGCGCGAAACCCTCAACCAGTCTGCAGAACGTCGTATTGCTGTCCTCGATCCAATAAAACTCGTGATTGATAACTATCCAGCAGGTCAGTCTGAAGATTGCTTTGCCCCTAACCACCCACTCAAGCCTGAGTTAGGGAAGCGCACGGTTAAACTCAGTCAAGAATTGTGGATTGAACGTGAAGACTTCATGGAAGAACCCAGCAAAGGATTCTTTAGATTAATGCCTGACGGGCTCGTTCGACTTCGCTATGGTTACGTGGTGAAATGCACAGGGTTCGAAAAAGATGCGCATGGCCTTGTCACCACCATTCATTGTGAATACTTGCCTGATACCAAATCTGGCACCCCAGGTTCAGATAGCGTTAAAGTTAAAGGCAACATCCATTGGGTATCAGCTTCGCATGCCTACGCCGCTGAAATTCGAATGTATGACCGTTTATTCAAAGAGGCCCATCCAGGTAGTGGTGATCGCGACTATTTGGAAGACATTAATCCTAACGCCATAACAACTATCACTGCACAACTAGAATTAGGATTAAAAGAAGCTTCGGCTGGCGAATCCTTCCAATTTGAACGTCACGGCTATTTCATTGCAGATCAAAAAGAGAGCCTTGCTGGCAAGCCGATCTTTAATCGAACCGTTACATTAAAAGATACCTGGCAAAAATAGAGTATGCCTCGCCATAAAAAAAGCAGCCAGAAGGCTGCTTTTTTACATTCTTAATTTTACTTCGCTTCTTTGGCCACAACCTCAGCAATCTCATCAGCCAGTTGGCTGACCAACTTGCCATCCACCCCTTCAACCATCACCCGCAACTTAAGCTCAGTGCCTGAGGCTCTTAACAAAATGCGTCCATTGCCATTTAAGCTTTGCTCCGCCTTTTTAACCACTGCCTGAACTGCCTCATTCTTAGCCAAGTCGATGCGCTGTTTGACCGGCAGGTTGATAAGCACCTGTGGATAAAGCTTCAAGGCTTGGCCAGCTTCTAACAGCGTTTGATTTTGTGCATTCAGCGCAGCCAGTACTTGTAATGCCGCAATAATGCCATCGCCGCTAGTATGTTTGTCTAAACAAAGAATATGACCAGAATTCTCACCACCCAATTGCCAATGGTTTTTCACTAACAATTCACGCACATACCGATCACCTACTTTAGCGCGCTCAAAGGTAATCTGCATGTGATTAAATTGATGTTCGAGTGCGAGATTGGTCATCAAGGTGCCTGCTACCCCTCCCACAAGCGTCCCTTGTTGGTGACGATGTTTGGCAATAATATAAAGTAGTTGATCACCATCTAATAGGTTGCCTGCGGCATCCACCATCATCACACGATCACCGTCGCCATCAAAAGCAATCCCCAAATCCGCTTGATGCTCAACCACGGCTTTGCAAAGCTGTTGTGGATGAGTCGTACCCGAATCAGCGTTAATGTTTAAGCCATCGGGGTGATTTGCAATCGTAATCACTTTTGCACCGAGCTCATGAAATACCGGTGGCGCCACGTGATAAGTAGCCCCATTGGCACAATCGAGCACAATTTTTAGGCCACGCAAATCTAAATCATTAGGGAAAGTGCTTTTACAAAACTCGACATAACGACCTGCCGCATCATCAATCCGTTTTACTTGACCCAACGCGACTGATGGCATGACTTCCATGGCTTTATCCAGCTCTGCTTCAATTTGATGCTCAACTTCATCAGGGAGCTTAGTCCCTAAACTTGAGAAAAATTTGATGCCATTATCTTCAAATGGATTATGGGAGGCTGAAATCACAATCCCAGCTTGCGCTCTTAAGGCGCGGGTTAAATAAGCAATCGCAGGCGTTGGCATTGGACCAGTTAATCGTACATTCACCCCAGCAGCACATAGACCCGCCTGCAAAGCAGATTCCAACATGTAGCCTGAAATACGCGTATCTTTTCCGATGAGTACCGTCGGACGTTTATCCTTGGCTAAGTGACGATCAGCGCTTGCCAGCACGCGACCTGCGGCATAGCCCAAACGCATTACAAACTCGGGGGTAATGGGCGACCTGCCCACTTGCCCACGAATGCCATCGGTACCGAAATATTTTTTACCCATAGTTATGATCTTTAATTATTTTTAGTGATGCATCACCGCAGCAACCACTTTTAGTGCATCCACCGTTGGCTTCACATCATGTACCCGAACAATATTCGCTCCCTTGATCGCAGATAACACCGATGCAGCAATACTGGCATGTAATCGCTCATCCACATCCAATCCAGCCACCTGCCCCAATACAGACTTACGTGAAAGTCCAACCAACAGAGGGATCCCTAATGATTGTAAGCTTGATAAATGATTAAGCAAGGTGAGATTATGCGCGGTTCGCTTGCCAAAGCCAAACCCCGGATCCAACAAGAGACGATTTCTACTAATACCCGCTGCCTCCGCTGCTTGCAAACGCGCCGCTAAAAACTCCATGACCTCAAGTACCACATCTGCGTATTGAGGATCAACTTGCATGTTTTGTGGGAGGCCTTGCATATGCATCAGACAAACGCCCACATGACTTTTTGCCACAATTTCCATGGCATTGGGCGCTTGCAATGCACGCACATCATTAACCATGTCTACCCCTGAATCAATGGCTGCACGCATGACTTCAGGTTTATAAGTATCAATGGATAAGGGAACGCCTGCCTGCGCTAAGGCCTTAATGACGGGTAACACTCGTTTAAGCTCTTCTTCTAGCGGCACTGGAGTTGCGCCAGGGCGAGTAGACTCCCCGCCAATATCGAGAATGTCTGCGCCTTCTTCAACTAATTGCATTGCATGGGCAATGGCTTTATCGCTACGATTAAATTTTCCACCATCTGAGAACGAGTCAGGCGTGACATTGACAATCCCCATCACACGAGGAGCGCTTAAGTCGAGTTGGAATCTACCGCAGAGAAAATTCATGCAAATAAAGCCATCCGGTGCCACTCGATTTTTCCGAATACACCGGCCGGCTTACCCTCTTTTACAATTAATTTTTAGCAGCGGGTTGAGGTGCGACAGTCGGTTGACTTCCCGTTGTGCCATTGTCACCGCGACTGGCTTTGTTGCTTGACTGACTAGGCTTAGGCGCTCTTGGAGGCTGCCCGGCCATAATGTCATTGATCTGCTCAGCATCGATGGTTTCCCATTCAAGTAAAGCGGCAGTCATCGCTTCGACTTTGTCTCGATGATCTTCTAGCAATTGACGCGCAATCCCATATTGTTCATCTAAGATCCGACGAATTTCAGAATCAACCTTTTGCTGCGTCGCTTCAGATACCGTTTTTGATGACATGCTACCAAAGAAAGAGTCTTGCTCACTGCCTGCATAGACCATCGTGCCAAGCGCATCAGACATCCCGTAACGCGTCACCATATCACGTGCCAACTTGGTCGCACGCTCGAAGTCATTGGATGCCCCAGTCGACATTTGATGCATAAAAATCTCTTCAGCAATACGACCGCCAAAAAGAATCGAAATCTCTTCTAACATCTTGTCACGATAGTTGCTGATTCGATCGAATTCCGGCAATTGCCAAGTCAAACCAAGCGCCCATCCTCGTGGCATGATCGTCACTTTATGCACAGGGTCTGCTTTAGGTAAGAGCTTAGCCACCACCGCATGCCCTGACTCATGGTAGGCAGTATTACGACGTTCCTCTTCACGCATCACCATCGAAGTGCGCTCTGGGCCCATGAAGATTTTATCTTTCGCATCTTCAAAGTCAGACATATCTACGGTGCGCTTATTACGACGGGCTGCAAATAAGGCAGCTTCATTCACAAGGTTAGCTAAATCCGCACCAGAGAACCCAGGCGTACCACGCGCAAGAATATCGGCTTTAACATCTGGATCAATTGGCACTTTACGCATGTGGACCAACAAAATTTGTTCACGGCCACGAATGTCAGGCAAACCGACCATGACTTGACGATCAAAACGTCCTGGACGAAGCAAGGCTTTATCGAGCACATCTGCGCGGTTAGTTGCAGCGATTACAATGACGCCTGAATTAGGCTCAAAGCCATCCATCTCAACCAGCATTTGATTCAAGGTTTGTTCACGTTCGTCATTACCACCACCAGTCCCCGCACCACGATGACGACCGACTGCATCAATTTCATCAATAAAGATAATGCAAGGCGCTGCTTTCTTAGCTTGTTCAAACATATCACGCACCCGCGCAGCGCCAACGCCGACAAACATTTCAACAAAATCTGAACCTGAGATGGTGAAAAATGGCACTTTTGCTTCACCAGCAATTGCTTTTGCTAGCAGGGTTTTACCCGTCCCAGGTGGTCCAATCATTAATACTCCGCGCGGGATGCGACCACCCAACTTTTGGAATTTGCCTGGATCACGTAAGAATTCAACCAGTTCATAAACTTCTTCTTTTGCTTCATCGCAACCAGCGACATCTGCAAAAGTGGTTTGATTGGAGGCCTCGTCTAACTGACGCGCTTTGCTTTTACCAAACGAGAATGCACCGCCTTTACCGCCACCTTGCATTTGACGCATGAAGAATATCCAAACGCCAATTAATAAAACCATCGGGAACCAGTTAATCAAAATGCTCATCAACAAGGATTGCTCTTGCTCTGGCTTCGCTTCCACCTTGACATTGTTCTTCAGCAAGTCGCCCATCATTCCTGGGTCATAGGGGGCATAAGAATTAAATTTTTTGCCATCCGAATTTTCACCATGCAACATCCGACCTTCAATGATGACCTTAGCCACATGTCCCTGCTTCACTTCATTGATGAATTGTGAGTAGACGATCTGATTCTCTGGTCCATTTTTATTTGAGAACTGATTAAAAACCGTCATCAAGATAATGGCAACAATCACCCATATCGCGATATTTTTAATGGTGTTATTCAAGATTACATCCTTTTATAGACTGCATTTGTACAATTAAAATCTTACCACTAAATCCAGTTTGTATTCACGAAGCCGTGGTTTAATTAACGATCGACGGATTTACGTTTTAAGCCTATTAAATAAACTTCCGTACTCCGATCCCGAGACGCCTTAGGTTTACGTGTTACTACCTTCTCAAAACTCTCTCGCATCACTTTCACAATTTCTTCAAAACCAGAACCAATGAACACTTTGACTAGAAAGTTACCTTCTGGTTTCAGCCATTTCAAGCTAAAGTCGACCGCTAGTTCCGTCAAGTAAACCGCATTGGGCTGATCTACTGAAGTAATACCAGTTATATTGGGGGCCATGTCTGAAATTACAAGGTCTATTGGCTTTCCACCCAATGTTTCTTCAAGTTGTTCAAGAATTGCATCTTCCCGAAAATCGCCTTGGATAAATTCCACGCCTGGAATTCCCACCATCGGCAGCAAATCTAGTGCAATCACACGGCCGTTGCCTTTTAGTTGCTGAATTGCTACTTGAGACCAACTGCCTGGAGTTGAGCCCAAATCAACAATCACCATGCCCGGCTTGATTAATCTGTCTTTATCATCAATCTCTAATAACTTATACGCTGCACGCGCTCGATACCCGTCTTTTTGGGCAAGCTTAACGTATGGGTCATTCACGTGTTCTTGCATCCAAGCTTTGCTGGTTTTCGTTCTTTTCATGGCCTAAGCTTCATGTGATAAAATAAGGTCCTTAATGAATCAACAAGACAAGATAGACACTGCGTGAATAATAAACAAATTAGCCACCTTCGTGGCCTCGCCCACAAACTCAATCCGGTTGTCATGATTGGCAATAATGGCCTGACCCCGAGTGTTTTGCAAGAAATTGAAAACAGCCTTAATGCACACGAACTCATCAAAATAAAAGTGTTTGGCGATGATCGAGAAGCCCGTGTTGCGATGTTAGAAGAAATCTGTGAAAAAACTGGGGCAACTAATGTCCACCACATCGGCAAACAATTAGTCATCTATCGCCAGAATGAAGTTGCAAAAATCGTTATACCGAATTAACACCGAATTAACCAGGTAATGTGCGAAATACCAAAATTACCGGGTAGCTTTGAGCACTAACACCAAGCCTAATAAACTTTGAATGGCATAAGCAATACTTGCCACACCGTGCCAAGTTTCAAATCGATCGGCAAACACACTATGCATGACGTCCAGCGGCAATGCATCCGCCTTTAGTTTTGCAATAATAACGGCAATGCCAAAGTGCCCAACCAATGTCAACACCAGCATCACAAATCCTGCCCAAAAAAAAGCTTGTTTCAGGGCACTTCCGCCAAATTTCATTACCCGGTTTAACAACAAATAAACCCCACACACCATGCCAATATAAGCAACAATCGTAAACATTTCTCCAGCTAACATTCCTGCCAATTGTCTATCGGGGAGATGATAAAACAAGACGGGCGCAGCCACATAACCAACAGCCCATAAGCCACCCACCCAAAGGGTGATTGATATTAACGCTAATTTATCTGTCCATTGATTCATTGCGCACACTCCGGCGATTTAAATATACTGCACTCGCAACACTTCGTATGATCGAATACCATTTGGGGCCATCACCTCAGCCACGTCGCCCTCTGATTTACCAATCAACGCTCTAGAAATCGGCGAACTGATCGAAATCTTACCCGATTTAATATCCGCTTCATCATCCCCAACAATTTGATAAGTTGAAGTATCACCATTGTCTAAATCCTCTACGTCAATGGTAGCACCAAATACACAACGGCCTTCACCATTCAAGGTTTTTGGATCAATGATCATGGCATTCGAAAGCTTACCTTCAATTTCTGCAATACGGCCTTCAATAAAACTTTGTTTTTCTTTTGCGGCTTCGTATTCTGCGTTCTCAGACAAATCACCTTGAGCACGCGCTTCAGAAATCGCCTCAATCACCGCAGGACGATCAACACTTCTGAGTTTTTGTAACTCAAGCTTTAAGCGCTCTGCGCCATTCACGGTGACTGGAATTGGATTCATGTTATTTACCTTGATTACTTGTTTCGTTTTATCGCTATGCGCGCTCTATATAAAATAAAAACCACACCTAAAATTAGGCGTGGTTGATTATTTGCTATGTTATTACTTAGTGAGTGCTTTATGCAACTCTTGCAGGGATTTTACTTCAAGCTCTTGCATATGCGCCATACCCATGCACGCAGCTTTAGCGCCTGCTAAGGTGGTGTAGTAAGTCACTTTTTGCTGTAAAGCATTTCGGCGAATTGCGTATGAGTCTTGCACCGTACGCTTGTCTTCAGTGACGTTCACAATAAAACTAATTTCGTTATTTTTAATCATATCAACTACATGCGGACGACCTTCAGCCACTTTATTGACTGGCGTCACGGTCAAGCCGGCTTCCGCTAAAGCGCCTGCTGTCCCCCGTGTGGCAAGTAGTTCAAACCCTAAATTAGCCAATGCTTGCGCAATTTCAACGACACGCTCACGGTCTTCACGACGCACGCTGATGAATGCTTTGCCCCCCTTAGGAAGCACATCTCCGGAGCCTAATTGGGATTTAACAAAGGCTTCCGCAAAAGTACTGCCGATCCCCATCACCTCACCAGTAGACTTCATTTCAGGCCCAAGAATCGTATCCACACCAGGGAACTTAATAAATGGGAATACCGCCTCTTTCACAGAGAAGTAGGGCGGAACGATTTCTTTGGTCACGCCCTGCGCTTTAAGTTTACGACCTGTCATGCAACGTGCAGCTATTTTAGCCAATTGAAGACCACAGGCTTTAGAAACAAAAGGCACCGTCCTAGACGCACGAGGATTGACCTCCAGCACATAAACTGTCTCGCCCTGAATCGCGAACTGGACATTCATGAGGCCAACAACCCCTAAAGCTTTCGCCATTTGCACGGTCTGAACGCGCAATTCATCTTGCAACTTTTTAGATAGGCTGTAAGGAGGCAGGGAACAGGCAGAATCGCCAGAATGCACACCCGCTTGCTCCACGTGTTCCATAATCCCGCCAATAATGACCTCATCACCGTCACACAAAGCATCCACGTCCACCTCAAGTGCATCATTTAAGAAGCGGTCAAGCAACACAGGAGACTCATTAGAAACCTTCACGGCTTCCCGCATATAGCGCTCAAGTTGTGCTTGCTCTTGAACAATTTCCATGGCGCGACCACCCAGCACATAAGAAGGCCTGACCACCAAGGGATAACCAATTTCCTGAGCTAAACGCAAAGCTTCGTCTGGCGTTCTGGCTGTTCTATTTGGTGGTTGCTTTAGCCCTAATTCTTGCAACATTTGTTGAAAGCGCTCACGGTCCTCAGCACGGTCAATCGCATCTGGTGTCGTCCCAATAATGGGCACGCCTGCTTTTTCTAAATCGCGCGCTAACTTAAGTGGGGTTTGACCACCGTATTGCACAATGACCCCAACTGGCTTCTCAATCGCCACTACTTCAAGCACATCTTCTAAGGTCAGCGGCTCAAAATACAAACGGTCAGAAGTGTCATAATCGGTTGAAACAGTCTCAGGATTGCAATTCACCATAATGGTTTCATAACCATCTTCACGCATCGCAAAAGCCGCATGGACACAACAGTAATCAAACTCAATGCCTTGACCAATTCGGTTAGGGCCGCCGCCAAGCACCATGATTTTCTTTTTATCAGTTGGCTTTGCTTCGCACTCTTCTTCATAAGTGGAGTACATATACGCAGTATTAGTTGCAAATTCAGCAGCACAGGTATCCACACGCTTATAGACTGGACGTACATTTAAGGCCTGACGATAAGCCCGAACTGCATGCTGATCCGTACCTAACAACTTAGCTAAACGACGATCAGAAAAACCACGACGCTTCAATTGAAATAAAGCATCCTTATCTAAATCTGCCAAATGACGACCATTTAATGCATTTTCACGCTTAATGATGTCTTCGATTTGCACTAAGAACCATTGATCAATTTTAGAGTGGTCATGCACTTGTGCAACCGTCATCCCAGCTCGAAATGCGTCGCCCACATACCAAATACGTTCTGGGCCAGGCTCACCTAATTCTTTTTGAATTTCATCTAAATCTAGGGTTTTCTCATCCAAGCCATCTACGCCCACTTCCAAACCGCGCAAGGCTTTCTGGAACGACTCTTGGAAGGTGCGGCCAATGGCCATCACTTCCCCGACCGACTTCATTTGTGTCGTTAATCGCGAATCGGCTTGTGGAAATTTCTCAAATGCAAAACGAGGAATCTTAGTGACCACATAGTCAATGGATGGCTCGAATGATGTAGGAGTTGCTCCACCAGTAATTTCATTCTTAAGCTCATCCAGGGTAAATCCAACCGCCAACTTTGCAGCCACTTTTGCGATAGGAAACCCAGTGGCCTTCGAAGCCAGGGCAGATGAGCGCGACACGCGCGGATTCATCTCAATCACAATCATACGACCATCTGTTGGATTAATAGCAAATTGCACATTCGACCCACCAGTATCCACGCCAATTTCACGAAGCACCGCAAGCGATGCATTACGCATGATTTGATACTCTTTATCGGTTAGGGTCTGCGCAGGCGCCACTGTAATGGAGTCGCCAGTATGGACACCCATCGGATCTAAATTCTCAATTGAACAGATAATAATGCAATTATCTTTACTATCTCGCACCACTTCCATCTCGTACTCTTTCCAACCGAGCAGAGACTCTTCAATCAATAACTCTTTAGTTGGTGATGCATCAAGTCCACGCTCACAAATCGAAAGAAACTCTTCACGATTGTAAGCAATACCACCGCCACTTCCCCCCATGGTAAAAGATGGACGAATAATCGCTGGATACCCAATACTGGCTTGGACTTGCAATGCCTCTTCTAGACTATGTGCCATCGAAGAGCGCGCTGAACCCAGACCAATTTTAGTCATGGCTTCTTTAAATTTTTGCCTATCTTCCGCTTTATCAATTGCGTGCTTACTTGCACCAATTAACTCAACATTATATTTCTGTAGCACGCCATGCTTATCTAAATCCAAGGCACAATTAAGTGCAGTCTGACCACCCATGGTCGGCAACAAAGCATCCGGTCGTTCTTTAGCAATAATTTTCTCGACCACTTGCCAAGTCACCGGCTCGATATAGGTCGCATCCGCCATTTCCGGGTCAGTCATAATAGTGGCTGGATTTGAGTTCACCAAAATGACGCGATAACCCTCTTCACGAAGCGCCTTACATGCCTGCGCTCCTGAATAATCAAACTCACAAGCCTGACCAATCACAATTGGGCCAGCGCCAATAATCAAAATACTTTTTATGTCTGTACGTTTTGCCATAGTTTTCTTATTGCTTTTGCTGTTTCATAGAGTCGACAAACCGATCGAACAAATAGCTCATCTCAGTCGGCCCAGGACTCGCTTCAGGATGCCCTTGGAAACTAAATGCAGGCTTGTCTGTGCGAGCAATGCCTTGCAAACTGCCATCAAATAATGACACATGAGTGGTGCGGACATTAACCGGCAAGCTATTCACATCAACAGCAAACCCGTGATTCTGACTGGTAATAAATACCCGTCTATCATCCAGATCTTGAACTGGATGGTTAGCACCATGGTGTCCAAATTTCATCTTGAGTGTTTTAGCTCCGGACGCTAAAGCTAATAATTGATGACCCAAACAAATGCCGAAAGTTGGCACCCCTGTATCCACAATGGTTTTAATAGCGCTAATCGCATAATCACATGGCTCAGGATCGCCAGGGCCATTCGACAAGAACACCCCATCTGGCTTCAAAGCCAAAGCCTCTTGGGCACTTGCCTGCGCTGGCAATACAGTAACTTTACAACCCCGGGAGGTCAGCATCCGCAAGATATTGCGCTTCACACCATAATCAAAAGCCACCACATGAAAATCAAATTGCGTTGGTGTTGCATAGCCAGAAACCAAATCCCACTCGCCTTCAGCGAACGAGTAAGATTGTTTAACACTGACGACTTTTGCTAAATCCATCCCTGACAACCCCGGGAACGCTTTTGCTTGAACCAGGGCTTCAGCTTCACTTATGTCGCCAGCAATAATACAGCCAGCTTGCGCACCTTTTTCACGAAGAATACGGGTAAGTTTGCGGGTATCGATGTCTGCAATGGCAACCACATTATTTGCCACTAAGTATTCAGAAAGAGATTGCTCACTTCGCCAATTACTATGAACTAAAGGCAAATCCCGAATAATCAAACCACTTGCATAAACTTGTCCAGATTCAACATCTTCAGCATTCACACCCGTGTTGCCGATATGTGGATAAGTTAAGGTAACAATTTGTTTTGTATAGGATGGATCAGTGAGAATTTCTTGATAACCTGTCATGGAAGTATTAAAAACTACTTCACCAACAGTTTGGCCGGGAGCTCCAATTGAAATACCACGAAACACTGTCCCATCAGCAAGTACTAACATGGCTGGCGTGTGTTGCGGCACTTATAACCCCTTGTTTTTTAATAATTATGCCCGGTAAGCGGCAGATGTGCAAAGCGGGAGGAGTGTATGCTCGTCCCGCTATATAATGGGTGAATTATAGCTGAAATAGGCCGTGCCATCAATCAGCTTTATTGCAAAGTTTAATTAACGCAAACCAAGCACGTCTTGCATATCAAACAATCCTGATTTCTTGCCCCGCATAAACTTTGCAGCGCGCAAGGCGCCGAGTGCAAAAGTTGCTCGACTACTGGCTTTATGCGTCAACTCAACTCGCTCACCAATGCCTGCAAAAAGAACCGTATGGTCCCCCACAACATCTCCCCCGCGGACGGTTGCAAAACCAATCGTGCTTGGGTCACGTTCACCAGTGACTCCTTCACGGCCATAAATTGCGCAATCATCCAAATTTCTTCCCAAGGCGCTTGCTGCTGCCTCCCCAAGCCTTAATGCTGTCCCAGATGGCGCATCCACCTTATGGCGGTGATGTGCCTCGATGACTTCAATATCGTAGCCCTCACTTAACACTTGTGCCGCAGCCTGAACCAAACTAATCAACAGCGTTACCCCAACACTCATATTGGGAGCAAATACTACTGCAATTTCTTTAGCTGCGTCAGCAATCTCCGCTTTTTGCTCCGCATTAAAGCCAGTGGTGCCAATCACCATATTTACGCCCGCTTTCTGACAAGCCGCTAAATAAATCAAGCTGGGCTCTGGCCTCGTAAAATCCACTAAAACATCGGCACCTTTTAAGACCGCTTCATTATCATGACTAATCAGAACGCCACTTTTTTTACCAAACTGCTCACCGGCATCTCGTCCTATTTGCGGACTATCAGACCGTTCAAGGGCGCCATAAAGCGTCAACGACTCATCAGCAAATACGCCCTCGAGTAGCGCATGTCCCATACGACCAGAACACCCTGCAATCACCACTTTTAACATTTCAATTTATTCTTTCTATATTGACCTAGCTTAGAATCCAATTTTTTCTAGCATGCGCTCAAAGTACCCCGACGCACCTTCAGGCGGCAATGGATTATCCTTGTTGGTTTCTGACCTGCTTGGCGCAGGAACGGATTCCTTCGGCTTTGTATCTTGCAATGGGGGCGTTTGCTCCGACTTCACTGGCTCCGGCATGGTTTCTTGAGGCAAAACAATTGGCTCTGGCTTCACTTCAGGAGAATACTGAACCGCTTCTTTTGCAGACTCTTGTAGCATTTTTTCTGGCATAGCCTCTGATTTCTCATCCGTCGTTGTTTTTCTCACCGTGGGAATCCCAGCCAATGAACCATCAATTTGAACATCAGACTTCGTTGACTTAGATAGCACAGACTCCTTTAAAATCACCCATGCATTCTGCTCAACTGCAAGCTTCAACTCTTTGACAACATGATCACTAAATTTACCATTTGAGTAGTGCTGTAAAAATTCAACACGTGCCGTCTTTGCATCCACATCAATAGAAAGCTTTTCGACCGACAACTCAATCGCACCCGGCTGCCCTGCAATTCTTTGCTTGCGCTGCGCGACCCAGGCCTGACGGGTCATCCCCTCTGGCGCAAACTTATCTGAATAACATTTAAAATACCCATTCAAGTTTTTAGTGCGCCATGCCTCTACCCAAGCATTCACCATTGAGCCAATAGCTAGTTTTGGCTCAACTTCAGTTTGCTGAGGTTCTTCATTAACAGGCTCTACCCGCTGCGCTTTTTTTGCAGGCTTTTTAACCGCTGGCACCTTACCTTTTACCGGCGCCTCTGGCTTGACAATTGGAGCGACTGGCGCCGGATCAACTTTTTCAATCACCGGCGGGGTTACTGGCACTACCTCTTTTGCATGCGCAATTTCAGCTGGCACATCAACCTCTCCAGCAATCGCAACTGTTTTTTCATCCACAGGGGCAACTACTTCTGGGGCTACCTCTACTTTTAATTCTTCTACAGGAGGGGCGACTGGAAGTGCTTCTACTGATTTCACTACTGCTTCTTGCTTGACTTGCACATCAGTGACTTTAGTCTTGTCTTCGGAACCCCAGAACTTCAAGCTGCTGAACCAGCCAGCTTTACTCTCTTCTTTTTTTGTATCTTTTTCTGGCGCAGCAAGAGACTTTTCAGCCCCTGCTTTTTCATCATCTTTCCAGAATTTAAAGCGCTCAGTCCAACTTTTCTTAGGATCTTCATTTAATAGCGTTTTATCACTTTTTGCTGACTTTACATCTTCAACATTCGCCATTGGCGCATTTTCAGCGCCGGGAGATCCGGCAGGAATGACATCCCCACGGATTTTAGCAAGCCCCTCATTATTAAATTCTAGAATCACACGCCGGCGCTCTACAACCTCACCACCTTTATTCATTTGATAGATGTAATCCCAGCGGTCTTGGTGAAAGCTATCTTGTAACAATGGCGTTCCCATGACATATCGCACCTGCGACTTCGTCATGCCCGGCTTTAGTTGCAACATCATTTTTGATGTGACAACATTACCTTGCTGAACATCCAAGTGATATGGTTTTAATCCAGGCAAAGTGGATGAACATGAAGCACATAGAAAAACTATCAATAAAACTAAGTAACGCATCGCCATGACTTTCATAAGAATTAGCGATAATATAACACGACCTACGTCCTCATAAGTAGCAACAAAAGGGATATCCCCCTTAAAACTAGGCGGCTCTAACAATCATGAACCTACGCGAACCAGATGATCTAAAAAATGTTGGCTTAAAAGCGACGCTACCTCGCCTAAAAGTATTAAGCCTCTTTGAAAGCAGTAAAGAACGGCATATGTCTGCAGAAGATGTTTATAAAATCCTGCTTGGAAGCGGGGATGATGTTGGGTTAGCGACGGTTTATCGAGTCCTCACCCAATTTGAACAAGCGGGCCTTTTAGTGCGCCACCACTTTGAAGGAGGCAAGGCGGTATTTGAACTTAATCAAGGGGGCATCACGATCATATTGTTTGCCTCCAATGTGGCCGCGTCGAAGAGTTTTGTGATGAAAAAATCGAAGCGCTTCAACACAAGGCTGCTGAGGATCGTGGCTTTAAAATTAACGAACATTCACTCTATATTTACGCCGACTGCACAAAAACGCCCTGCCCTCATAAGTAAATAAAACAAACATTAAAAAAGGGGCTAACGCCCCTTTTTTAATGTTGACTAATTAAGTCCAATCACCACCACCGCCATCATCCCAAGATCCACTGTCTGTGACACCAAAATCACTTCCGCCCAAATCGTTTGCGTCAGACCAAGAGTCACCCGCATTAGCATTGCTCACGATTCCGCCGCTAGTTCTGTCACCATCAGTAAAATGATGCATCAATTCTTCACCCGCCACCATCCCAGCCCCAAGCGCAGCACCCGTTGCCAAGCCACCAAGAATGCCTGAACCCATGCCACCGCCCATTGGCCCACCCATTGGCATCCCTGAGCCATAGGGTTGCTGACCATAGTTGCCGCCATTATTAGCAGGGTAAACAACTGGATTACTGCGACGGCCCATTGCGCGGCCCACAAAAAAGATAAACACGATTAAAGCCAAAATTAGCAACACCGATCCAACACCAAAACCACTTTGAGTTTCTTGAGGGCGTAAACTAGTTGAGGATGATGAACCATTAGATATCAATGCTTTCAGTTCTTGCACTGACTGTGGCTTTACACCAGGCAACCCAGGTTTTAATTTTTCAGCGGTGTTGAGTTCCGATCTTGCTTCTGCCAATTTGCCTTGCTTAGCTAACAATTCAGCCTCAACATAATGGGCTTTCGCGCTTTCAGGATGCTCACGAAGCACCGTGGCCATCATCGCTTGCGCCTCGGTTAATTTGCCAGCTTCTGCCGCCTGATAAACCTCATGCATTGAAACTTCCTCCGCTGCAAAACCAGTGATATTAAAAGCCAGTAGCAATGCAGCCGTACTAATCAAATACTTCATTTGCATTCTTTTTCCTTTGTAAAAAACGAGCGCTTAAATTCAACAATCATTGATGCTAGTTACTAAATAAGGACTAGCCCCTCAAATTTCAAGTCTTAAGCAAATTAAATTTCAGACTATCTGATTATTGCATCAGCATTTCCGAGGCATGTTTCCTCGTTGTCTCTGTAATTTCAATTCCGCCCAACATACGTGCAATTTCCTCTACACGTGCATTATCGTCTAATACCTCTATCGTACTCAGCGTCACATGGTCACGCTGCAATTTTTTCACCTTAAGATGCCTTGCGCCTTGGGCTGCAACTTGTGGGAGATGCGTAATGACCAGAACTTGACGGCCAACACCTAGCTGCTTCAGTAAAGCACCGACCACTTCAGCAACGCCGCCGCCAATGCCAACATCCACTTCATCAAAAATCATCGTCGGCACCGTCCCTTGCTGGGCAGTCACGACGCGTATCGCCAAACTAATACGGGAAAGCTCACCCCCAGATGCAACTTTATTAAGCGGGCGCGCGTCAACTCCAACATGCCCTGCGACCATAAATTCGATTTGCTCTAAGCCAGTACTTGATGCCACTTGTGAGGTTAATGCAACTTCGAAACATCCCCCAGCCAATGACAGTCGCTGCATTTCATTGGTAATCTTCTCGCCCAAAATTGGTGCAAACTTATGACGACCTTCGCTCAATTTTCGCGCTAAATTTTCATATGAAATTTTAGCTTCAATTTCTCGCTTTGCTAATTCACCATCCATTTGCGCAGATTCAAGTGCATCCATTCTCAACTTATATTCCGCTAGCAAAGCCTCTAACTCTTCTGGGCGGACGCGATATTTACGTGCAGTTGCATAAATCAATTGAATGCGTAACTCCAACTCAGCTAGTTTTTCAGGATCCAATTCTGCACGTTGTAAATAACGATTTAAAAAGCGATCGGTTTCATCTAATTGAATAATAGCGGCATCTAAGCTTGCCAATGCCTCTTCCAAACTCGCATCAAAATCACGCAAACCTTGCAACTTATTCTGCGCGGAAGTCAGTTGTCGTAATGCTGAAATCTCACCTTCAGATAAAAGCTCGCGCGATTGCTCGCATCCGGCCAGCAAAGCAGCGCCATTTGATAGCCGGCTGTGTTCTTGTTGAACGGCTTCCCATTCGCCAACAGAAAACCCTAGTTGTACCAATTCACGCACTTTATCTCGCAACTCAGCCAACTCATCTGCATACTTGCTGGCATTCACTTCCATTTCCATTCGTTGCTGCGATAGTTTCTGCCAAGACTGATAAGCAGAAGCTGTTTCCAATGCCAATGGACTTAAACCGCAATAGTCATCAAAAATTTCACGCTGGGTTGAAAGTTTAAGCAAAGAGTGGTGCGCATTTTGACTATAAATGTCCACTAGAAATTCACCCGCATCACGGAGCTGCTGAATCGTAGCTGGTTGCCCATTAATAAAAGCACGTGACCGTCCATCCGCATAAATGACCCGGCGGCAAAGCAACTGCTCACCATCATTTGGAATTTCATTGTCTTGCATCCAGGCTTTTAAAGCTTGTAATTTGGCAATATCAAAACTTGCACTAATTTCAGCTTTTTCAGCGCCTGCACGCGTAATGCCACCTTCACCCCTAGCCCCAATGGCCAATGAAAGCGCATCTATTAAGATCGATTTCCCAGCCCCAGTTTCCCCTGTAAGCACTGTAAAACCATTTACGAAGTCGATATTGAGCGAATCAACAATGACAAAATCTCGAATAGAAAGCATTTGCAACATGCGTCTTAGCCCCAATTAAGCTTTTGTCTAAGCATGTCGTAATGACTATGTCCTAATGGATGTAAAAGGGAAACCGTATTTTCATCACGCTCAACCAGCAGATGATCGCCCGCAAATAGCGCCAACTCAAGCTGACCATCGAGATGGACTGCTGCTGCTTCGCAATGCACTAAAGTGATTTCAACTTTGCTAGCACTGTGGATAGCAATCGGACGATTGCTCAGCGTATGCGGGCAAATTGGGACCAAAGTAATCGCATCCAAGGTCGGGTGTATGATCGGACCGCCAGCAGACAGTGCGTAAGCTGTCGTTCCTGTTGGCGTTGCTAAAATCAAACCATCTGATCGCTGCCTGTGAACAAACTGTTTATCAATATTAACTTCTAGCTCGATCAAGCGGGACATGCCGGATTTATTAATGACGACATCGTTCATGGCACGACCACAACTAATTTTCTCTCCATCCCGAAAAACACTAGCCTTTAACAAAATGCGTTGCTCAATACTGTAGTTGCCCGCAAAAATTTTGCCCATTTCCTCTAACATATTGGCAGAACTCACATCAGTCAAAAAGCCAACACGCCCTTGATTAACGCCGATTAAAGGAATTTGGCTATTGGCAAGCGTACGAGAGACCCCTAACATTGTCCCATCACCACCAAGTACAATTGCTAGATCAACCTTGTCCCCAATCTCATCCATGCTAAGCGTTGCATAGTCCGTAATAAAACAATGTTCAGCGGTAGCTGCCTCAATAAAGACCGCAACTTGTTCTGAAGCCAAAAATGCTGACATAGCAAGGATGCTCTCACGCATTTCTGATGCATTATATTTACCAATGATAGCGACGTTTTTAAAAGCTTTTTTCATGATTTGCATTTAATCATATTCGCGCCAGACATAGAAGTGTTGCGTAAAAGCTTTTGAATTGAGGGGAGGCTTGATATGATACAAAAATGCATTGCAACCTCACCAATCATGTTAGATAAACGCGCTCAAATACTGCTTAAAACCCTAGTTGAAAATTATATCAATGACGGCCAACCTGTGGGCTCTCGCACACTATCAGAGCGCTCAGGTTTAGACTTAAGTCCTGCAACGATTCGTAATGCTATGGCCGACCTAGAGTCCATGGGCTTTATTGCTAGCCCACACACTTCTGCAGGTCGCATTCCAACTCAGCGTGGTTACCGCTTTTTTGTTGATACTTTACTCACGGTTCAGCCGATGCAAAACCAAGAAATTCAACGCATTATGCATGAATTCAGATCACCCGACCCCCATGAGCTCATTTCCTCAGCAGCTGGCATGCTTTCAGAACTGACGCAGTTTGCTGGGTTAGTGATGATCCCTAAACGCAAAAGCATCGCATTCAAGCATTTGGAATTTTTACCGCTATCTGAAAAACGCATTTTAGTCATTATTGTGACCACTGATGGCAATGTGCAAAACCGGATTATTCTGACGGAAAAATCCTACACAGCAAACGAGTTGGTTCAAGCCACTAACTTCTTTAATCAACACTATACCGGCTTTACCTTTGAAAAGGCCCAGCAAAAATTGCATGAAGAACTTAAACAGATGCAATATGACATGACAAAACTAATGGCTGCAGCCTTGGATGCCAGCGGAAAAGCTTTAGATGAAGACAAGGATAATGTTGTGATCTCTGGCGAGCGTAACTTGCTGCAAGTCGATGACTTATCTACCAATGTCCATTCACTTCGTAAACTATTTGAAATATTCGAACGTCGCACCTCATTAATGCAACTATTAGATAACAGCCAACGCGCTGAAGGGATCCAAATTTTCATCGGTGGAGAAAGCGGATACTCACCCCTCGACGAATGCAGTATGGTCACAGCGCCTTACGAAGTCGATGGAGAAGTTGTTGGCACATTGGGTGTCATTGGCCCAACAAGAATGGCATACGAACGTGTTATTCCAATTGTAGACATTACTGCGAAACTTCTTTCAAGCGCGCTATCTAATACCTAACGATTATTACTTAAAGAAAACTTAAATGGCTTACTACAAACCAGAACCTCCTTATCAACATGGCGATCAAGCAAAAGTCGGGATTCTGCTTGTCAACTTAGGCACTCCAGATGCGCCAGATGCAAAAGCGCTCAAACGTTATTTGGGTCAATTTTTAATGGATAGGCGGATTGTTGAGATTCCTCGGTTTATTTGGTGCTGGATTTTGCATTGTATTATCTTGGTCACCCGCCCAAAAAAATCTGCTGAAAAATATGCGAGCGTTTGGACCAGCGAAGGCTCTCCGCTCATGGTCAATGCGCAAAATCAAAAGAAATTATTATCTGAATTTTTAAAACAGCACATTGCATCCCCATACGTGGTTGAGTTGGGAATGAGTTATGGCAATCCAAGCATGGCTTCGGCTATAGAGCGATTGAAAGCGCAGCATTGCAATAAAATTTTAGTCTTTCCACTTTACCCACAATATGCTGCAAGTAGCACTGCCGCCTCTCTAGATGCCATTTGGAAAGTGCTCCTCAAAACGCGCAACGTACCAGCAATTCGCACCATACGCAATTACCATGACCACCCTGCTTATATAGAAGCGCTAGCAAATAGCGTCTTAGCACATTGGGCCATCAATGGACGGCCTAGTAAACTCATCATGAGCTTTCATGGGGTTCCAAAAGTCCACCTCTTAAAAGGTGATCCTTACCACTGCGAATGCATGAAAACAGGCCGCTTGCTCGCCGAAGCGCTAAATCTCAATAAAGATGAGTATCAAATTGCATTTCAATCACGCTTTGGTAAACAAGAGTGGCTAAAGCCTTATTTGGCAAGCACCTTAGAAGATCTAGGCAAAGCCAAAACACCACGCATTGATGTCATCTGCCCCGGGTTCAGTAGTGACTGCCTAGAAACACTGGAAGAAATCGCGATCGAAGGTAAAGACATTTTTCAACATAATGGCGGCGGAGAGTACCATTACATTGCATGTCTGAACGGCAGAGAGTCTTGGGTCAATGCAATGTGCACAATCGCTATGGAAAATTTACACGGATGGGTCTCTTCAGAATGGAATCAAGAAGCGGCTGAAATACAAGCCAAGCTTACTGCACAGCGTGCACAAATGCTGAGCGAAAAGGCCTAAATGATGACTATGCGTTTATAATGTTCAAATTATTTAATTAATCAGTACTAGGCAAATACAATGATTGTTATTACTGGCGGCGCAGGCATGATAGGAAGCATGATTGCTTGGCATCTCAATAACTTAGGGCGAGATGACCTAGTAATCGTCGATGACATTCAACACCCAGATCAATGGCAAAACCTTGTCAAACGCCGGTATCAAAACTACTTAGATAAGAGTGAACTTGCCTGCTTTTTGGCCGGCAAACCTAAAATCGACGCCATCATCCATATGGGCGCTATTAGCGCGACCACTGAGCGTGACTTCAACAAGTTGGTTCAAAACAATATTCGATATAGTCAACTTTTATGGGACTGGTGCGCAGAAAATAAAGTGCCTTATTTGTATGCAAGTTCCGCAGCCACTTATGGAAATGGTGACCAAGGTTACGACGATGCTTGCGACGTCAACTCGCTTCGCCCACTTAATGGCTATGGCTATTCAAAACAATACTTTGATCAATGGGCGCTCCAGCAAGCTGCAAATAAGAAACCAACCCCACCACAATGGCAGGGCTTTAAATTTTTTAATGTCTACGGTCCAAACGAATATCATAAAGAGCGCATGGCTAGCGTTTCATTCCACACCTTTAATCAAGTAAAAGCTGATGGCACAGTAAAGTTATTTAAAAGCCATTTAGCTGGTTATGAAGATGGTATGCAGTTGCGCGATTTCGTTTACGTGAAGGATGCAGCAGCAGCTGTTGTACATTTTGTAAACAACCTTTGCGAATCTGGCATTTACAATATAGGGACTGGTCAAGCGCGGGCATTCAAAGATCTTGCGAGCACTGTGATGACGAGCCTTGGAAAAACACCTAACATCACCTACATCGACATGCCAGAAGACTTACGTGGGAAATATCAATATTTTACCGAAGCTAAAATGCTCAAACTTGCAGATGCCGGTTATACAGAGAAGTTTCATACACTAGAAGAAGGTGTGCAAGACTACGTGCAAAACTACCTTATGCAAACTGACCCTTATTGTTAATCAGACAAAAATAGATATGACCTCATCAGAAAATTTACAAAAAGCCATTGCCGAACATCAAGCCATGTTCGCCAAATTAGCAGATTTAATTCCGCAAATTAGCCAAGTCGCTGAAGAGCTAAAAGCCTGCTTAAAGCGTGGTGGGAAGATTCTACTGATGGGCAATGGAGGTAGCGCTGCTGACAGTCAACACATTGCTGCAGAAATTGTAGGTCGTTTCAAAAAAGAACGCCGTGGCCTAGCTGCCATTGCACTTACAACCGATACATCAATCATCACCTCCGTCGGCAATGACTATGGTTACGATTATATTTTTGCGCGTCAAATTGAGGCGCTATGCCGTCCAGAAGATGTCGTGATTGGGATTACCACCTCAGGCAATAGCAAAAACGTTGTTGCTGCCATTGAAGAAGCCAATCGTTTAGGTGCGACAACCATCGGACTCACTGGCGGGACGGGCGGCAAACTTAACGACCTATGCAAATTCAACTTAATCATGCCGTCAAGCGACACCCCGCGTATTCAAGAAGCGCACATTTTTGTGGGTCATAGCTTGTGTGAGTTATTAGAAGCCGAATAATACCCATGAACTTAGATCTTATTAATACCGTTAAATTATTTAACGAATCGAACAAATGGGTGCTCGTCATTGGCGACATGATGCTAGACCGTTATTTAATGGGTGACGTCCAACGCATTTCGCCTGAGGCGCCAGTGCCGGTCGTATTGCTTAAACAACAAAATGATAGAGCTGGTGGCGCTGCGAATGTCGCTGCAAACTTAGCTAATTTAGGCATTTCTACCAGAATTGCAGGCTGCGTTGGTCAAGATGCAGAGGCCGCTACTTTGCTTGCACTGATTAATCATCTTGGCATTAAATCTGAAGCAGTGATTCAGTCATCAGCACGCCCAACGATCGCCAAAACGCGCGTCATGAGTTCTCATCAACAAATTGTGCGGATCGATCAAGAAAGCCAATCAAAATTTAACGATAATGAGAATGCAGAGCTTCATGTATTAATTACACGTGCGCTCCAAGAAAAACCGTCGATTGTTATTCTTTCAGACTACGCAAAAGGCGTGCTAAGCGACGCTATTTGCCAATCCATTATTCATGCATGTAAAGAAGCAAAGATTCCTGTGTTAGTTGATCCTAAAGGTCAAGACTACAGCAAATATAAAGGGGCCACGGCGCTAACCCCAAACAAGAAAGAAACCGCTGAAGCTTGTGGCGTGAACATCAATGACACAGACGCCTTACTCATTGGTGCTGAAAAACTTAAAACAGATTTACAGCTTGATTTCTTGGCCGTTACCCGCGGCGAAGAAGGGATTACCCTGTTTGATAACAATCACGAGCACCACGTTGCAGCAACCGCCAAACAAGTTTTTGACGTATCAGGAGCAGGCGATACTGTGATTGCAACGCTAGCAGCAGGACTGATTCATGGCCTAAGTCCCCTAGATGCACTTAGTCTTGCCAACACAGCAGCGGGCATCGTAGTAGGCAAGGTAGGCACTGTGCCTATCGAACTGAATGAATTACTTCATGAACTAACTTCAAAAAACTCGAGTGAGCAGGCTGACAAAATTACTGATTTATCTGGGCTCACCTCAAAAGTGAATGCGTGGCGCGCAGCTAAACAAAAAATTGTTTTCACCAACGGCTGTTTTGATTTGCTCCACGCGGGCCATGTCACCTATTTAGAGGCAGCTAAAAAAACTGGGGATAAACTCATCCTGGGGCTCAATACTGATCGCTCAGTGAGTGCCCTCAAAGGCCCCACGAGACCAGTCATCCATGAAAACGATAGGGCACGCGTATTAGCAGCGCTTGAAGCGGTGGATGCAGTAATTTTATTTGATGAAGATACCCCACTTGACCTAATTAACACCGTCAAACCTGATGTGATTGTTAAGGGTGACGATTACACCGAGGAACAAGTTGTCGGTGGCGAAGAGGTTAAATCATGGGGAGGACAAGTGAAGCTCATCCCTTTAGTTCAAGGCCGTAGCACGACAAAAATTTTAGAAAAAATGTCAAAATAAGTTCCCGGTAGAAAAATAAATCCATTCTGTGCAAATCAAGACTACCCCCAATGAAAAAATTCTTATCCTAGGTCCAGCTTGGGTAGGGGATATGGTGTTGGCACAAAGCTTATTCGCCTCACTAAAACAACAATTCCCAAACTGCAGGATAGATGTCGCAGCACCTGCTTGGACATTGCCCCTGTTAGAGCGTATGCCAGAAGTAACACAGGCGATCGCATTGCCCTTTAAACATGGTGAATTTGCTTTTTGGAAACGGATCCGTTTCGGAAAAAGTTTACGTCAAGCTGCTTACACTCAAGCGATCATTCTCACTAACTCATTTAAATCCGCCATTTTGCCTTTTGCAGCAAACATTGCTCGTCGTACCAGCTTTTTGGGTGAAATGCGTTATGGTCTTATCAACGACATCCGCACCTTAGACCAGGACAAGCTTCCTCGAACCGTAGACCGATTTGTGACCTTGGGATTAGCAAAAAATGCTGACCTCCCGAAGATTTCCAATCCAACACTATCAGCCAATTATGAAAACGCTATTGCCGCCCTTAAAAAAATGGGGCATGCAATACCCTCTGTAAAAGTCCTTGGTTTATGTCCTGGCGCGGAATACGGCGAAGCTAAACGTTGGCCAATTGATCACTTTGCTTCAACAGCGCAATTTGCCTTAGATAAAGGCTGGGAAGTTTGGTTATTTGGCTCAGAAAAAGATCTCCTTTATACCCGTCTGATCAATCAACAAACCGGCAATCGTTGTTTAGATTTAGGCGGAAAAACCCAATTAGGGGAAGCGATCGACCTGATGGATTTATGTGACACCATCATCAGCAATGACTCTGGCTTAATGCACGTAGCCGCGGCCTTAGATAAAAGTCTCATCGCCATTTTTGGATCCAGCACTCCGCACCATACGCCGCCTATGAGCAACAAGGCTAAAATAGAATATTTGGGATTGCCCTGCAGTCCATGTTTTAAAAGAATTTGCCCATTGAGCGATGTCAGCGAGCACATGCAGTGCTTAAAAAAAATCACGCCAAAAAACGTGATTAATTTGATTCAATAAATACCGACCAATTAAGCTTTTTTATAATAAGCTTGATACCAATCCACAAACCTAGCAACGCCCTCTTTTAATGGAGTGTATGGTTTAAACCCGACCCATTGTTCCAAAGCGCTAGTATCCGCATAGGTAGCTTTCACATCGCCAGCTTGCATAGGCAAAAATTCTTTTTCTGCAACACGGCCAAAAGCGTTTTCCAATATACCAATAAAATCCATCAGTTTTTCGGGTTGATTGTTGCCAATATTAAATACACGGTATGGTGCGTTGCTCCTGCCTTCTGGTGAAGCAGGCTTGTCAGCAACACGAATAACCCCTTCGACAATATCATCGATATAAGTAAAATCGCGCATCATATCGCCATGATTGAATACCTGAATGGGCACACCATTTAAAATGGCATTAGCAAACAAAAATGGTGACATATCAGGACGACCCCAAGGGCCGTAAACCGTGAAAAAACGTAATCCAGTAGTGGGAATGCCATATAAATGGCTGTATGTATGAGCCATCAATTCATTTGCTTTTTTAGTCGCCGCATACAAACTCACTGGGTGGTCCACAGAGTCTTGTTCGCTAAAGGGCAACTTGGCATTCCCGCCATATACACTAGAGGAGCTCGCATAAACTAAATGCCCTACTGTGTTATGGCGACAGCCTTCTAATACATTAGTAAATGCAACTAAATTACTTTGCACGTAAATATGTGGATTTTGGATTGAATAACGGACTCCAGCTTGAGCAGCGAGATGAATCACGCACTCAGGTTGCTCAGTTTTAAATAAAAGTTCTGTCGCTGCGGTATCTGCTAAATCTAATTTGATGAATTTAAAATGACTGGCTTCGGGATGGTTTGCAATATCTTGTAAACGCGCTTCTTTTAAACTGACATCGTAATAATCATTGAGATTATCAACCCCAATGACCGTATCGCCACGCGCTAATAATTTCAGTGTAGTTTGGTGTCCAATGAAACCAGCGGCGCCTGTGACTAAAATCTTCACAAAACATCCTTTTGTAAGGCACGCTGAGTTTTTTCATGCCGTTTAATCAGCACCAAGTTTCTGGCATAAACAAAAGTACCTGGCAATTGCCCAAGAATAATAACGGGTTCGAGTTTGTGGATTCCATAAAACAAAACCGTTAACCCCCCGACTAAACTGAAATACCAAAAACTAATTGGAATGATACTTTTTTGATGCCGCTCACTATGAAGCCATTGGACAATAAAGCGCATCATGAACAAAACTTGTCCTAGTAAGCCCACGCAAAGCCAAATTAAATCGCTTTTGGACGTCGTACTAAAGAAAAGCTGTGTCGACTCAACAATATGCTGAAAAAAAGAAGTAAGGCCATATTCCATAAGGTTTCCTATTCGCCTATTTGGTCACATCATCAAGAATGATGGGCAATTTAGCACGTCGTTGTAACCATGCCACACCAAACAAATCAACAATTCCTACCATGAGCCTGTCCAAAGTACCGTAATTAGATTTACCAAACTCACGGTTACGATGGCTAACATGTACAGAACGAATTTGCCCACCACTCCGCTTAATTAAAGCTGGTAAGAAACGATGCATATGATCGAAGTAGGGCAAATCCAAAAATGCAGCCTTATTGAATAACTTTAAACCACACCCAGTATCTGGCGTATCGTCACGTAGCATTTTTGAACGTACCGTATTTGCGACCACAGAAGAAATACGTTTAATCCAAGTGTCACGACGACTTTGTCGGCGATTACCCCCTACCAACAATATGCCTTCCTCAAGCGCAGCTAATAATTTTGGAATATCTGCTGGATCATTTTGTCCATCGCCATCCAACGTTGCAACCCAATCATATTTGGCCGCTTTTACGCCAGTCCGAACCGCAGTGCTTTGTCCACAACTGTGCGCATGACTTAGCACGCGGAGTTGCGGATACTGCGCTTGCAATTGCTTTAAACGCTCATGAGTTTGATCATTTGAACCATCGTTAACATAAACAATTTCGTGCGTAAAACCCTTAAGAGCGACGTCAATTTCTGCAATTAAGGGGGCAACGTTATCTTGCTCATTTCGAACGGGCACGACCACTGAGAGTTCTTTGGGTGAGGAAAATTTCATCATGAAATTAGGTTAACCTTTTCAAATCAAATCACCAAGGTGATTAAAAACAACGATCTGATGATCGGCACAATATGCCTGCCAATCTTCAACATCGGTCCAAGCACTCAAGAATACAAAATCTAAACCGGCATTTGTCGACGCTTGGTGGTCATAACGACTATCGCCGACAAACAAAGCGGGCTTAACAATATGACCTAAGCTAACTTCACGGTCTAAAATAAGATCCTTGTTATCTGGGCTTCCAAAAATACCCGCCTCAAATAAAACATGAAGGCCGCGCTGCTTAAATATTTCCCGCAACTCAGACTGATCACCTCCAGAAATAATCATCCATTTTGCATCTGGCGAAGCTTCTCTTAGGGCCGCCAAATCCGGGGATATTTCACAATTCATCAATAAGCGTTTCACTTCTGCCGTAAAGCTAGTGAGTAAGACATGCATAGCCTGTTCAGTCACTTGCTGATGCATTATTTCTCGCAGAAAATACTCAAATTTAGGATAACGAGAAATACCGCCCAACATCACATGATGCCGAACCAATGCTTTAGCTTGGTTCTCATCGGCACCAAACTTTATTGCCACATCAAAATACGCTTGTATCTTGAGCTGATTGGAGTTGAGCACCACTCCGTCACAGTCAAAAACTAGCGTCTTATATTCAGATAATGGACGCATCTCTTAGCGCACCTTACAAAAACTCAAAAACCTATATTCAGCAAACATGCCAAATATAGGTTTCGTCTTAAGGATAGAAATATCAAACTTAAGCTGGCTTGATCGCGCTAGCTTCTTTTGCTAATTTTGTGATGTGCGCCCAGTCACCACGTGCTACAGCATCTGCTGGTGTCAGCCAAGTACCCCCGCAAACTACCACGTTAGGTAATGATAAAAATTGTGGCGCTGACTCAACAGTCACTCCGCCAGTTGGACAGAACTTCACATCTCCAAACGGACCAGCAAAACCTTTAAGCAAATTAATGCCGCCTACTGCAACCGCTGGGAATAATTTCAGGAAATAGTAATCATCAGCATTAGCCATCATGATTTCTGAGCCAGTTGAAACGCCTGGCAACAATGGCAAACCGATTTGTCGTGCAAACTGTCCAAGTTCACTTGTGTAGCCTGGACTCACAGCAAATTGACAGCCCGCATCTTTAGAGGCTTGTGCATCTTTATTGTTACGCACCGTTCCAGACCCTAGAATCGCTTCTGGTACAGCCTTAGCAATCGCCTCCATCCCCGCCAAAGCGCATGATGTACGTAATGTCACTTCAAGCACTTTGATACCCCCCGCAAGTAAAGCTTCTGCCATTGGAACAGCATCTTCTACGCGGTTAATCACAATCACAGGAATGACTGGGCCTTCTTTTGCTAAATCTAATGTATTCATGAGTCTCTACTTTTACTTTATAAATTAATAATCTTGATAAAATGCACCTAAAGCCAAGTCACTGCGCCTTCTTCAGCAGTCAGCACGTTGCTTCGCATCCCACCAAAAAGCTCACGACCCATCCCATGGGCGTTTGCAAAACGTTTTGCATCCGGCAACTCTTCAATGTGACGTGCTTTCCATGTGTCTTCATCGACCAAGGCATTTAGGGTGCCTGCAATAACATTCAAACGAATAATGTCGCCCGTGCGAATTTTACCAATTGCGCCGCCAGCAGAAGCCTCCGGAGACAAATGAATTGCAGCAGGCACTTTTCCTGAGGCGCCACTCATCCGTCCATCAGTCACTATAGCTACTTTAAAACCTTTATTTTGAAGTAGAGATAACGGTGGTGTTAGTTTATGAAGTTCTGGCATTCCATTCGCCTTAGGGCCCTGGTAACGAACCACCGCGACAAAGTCTTTTTCTAATTCGCCGCGCTCAAACGCCGCTAACAATTCTTCCTGGGCATCAAACACGACTGCAGGCGCTTCAATAATATGACGGTCTTCTGGCACAGCCGAACTCTTAATCACTGACCGGCCAAGGTTTCCTTGCAATAAAAGCAGGCCCCCTGAGGCGCTAAATGGTTTTGAAGCGGAACGTAAAATGGTCTCGTCAGGGCTTTCCACAGGCAACTCAACCCAGCTCAAGCTCTTACCATCCGTCATTGGTTTTTTACAATAATCACGTAACCCCCCAATAACTACCGACTGAACATCCTCATGCATGTAGCCGCCTTCAACCAATTCACGAATCACAAATGACGGACCACCCGCATCTTGGAATTGATTCACATCAGCCTTGCCGTTTGGATAAACACGAGCCAACAATGGCGTATTTTTAGAAAGTTTATTAAAATCCGCCCAGTCAATAATAATGCCCGCAGCGCGGGCTACCGCCACCCAATGGATACAATGATTAGTGCTACCGCCTGTCGCCAACAACGCAACAATCGCATTTACAATGACGCGTTCATCCACCATGCGTCCAATTGGCATATAGCGATTTTGATAAGTATTTTCAAGAACCACGCGAACAGACTCACGTGTTAAACAAGCACGTAAAGGATCATTAGGATGTACAAAAGCTGCGCCTGGAACATGCAAGCCCATGGCTTCTAGTAACATCTGATTACTATTTGCTGTGCCGTAAAATGTACAAGTACCAGCACCATGATATGCGGCTGACTCAGAAGCTAATAGTTCTGCACGGCCGACTAAGCCCTCAGCATATTTTTCACGTACTTTTGATTTTTCAGTGTTATCCAAGCCCGTACTCATTGGGCCAGATGGCACAAACACACAAGGCAAATGACCAAACTGCAAAGCGCCGATCAACAACCCCGGAACAATCTTATCGCAAACCCCAAGCAACAAAGCTGCATCAAAAACATCATGTGACAGCGCAACTGCCGTGCTCATCGCGATGACATCACGCGAAAAGAGACTTAACTCCATGCCAGGCTCACCCTGTGTAATACCATCACACATTGCAGGCACACCACCAGCCACTTGAACCGTAGCACCATATTTATGGGCTTCAGCACGAATAATTTCTGGGAAATTCACATAAGGTTGATGCGCAGACAACATTTCATTATAAGCGGTGACAATGCCGATATTTGGAGCTTTTTCAGCAACGACCTTTAATTTGTCATTGGCTGGCATGGCGGCAAAAGCGTGGGCCACATTGGCGCAGCCCATACGATCCGGGCCGCGAGTTCGCGATGCCATTTTCTCAATACGTTGCAAATAAGCATATCGAGTAGGCGCACTGCGCTCACGAATACGTTCGGTCACTTCATTTAGGATTTGTTTCATGGTGTCGCTATAGATGATTTGATTAGTCTTTGATTATCCTCAATGCGAGGGCTATCGTCAAATTTAGAAGGCTAATGAACAAATATAAATCCCGTCATAAATGAACTACTAAATTTTATTTTTTTAAGTATACTCAAAGCTAAAATGAGATTAACTCATGAACATTAATCCCCCTAC